>Ga0306921_10000804_pt1 | contig 29314 bp, 30 predicted proteins | sample sta12Cox44000080_FD_203760 | JGI IMG/M metagenome (GOLD analysis project Ga0306921, IMG submission 203760) | Lab enrichment of tropical soil microbial communities from Luquillo Experimental Forest, Puerto Rico - statoxic.12C.oxic.44.000.080 (v2)... | ecosystem: Environmental > Terrestrial >... | reverse complement strand
AGCAATAGGCCGCGCCGACCGCCTCGCCGCCCTCTTTCAGGGCCGCGAGCTGGTACTCGATCTTGGTCGGCGCCCAGAGATCGTCGGCATCGACGAAGGCCAGGAACGGAGCCGTGCTCGCCGCCACGCCTGTGTTGCGCGCCGCCGCCACGCCGGCGTTAGCCTGCGGCACCAGCCGCACGCGCGGATCGCGCGCGGCGAAGGCCGCGACCGCCGCTGCCGACCCGTCGGTCGAGCCGTCATCGACCACGACGATGTCGAGCTGGCGGTGCGTCTGGTTGCCGATGCTCTGGAGGGTGGCCGAGATCGTTCGTTCCGAATTGAACATCGGGACGACGACAGCGACCGTGTCTTCGTCTTGTTGCACAACGAGCGCAAAGTTACCGAAGTGGCCGGCGATTGTCAGCCTCGCTGGGAAAGGCCGACATTACTTGAATTCGCCCCAATCGCCGGTCATATGCGAGCGCATGCGCATTTTCCTCACCGTTCTTTTGTCGCTCCTGACCCTCGCCGGCACGGCCCAGGCGCAGACCGGCGTGCCGGAGATCGAGCAGTACATCAACTCGATCCGCACCCTTCAGGCGCGCTTTGTGCAGAACAATCCCAACGGCTCGGTCGTGCAGGGCACGCTTTACTTGCGCCGGCCCGGCCGCATGCGCTTCGAGTACGACGCGCCGTCGCAGCTCAAGATCGTGGCCGACGGCAGCCAGGTCACGCTGTGGGATCCCAAGACGCGGGACTTCGGACAGTGGCCGATCGGCTGGACGGCAGCCTCGTTCCTGGTGCGCGACCAGCTCAGGCTGTCGGGCGATCTCACCGTCCAATCCCTGCAGCGGACCGGCGATGGCCTGCAGCTCACCGTGGTGCAGACCAAGAAGCCGCAGGAGGGCAAGATCATCGTTCGGCTGGCGGAAAATCCCCTGGCGCTGCGTGGCTGGTCGATCATCGACAATCGCGGCAGCAAGGTCGACGTCGCGCTGGTCGACGTGAGGAGCGGCATGCAGCTCGCCGACTCGCTCTTCAAGTACGACGGGCCTGACGCCGGGCAGATTATGCACGGCGGCAACAGCCGCAACTGAGCTATAACGGCCCGCATGAGCGGGCTGATTGTGCGGGCATCGACCGAAGCGGACGTGGCGCGCTGCGCCGAGATCTATGGCCATCACGTGCTGTATGGCACGGCCTCGTTCGAGCTCGATCCGCCCGACCTTGCCGAAATGAAGCGGCGCCGCGCCGCGGTGATCGACCTCGGCCTGCCGCATCTCGTGGCCGAGCGCCAAGGCCGCGTGCTGGGCTACGCCTATGCCGGCAACTGGCGGCCGAGGCCCGCCTACAAGTTCTCTGTCGAGGATTCGATCTATATCGCTCATGACGCGGTCGGCCAGGGCGGCGGCAAGGCGCTGCTGCCGGTGCTGATCGAGCACTGCACCAGGCTCGGCAAGAAGCAGATGGTGGCGGTGATCGGCGACAGCGCGCAGACGCCGTCGATCCGCCTGCACGCCGCGTGTGGCTTCGAGATGGTGGGCACGCTGAAGAACATCGGCTTCAAGTTCGACCGCTGGCTCGACAGCGTGCTGATGCAGCGGGCGCTTGGCTGATGCGCTTGATCGACTATTTCGACCGCGGCGCCGATCTCTATCCCGAGCGCCCCTGCCTGCATGACGGCACGCGCGGTTGGAGCTACGCCGATGTGCGCGCCACCACCCATCGCGTCGCGCTCGGCCTGCTGGCCGCCGGGTTGACGGCGGGCGACAAGGTCGCGGTCTACAGTCCCAACCACGCCATGGCCTACGCCGCGCTGCTCGGCATCCAGCGCGCCGGGCTGGTATGGGCGCCGGTCAACGCGCGCAACGCGCTCGAGGAGAACCTGTTCATCCTCGACAACACCGACGTCGCCTTCCTGTTCTACCATTCGAGCTTCGAGGGCTATCTGGCGCGCATCCGCGCGGCCTGCCCGAAGATCAGGACCTTCATCTGCCTCGACCGGCCGGAGTTCGAGGCCTGGCTGGCGCCGTTCGACAGCGTCGCGCCCGATCTGCCGGATGCGCCCGACGACGTCGCCATCCTGATCAGCTCGGGCGGCACTACCGGCCGGCCCAAGGGCGTGCAGCTCACCAACCGGGTGATCGAGACCATGAACTCGATCTTCTGGGCCTGCATGCCGATCGAGGCGCCGCCGGTGCATCTGATGGTGGCGCCGATGACCCACGCCGCGGGCGTTTGCTCTTTCCCGATGTTGCCGTTCGGCGGCACCAACATCTTCATGGGCACGGCCGATCCCGGGGCCATCCTGGCCGCGATCGAGACGCATCGCGTGACCCACATCTACCTGCCGCCGACCTTGATCTACATCCTGCTGGCCCACCCCGATGTGCGCAAACACGACTACAGCTCGCTCCGGAACCTGATCTACGCCGCGGCACCGATGTCGGTCGACAAGCTGGTCGAGGCGATGGAGGTGTTCGGCCCGGTGCTGACCCAGACCTACGGCCAGGCCGAGGCGGCGATGATCTGCACCTTCTTCTCGCCCCAGGATCACGTCGAGGCGCTGAAGGGCAACAATCGCCAGCGGCTCGCCAGTTGCGGCAAGGTGGCGCCGCTGATGCGGCTCGAGGTGATGGACGACGAGGGCTGCATCCTGCCGCGCGGCGAGCGCGGCGAGATCGTGCTGCGTGGCGGACTTGTCATGAAGGGCTACTACAAGAACCCGCAGGCGACGGCCGAGGCCTCGACCTTCGGCTGGCACCACACCGGCGACATCGGCATGATCGACGACGATGGCTTCGTCTACATCGTCGATCGCAAGAAGGACATGATCATCTCCGGCGGCTTCAACGTCTTTCCCGGCGAAGTCGAACAGGTGCTGTGGAGCCATCCCGCGGTGCAGGACTGTGCGGTGATCGGCGTGCCCGACGACAAATGGGGCGAGGCGGTGAAGGCGGTGGTCGAGCTCAAGCCCGGCGCCACGGCGACGGCCGACGAGCTGATCGGCCTTGCCAAGCAGAAGCTGGGCGGCGTCAAGGCGCCCAAGTCGGTCGATTTCCTGGCCGCCCTGCCGCGCGGCCCGGTCGGCAAGGTTCTGAAGAAGGATCTGCGCGCGGCCTACTGGGCCGGGCGCGAGCGGAAGATCTAGGTGCGCGACTGGCTCAGGAAGTTGCCGCCCAACGTGCAGGGCGCGCTGTGGCTGGTGTCGGGCGGTTTCATCTTCACCTGCAACGGCGTGATGATCCGGCTGATGTCGGAGCAGGTCGAGAGCGTGCAGACGGCGTTCTTCCGCGCCTTCTTCTCGGTGCTGATGCTGTTGCCGCTGATCCTCGGCGGTCGCGTCAAGCCGTGGCATTCCACGCGCATCCAGGGTCATTTCTGGCGCACCTTGATGGGCACGACGTCGATGGTGCTGGGCTTCTATGCCGTGTCGATGCTGCCGCTGGCCGACGCCACGGCGCTCGGCTTCTCGCAGCCGCTGTTCTCGGTCTGCGTCGCCGCCCTGATCATCGGCGAGAAGGTGCGCTGGCGGCGCTGGAGCGCCACCATCGTCGGCTTCCTCGGCGTGCTGGTCATGGTGCGGCCGGGCGCCGGCAGCCTGCAGCCCGGCGCCCTCATCGCGCTCACCAACGCGCTCACCGTCGCGCTGTCGATCCTGCTGGTGAAGCGGCTGAGCGATTCCGAGACGCCGCTTATGATCCTGACCCAATTCGCGATCTGGTCGACCTTGTTGCTGGTCGTGCCGGCGATCTGGGTGTGGCGCTGGCCGACGGCGTGGGGCTGGGTGCTGGCGGTCGGTGTCTCGGCCTCGGCGACGATCGGGCAGTATTTCTGGGTGCAGGCCTTCAAGGCCGGCGAGATGTCGGCGGTGGCGCCGTTCGAATATCTGCGCCTGCCGTTCGCCGTCTTCATGGGCTGGCTGATCTGGGGCCAGATGCCGGAGATCTGGACCTATGTCGGCGCCGCCATCGTCATCGCCTCGACGCTCTACATCGCCCATCGCGAGGCGCAGCTGGCCCGGGAGCGGCGGGCGCAGGCGTTGGCACCGTCGGCCGCGACGCGCTAAAAGCCCCCCGAGCCAAGGAGGGCACAAATGAACGTCAAGGATCAGGCCGCCATCGTCACCGGCGGCGCATCGGGGCTGGGCGGCGCCACGGCGTCGGCGCTGGCCGCCAAGGGCGCCAAGGTCGCGATCTTCGACCTGCAGGACGAGCTCGGCGAGAAAAAGGCCAAGGAGATCGGCGGTCTTTACGTGAAGACCAACGTTTCCGACGCGGCCAACACCGAGGCCTCGGTCAAGACGGTGGTCGAGAAGCTCGGGGCCCCGCGTGTCGTGGTGAATTGCGCCGGCATCGGCCGCGCCGCCCGCACCATCTCCAAGTCCGGCCCGCACGACCTCGCCATGTTCTCCCAGGTGATCCAGGTCAACCTGATCGGCACGTTCAACGTCATCCGCCTCGCCTCGTGGGCGATGAGCCAGGCCGCGCCGATGGACGACGGCGAGCGCGGCGTGATCATCAACACCGCCTCGGTGGCGGCGTTCGACGGCCAGATCGGCCAGGCGGCCTACTCGGCGTCGAAGGGCGGCGTGGTCGGCATGACCCTGCCGATCGCGCGCGATCTGTCGAGCCTCGGCATCCGCGTCTGCACCATCGCGCCCGGCCTGTTCCTGACGCCGATGATGATGGGCCTGTCGGCCGAGGCGCAGAAGAGTCTCGGCGCGCAGGTGCCGTTTCCGCCGCGGCTGGGCGATCCCAAGGAATATGCCCAGCTCGCCATGAGCATCGTCGAGAACCACATGCTGAACGGCGAGACCATCCGCCTCGATGGCGCGATCCGCATGGCGCCCAAATAACGCCGGCGCTCTTGCCGTTGGCGGACGGCGGGAGTACGGGACTCTCCATCCCCTCGAGAAGCCTCTCCCTCGCGCGCGGGGCGAGGCGGCGCAACGGCGCGCCGCGTGACCGACCTTGCTTGTGCAAGAGGGGGCACCATGGGTGAAAACACGGGCTTTTCCGCCGGCAACTTCTTTGTCTGGCCGTTCATTGCCGCCGCTGCCGCGGGCGATGCCTTGGCGGCCCAAGCGGCCGAGATGGCGCGCGTCCTGAGTGCGTCGCCCAGCGATGCCCATCCGCCGGCCAGGCTCGATTGGTGGACGCCGAGCCATGTGCTGCTCGAGCTGCCGACCATGGAGCTGCGCAGCTTTTGCGTTCCTGACACGAACGACGGGCCGGCGACTCTGATCTGCGCGCCCTTTGCGTTGCATGGTGCCACCATCGCCGACCTGGCGCCCGGCCACAGTCTGGTCGAGGTCCTGAAGCGCAACGGTTGCCGGCGCCTGTTCCTGACCGATTGGCGGTCGGCGACGGCCGAGATGTGCCATCTCACCATCGACAGCTACCTGGCCGAGCTCAACGCCGCGGTCGACGAGATCGGCGCGCCGGTCGACCTGGTGGGACTCTGCCAGGGCGGCTGGATAGCGCTGATCTACGCCGCACGCTTCCCCGACAAGGTGCGCAAGCTGGTGCTGGCCGGCGCACCGATCGACACCGGCGCGCAGTCCTCGCGCTTCACGGTCGCGGCACAAACCCTGCCGATCGCCGTGTTCGACGAGCTGACGCGGCTGGGCGATGGCCGCCTGCTGGGACGGCGCGCGGTCGAGCTGTGGGAGCCGGCGTTGAAAAGCGGCGACGCCGCGGCGGCGCTTCAGGTTGCGCCGGACAAGCTCGGCCGGCAGACCGCGCTCTTGGAGCGGTTCGACATCTGGAACGCCTCGACCGTCGATCTGCCGGGCGCCTTCTATCGCCAGGCCGTGCAGTGGCTGTTCAAGGAGAATCGCCTGGCCGAGGGGCGCTTCGTCGCCCTCGGTCGCCAGATCGATCTCGGCACGGTCCGCCATCCGCTGTTCCTGCTCGGCGCCGGCGGCGACGACGTGGTGCCGCTGCCGCAGCTGATGGCGGTGCGCGGCCTGGTCGGTACGCCGTCGCACGACATCGAAAGCGCGGCGAGCCCCGGCAACCATCTCAGCCTGTTCATCGGCGCCGAGACCTTGCGCAACGCCTGGCCGCGCATCGCCCGGTGGCTGGCCGAGCCCGAGGCGGCGGCGAAGGCCGCCTGAGTTCCGGAGACGAAAGGAAATTACGCGGATTTACCGCCGATTTACCACCGCTTGGGAAACGTCCGCTATCGATGGCATAAGGGTTTTGGCCACTTTTTCCCACCTAGGCCACCCACCCCCCCTCGATTTGTAACTTGACGGCTTTTGCAGCCTGGCCGCGCTGATCGCCGACCGGCAGCCGATGTAGAGGCCGTCGACCGGGCTTGTCCCTTAACAGTGCGATAAACTTCACGTGCTGCATTGGGGGCAGGAGGCGGATTGTGACGGGCAGACCATGCGGCTGCTGATCGTCGAGGACGAAGCACGCATTGCGGAAATCCTGCGTTCGGCGCTGGGCCGCGAAGGTTTTGCCCTAGATGCCGTCGGCGATTGCGCCGACGCGCGGGCTGCACTCGCCGCCAATCCATACGATGCCGTCATTCTCGACCTTGGACTGCCCGACGGGGACGGGCTGCGGCTCCTGAGGGAGGTGCGCGCGCAAGGCAACCCGCTCCCGGTCCTGGTAGTGACGGCGCGAGACGCCGTCGAGCATCGCGTCGCCGGCCTCGATGGCGGTGCGGACGACTACTTGGTGAAGCCCTTTGCGACCAGTGAGGTCGTGGCGCGGGTCAAGGCGCTCCTGCGCCGCCCGGGTGGTGCCCTAGGAACGATCCTGAGAAGCGGCAACGTGGCCTTCGACACGATCGGCCGCGACGTGCGGGTCGGCGATGAGATCCTGATATTGCCACGGCGCGAGACGGCCATCCTCGAACATCTGATGCGCCGGGCGGGGCGCGTGATCCCGAAGGCGCTGCTGGAGGACAAGCTCTACGGCATCGACGATGAGCTGGGCTCCAACGCCATTCCCGTCCACATCCACCATCTGCGGCGCAAACTCGGCGACCATGGCGCCACTGTCGAGATCCATACCGTGCGCGGCGTCGGATACCTCCTGGTCGAGGGTGGCGCGTGATCCTTCGCGGCCCGCGTTCGCTGCAGGGACGGCTCGTCGTTCGACTGGCGGCATTGTTCATCGCCGGCATGGTGGCCATCGCCGCCTTTCTGGTCTGGCGCGCCTACGATACGGCCGACTCTCTGGCCGAGCGCGAACTCAGCCTGCGCGCTGCCGACCTGGCCCGCTACGTCGTGCGCGGCGCCGACGGCACTGTGCGGCTGGAGCTGCCGGTGCCGTTGCAGAAGGCCTATGAGGCCAATCCCGACCAGGACATCTTCGCCCTCCGCAGCAGTGACGGGCGCGTGATCGCGGCCCAGCCTGCGGCCTTCGGCGCCCTGATCGAGCGCTGGTCCGCCCCGAGCGACGATCCGGCCTACTTCCATCTCCCGGGGATTTCGGGCGGCACGCAGGACTACTATGGCCTCGGCCTCACCGTCGACAGCGCAGCCGGACCCGTTGCGGTTTGGGTTGCGCGCGCCAGCGGCGGCTTTGCCCTCATCCATTCGCTGCTCGAAGAGTTCATCTTCGACATCGCCTGGGTGATTCCCCTCTTCATGCTACTTTGTCTCGCCATCGCCGTGCTTGCGATCCGCAACACGCTTGCGCCGATCCGCCAGGTCTCGGAAATCGCCGCCTCGATCGGCCCGGGTACGACGTCGGTCCGCCTGCCGGAGGACAATCTCCCGCGCGAGATCGCCCCGCTGGTCACGGCAGTGAACCGCGCCCTCGGCCGGCTCGAGCAGGGCTTCGCCGTGCAGCGCCAGTTCACTGCCAATGCCGCCCACGAGCTGCGCACACCGCTCGCCATCATTACCGGTGCACTGGAGACCATGCCGGCCACGACCGAACTGGCGCGGCTCAAGGGGGATGTCGACCGCATGAATCGCCTGGTCGAGCAGCTGCTCAGCGTGGCGCGCCTGGACGCTGTTGCCCTCGACGTCTCGGCGAACGTCGATCTGGCGGCGATCGCCCGAGAGACGGTGGCAAATCTTGCACCATGGGCGCTCGGCCAGGGCCGCACCATTGCCTTCAGTGGGCCCGACGGTGCGGTCAGCGTGCGGGGCGACGGATACGCGATCGCCGACGCACTGCGCAATCTGGTCGAGAACGCGGTCGTACACTCACCGCCCAATGGCGAAGTTACGGTGAGTACCAGCGCCGATGGACGCCTGCAGGTCGCCGATCAGGGCCCTGGCGTACCGGAGGAAGACCGCGCGCATATCTTTGAGCGCTTCTGGCGCGGCCGGCGGGCGCCGTCGCACGGTGCGGGGCTGGGTCTGTCGATCGTCGCCGAAATCATGAAAGCGCATGGCGGCAATGTGACCGTCGAGAGCGGTTCGGGAGGAGGGGCGGTCTTTACCCTTGGCTTTCCGCGGGCCGGCTAGTCGTCGTCATCGTCGTCACTGACGAGTCGGCCAGTCGCCGCATTGACCACGAACTTGGCCACCTTGCCATCTTTCGCGGCCATCGCTTCGAAGGTGCGGCGCTGGCGCAGGATCAGGACGTTCACGTAGCCTTCGGCTTCGAGCTTGTCGCGCATCTGGGCCTCGGTCACCGGCTTGTCACCCGCAATGAACACAGGTCCCTGGCTCGGTTCTGCCACGGCGATCCACACGCCAGTTGCCGCGACAACGGCCATCACACCGGTCAATGCAGCCACGATCCGACGGTTCATCGATCAGCTCCATCGCAATGGGTAGGACAGCAAAGCACCGCGCCTTTAACGCAGCGTTAAATCCAGCAACGGCGCGCATAACACTGCGTTAAATGCCGCGATCCATGATCGGCCCACCCGAAACGGAGGTAGGATATGAAACTGGGTCCGATTCTCAGCATCGTCACTGCGGCCACGATGTTCGCCGGCGCATCCTCGTGGGCCGAGCAGGAGACCAATCCTGCGGAACTCGCCGCGGCACTGTCGCAGGCCACCGTCTCACTCTCCCAGGGGATGAGGGCCAGCGAGGGCAAGGGCAATCCGATCTCGGCCAAATTCGAGATCGAGAACGGCAGCTTGCAATTGTCCGTGTACACCATGAATCGCGACCAATTCACCGAGGTGATCGTCGATCATTGGTCGGGCGCGATCGCCAAGGCTGAGCCGATCACAGAGGGTGACGACCTCAAGGCGGCGGGCGAGCAGGGAGCGGCGATGGCCAAGGCGCAAGTGAAGCTCGGCCAGGCCGTCGAAAAAGCCGTGCAGGCAAACTCCGGCTATCTCGCTGCCGAGGTCGAGCCCAAACTTGTGACGGGCCACCCGGTCGCCGTGATCACCTTGATGAAGGACAAGGACATCAAGAAGGTGAACGTGAACCTCGATTGATCGAGCAGGCCGATAGGTGCGCGCGACCTTCGCGCGGCTGGTCCTCCTCGCCGCGCTGCTGGCGCTTGCCTCTTACGCCGATGCCTTGGCCTACCGCCCGTTCGACGGTACCGACGCCGCCGTTGCAGAGCCGGGCGTGCTCGAGGTCGAGCTTGGTCCATCGCAATATCTCGAACAAAGCGATCGGCACTTCTTCGTTGCTCCCGCCGTGGTGCTGAACTACGGCTTTACCGACCGCTGGGAGCTCGTGCTGCAAGGCAACTTCTCGCACAGCCTTGCCCCCGACTTGGCGACATCGAGCCTGCTCGGCAACGCGCTGCTGCTGAAGGGCGTGTTGCGCGAAGGCAGCCTGCAGGATCAGCCCGGTCCCAGCATCGCCACCGAGTTCGGCTTCCTGCTGCCCGGCATCGGCGACGAGCCGGGCACCGGCTTCAGCGCCGCCGCCATTGTCTCGCAGCGCTGGCAGGCGCTTACCGTGCATTTCAATGCGCAGGCGGCGCTCACGCGCGAGCAGCATGCCGATCTCGCCTTCTCGACGATCATCGAGGGCCCGCACGATTGGAAGATCCGCCCGGTGGCCGAGCTGTTCTACGAGCGCGATTTTGGCGGTTCGGAGACCGGTTCAGCGCTGGTTGGCGCCATCTGGCAAGTGCGCGACAACGTCGCCCTCGATCTAGGCCTGCGCGCCGGCTGGATCGACGATCAGCCGCTCCGCGAGGTGCGGGCTGGCGTGACCTTCGGGCTCGGTGGCTTCCCGCATCGCTGATCGCCTCAAAGTCGCACTGCAGGCGGGCGCATGATGGTCGCTTTACAGGAGGCTCAGCGGGTCTTGGCCGTGGGAACCTCACGCGGCGTGCGAAGCGAGCCCGGTCCAGCCTTGGTAGGCGGTGTAGAGCCCGACCAGGATGATCAGCGCGCTCGACAGGTAGGGCGCCCGCCGCGCCACTGTCCCAAACCATGCCGTGCGGCGCGAGACATGCTGAACGCTGAGGGCGGCAGCGGCGCCCACAGCAGTTAGGGTGATGGCGAGTCCAAGAGAGAAACAAAGCACCAAAGCCGCGCCGAGAGTGAACTGCTTGAGCTGGAGACACAGCAGCAGGACAGTGACCGAGGCCGGACAAGGGATCAGGCCGCCGGTCAGGCCAAACATGACGATCTGACCCGTCGTCACATTGCGATCGGCGAAGGTGCGACGGATGTCGTTGGCATGGGCAAGCTCGTGGGCGTCCTGGTGCTCGCCCGTCGCAACGTCGAGCCCGCGCAGTTCCTCGTGCAGATGGTCATGTCCATGGGCGTGATCTTCGACGAATGACAGGTCGTAGTCGTGAGAGTGCCCGCCATGACCGAGGCTTACCCGGGCCATGAACTCGTGCGGTTCGGGAATTTCTTCGACCGACTCGAGATAGCCGCCGCGGTCGACGAAGGTGAAAGCCTGGCGCGTGGCGTCAGGCCGCGCGGTCGTTACCGCCACCTCGCCCGCCGCCCAGGCATGACCCTTCTCGGCGCGGATGCGCCAACGCGGCGGCACGCCGTCCTCGAAGATCTCGACGGCGATAACGCCGTGCCCGGTATCGATGCGGCGAACTTCCTCCCCGTGGCTATGAGTATGACCGTGCACGTGATCGTGGCCGTGATGAGCCTTGCCGGTAGCCGCCTTGGCTCGCTGCTGATCCTGCCAGGTCCGCCGCAGCATCCAAATCGCGATGGCGACGATGACGGCCGCTGAAAGAAGCTGGAAGTAGGGTTCGAAGCTCTCCGAATCTACTCCTTGCCATACATACATCCCGCCCAGCGCGATGACCCACACCACCGCCGTGTGCGAGACCGTGGCGGCCAACCCCAGAAGCACCGCCTGTGCGACCGTACCCCGGATCGCCACGATGAAAGCCGCCATCATCGTCTTGGAATGACCGGGCTCTAGTCCGTGCAGCGCGCCCAGCAGGATCGCGCTCGGCACGAACAGCCAGGCATGGGCCGTACCTTGGGCCAGGAGGCCGCTGAAAGTTGGCATGGGCGCTTCACAGGTACTTGGTAATTTCCTTGAACTCATCGATCGGCCGGCGCTGCTGCCGGGGCAGCGTGCCCACCGCTTCCTCGAGGCAATTGTCGAGATGGTCTTGGATCAGGGTCTTCTTGGCCTGGCCAATGGCCTTCTCCACCGCGTGAAGCTGCTGGGCAATGTCGAGGCATGGGCGGCCTGCTTCGATCATGGCGACGATGCTGCGCAGATGGCCATCGGCCCGCTGCAGTCGCTTGACGATCTCGGGGTGGGTTGCATGGCGATGGGCTTCGGACATGGCCCGAGCATATCCTCTCCAGGGGGATAGGACAAGCGACGGAACTGGTAGGTTTGTTCAGCCGCGACCGACCGTGCTGAATGTGGTCGGTTAGCCGGTTTCGCGGTTCCGTCCATAAAACTGCGTTAAAGGGCCCGGTTGAGTATCACCCGACCAGACGCGAGGTGCGGTCATGACGACGCGCAATGCCTCGCCGTGCGATTTTAGGGAGGTGAACCATGGGCCTGATCCCTCGATTGCTGTCGTGCCTGGCTGCGGCCGGCCTCGTCGCCCCTCCAGCCTTTGCCGCCACGCCCGACTGGGCCCAGGTCGGGCAAGCGCTCGGCAAGAGCGGCGCCGTGCAGGCGGGCGGCGTCTATCGCGTCGGCTTCCCGCGCACCGACCTCAAGGTGTCGGTCGACGGCGTGCAGCTGCGGACCGGCTTTGCGTGGGGTGGCTGGGTGGCGTTCCAGCCGATAGGCGAGCAGGCCATGGTGATGGGTGATCTCGTCATGACCCAGGACGAGGTCGCTCCGGTGATGCGCAAGCTGCGCGAGGGCGGCATCGAAATCACCGCGGTGCACAACCATCTGCTGCGGGCCGAACCGATGACGCTCTACATGCACATCCACGGCCAGGGCGATCCGGTCAAGCTCGCCGCCGCCATCCATGACGGGCTGGCGCAGAGCAAGACGCCGTTCTTGCCGGGGCCGGGGAGCGCCACACCGGCAAACATCGATATGCTCGGCATCGACAAGACGATGGGCTATTTCGGACAGGACAATGGCGGGGTCTATTCGTTCGGCATCCCGCGCGCCGAGATCCCGACCGAGCACGGCTCGCCTGTCGTCGGCCCGATGGGCGGGGCGATCGGCATCAACTTCCAGCCGACCGGCTTCCATACGGCGGCGATAACTGGCGATTTCGTGCTGACCGCCGCCGAGGTCAATCCGGTGATCTCGGCCCTGCAGGCAAACGGAATCGAGGTCACCGCCCTGCACAGCCATATGCTCGAGGAGCAACCGAGGCTCTTCTTCATGCACTTCTGGGCCAACGACGATGCGCTCAAGCTCGCGAAGGGTCTGCGGACGGCGCTCGACAAGGTCGCCGTCAAGAAGTAACGGGCGACGGCATGGCTATGATCAGCTGGGCATCGCGCGTCTGACGCCACCCTCCGGTGCGGAGGGTGGCGTAGCAGGGCCGGCGACGGCTAGGCCTTGATGCGGATGTGCCGCCACGCCACGACGTTGCTGGCGTAGGCCTGCACGCCGATGAAGCCCGGTGAGCGGCCGCGTTCGGCGTCGGTGTTGTGGAACGACGTCGTCCGCTTGCGCTCGCCGGTCTGGGTGTTGGTGAGGAACACCGTGTAGTCGTCGCCCTGCACCACGATCTCGTACTCGAACCAGACGCCGGGCACGAGCGCCGGCCCGGGCGTGTAGTCCTGCACCGCCGGTTCGTTGCGACCCAGGTGCCAGATGCGGTCGCCGGCCTGGATCTTGTAGATCGCACCGGTGCGGTTCTTGAAGAGACCGTTGGGCTCGGGCCGAATGCCGTAGAAGTCCTTGGTCGAATCGCCGATGGCATTGTCGTCCACCTGGACTTCGAAGCCCGAGATCACCGGACGCCAGGCCGGATTGTTGGGATCGAACGGCGTCTCGTTGGGCACCCGTTGTGCCAGCGCCGGCGACAGGTCCAAGGTCGGCCGCGGGAAGCGGATGAACACGCCGCTATTGTGCTTGGTCTGGTCGAAGATCTTGAATTGCAGGCGCAACGTGAAGTCGGCGAACGTCTCGGTGGCGTAATAGAAGAGCCGCAACCCACCATCGCCGTAGCTCACCATCTCGCCATTGGCGTGCAGCATGCCGCCACCGCCGGGCCCGGCCAGGCGCCACTTCGAGAAGGTTGCGGCCGTGCCGTCGAACAACGGGCGGAAGCCCGCATCCGATTGCGGCGCCACGATCGCGTCGGGGCCGGGCAACACGCCGGCATTCAACAGGTCGCCGGTGCGCCGACCGAGCGCCACGCCGGTCAGCATCGGGTTGGGCGAGCCGGTCGTCGGGAAGAGGGCGGGACCCGCGACGTAGCAGTTGGTGGTGTCGTGGATGCGGCCGAAATCGTTAGTCACGGCATCGGCGATAGTGTCGCCCATGCGCATGGTGCCGGCGTCATGATGCGTTGTGCCGAGATCGTCGCGCCGGTTCTTGAAGGCGGCGAGCGTGGCCAGACGCTGCGCTGGAGTGCCGGCCGGCACCGGGATCACGGTGGTGCCGCTCGCCAGGATCTCGAATGGCTCGTTGCCGGCGAAGATCAGCGCAATCTTGTTCGACACCGCGTCCATCTCGTCCCAGGTCGCGCGATCGGCATTGGTCTCGGCGCTGCCCGGAAAATCCTGCGGCCGGGCCTTGGAGTTGCCGAGGTTCACGACGGCCTTCGGCCGATCGAAGTCGACATCCGTGGCGGACAGGCTGATGAAGCTGTCGGGATTGCGCGGCGTCATTTCGCCGATGCCGCGGATGGTGATCACCACGGTGTCGTCGGTCGCCCGCAACATGGCGTCGATGTGCTCCAAGGTCGGCAGCTTCTTGAAGAGCTCGGCCTCCGAATCGACGCCGAGCTTGTTCAGGCCCGACGCCGTAACCTGGAAGTGATAGGTCCTGCCGCTGGCCACCTTGCCCTTCACCAGCAGCGCCGAGACCTGCAGGCTGGGTATCGCCGTCGGCGGCAGGTTGGCCGCGATGGCGGCGCGCGGGACTCGGATCGTCAGGTTCGAGCGCAGATGCGCGATCAAATTCGTGCCCATGCGGTACGCGGCGCGTCCGGCGAGCGACTGCTGGAAGGTCGTGCGCGCCACGCGCGTCGTCTCGATCGTGCCCAGCGCCAGGACAACGGCGCTCTGGCCGCCATTGCGCGGCGGGGCCAGCATGACGTCGACGGAGCCGCCATTCTGCCACACGCGCACACCGGTCACCCGCACCCAGTTGTCGGACTGGGTCTCGGTGATCAACTCCTGCACGTGGCAATCCGGCACGACCATGATGCGCTTGCGCGCGTCGGCTCCCGTTCCGACGCCGTCGGCCTCCGAGCTGGCGAGCCGGCTGGCGCGAATCAGGCCGGGCAAGGCGCTGAACTTGTTGATCGGAAAGAAGCCCGGCAGCGTCGTCGACTGGACGGCGAGCGGCGCTTCGAGCTTGAACAGCTCCTTGAGCTTGGCGAGCGGCGTGGTGTCGCTCGCCGGTAAACCGAGCCAGTCGCGCAGGATCTTGGCGTCCAGCGGCGGTTCGCCGGGATCGGGGTAGCGCACCGCCGGATGGTCGAGCAGCTCGGCGAAGGTGAAGCCGGTTTCGTTGCCGGCGACGTTCAGGCCGTCATCGAGCTGCTTGCGCAACGCGGTGTGAAGCGGCCCGTAGATGAAGTCATTGGTGTCCTTGACGCCGATTTGGCGGCTCGACTCGGCGAAGTAGCGCGCGCGCAACTCGGCACGCGCCGCCGCCGGCCAGCCGACCAGTTCCACATCGAGCAGTTCGGGCGACCAGCCGCCCCAGGTCATCGAGCGTCCGCCGACCGCGAACAGCAGGCCGGCATAGTTGAGCGCCGGATGGTTGACCCAGGGTACCCGCATGTCCGGCGCACCGGTCGCGGGAGCAACGAAGGGGATGTTCTGAACATGCTCGGGCAACACGTACGGCCCGGCTTCCAGCACCAGGATGCGACGGCTACGCGCTGTGTCGGAGATGAAGAGGTGCTCGGCGACAACCGAGCCGAAGGTGCCGCCGCCCACCACGATGACATCGAAGTCGCGGGTGCGGCCGCCAAGCACCTGTGCCGCACTATCTTGCGCCTCCTGCAGGGTGTTGCAGACGAAGCGTCCCATGTTGTCCAGGGAGAAGGTCGTGGATTCAGCGGTCAGTGGCGGCATGACGTGAACTCCCTCGTTGTGTGTTGTTGGTTATGCGCGGCTTGTTGATCTCCGGAGTTGAGGCCATGACTGGACGTCGCGAGCGGACGTCGGTCCGGCAGTCGTGGCAGAATAATGGACAAGTGGACGGGCGGCGAATGTGGTCTTGCGCACACCACCGCCGCATATTACAGCGCTTTTGGGGCGCGCTCTACGCGCCCGTCAGTTGCGCTACGCGACGGTCAAGGACCGCCGAATCGCTCGATCATAAACGTCCAGAACCTGCTGCTTTGTCCGCCCGAGAGCGTCGTTGAAAGCCGCCACCGACGCTTGCGGATGGCCCAGATCACGGATCGCGTCGAGCAGAATGCGATCGGCTTCGACAAACACATCGTAATCGGTAATCGCCAGAGACCCGATCATGCAGGCCGAACCGCGTTGCCGCGTGCGGTGCTGGCACCAGCCCTGGTCCAGCTGTTGACGGGCTTCCACCAGCATATCTGTGAGGGGGGACGTCGTGAGGTACTTGCTGCCATCGAACGGCATACTGCTTCCTTTCGCATTGTGTCAGTCGGATGACCAACGTCCCGACACTAGCGACGTTGCGAACGTTGCCACAGCGCCCCGTATTGGATTCCGGTGATTAAGTTTGCGGGCGTTGGAAGGTTGCTGAAGCAGACCTAGTATGCCGCCGAGGTTGACATGGTGCTTGGCAGGGTGGGCTTGCTCTGGCGGGGTGACCGCGCCGCGCTCAACGCGGCGACCGCGAAGACAAGTCGATTCCATCGAGTCTTCGACGCACTGGAACGGCGCAACGTCGCTGCCGAGCCCGTCGTCTTCTCAGAAGAGGCGGCTGAAGAGGTTCGCGCGCAGCTCCTGAACCTCGACGGGGTGCTGGTATGGGTCGATCCGATTTCCGACGGTCAGACTCGTGCCGTGTTGAATCCGCTGCTTCGCGCGGTCGCGTCAAAGGGAGTGTGGATCAGCAGCCACCCTGACGTCATCGCGAAGATGGGCGTCAAGGAAGTGCTGTTTCAGACTCGGCGCCTTGGCTGGGGCACCGACACCCACCTCTACAGGTCACTGGAAGCCATGCGCGAAGAGTTTCCGACCCGCCTACGCGCCGCTGGACCGCGCGTGCTGAAGCGGAACCGCGGCAATGGTGGCCAGGGCGTGTGGAAGGTGGAGCTTGCGGCCAAGCCATCCGGCAACCGGTACGTCCGCGTACTGCAGGCGCGGCGCGGCAGCGTACCCGAAGAGATGGAGCTGTCCCGATTCATGTCGCGCTGCCAGGAGTACTTCGAGAGCGATGGCAGTGTAATTGATCAACCGTTTCAGCCGCGGCTGCCGGACGGCATGATCCGATGCTACATGGGTGCCAACGAGGTGGTGGGCTTCGGCCATCAGCTCATCAAGGCGCTGATCGAGCCGCCAGCCGAAGGGCCGGACTCGCCCGCAGCGCAGCCCGGGCCGCGCATCATGCATCCGAAGTCGGCGCCGCAGTTCCAGCGGCTGCGGAGGTTGATGGAAGCAGAATGGGTGCCGGCCCTGATGACGCTCCTCAACATCGCGGCGCCGGAGTTGCCGCTGATCTGGGACGCGGATTTCCTCTACGGACCGAGGACCGCCGCCGGCGAGGACACCTACGTCCTATGCGAGATCAATGTGAGTTCGGTATTCCCGATTCCGGACGAAGCGCCGGATGAGATTGCGCGTCTTGTCGATGTCCGTTTGGGTGCGGCGCACTGACATGCAAGCGGACGATGCGGCCCGCCTGTTGCTTATTAAATGAACACGCTTATTTCGCGGCGCTTAAAACTGCCTTAAGGCTCGGCATCGATGCTGTGTTGAGCGGGTGCATAAGGACCTAGACGACGATGATGAAACCCCACATGGCAAGGCTAGCTGCGGCTGCATTGATTGCTGGCACGCCTTCAACAGGCCGGGCCGAGTCGGCCAGCTTCAATTCCGATGCCGTGGGATCGTCTCCCGCAGGCTGGCTATGCGGTAGCACCGGTGGTGGCTCGCCGCGCTGGACCGTGGAGGCGGAGCCCGGCGGCCTGAAGGTCCTGAAGCAATCCGGCTCCGGACCATTCCCCTGGTGTGTCAGGCAAGGCACGTCTCTCACCGACGGTTTCGTCGAGGTGAGGTTCAAGCCGCTGTCCGGCCGCGAGGACCAAGCCGGCGGCGTGGTATGGCGCTTCACGAACGGCGACAAATACTACATCTGCCGCGCCAACGCGCTCGAAAACAACGTGTCGCTCTACTACACCGAAGGCGGTCGCCGGAAGACGATCAAGTACGTCGATGCGCCGGTGGCGGGCAATGCCTGGCATACGCTGCGCGCGGAGTTCAAGGGGACGCACATCCGGGTGATCCTCGACGGCAAGGCCTACATCGAGCTGGACGACAGTCACATCAGCGGCGCCGGCGCCGTCGGCGTGTGGACCAAGGCCGACAGCGTCACGATCTTCGACAGCTTCAACTATCAGGCCGCGCCGTAGCGAATCACGCTCAGGGCGGCGCTTCATGGCCCAAACGATAGACCTCAACCCCGGCAAGGGATTTTGGCAACGGGTGCAGCACAACAGGCTGTAGCCGGTTATGCGATGGCGTGCCGAAAAGCGCACCGCGGACGGCGCCCGTGACGAAGATTCCGTCCTCCCCGCCTTGCAGGAGCTTGCCCGACGCGCTCTGCAGCTGGGATGCGATCCACACGTCGCGGCCGTAGAGAAAAGAGCGGAACGTGTGCAGCGTGCCGCGGTGCAGCCCGATGCTGATCGTGCAGTCGAATCGCTGCTGCTGACGAATGGTTTGCCAACTTCGGGTCAGGCGCTCTGCCCAGGCGATGGCCTGCTCAGCCTCGGCAAAAGTCACACAATAGGAATCTCCGAGATTGAACCGGATCGTACCGCCGAGTTCCTGCGCGTTGTTGCGAACCAGCGCATCGAGCTCGTCGAGGATGCGTTCCACCGTGGCGCTGGCGGGCTCCGTATCCATGAACCTGCCGAAGCCACTGAGGTCCGAGAACAGGATGTAGGCGTCGGCAATGACGCGCGTGCGGTCGCGCCGTTCGATGCGGTAAACCGGCGTCGGCTCGGGAAATCCCTTAAGCGCGAATTTCTCGACCAGCGCAGTCTGAATTTCCGCCGATGTGAGCGCGAGCTGAGCAGCCGCTGTGAGATAGATTTCGTCGGGCGGCGTCACCCCCTCGACGCGGGTGACGAGCGCAAAGACACCGCCGATGAAGTCACCGTCCTGGGCGGCAATATCGCCGAGTGCGATGACGATGCGTATGGCAAGGCGGTCGTCACCCCGGCTTAGCTGCGCCAGGCGTAGCGCCTCCTGCATTTCGATCGCCGCCTTGGCCGCGCCGGTAACACTGGGAAATTCCAGCCAATAGCCGTCGCCCGCCGCTTTGATGATCGTGCCGCCGTGTTCAGCGGCGTGGCGTGCCAGGAAGTCGCGATGGTCGCCGAGAAGCACCTGCAGATCCGCGGCCAGCAGCTCGCGGAAGCGGGATGTCGAGCCGCTGATGTCGGTCTTCATGACCACGGTGGTTCGAAGCGGATTCATCGCACGGCCATCAATTCAACGTCCGTTGGCAGTCTAGCGCACCTCGTCGTCCATGCGGAGGCTGACGAAAAGCGGGTGAGCTCCTTAAAGTTGCGTTAAAGCCCGGTGTGCACGATCTCGCGCATGCCACTCGATCTCACGCTGTTCCTGCTTGCCACTTTCCTGGCCGCGCTCGTCGCCGGCATGGCAGGTTTCGCCTTCGGCCTCGTCGCCGCCGCGATCTGGCTGCATGTCCTCACACCGCTGCAGACCACGACCCTGATCGTGGCCTTTGGTCTCATCGTGCAGGGCTACTCGGTGTGGAAGCTGAGGCGCGCGCTCAAGATCCAGCGCCTGCTGCCGTTCCTGATCGGCGGGGCGATCGGCCTGCCGGCGGGAGTAGAGCTGTTGCGCTGGGCCTCCGCCGACGCCCTGCGCGTCGCGATCGGCGTGTTCCTGATCGTCTTCAGCCTCTACAGCCTGGCGCGCCCGCAGTTCCGTCCGATCTCGGCCGGCGGCCAGCTGGCCGACGGCGGTGTCGGCGTGTTGAGCGGCATCCTGGGCGGAGCCACCGGCTTTGGCGGCATTCTGCCCACCATATGGAGCAACATCCGGGGCTGGCCGAAGGACGAGCAACGCGCCGTCTTTCAGCCGACCGGCGTGGCGATCTTCCTCGGCACCGCGCTGTGCCTCGGCGGCGCCGGGACGGTCACGCAGGACACCGTCCGGCTCTTCATCATCGGCTTGCCGGCGTTGCTGCTGGGCAGTTGGCTCGGCCTCAGGCTCTACGGCCGGCTCGACGAGGCGGGATTCCGCCGCGTCGTGCTGGCTCTGCTCCTGGTGTCAGGCCTGGCTCTGATCGCGCCGCTCGCCGTCAGGTTGTGAGGCCTGGACGGCCGCCAGGTCGAACAGGCGGATCTTGCCGCCCATCGCCTTCCACGCGTAGTGGCCGCCGGCCATGTAGCGTGCGTCGAAACCTGCTTTGCGCAGCGTGATCGCAGTCTGGCAGCCGATGTGGAAGCCATAGACGCAGTAGGTCACGACGGGTCTCTCCTTGGAGAGCTCGCCAATCCATGTGTCGACTTGCTCGGGATCGCGCCAAACTGCTGCTTCCATGATCTCCGACGAGCGCGTGGTGTAGTGGCGGGGGCGCGCATCGATGATCTGTACTTCATCGCCAGCATCGATCATCGCCTTCAACTCCTCGGGCGTGACCGCGGGCACCTCGCCGAATTCCTTCTGCACCAGCGGCCGGGGCGGCGCCACCTTGGTGGCATCCTCGTAACGGCCTTGCACAGCGGCCCAGTCGATGTTGCGCATGAAGGCCGCGACATAGGCCTGGGCGTTGGTGCCGAAGTCGATGTGATAGGCGTGCTCGTACATGTCGATTGCCAGGATCGGGATGCCGCCCGCCACACTCTGGCTGTGGTCGCTGCCGATCTGGTTGGTCAGTCGGCCGTCGCGCGGCACGTAGGTCAGCAGCACCCAGCCCGAGCCGCCGGCCAGGCCGTTGGCGAGGGCAATGAACTCCTTGCGCCAGCGATCGACCGTGCCGAAGTCGCGCACCAGCGCCGAAGCCAACGGCTCGGGCACCGTCCGGCCATCGCCGCCCATGCTGGCGAAGTAAAGTTCGTGCAGCAGCGTCGAATTGAGTGCGATCGCCTGGTCGCGCTTCAGGCGATTGATCGCGCCCACTGGCGCGGTGTCGGGATCGAGGGTTTCGAGCTCGCGGGTGAGGGCGTTCAGGCGGCGCAGCGCGCTGCCGTAGTTACCCTCGTAATGGCTTTCGATGAGCTTGGGCGTGATGCCGTTCAGGGTCCAGGGACGGCAGAAGAGCGGAGCAAGCCGATACGGGGTCATCGATGTTCTCCTCAGTTGATGGTGAGGCGCCGGCCGACGTCGGCCGCAATCGCCCGGCGGTAGACCGCAGCGGCGGCGGCAACGTCCTGCAGGCCCATGCCGGTGCTGTCGAACAGTGTGATGGCAGAGGCGTCGGTCCGGCCAGGCTTGGTGCCGGCCACGATCTCGCCCAGTGTGGCGTGCACGTGACTGGCCGTGACGGCTTTCGCGGCGAGGGCGTGACGCAGATCGCCGATCTCGGCGGCCTGCTCTCCGGAATCGACCACCGCGAGGCTCGCGGCATAGAGCTTGGGGTCGATCTCGCTTTTGTCGGAATTGTCGGCGCCGACGGCGGCGATGAAAGTGCCGGGGCGGATGTGCGCGGCCGTCAGGAAGGCCTGACGCGCCGACGTGCAGGTGACGACGATGTCGCTGTCGCGCACGACGTCGAGACTTGAGGCGTGCCGAATGTCGATACAGAGGGCCTTGGACCTCTCCTTCGCAAAGGCAGCAGCGGCGTCCTGGTTGGTGTCCCAGACGTGGATTCGATCGAGTTTGGCCGCCGCTATGATCGCGCGCAGTTGGATGCGACCCTGGACGCCCGCGCCGCAGATCGTGGCGACCCGCGAGTCCGGCCGCGCGAGATGGCGGGCGGCGAGCGTCGTGGCCGCGCCGGTGCGATTGATGGTGATCTCGATTGAATCCATGAGGGCGAGCGGCCGGCCATTGGTCGCATCCGCGAGGTAGATCACGCCCTGGACCGTGGGCAGGCCGTTGTCAGCAGGATTGCCGGGATAGTTGCCGTTGAGCTTGATCGCCATCACCGGCGGATCGCCCGCCAACAGCGCCGCAGCCTTGGCGTGATACGAGCCGCCCGGCACATGGAAGGCCGCGGCCGGCGGGGCGAGAGCGGCGCCACGCTCGGCGGCGCGGAACCCGGCCTCGACGGCGTCGACATAGGCCGGGAAGTCCATCAGCCGCGCTACATCGGCCCGCGACAAGACAAGCAGCCCGCTCACGCGTCACCTACCCGGAATATCGCCGCCCGGTGGGTGGCCGGCAGGAAGGCGATGAGGCTGTCGCCGGAGGGCGGGAAGGCGGTGGTATGCGCGCCTTTCTCGGTCGCGACGCTGCCAAGGCTGCGCATCGTGACGGTGTCGAACACGTCGACCACGCCGGGATCGCCGATCGCGACATAGAGCTGGCGGCGTTTGGGGTTGAACCAGGCGACGTCGGGCACGCCGCTGAGCTTCTCCTGGCTCAGCGCCTTGCCGGAGCGCGCGTCGAGTGTGACCAGCACCCCGGCGTCGCAGGCACAGAACAGGCGGCCGGTTGCCGGGTCGAAATCGAGGCCGTGCGCGCCGTCGGCTGGAATGGGCATGGTGCGGGCAACCCGGTCGGGATGGCGCGCGTCAACCACGACAATCTGCGACGGCTGCATGATGTTGACGTAGAAGACCTCGGCGTCGGCATCGAACACGGTCCAGCGGGTGCGCCCGGGCACCTCGATCGAGGCCCGCATCGAGCCCGCGTCGAGATCGATCATGGACAGCGTGTAGGAATGCGGCACCGTCGGATCGCCGACATTGGCGGCCAGGACCAGACGGCGCTTGGCATCATAGGCCAGGCCGTTGGGCCGCATCCCGACGGCGACCTTGGTCACCTGGGGATTGGGACCGGGCGCGAAGACACCGATCGTGTTCTCGCCGCGATTCGACGTGAAGACGAGTTGGCTCTCGTCGCTGACCAGCGCGCCCGCCACGGCTTTGAGATCGGGCACGGAGTAAAGGTGCTTCTTCGCGGCGGGATCGAACACGTCAATGGTGCTGTTAGCAGTGTGCGCCACATAGACGTGGCCGGTAGCGGCATGGACGGCAGCGTGATCGAAACCACCGCTGCCGGTGTGTGCAGGCAGGGAAAGGTATCCCGTGAGCGTCAATGGCTGGGTCATTTCGCCTCCCGTGGTCCGAGGTTGGCGTAGAGCAGGAAGGCGAGCGACAGCACGCTGCCCATCGCCATCAGGCCGGCGAAGGTGACGACGCCAAGGCCGGGCAGGCTGGCGTCGAAGATCTGCGTGGCGATCCAGCCACCGATCGCGACCACGGCCAACCGCGCCAAGGACGCGAGCAGTGGAAACTGCGGCTGGCGGGTCGACTGGAAGGCCGACATCAGCGTATTGGGCGCGATGAAGATGTAGGCCATGCCGACCACCGCGAGGTAGATCGCCGCGGCATGGCGGATCTCGGGGTCGGTGGTGAACAGGCCGGTCCAAAGGCCGGGTGCGGTGGTGGCGATGACACCGACCAGCCACATCACGGCCACCGACAAGCCGGTACCGATCCAGGCGATATGCCCGGCCCGCTCGAACTGCTGCGCCCCGAGGTTAGTGCCGACCATCGCCAGCACGGCGGCGCCGAGGCCGAAGTTGATGGGGTAGAGCAGGTATTCGAGCCGCACGCCGATGCCGAAGCCCGCCAGCGCCGAGGTACCGAGCAGGCCGGCATAGGCGGTGAGCATAGCGAGGGAGAGATTGCTGAAGATCGGCAGGGCCGACATCGGCACGCCGACCTTCAGGATCTCGCCGAACAGCACGCGCTGGAAGCGGACGCCGCGCAACGACAAGGTCACCGTGGTGCGGCCGGAGGCGAGGTACCAGGCCAGCACCGCGCTCGAGGTGGCGAACGACGTGACCGTGGCGATGCCCGCGCCAGTGGCACCGAGCGGCGGGATCGGGCCGAGGCCGAATACCAGCACCGGCACCAGCAGGATGTGCAGTGCCTCGGCACCGAGATAGACCCAGGCCAGCTGCGCCACCTGGCCGGTGCCGCGCACTACGCTGGTGAGAGCGCCCAGCAGCCAATAGATCACGGCGCCGGCAAAAATGGCGTTGCCGTAGTCGAGCGCTGCCGCCAGCACCGGACCGCGGCCGCCGAGCCAGCCGTAGAGAAGTGGACCCAGCCCGACAAAAAGGGCGGTGAACAGCGCACCGGCGACGCAGGCGATCACCAGGGCATGCACCACCAGGGCCGCCGCGTCGTCGCGACGGCCGGCGCCGATTGCCTTGGCGATGGCAGCGGCGATGGCGCCGCCCATGGTGGCGTTGGCCATCTGCTGCATCAGCATCATCAGCGGGAAGACCAGCGACAGACCGGCCAGCGCCTCGAGCCCGAGCTGGCCGACGAAGTGGGCGTCGACACTGGCGGTGACGGCGATCAGCACGACATTCACCACCAGATTGGCCGGTGTGAGCCGCAGGAGGGTGGCGACGATCGGCCCCTCCAGCAGCAGCCGCGTGCGCGCGGCCGCCGGAGATGCGATTGAAGCGGTAGTCATGGTCACTCCATCTTGGGCGGCCAGGCGTGCGTCTCGCCGACGAGATGGCGGCACCAGGCATAGAGGGCGTCGTACATCACCATGCCGTGCTTCAGCATCTCGTGGTCGTCGGCATAGACGTGGCTCAAGCCCAGCGAGATCGCGAACAGGCCGTGGCTCTGCGGCGTGAGCTCGAGCCGCGAGGTGTCGGCGCCGCGCACGATGTCGGCCAGCTTGTCGAGGCCCGGCGCGTCGAGCTTGTACTCGGCGAGGAAGGCATCAAAGGAGCACTTGTCGCCGACATGGCTGAACTTCACGCCCGGGATGTCATAGGGGATGGCGCCGGTCTTCTCGGCCGTCTTCAGCACGTCCGACGGCGGCACGTAGAGGAATTCCGGGTCCTTCTCGATAAAGCGCTTGATCAGCCACGGGCAGGCAATGCGGTCGATCTTGGGACGTTCGCGGGTTACCCACTTCATGATGGTTCTCCTTCCTTGTGTGGTTCGGTGGGAAGTCCGTCGGCGCGCCACGCGCCGATGCCGCCGGCAATGGCGACGGCATCGATGCCGCGCTGGCGGAATTTTTCTGCGCAATCGCCGCCGATCTCGAAGCCCCAGGCGCAATAGACCAGAGCCTTGGTGCCCTTCGGGAGCGAGGCGGCGACTTCGTCGACCTTCTCGGGCGGCGCGCGGAGGGCGCCGCGCAGGCGCATCGGCATATGGATGGCATCGTCGGCCAGGCGCGCGTCGATCACCACCACGCCGGCATCGAGCATCGCCTTGGCTGCCGGCGTGTCGATCAAATGGGGGATGGCCGGCGCGGCCTCGCCGGCGAAGCGCCGGGCGATGCGCGGCCAATGGAGGTTGTCCATGAAGGCATCGACATAGGCGCCGACGTTGGCGCCGAAATCGATGTGATAGGAATGCTCGTACATATCGAGCGCGAGGATCGGTACACCGCCCGCCAGACCGTGGGTGTGGTCGGCCGCCCAGACGTTGCTGAGCCGACCGTCACCCCTGTTTTCGCGTGAGGGCGAGCGCGTCAGCAGCACCCAGCCCGAACCGCCGCCCAGCGCCTTACCCATGGCGACGAACTCGGCGCGCCACTTGGCAAGCGAACCGAAGTCGCGCTCGATTGCGGCCGCCAGTGCGCCGTCGGGCTGCCCGCCACCGCCTTGGCTCGGGCCGGCCAAGCCGTCGAAGTAGATCTCGTGCAGCAGCATCGAATTGGTGGCGATCAGCTCTTCGCGCTTCAGCCCGTTCAACCGGAAGCCGGGCGCTGTCGCGGCATCGAGCGCGGCGAGATCGCCGCGGATCGCATTCAGCCGGCGGACCGCTCCGCCATAGTTGTTGACGTAGTGACTGCCGATCAGATCGCGGGACAGGCCCTTCAGGCGGACCGGCTTGAAGGCGATGGGGCGGGCGTGAAAGGGCATGGATTGATCCTCGTTTTCAGGGTTGCCAGGGCGACTTGGCGCATTCGACGCGTTGCTGCGTGCGGCTGAGGCCGACGTCGGCCAGTGCGCGGTCATCGAGAGCGCTGAGCTGTTGGCGCGTCCGTCGGCGTTGACGCCACAGCACAAGAGTGGCGGTGAGGCCGGGCCATCGCCGGGTCTGCGGACGCGTATGGGCGAAGTCGTCACCGAAGACGGAGTGCCAAGCGGCGTGCGTGTTAAGAGACATCGGTTTCATCCCTTGATACACTCGTTTCAAAGCAATCTAGGCCCATTTTATGAGAATGCAACCAAAAAATGATACAGGTGTTGCTATTTCTAAGTGTTGTATGATACGGACGTACGATGCCTAGAGATGCTGGCTCTTCCTGGCTGTTGTTGATCCATCAGCTCCCCGCCAAGCCCGCCTATGCGCGGGTCAAGGTGTGGCGGCGGCTGCAGGCGTTGGGCGCGGTGACGGTGAAGGGCGCGGTCTATGCTCTGCCGGCCAATGCCGAGACGCAGGAGGATTTCGCCTGGCTGGCCAAGGAGATCGTCGAAGCGGGCGGTGAGGCGATGATCTGCGAAGCCGCTCTGGTCGAAGGCCTGAGCGACCATGAGATGCAGGGGCTGTTCGACCAGGCGCGCGACGAGGACTACGCCAGGATCGCCGCCGAAGCGCGCGAGATCGCAGCCCGCCCGAGCGAGGAGGCGAGCGATCGAGAGCTCGCCGAGATGGCGACCCAGGTGGGCCGCCTGCGCAAGCAGCTCGACGCCGTCGTCGCCATCGATTTCTTCGGCGCCAACGGGCGCCTCGCGGCGCAGGGCCTGGTGTCGGGCCTCGAGGCCGCTTTGCAGAAGGAGGATGCCGTGCCCGCAACCGAGCCCGCACCTGCCCCCGGTCCGCTCAGCAACCGAACCTGGGTGACGCGTCGCGGCGTGCAGATCGATCGCATCGCCTCGGCCTGGCTGATCCGCCGCTTCATCGACCAAGGCGCAAGCTTCAAGTTCGTGCCCTCGAGCGGCTATCAGCCCGAGCCGGGCGAGCTGCGCTTCGACATGTTCGAGGGCGAGTTCACGCACCGCGGCGACCGCTGCACCTTCGAGGTGCTGCTCGGCCACGCGGCCCTCAGCGACCCGGCGCTGGGCGCGATCGGCGAGATCGTGCACGACATCGACCTCAAGGACGACAAGTACGGCCGCGCCGAGACGGCGGGCGTGAAAAGCCTGATCGCCGGCATTGCCACTCCCGGCGCCGATGACGAGCAGCGGCTGGCGCGCGGCGCCGTGCTGCTCGACGGCCTCTACGATTCGTTCGCGCTCAAGAAAGACAGCAAGTGAAAGACCATAGCGTTCCCTTCGGCGAGGCGATGCGCGTGTGGGCGCGGGTCGCCGCGCTGTCCTTCGGCGGGCCGGCCGGCCAGATCGCCGTCATGCACCGCATCATCGTCGAGGAGAAGAAGTGGATCGGCGAGAACCGTTTCCTGCAGGCCTTGAACTACTGCACCTTGCTGCCCGGCCCCGAGGCGCAGCAGCTTGCCGTCTATATCGGTTGGCTGATGCACAAGACCAGGGGTGGGTTGGTCGCCGGCACGCTGTTCGTGCTGCCGGGCCTGATCGCCATCATGGCGCTCTCCTGGATCTACGTGCTGTTCGGCAAGGTGACGGTGATCCAGGGCCTGTTCTTCGGGCTGAAGGCCGCCGTGCTGGTGATCGTGGTCGAGGCGGTGCTGCGGGTCGGCCGGCGCGCGCTCAAGAACAACGTCATGCGCGCGATCGCCGCCGCGGCCTTCGTCGCGATCTTTTTCTACAACGTCGATTTTCCCATCATCATCCTGGTGACCGGCCTGATCGGCTGGCTGGGCGGACGGCTCGGCTGGGCGCCGTTCCTGGCCGGCGGCGGCCACGGCAAGGTCGGCGACAAGCAGGTGGCCGATACCGACTCGCTGTTGGGCGAGGAGACCCCGCCGCATGCCCGCCCCAATCTCGCCTGGTCGCTCAAGATCAGCTCGTTGTTCCTGGCGCTCTGGCTGGTGCCGGTCGGCGTGCTGCTGTTCACGCTGGGCGGCGACAACGTGTTCAGCCAGATCGCACTGTTCTTCAGCAAGATGGCGGTGGTGACCTTCGGCGGCGCCTATGCGGTGCTGGCCTACGTCGCGCAAGAAGCCGTCGACCATTATCACTGGGTGAAGGCGGGCGAGATGCTCGATGGCCTCGGCATGGCCGAGACCACGCCGGGGCCGCTGATCATGGTGACGCAATTCGTGGGCTTTCTCGGCGCCTATCGCGCGTCTGGCGGGTTGAGCCCGATTTGGGCCGGCACCCTGGGCGGCCTGCTGACCACCTGGGTCACCTTCACGCCGTGCTTCCTCTGGATCTTCTTCGGCGCGCCGTTCGTCGAGATGCTGCGCGCCAACAAGGCGCTCGGCGCGGCGCTGGGCGCCGTTACCGCGGCGGTGGTCGGCGTGATCCTGAATCTTGCTGTGTGGTTCGGTCTGCAGGTGCTGTTCGCCAAGCTCACGCCGCATCACTTTCTCGGCGCCACGGTAGACGTGCCGGTGCTGGCTTCGGCCAATATCCCGTCGATGGTGCTGGCGGCCGCCGCGGCGGTCGCCGTGTTCCGCTTCAAGTTCGGCATGGTGCCGGTCCTGCTGGCGAGCTCGCTCACCGGCATCGTCTACGTGCTTTTCTTTGGGGGAGTCTGACCAACCAAGGAGGACTTGCGATGGCTAGCGAGAGAAATCGTCGCGACTTTATCGTCACTGCAGCCGGCGTCGCCCTTGCCGCAACGGCCGCCGACGCCCTGGCCCAGGGCGCGCCGCCCAAGACCGAGTACGCCATCAAGAAGCTGCCGTTCGATCCGTCTAAGATCAAAGGCCTGTCCGAGAAGCTGCTGACCAGCCATTACGAGAACAACTACTCGGGCGCGGTGAAGCGGCTCAACGCCATCACCGGCCAACTCGCCGGCCTCGACTTCGCCACCGCGCCGGTGTTCGTGGTCAACGGGCTGAAGCGCGAGGAGCTGATCGCGGCCAACTCGATGATCATCCACGAGCTCTATTTCGACGGCCTGGGCGGCGAAGGCGATCCAAAAGGCGCACTGGCCGAGCAGATTACCAAGGACTTCGGCAGTCTGGCGCGCTGGAAGGCCGAGTTCGCGGCCGTCGGCAAGGCGCTGGGCGGCGGCTCGGGCTGGGTGTTGCTCGCCTGGTCGCCGCACGACAAGAAGCTGATCAACACCTGGGCGGCCGATCACACCATGACGCTCGCTGGTGGCCGGCCGATCCTGGCGCTCGACATGTTCGAGCACGCCTACGCCATGGACTATGGCGCCAAGGCGGCCGGCTACGTCGATGCCTTCATGCAGCAGATCCGCTGGGACAACGTGTCGGGACTCTACGAGCGCTTCAGCAAGCAGGCGTGAGCGATGCGGCTTGCGCACATCCTGGCAGCGATCGCGGTCGGCCTGTCGGCCGCGACCGCTAGGGCATCGGAGCCTGCGCTCGTCTTGGAAGGCAAGATCGCACTGGGTAGGGTGAGCGGGCGAATCGATCACCTGGCGGTCGACCTCGACCGCCAGCGCTTGTTCGTGGCCGAGCTCGGTAACGACACGGTGGGCGTGGTCGATCTCAAGACAATGACCACGCT
>Ga0306921_10000803_pt1 | contig 29319 bp, 27 predicted proteins | sample sta12Cox44000080_FD_203760 | JGI IMG/M metagenome (GOLD analysis project Ga0306921, IMG submission 203760) | Lab enrichment of tropical soil microbial communities from Luquillo Experimental Forest, Puerto Rico - statoxic.12C.oxic.44.000.080 (v2)... | ecosystem: Environmental > Terrestrial >... | reverse complement strand
GCCGCTGGTTGATGCGAAGGCGCGCAGCATTGTGCGGGAGCGGGAACACAAGAAGTAGATGAAAACCACCAGATGAATGTGAAGCAAATTTTGTTCTCACGCTGTTAATGACATTGAGAAGGATTTATATCATTCTCGCCAAACAGTTGGACAAGCCGGTTATTCGACGCTGTCCCGCTGGTAGTTAGAGGTTGAAGAGCGGCGCTCGTAGACATGTTACGCGACCTCCTGCATCGTCGCAGCATCTTCGCTTCGTTTTCTTCCTAAGATCGCTTCCAGTTGCCAGAGATCCCTCCAGCCCATGATGCGACGGAAGTTTTTCTCCGTCGCCAAAAACGACGCTGCCGCCCAGCGTTGGACCATGGCGGCGTCGCGCCAACGGCAGACTCGCCGGGTTCGCATGCGCACGCCCGACTGCGGACTTTCGATCACGTTGGTCGTGGCCAGGCAGCGGTGCAGCGACGAGGGAATCCCCAAGCGGTTGATCGTGAAACATTCCTCCAGCCCTTCCCGCAAACTGTTCGCGGCGGCGGGCGATTCTTGCTCTAGCCAGTCGGCCAGTTTGCGCAGCCGCGCCATGCCCTCCTTCGCTTCCAGCTTGTAGGAGGCCCGCATCGCGGCTTTCACCTGGTCCTTCTGTTCCTCGGGCAGACGGTCGCACACATTGCGAATCTTGTGATTGCGACAACGCTGCACCGGAGGCTGTGGGCCGAATACTCTGTTGATGGCCGCCCGCAAAGCTTTGGCGCCGTCGATCACGAACAATCGTTTCGCCTTGGCATCCACTCCCCGCGCCACTAGTTGCTCCAGTAAGTCCCCGACCGCCGCCACGTTCTCTGTGGCTCCCTGCTGTATGCCCAGCACGTGCTTGTGTCCGCTGCCATCTACCCCGACGGCGCTGATGATGTGGTGCTCGCCGAATTGCATCCCATCGATGTAAATCACCAGCAGATCGATCTCGTCAAAACGCCGCTCCAGCAGCTCCTTCAGCGCCTCTGCGCTCGCCTCCGCCGCCTCCCGGCTCACATTCGACTTCGACACCCCGCAGGTGGAGGCCATCTCCGGCAGCACCTCCGCATACTGCCGCGTCGAAATGCCGCGCATGAGCACGTCCAGCATGCGCACGCTCATCCCGTTCTCCAGCATGGCTTCGTAGGCCGGAATCGCCACTTCACCACCTCTCTTGTTGCGTAGACGTGGTTTGGTTACGCCCAGCTTGCGTTCTTTCAGACAGACGCGCCCCCCTTGCCGGCCATGCCACAGCGGGCCTGTGCGCCGCTGCCCGGGCGTCCGTGGTCCGGCGACTTGCTCAGCCGAGAGCTGCAAGACCGCTTCGATCGTGGCTCGCCCAGTTGCATCGATCAGTTCGTCCACCGCCAGCCGCGATTGCTCGATTAGATCGACCATGGGCAGCAAGCCTTGCCCGTTGCGACTGAAAAACTCGGCTATTCTTCTGGCGTTCGCTACTCCTTTGGTGGTGAGGGTGTGATAGCTTCGTCTCAAGGCGGTTCTCCTTTCGCTAAGAAAGTTTTCCAACCCGACTCTACCAAGAGTCGGGTCGAGAACCGCCCCTCAACCTTCAACTATGCGTGGGACACCGTCGGTTATTCGCACTGGTATGACTAGATGGCCCTGCTCGCTCTGTCTTACGCTCAAGCGTGCGCATGCCGGGTTCTCCCATGGTTTTGCGATTAGCCACATGAGTACAGGGTAAGGGTGAGGTGTGCCCGAAATCGGTCAGGTCAAATCCATCCCAAAAGCTATCAAGATTCCGATATTCACCGATTGATTTCGCAATAGCATGGGCCGTCCCTCGGCTTACAGTGATCCCAGACCGTTTCTTAGAAAAACTGAGCAGCGTCCCACGTCGTCAATAGAAACACTCTCAGCAGTACGGGGGGAGCGCTCTCGGGACGATGCCGCTAGTTGCCGAAACCGGTCCCAACACTTCGCCGGCATCCATCACCGGCCAGGTCACAACTAGCACCGGTTGCGGAGCGAGCATACAGCAGGTGTCCGAAAGTAACTTGGCCCCGTGTTGATATCGGGTCTGCGATTCGATGGACAATTTTTTCTGTCAAACGGGCTAGTGGTCGTGTGTATTTTCCGAGGAGACTCAAGATGAGATGGACCTGGATGCCTGGCGTACTGCTCGCAGCCGCGATGGGCGCGCCGAGTTCAGCGATTGCCGCGCCGAGTTCAGCACAGATTTCGGTGTATATTGGGACCCCGCCACCAGCCGTCGTTTATGAAGAACCTGGGCTTCCTCCCGACGCGGGATTCGTTTGGATCGAAGGATATTGGAGACCAGTGGGCCACCATTACAAGTGGGTGCGGGGACATTGGGAGCGTCCTCCGTTTGAAGGGGCGTGCTGGACGCATCCGCACTACGACCCCTATCGGGAAGGCTGGGAATGGCACGAAGGACACTGGGACCACGAGGATCACGACAATGACCATTGGCGAGACCATGATCGTGGGCGGTGGCATCGCCATGACAACGATCAGGGAGATGAGGACTAAACCTGTTGGCAACAGAATCTTCTCGATCTGAATGGATAAGGCGTACGGGTATCCGGGCACCTACCGTACGCAACAATGGGCGTTGTTGAAGGTCTTAACGGGATATACGTTGACTGGAACTTTAGCCGTGATGCAAGTGGGGCTAATCGAGCAATTTTCTTGTCGAGTACACAATAATGTTCGGGGTCGAGGAATATGGGCAACTTCGTGATGAATGCCATATTGGTAGATTCCGGCAGGGCTATTCGCCTAAGACGCAGTACTGTGACTCTCCTCACATCCGAAGCAGCGAAATTCGATGTACAGTTGAGCGACCTCGGCTGCCTCAGCCTTTAACAGCAAGCAAGCGAAGCATTCGTTACGGTTGGCGGTGGTTAATTAGCCAATGTGGGACAGGGTAGGGTGAGGTGTGCCCGAAAATCTGAATGACTCGCTGTCAAAGGATCGGAAGCCTTACGGCTGATCGATTACCGGCAACCCTTCCTAGAACGGTCTCGTGGAGCAAGCAGACGGTCAATTATTCTGGTTTTGAGCCGCTCAGGAAGACCACTTACGGCGCTAGAAACGTCCCGTGGGGGCACAGACGACGCAAAGCATGGCCAAAATGTTTAGCGCCTCGTTAGCGACGTCGCCAAGGCCAGAGCTCTTCCCCGTGCAGTCGTCGGCCAGTACGTGCAGCACGTAACCAAAGAAGTCCATAACATAGGCCGAGCACCCCCACGAGGAGTACGCTCCAGTGGCCACGTCGAAAGCTCAGCAGGATTGCGGTTGTGCTTGCGACGATCCACACGGCGGCAAGCGCCACTGCAATGATCCGATCCCACGTGGAGAATCGTTCCTTATGCCCTTCACGATGCTGCACACGAGGATTATCTCCTGATGCGTTGAGATGGCTAAACCGGGAGAGTAACTAAATGGCATCCTAGCGTGATTCGGACGCATCGTGTAGGTTGTGCGGGGGGTGCAATATGCTCTGGCGCCTGATAGCGATGATTCTGGTTGGTTCGACACTCGCTGTTCCCTTGGAGGGACAACGAGCAGGCGGCGGGATGCACGGCGGCGGTAGACCAGTGGGCGGGCACGGTCCTGGCTTTGTTATCAATGGGGGTTTCCCGGGTGCTCCATTTCGCGGAAACTTTGGTTTCAGGCATTTCCGCAATTTTGGTTGGTATGGAGGCGCTTGGATACCGTGGGATTATCCCGGGTGGGGTTATCCATGGCAAAGCCGCGAAGGATACACCGGCTTAGCCCAGAATAGCGTTGCGGCACCAATAATTATAGAAAGAAGCGCCCCAGCGGTGCCAGCCTTGCCTCCTGAGCCGCCGAAAATAGTCGAGGCGCCGGCGAGCGCAGAAACAGCGCCATCACAGCCGGTGCTGCCGGCACTCTTTGTGCTGGCGAACGGAGAGCGTCTGGAGGCACGTCGCTATATGCTGACGGCGGAGTCCGTTGACATTGAGGTAGGCGGGAAACACCATAGGGTTCCAATGACTGAACTGAATGTCGAGCAAACGATCGCCGCTAACCGCGAGCGTGGTATCGAGATCAGAATCCCTCACGACGCAAGCGAGGTCTTCCTCGGCTTTTAAGGCAGCCACCCTGGGTGGGTGGTTGTGCCTAACATATGATCTCCGCGAGCGTCGCTCTTGATGATTATTGTGCGTGCCTCATACCACCGCATCAAGAAGCTCTTGAAAGAAAGTTAGCCATATCAGCACAGGGTAAGGGTGAGGTGTGCCCGAAATCTGGCCAGCTTATTGGATCGGCCGCGGGCGGCGATGCCCTCTCACTTCCACGTTGAACGCATCAAAACAGCAAACAATCAGCACGTCCCCACCTTTTTTGCCGCGCGTGTTTTCGTCCTTCCGCGATAAAATACCCGCCCATACAAAGACGGCATGAGCGGGTACAGGGCTCGGCACAAGAGCTACCAGACGAAAAGCAAATCAAAGTAGCTGTCTGTCGGAACACCAGCGCTGTTGTGGCAAAGAACCGTAGCCGAGAAGTCAGGCCCTCCTGTACCCCAACTGGCGACGTGGCAAGTGTTCGAGGTGAAGCCGTAGGCCGAAACTTGAACGTGCCCTCCGGGTCCCCACGATCCGCTGCCGGAGAACAGAGCGCCGCCTCCTATACCCTTACAGGTCACGCTATAGTCGCCGGTAGCCACCTTGGTAATGCTGTTCGCTTGAGCACGTCCTACCGTATTGTAGGAGTAAATGCTACTTGGAGTATAGGGTACCCCAATCGGGGGGGAAGGCTGGTTAGCCCACACGTAGCAGAGGATGTTCGCCCCGCGGCCTGGGTCAGCTAACGCGGGGAGGCTTGCAATCGCCACTGCCGCAGTCAGAACAAAAAGTCTTACCGTTGTCCGTTTCATACTACTCTCCTTTACTTCTTGATTTTTCGAGTTGTTGTGTGCGGTTCTCGGCCATCCCGCGATGTGCCGCTTCCCGCGTTGCACTTCGCAGCAGTTGGTCCCTTGTCCATGAGCGCAACTGCGACGAAAGAGAGATCAACGCAAGCCGGTGACGATTCGGTTCGGGGCGTTTGTCCATCGCGAACGTGTTGAATACCCAGCGGAATCTCTTAGCGGCAACGCTCAATACGTCGCTTACGGCGAGACTGACCCCTTTTCCAGTCGCCGACTCACGCGCTGCACAGATGCAATATGGGTGCCGCAGCGTGAGATGAAACTGACCGTCTGCTGCAAGGAGAGAAAATAAGGAGTTAAATCAACGACGTAATCAATTCGTTATTGGCGAGACTGCTAAAGCTATCCGATTCGATAGCAGAGCTAACCGACCGGATATTTGTGTAGCCCGGAAGGACTTTCGGAAGGTCGTGGTGGACTGCTCAGCGAAAGGGTTGTCAGCGTTGAGTGAGCTTCTTCTGTGCGGCATCTTTTCGGAGCTTGAGCCGTTCACGTCCCATCTTTTCAATTAAACCGGCCGCAGCCATCACACACTCCAAGCTGATTTCAGGAACACACGAATTTTGTCCAATGTAACCCGCTAGGTACTTGTCGGATGGGTTGTCGATACCGGCTCTCCCACAGACTACATAGCAGACCGATTCGGCCTCAAATTCGCGTATTGCTCGACGCAAACCCCTTCGATCGGGCCACCATTGCTCGTTTGGCGTGCCCAGATGTCCGCAGTAAAGGTGCGCTAACTCATGTACCAGAGTCGCGAACTGCGCTTCGCTTGAATGGTCCCTATTCAAAAGAAGCTCGTAACGCAAGGGTACCTTGATAGATTCACGTTTCGGTGCAAGGTGGACGACAACTTCGAGGAAGGCGTTGTTCGTCGCACTCCCGATCTCTCCGGCGCTTTGCGAACCGGCGTTCCGCAGACTGACGCGAACGCCATCACGTTTGGCATTCTCGATTGTCCAATCCAATTCGCGTCCTACTATTCCGCCACGCACCTCGAATGGCGATACAACCTCCGGCGGCAGCGGAGGGGCATCCGGCAACGGCTCAGTATCCGAAACATCGAAAACGAACATTACTGGCCCCATAGGCAGCAGCGCACATGAGTCTGGCTTTTAGGCTGCGATGCCTTTTATGCGCGAGGGCTGATTTCACTCGGAGAGGAAGGGAGGATTTACATCTCGATTCCAGCCGCCTCGACCCTAGCTTGGCAGCATTCCATACGTCGCCTCAAAAGTCGTAAGTGTGCAGCTTGGCGGACCTCAAACGCGGGGTATTTCAAATTGGCACCTTACTCATCAATACATCGGATGGCAGACGTTACTGGCGTGCCCGAAAAGGGGCATTAATTCTGCCGCTTCGGGCGTATCCTGATGGGTTTACTACACTCATTCCAAACTGGCCGGCGGCGGATTGATGTTTCCTGACATCGAATCGCCCGCGCCGCGACAAATCGGTAGTCCATGCTTACTGGCGAGCTTCGCAATCAAGTTGACCAAATCTGGAATCCTTCTGGACAGGTGGCATCTCGAATCCTCTGGAAGTCATCGAGCAAATCACCTACCTGCTGTTCCTGCGACGGCTCGACGAGCTACAAACCGTCGAGGACTTAAAGGCCAGCCGCACGAAAAAACCTCTTGAGCGGCGCATATTTCCCGAGGGCAACGACAACCGCGGGCGCCCGTACGCCGACCTACGCTGGTCGCGCTTCAAGAACTTCGAGGCCCGCGAGATGTACACGGTGATGAGCGAGCACGCCTCCCCTTCCTGCACAGCCTGGGTGGTGCGAACAGCACTTACGCAACGCACATGAAGGACGCCCGCTTCACCATCCCCACACCAGCGCTGCTGGCCAAGGTCGTCGATCTCATCGATCACGTCCCCATGGAGGACCGCGACACCAAGGGCGACCTCTACGAATACATGCTGGGCAAGATCGCCACGGCGGGTCAGAACGGGCAGTTCCGCACGCCGCGCCACATCATCCGGCTTATGGTCGAGATGGTGAAACCCACTCCCACCGATGTGGTGTGCGACCCTGCTTGCGGAACTTGTGGCTTTCTTGTAGCCACGGGCGAATACCTGCGGAAAAATCATGCTGCGCTGTTCAGCGACGACCGGCTACGCCAACACTTTCATCACTGATTGTTTCACGGCTTCGACTTCGACAACACCATGCTGCGAATCGGCAGCATGAATATGTTGCTGCACGGCGTGGAGAACCCCGATGTGGCGTACCGGGATTCGTGGAAGGGCGATGTGCTGGAAATTCGGCAGACTGCCTACAAGGGGAAGTTGCGCAAGGCCAAGACAAAAACTGACGGCTCACGGCGCAGCGTTCCAGTCCCGCCCGATATGCGGGCAATGCTGCGTCGCTGCATTGACGAGAGCGGACTTAGTGGCAATGATCTGCTCTTTCCCGGTAGACACGGTGAGCATCCACTGTGGCCGGGAACCTGGTTGCAGAAGCACCTACAGAATGTCGCCAAAGAGATAGGCATTGGGGGGCCGGTCACGTTTCAGGTGTTGCGTCGTTCGTTTGTCACGCGCCATCGCAATGAACTGAAAGATGCCGCCGCCGTAGTCGGTCACACTAACTACGCGACCACCACGGCGAACGTCTATGCGCAGTCAGTTGAAGAATCTGTGATTGCGATGCTGGAAGAAGACGAGCGGCGAATCGGGCTGCTAGAGCATGTCGTTGGAGGCGTGCAGTGAACCCTAAACGCCTACAAATGCCTACAAAACTGGAGCGGGAGAGGGGAATCGAACCCCCGACCAACAGCTTGGGAAGCTGTGACTCTACCACTGAGTTACTCCCGCTCATCTGAAAAGATCAGATTCCTCGTCCGCCACAGCGGGGACGAAGCCTGAGATCCTTCGTCGCTGCGCTGCCCAGGATTTCGGCTCCTTCCAATGCGCTCAGGGGAACCGCCCGCTTCGCTCGGGATTTCGCCTGGGGCCTTAGACGCCCGCAAAGCGGCTCGAACTATCTTCGTTCGGCGACTCGAAAAGTGTAACACCCCGGTAAAATCAGCCGCAATTTCCACTGCCGGCGAGCCTGCAATTTCCACAGACGGGTTGATCGAATGAATACCTGCGGTGCTTCATTCGTCAACAATTCACCATTGACTCCACCCCTGTCTGCTCTATGATGTTTCAAACATTTGCCGAAACTTTTGTTTCGGAATCTTTGACTTGCCGCTAAGCTTCACATCCCGTGACGTTGCCCGTTTCACCGGCATCAGCCTGCGTCAGTTGCAGTGGTGGGATGAACGTGGCCTCGTTGTTCCCGCCCGCCAAGGCCACAAGCGGCTCTACTCTCTCGACGATCTTGCCGAGATTGCCGTCGTCTGCGAATTGCGCGCCCGCGGATTCTCGCTGCAGAAGATCCGCCGCATCCTTCGTTTTCTTCAGCGCGAGCTTAGCAAGCGCCTCGTGGATACCGTGCGTGCTGCCTCGGAGGTTCACCTTCTCACCGACGGTCGCCATATTTTCCTCGAGGACTCCGCCCGTGGCGTCATCGACATCCTGAAAAACTCTCGCCAGCCAATGCTGGCCGTCTGCCTCAGCGACACCATCGAGCGCATCCAAGACCGCGTGGGCGGCAGGAAACGCAATGCCTTTGTCGGCCATCCAACCCGGCAGTGGCGCAAGGCTTCATGACTTTGTGCAAGGCCGGCCAGTCCGGCGAAGGAGGGCACGTGATCGGAGAACTGAGCATCCTGAGCGAATGGATCCCCGAACAAATGGAGCCTGGAACCATTTTCGTCCTAGAGAATGCCGGCGATGTCGGCGATAAGGATGATCCTTACTGGGCCGTGCTCTCTTGTCCCAACTGCGGCCAGCTCGGATTGGTCACGCGCAAGCAGGTTGCAGGGCTCATCCCTGTGATCTGCGGCTCCGACAAGTGCCCGGCGCAGTTCTTCATCCGCGACGAGCAGATCGTCCTGCGTAAAGCCAGCTAGCGCTGTTTTGTCTTGAAGGGGCACGGCTTCAGCCGTGCCGATACCGGCTTCCTTGTTGATTCCGGAGCGGATTTTAATCCGCTGCGCCGAAGCACAATCAACTCTAGTTGTTCGCGAACCAACCTTGCCCCAACATGGGGGCGGGCACAAAAGTCAGCACTAACAGCCCTAGCGCCATTACGGCCATCAGCCTTCGCCTTGGACTCAACTCCGGCCACGGCGCTACCGGAGGATGCCACCACCCCGTTACACCCAAGATCACCGCCCAGAGCAGCCAGCCGCGCCATACGACCGACAACACCGCTAACATCATTACCATCGTCCGTGTAACCCACTTGTGTGCGCGCGGAGCCACGGCATAGATGATGTGCCCACCGTCCAGTTGTCCGCCTGGCAGCAGATTGAGCGAGGTGGCAAACATACCCACCCATGCCGCCACCGCAATTGGGTGCAGTGCGATGTGCGCCAGCGGCGGCGATTTGCCGGCATGGGCGATCAGGGAGTGCGCCAGATAGAAAATTGCCGGAAACTGGACTTCAATGAAATCTCCGCTGGGCTTCGCTACCACCGTCCCGGAGTAATGCAGCCCCAGCAACAACAGCGGAAACGCCACCAGAAATCCCGCGATCGGCCCCGCCACTCCAATGTCAAACAATTGCTGCCGCGAGCGAATCCGCGACTTGATGCGGATGAATGCTCCCATTGTGCCAATCATGAACGGCACCGGAATAAAGAAAGGAAGTGTCGCATCCACCCGGTTGCGCACGCAAAAAATGTAGTGCCCCAGCTCGTGCGCCAGCAGAATCGAAATCAGCGCCACCGAGAACGGCACCCCCATCACCAGTTGTGCCGGATGCCGCCAATACACACCGGGATCGAACAACGGCAGGAAGCCATCGCCGAACGAAAAGGCGGGCTGGTGATGCAGAAAATTTTGTTCGAACTGCGCTCCTACGGTCAGTGTGGTCAGCATGGTGAGCAGCAACAGCAACCCGTGAAGCCAATAGCGCGGCTGTCTTTGTGTTTGAGCAGCTACGAATTCGGGGTGATGAGCAACCTGGAAGGTGTGCGTTAGCGGTTGCTGGGATTCAGACATCGTTTCTAGGATATTCAATTCCGGGTGTCTCGCCCGAAAACATTCGAGGTCATCCGGAGCGGTCGCCTGGAGTGTTCCCAGAGGCCGCCCTGAGCCTCTCGAAGGGTTCGCGCCCATCTCCTGGGCGCTAACCCGGATAAAAAACTGCGACGCGAGGATGTGCCGCCCTACTCGATGGACTGCAATTCCTTCCCAGGCTTAAACCGCACAGCCTTTCCCGGCGGAATATTAACCTCGGCTCCCGTGCGCGGGTTGCGGCCAATGCCCGTCTTTCGCGGACGCACCGTGAACACCCCAAAGCCCCGCAACTCGATCCGGTCGCCCTTCGCCAGAGCATTCTTCATACTGTCAAAGACTGTTTCGACCGCCATCTCAGCCTTGGTCTTAGTCACCCCAGTTTTCGTCACGACTTCGTTAATCAAGTCAAGTTTGATCACAAGTGGCTCCGCAATGTGCTTTCCCCGGGAACCGCTCTAACCCGAGCGCTGCAGGCATTCTACCCGACCTCTCTTATTCCGTTAAGTCTTACTTTATGCGCGAGTTAGAAAATGTATCGAATCTTGGACCACCCACTCAAACTGGATGCCCCATCCAATCCCTTCTCTTGGGGCAGGGTGGTTCGGGTGTCCCCGTGCGAGCTACCTTCATTCGCCCTGTTAGGCCTGGGTCTCTCTCCCCATCCACTTGTTCTGACAACGGAGCACTGACCACCGGCGAACTGGTTTGTCAATCCACAACCTCATTCCGTAAGATGACACTTTCTCGAAACTCGAAACTTGAAACTGGCAACTGCCTTTGGAGACCCATGCCCATTCTCAGCGACCGTTGGATCCGCAAGATGGCCCTCGAACACGACATGATTAACCCTTTTTCCGAGAAGCAGGTTCGCGAAGGCGTCATCTCCTACGGTCTTTCCAGCTACGGTTACGATCTGCGCGTCGCCGACGAATTCAAAATCTTCACCAACGTCAACAGCACCGTCGTCGACCCTAAAAAGTTCGACGAGCGCTCTTTTGTCAGCGTTGAGTCTGACGTCTGCGTTGTGCCCCCGAACTCCTTCGCTCTCGCCCGCTCCGTCGAGTACTTCAAGATTCCGCGCGACGTGCTCACCGTCTGCGTCGGCAAATCCACTTATGCGCGCTGCGGCATCATCGTCAACGTCACCCCATTCGAGCCGGAATGGGAGGGCTTCGTCACCCTCGAAATCTCCAACACCACGCCGCTGCCCGCCCGCATCTACGCCAACGAAGGTCTCTGCCAAATCCTCTTCTTCCAGGGCAACGAACCCCCCGAGATCAGCTACAAGGACAAGAAGGGCAAATACCGGGGCCAGAAAGGCATCGTGCTGCCAAAGCTGTAAACGCTGAGATGCGTGGTGACTGGCTTGCATGACTGAGTCCTTCCCCAATCACGCGCCGAACAGTGGACTCCAACGGCTCTTTCGCTCTCTGAATGTGTTTCCCTGATGCCTCATCACGAGGCTCTGATAATTACCGCCTCCAGCTCGCTCCACTGGGTCCCGAAACTACGCAATCACCTCTTCATCCAATCGGATCGTGATCCTTGTTTTTCCTTTTGGCAACGGAACCACCGGTCCACGCTTTCCGTTGCTGAAATCGTATTCTCTCTTCATCGCTTCCCCATAGTGTTCTGGCTCGCGTTTCGTCGCCGATCTTGCCGAGATAGTTCGGTCTTGTCCTCGCACCGCGGTCTTAACAGGCAAGTCCTGCATTCGCTAAGTCAAAAACACGTTTCCATAACTCCCTAAACACCAAAGGCCCGGTTTTCTCCGGGCCTTCTGCGATTTAATGTGACAACTGAGAACTGACAACTTATTTTCGTCCTGTCGCCTCGCTCTCCTTGTACATGTATTTAATGCTGGGCTTGTAGATCAGCAAATTGGGTTCGGCATTGCGGTTCACCTTCAGGCAGTACTTATCGTACCACTCGATCACGCCATGAATCTCTTCGTCATCCTGCAGCACGATGACCATGGGCGTTTTGCTCTGCATCTGTTTCTGGTAGTAGAAGTTCTCCGCGTGCGTTTGCTCTGGCGGCGCGACCTTCTTGCCATTCGCCGCCGGCCGTTCGGCGCGCTCGCCCCGTTCCCCACGATCCCGCCGGTCACCGTTCTCCTGTCGATGGCTCTCATTGCGGTTCAGCGAAGGACGAATCAATCGGCGATTGGCAAACACCTCCGTGTCGGAACTGCGCCCCACAATGGGGGAATCTAGGGAATCTTTCATGGCGTTTGCTCCTATGACTGCACACCAGTCCGGCCATTCAAGCACCAGCCCCTTGCTTTACATTTCGTTCTGGCGAGACTCTGGAGTGGATTTACCAGGACGTCTTCAGGTGTGAACTTGGCGATACCCTACCACAGCAGCCACGCCAACACAATGCGTTACGTCACAATTCTCGCCCCGAAGGGCTGCTACCGCTCAAGAGAAGTCGCGAATGCGTCCAAAGCAAGCGTCCGCAGCAGGTTGCGCCGCATGCCGCTCTCTAGCTCACCCAGCCGGTTGACAGCCTCCACAATCCAGTCGAACTCCACCTGCTCGGCCATCTTGCGCAATTGCGCCTCAATATCCGAATTGCGCATCAGTTCCGGCGTGCCCGACTTCAGAAACAGCATGTCTTCCAGCAGCGAAAACAGCGTCCGGATCGTTTGCTCCGTCTTTTCCTTGCCTTCCGCACCCGCCCGATAGGAGTCCGTCACCTTAAACAGCTCGCTGTGATCCTTCTCCCCAAGCGCCGGACCCAGCAGCACCAGCGCATCCTGCCGAGCCACAAGATATTGCGCAAGATCGAAACTCTTTGCCCGCCCCAGTCCTCCGCCCGAAAGCCGCGCCACCAGCGCGCGCTCCCGCGGCTTGAGTTCCGGCCGCTCCGCCTCCAGGTGCTTCTCCACCGCGTCTGGGGACAGGGCCAACAACCGCAACTGCATGCAGCGCGAGCGAATCGTCGGCAGCAGCGCTGACGGGTTTTCGGCCAACAGAAAAATCGTCGCGAAGTCCGGAGGTTCCTCCAGCACCTTTAACAGCGAATTCGCCGCTTCCTTCATGAAGCTGGCCTGGCTGAAGATATAAACCTTGTGGCGGCCCTCTGCGGGCCTGAAGTAAATCTCCCGGATCAAGTGCCGCACCTGGTCGACCTTCACCAGCATCTGCGGAGGATCGGGCGGGATGATCGTCACATCTGGATGCGTCTGCACGAAGATGCGCGTCTCCCGCTTGTCCGCCTCGCGTAGGCTCTCGCGCGCCTCCACCGCCTCCGCGAAGCGCTCCTCGAGGGCATCGGCGTCCGCAATCCGTGTGCAGTTCGCGCACTTCCCGCAAAAATCTGGCAGGCCGTCCGTCATCGGTTGCTGAAGGCAGTTCACCGCCTTTGCCACCATCTGCGCCAGCATGAATTTGCCGGCGCCCTGCGGTCCCGACAGGATCACCGCATGCGGAAAATGGTCGCGCGCCAGCATCTCGCGTACAGTGCGCACTACTTCGGGGTTGGCCTGGAAATCAGCGAATGCCATGTGTTATGCAACTCTGCCAGCCGCCGGCTGGAGAGACTCTTTATTGATGTTTTGAAGGGGCACGGCTTTAGCCGTGCTGCAAGGGTCTTTTATTTTTGTCATCCCGAGCGGGCTTCAGCCCGCGAGGGATCTGCTTTTTCTGGTGTATGCCCCAGGTTCACGCCCTTCTTTTCGGCGCTAAGCTGGGCGAAGCGTTCCTGCACAATCCTCGCGATCTCCGGATGCACCACATCCGGAGGCCGCCTCGCATCCACCATCGCCACCCGTTGCGGCTCTCGCCGAGCAATTTCCCGGAACGCCTGCTGCACTCGCGTAAAGAACGCTTTGCTCTCCTGCTCGAAGCGGTTCTCGTCCGCTTTCGATCCTTGTACCGCAGCCTTGTTACGGCGCCGTGCACGCTGCACGCTGTGCTCCACCTCCGAGTCCATCAGGATCGTAAGGTCGGGCCACACGTTGCGGCACAGCACGCGATGGACTTGCAGCACAGCATCGCTCCCCAACTGCCGTCCTCCGCCCTGATATGCCTCGGTGGAATCGGTAAAGCGATCGCACAGAACCCACTTGCCGCTTTCCAGGGCCGGCAAGATCACCTGCGCCAACTGCTGCGCCCGAGACGCAAACATGAGGGCCATCTCCGTCATCGGGTCGAGGTCCGCGGTGCGCGAATCCAGCAGCACCACGCGAATGCGTTCGCCAATCTCCGTTCCACCCGGCTCGCGCGTGGTAAGCACTTCGATACCCTGCGAGCGCAATACTGCAGCCAATCGCTCCAGTTGCGTGGTTTTGCCGCAACCGTCGAGCCCTTCGAAGGTGATGAACTTCCCGTGCTCTTTGGAATTGCTCACCTGGCCATGATACCAATCGAATACCACTGAGTGCCCCATCCTTTTCACCTGCCTTAGGTGGAAGGCGTGGGAAGAAATCCCGTTGCGAATTCCCAAGCATGGGGTTTTTCTATCCACTCCGCATTATCCACTGGCCACTTGCCGCCTGTGTTACTCTCAAACGTTCGCGCCATTCTTACCCCTACCACGGGAGCACTCTGCTTGATTGAGCGACTGAAGGAATACAGCGGCTGGGTCTTCGGACTGAAAGTCACCGGCCGTGTCACCGAAGACGAGGTGAAGACCTTCGAGGCGCAACTCAAGTTCGCCATCGACCAGCGCAAAAAACGGCCCATCGGCATTCTTGCCGACCTCACCGAAATGGACGGCGTTGACCTCAAGGCGCGGTGGGAAGAGCTGCGCTTTCTGCACAAGTATTCCGACCACATTGCCCGCGTCGCTCTCGTCGGCGCGAAACCCTGGGAAGAAGTCGTCTCCACCGTGGTCGGCGGCACCGTACTGTTCACCGCCGAAACCCGCTATTTCCATCCCAACGAAATCCAGCAGGCTCGACTCTGGGTGCAGACCGCCAAGCACGCCGACGACATTCCCGTGCGCCCGATCTATCAGGGCGGCATCTGGCACGACTACCAGGAAGAGTTCAATCTCTAGGCACTGTTCCTGCCGGCGTGATACCCAGCCGGATGCCCATCCTTTGCCTTCTTTGGAAAAGGATGGGATCAACTGACAGCTAGTCACTAACCACTCCCTCAAACAAGTCCCCCTCCAACCTCGCTTCCTGCGGCTCCCTTGTTGCCGCCAGATGAAACATCTCGGTCGTCGGCATGCCGCCCAGGCTCACGCGCAAGCGAGCGAACAATGGCTCTTGCGTCTTGTGATGCATGAACGCCTTGATCTTGCGCTCGAAGCGCTCCGCGCCGACTTCTACTCGCGCCGTCACCGTTGGCGGAGACGTCGGCATCCGGTCCGGCAACTTGAAATTGGCGGTGGCGTAATACAGCTTCTGCCCTGCATACTGCTGCAATCCTGACGAAAGCTGCTCAAGGTAGCGATCAGGCCTACCCGCCCACTCAAACGCCTGCGTGGCGAACGCACCCGCCATGGCGTGATCGGCGTGGCCGGTGAGCCCGCCATCCTGTCCGAAGGTAAGCACTACCTGCGGACGCAGCTTCCGGATCCTCAACACCAGCTCGCCCACCACGTCGTGGAAGTTGGCACGATCGAGCTTGCTGTCCAGATACCCCAGCACCTCTCCGTGCGTAACGCCGAGAAACTTGCACGACGCCTGGAACTCCTGAGTGCGAATCAAGGCGAGCTCCTCATCCGAGCGAGCCGCGCCGCGGTTTCTGGCAGCAGTTCCTGCAGTGAGACAAACCACCGATACCTCAACCCCGCGCTCGGCATATAGCGAGATCGTCCCACCAAACGCTCCGGCTTCGTCGTCAGGATGTGCAGTGATGCAAAGGAGACGATACATATCCGTAAGAGATGCTAGGTTTGATGCCCAGTTTAAGCGAGTACGCCGCGGCGACGGAGCGGAGTCGAAGGGCCGTTTGACCGACTTACCTACAAAGACAAAAGCGAAGAGCGAACAGCGAGTAGCTAACGCCCCTCTCTCAACTGCTGCTTCCACCCCAATACCCGGGCTTTTGCTGCTTCAGCCTCCGCCTCGGGCACCATCCCCTTTCGCTGATACAAAATCGAAAGGCTGGTATGCGCCAGTACATCATCGGGGTCGAGCTCGGCAATGCGATTAGCCACAGCGATTGCCTTGTCCAGCTCTTCGCTGTCTTGATACGCCCGTGCCAGCCCGTGCATCGCGTCCAAAAACGTTGGATCGTAAGCGATCGCGGCTTCGTAATCTGCAATCGCCTCATTCAAGCGTCCTTCCGCGTAGTGGTCCAGGGCTGCGTAGTATCGTTCCTCTGCGTTCTGCCTCGACATGCGAGGCGAGTGTAGCACGTCGGTACTCGGAGAATTTCGAGCTGTCCCAGTGCTACACTGCGATGTTTGCTGTCTGGCTTATCATGGCCCAAATCGCTTACCTCGAATGCTCTAAATGCGGTACACACCTCACTGCCGACGTGGCGCGCAACGTTTGCCCAACCGACAGTGGACCGCTCTACGTCCGCTACGATCTCGCGGCGATTCGCGCAAACATTTCGCGTGATGCAGTCAGCCGAGGCCCGAAGTCCATGTGGCGCTATGCCGCCGTTCTTCCCGACGCGGATCCCGTAACCCTCGGCGAGGGCCTGACTCCCTTGCTACGCAGCCGCAAGCACACCAATCTGCTCATCAAGGACGAAGGCCTCAACCCCACTGGCTCCTTCAAGGCGCGCGGTATGGCTGCCGCAGTTACGATGGCTCGGCATTACGGCCTCAAGAAACTCGCTGTACCCTCGGCCGGTAACGCCGGAGGTGCGCTTGCGGCTTACGCCGCTTTGGCAGGACTCGAAGCTCACATCTTCATGCCAAAAGATGTACCGCTGGCCAATCGCCTCGAAGTCGAAGCAGGTGGCGCGCACCTCACACTAGTGGACGGCCTCATCTCCGACTGCGGGCGCATGGTTGCCGACCGCAAGGAGGCCGAGGGTTGGTTCGATGTCTCCACACTGAAAGAACCCTTCCGCGTCGAAGGGAAGAAAACTATGGGTTATGAAGTGGCCGAACAGCTCGGCTGGCGGCTACCCGACGCCATCCTCTATCCAACCGGGGGCGGCGTGGGCCTCATCGGAATGTGGAAGGCGTTCGAAGAAATGGAGGAGCTTGGCTGGATCCCCGCCGGCAAACGCCCTAGAATGATATCGATACAGGCCAGTGGTTGCGCCCCAATCGTCAAAGCCTTGGAGGAGGAAAAGCTTGCTTCGGAAATGTGGTTCAATGCGAGCACTCTTGCCGCCGGGCTGCGCGTGCCCAAGGCCTACGGTGATTTCATCATCCTCGACATCGTTCGCAAGAGCCGGGGCACTGCTGTGGCGGTGAACGACGACAAAATCATGTCCGCCGTAAAACGCATGGCCAGCGACGAAGGCATCTTCGCTGCGCCCGAAGGTGCTGCCGCCCTCCCGGCATACGAAACCCTGGTTGAGCAAGGTTTCCTCAAGCCAGCCGACGAGGTAGTGCTGTTTAATACCGGCTCGGGTTACAAGTACCTCGACGCCCTCGCCCAATACTGGGAAGTCGAACCGTTCGCGCTCAAGTTGCCAAAGTCGCGCAATATCGGCGGCATTATCGGTCCTTATTAGAGGCCGATTCAAGACTCGTTTGAACGATGAAGATGAGTCACGACTTAAAACAGTTCCTCAGCGACTCTTCAGTGGATGCGGGAATCGACGCCTTAGCAGTGGCCATCTTCGAGAATCAGCTGGCGTGTTGGAGAAGCGAAGAATATTGGGCCGCGATCAACCAGGTTGCGGGTGTCGCGTCCGAAGAACCGAAGCAGTTCCGCATCTCGCGGGTCATCCGCCCGCAGAATGCTGAGCGTGCCCAGGTCTCTCAGGTTATCGACTCCTACGAGGACTCCGGTTTGCGGACCGACCTCTATCGGCCCACCTTCGGCTTTTTCTTGGTACGGTGTCGTGCTTGCCTTCTCAGGCTGATGGTAAACCACAGCGGACTCTGTTTCGTCGTTACATCTACCGTGGCGAGCTGCTCGCCACCCTGCTCGATATAGAGGTATGTGCTGCCCTGCTCCCATTGCGTTTACAGGCGAGTGGCAGGCAGGCCTTGTAGTGGAAGCTGAGCAAGAACCTTCACATCCTGCGGTGCATGGAGGTTTACGGATGATACCGCCCCGTCCGGAACCGCCGCGCTCATTACTAGTGCGCGTGGGAATGGCGATGAATTGGAAAGAAAGCAACGGAATCAGGAGCGAAATAGTTTTCTCTGCTGTCCATCCGCTCACAGAACTGGACAGTACTTCTTACATTACAACTCTCCCGCCAGCCGGGAATTTCGCCACGCGAATTCCGAGCCAAAATTGCTCTCGTGCTATCGCTGGCCTGCTACAAAGCAGGACACGTGCTGAAGTATCTCTCTGGAGAATTGCTACGCGCCTGCTATGCTCGCAGCGCTCGCCATAGATAACTGGCGCGTCTCAATTCATTCCTGCGGCTGACGCAGAGCGGTAACGTTGATTTCGTATCGGGCGTGCCGATTCGTAGTTGATCTGTTTTCCCGCCGAATGTCTCTCGTGCGATATTCATTTCATGCGCATCATACGCGCACTGGCTCTGTTGACGGTTGCCTCGGGGGCTATGTGCCAAACATATCTAGGGATCGACCGCAACGATTACCCCGGCGATGCCGCCATGCAGTCGCTGCACAAGACATTCGCTTTCACGGGATACTGGTTGAACAAACCTCCCGGCGCCAACCTCAACAGCTGGATAGGTCACCGTGCCCAACTGGAGGCAGCGGGCTACGGCTTTCTGCTGTTGTTCAACGGAAGGGAGTACGCTGCGCTGAAGGCCTCGGGGGACGCCGCCGGGGTGGGGAAACGCGATGCTGCAGCAGCGGTAAATGCCGCGAAATCAGAAGGCTTCCCGCCGAGATCGATTATTTTTCTCGATCAAGAGCAGGGTGGCCGCATGCTTCCAGAACAGCGCGCTTACATTCATGCTTTCGTAGACGGGGTCAACGCAAGTGGGTATCGTGCCGGCATTTATTGTTCCGGGATACCGTTCCGCGAATCGAGCAGTGTATCCGTAATTACAGCCAACGATATTCGGGAGAACGCTGGGGGACGGGATATTAAGTTCTTTATTTCCAACGACCAGTGCGGTCCGTCGCCAGGTTGTGTCTTTTCGGCGCCGACGCCCTCTCCGGGCAAAAGCGGAGTTTCCTTCGCCGAGGTATGGCAGTACGCACAATCACCCCGCAGACCCGAGCTAACTAATTCGTGTCGTGCGACTTACGCAGGCGATGGCAACTGCTATCCACCCGGAGTAGCGTCCAGTTCGGGACTGCGCATCGATGTCAACTCGGCCAACTCGCCGGATCCGTCGCATGGACGGAGCTGGCCGTGACGGACGAGTTGGATCAGTTTCGGGTCAGTGAAGCGCAAATAACTCATGCCGCAGTGCTTATAAAAGAGGGGAGGCTAGTGGCCTTTCCCACGGAAACCGTCTACGGCCTGGGCGCAAACGCGCTGGATGCAGCGGCGGTAGAACGGATCTATGAAACCAAAGGTCGCCCGCACTCCAGCCCGATCATCGTTCATATCAGTGCCCTAGAGATGATGCATCGGATCGTTGCAGCTTGGCCGGAAGCGGCGCAGAGGCTGGCCCAAAAGTTCTGGCCTGGGCCATTAACCCTTGTGCTACCAAAGACTTCTGCTGTTCCTGATTTGGTAACTGCCGGATTGCCAACGGTCGGCGTCCGAATGCCGGCGCATCCTGTTGCAATGGCATTGCTTAGGGCTGCCGGCGTCCCGATCGCTGCACCCAGCGCCAATCGCTTCACCGAAGTCTCGCCGACAACAGTGGAGCACGTTCGCGCAAGTCTAGGAAGCAGAGTGGACTACATTCTGGCCGGCGGTGCCTGCCCGGTTGGCATCGAGTCCACGGTGCTATCGCTGGCAGAAGAGCGAGCCGTGTTGCTGCGGCCGGGTGGAGTTTCCCGCCTGGAAATTGAAGCGCTAATCGGCAAAGTTTTCGACAAGCAACAGGTCGTTACCGATGGGCCGCATGCCTCACCAGGGTTACATCCGCGGCATTATAGCCCGAAAACGCCAATGTACTTGGTGGAGAATGGGGAGGTTCCGCGGCAGGGAAACGGGGCGTACCTCCAGAGGAAGCGGCCTCCAGTAGGCCAAATTGCGGAACTGATTGAAATGCCCAAAGATGCGGCGGGTTATGCGGCGAGGCTGTACGGCGTGCTGCACACCTTGGACGCGCTCGGCTACGACTGGATCGCGATTGAGGTGCCGCCGGAGACGCCGGAATGGGAGGCAATCCTAGATCGCCTGCGGCGTGCGAAGTGGCGACCTTAAGCGCGGGAGAAAAGCGGGCAAATCGGATTGGTTATGAGTTCGGTTCTATAACCCGAGCAACCGAGGTGGGTAGAAAGCAGGAATTCCTTAACCGGCGCAGTAATGGTCGTTATACGCAAAATCGGAGCTGAGTGTGAGCTTTACGAATTGCTATGACAATGCCATCAGAGCGGATGCTTACTCGCAGCTCGAGTTTGCCAACACTTACTACCTGGCGTTTCGGGATCTGCCGGCACTCTTTCGACGCCACGTAACAGGAACGAAGGCCGTCGACTTTGGCTGTGGAACCGGGCGGTCGACGCGCTTTGCTCGGCAACTTGGTTTCGAGACCATCGCAATCGACATCGCACCAGAGATGATCGCAAAGGCGCGAGAACTTGATCCAGACGGAGACTACCGCCTGAGCAAGGGTGGCGATTTCAGCGGGCTGTCTTCTCATGCCTTCGATCTGGTTCTCTACATGTTCCCCATTGACAACATCGCCGGATTCGAGGTGAAACTCGGGCTGTTTCGTCAATTGGCAACTTTGCTTAGAACTCGGGCAAGCTCGTCAACGTAGTGTCATCACGTGAAATCTATCTGTACGAGTGGGTCTCGTTTAGCACCAAAGAGTTTCCTGAGAACCGGAACGCAAAATCCGGGGACATCGTGAGAATCATCACCACCGACTCCGCTGGCCGAACGCCCGCCATAGACATCCTTTTTACGGACGACTCGTACCGACAGCTTTACTCGCAGGCCGGCTTCGCAGTCGTTGCCATGCACAAACCACTAGCAAATGGCGACGAGCCCTACCGATGGGTGATCGAGACGAAGATCGCGCCTTGGGCGATCTACGTCCTGGAGCGGTCGAGCCCCCGCTCAACCTGAACTCCGGCAGGGAGGCTCCGATTCCCGCCCTTATCGCCAAATGAAGGCGATAAGGGCGGGACACCCGTGTCGGTTTGGCATCTGGGTGTCTGCTCGCGTGTTACATTCACTGCTTCACCCTTCATGAAATCAGAGCCGCCTCAACTTCTGCGCCGAGTTGGACAGTTCGACGCCACGATGATTGTGATGGGCGGCATCGTTGGCGCAGGCATCTTCATTAACCCATACGTTGTTGCGCGTCAGGTCCACACGCCGATTCTTATTCTCATGGTCTGGGTGGCCGGAGGCGTAGTGGCCATGCTTGGTGCCTTCATCTATGCCGAGCTTGCCGCGCGAAGACCGAATGTGGGCGGCCAATATGCGTACCTGCGCGATGCATTTCATCCGCTGGCAGGCTTTCTCTACGGGTGGGTGCTACTGCTCGTAATTCAGACGGGCGGCATGGCGGCGGTCACGATCACCTTTGCGCGATATTTCCTGGAGCTCACCGGATGGCCCGCTTCCGAGAAAATCGTGGCGGTGGCCACGGTTGCCGTGCTCACCGTCGTGAACTGCCTGGGGGTGAAGGCGGGCAGTCGCGTGCAGAGCATCCTGATGTTGCTAAAGATTGGCGCGATTGCGGCCCTCGTACTAGCCGGGCTGTTCCTCGTTCGTGCGCCATATCCGATTCTTCATCCTGTGCTGGATCGGCCGCCTTCACTTGATCTGGTCACAGCGTTTGGTGCGGCAATGGTACCGGTGCTGTTCGCGTTCGGAGGCTGGCAGACGGCTAACTTCATCGCTACGGAAATCAAGGACGCGCGACGCAATCTGTCGCGCGCGCTGGTGCTAGGGGTCGCAGGAGTGATCGTGCTGTATCTGGGTGTGAATTTCGTTTGTGCAAGCGCGCTCGGCGCGGAGGGACTCGCCGAGACTATCGTGCCGGTGTCGGCAGTAATGCGGCTTACCATGGGCAAAGCAGGGGCGAGATGGATTGCGCTCGGCATTGCGGTTTCGACGTTGGGATTTCTGAGCCAGTCGGTGCTGACTGCGCCGCGCGTGTACTTCGCTATGGCTTCGGACGGACTTTTCTTTCGGGCTCTAGCGCGGGTGAATGAGAAGACGCACGTGCCGGTGCTTGCTATCGCGATGCAGAGCTTGCTGACGCTGGTGATTGCGCTGTCGGGTAGCTACGAGAAGATCCTGAACTATGTCGTCTCGGTGGACTTCATCTTCTTTGGACTCACCGGGGCCAGTCTGTTCGTATTCCGCCGGCGCGATTCGCACCATGGATACAGTGTGCCTGGGCATCCGTACACGACGGCGCTGTTTGTGGTTGTGTGCTGGCTGGTGGTGCTGAACACCATCTACAAGTACCCGGTGAACACAGCGTTAGGGCTGGGAATTTTGGCCTTAGGTGTGCCGGTGTATGCGGTTTTCCGTCGCCACTAGCCCGGTACCCAGTAGCCAGTCGCCAATAAGCAGCTGTCAGTTATCTTGGTCCTTTGTCACTGGTCAGCGGCGTCCACGGCCGAGGAAATCCATGCTTAACGATGTGCCTGCTGTAGAGTAAAAGTCGCCCATGCCACGACGCTCGCAAATGAAGTCACCCTATATGGAGTGGGCGAAGCTCCGATCCACGGCGAAGTACAACCTGGCAACCAGCGGGATGATGAGTTATCCGCTGGCGGAACTGCCGGTTCACATTGGCGACCTCGAAATCAACGGCACCGGGCCTTATGGATACGCTCCGCTGGTTGAGCGGCTGGCGCGCTACAACAACGTCGCAGGCGAATGCGTGGTGACGGCGGCGGGAACCTCATTCGCCAACCATCTGGCAATGGCTGCGACGTTTGACCTGGGCGACGAGGTACTCATCGAACACCCGACTTATGAGTTGCTCGAGTCCACCGCGGAGTACTTGGGCGCAACGCTTCGCCGGTTTGAGCGACGCTTCGAAGATGGCTTTCGCATCGACCCGGTTGAAGTCGAGCACAACATCACACGGCGAACGAAGCTGGTCGTCATCACCAACCTGCACAATCCGACTGGCGCGTATGCGGATGAAGCGACGATTCGCGCCGTCGGCGAAATCGCAAAGAGGCACGGGGCGCGGGTGCTGGTGGACGAAGTATACCTGGAAACCTTCTATGGCAATCGCCCGCGCACAGCATTTCATCTCGGCGAACATTTTCTGATGACCAGCAGCCTGACAAAAGCATTTGGCCTCAGCGGCGTGCGCTGCGGGTGGGTGCTTGCTTGCCCCGAGCTGTGCCATCGCATGTGGCGCATTAACGATCTTTACGCGGCCACGCCGGCGCATCCCGCGGAACGAATCAGCGTGATTGCGCTCGACAATCTGGATCGCGCGGCTGAGCGGGCGCAGCGGATTCTTGCCGCAAACCGGCCGCAGCTCGAAGCTTTTCTGGATGCGCAGCAGGAGCTCGATGTGTTTCGACCAGAGGACGGGACGATTGTGTGTCCGAGGTTGCGGCGCGGGGACGCGGAGGCGTTCGTGAGGCTCCTGCGGGAGAAGTACGAAACCAGTGTGGTACCGGGCCAGTTCTTTGATATGCCGAAACATTTCCGCATAGGGATTGGGGGAGAGCCGGAGATGACACGTGAAGGATTGGAGCGGCTGGGATGTGCGCTGGAAGAGTGGAGCAGGAGGATGGTGTGAGGCGGAAGTCCGATTGCGCTAGGGTCTTCCGTACAAAGGCGTCCCTTCGACTCGCTCTGCTCGCTCAGGTCTCGGCTGCGGGCTCACATTCACCCCAACAGATGTAAAAGCAGCATCTGTTGGGAACCCCGACGCGGCCTCAAAAACGCCTCGACTTCGACGCGGCCGCCAACAGCGGGCCGCCTCCGCTCAGAATGACACAGGGAGAGAGCCAATTGTTCCCACAGCCGCGCTGTATAATGGGGGAGCGACGGTCTATTCCGTCGATCCTTTCTTTGTGGGCCTGTAGCTCAGCTGGGAGAGCGCCTCGTTCGCAACGAGGAGGCCAGCGGTTCGATCCCGCTCAGGTCCACCATGTTTTCAAAGACTTGCGTGAACGCCTCAGCATCGGTCCGCTGGTTTGTGTCGTTGTTTGTGTCGTAACCCCCGGCTAGACCCTCGCCCTCAAAACGGAAAATACTCCGTACTCGCCGGGATTTGTAAGGCCGAGGCGTTCAGGTTCCTCCTTCGTCTTTGCGGCTTCGGATGCAATTGTCTCCAGCTCCCGCAGGCGCTTTTCGGCAGCCTCGGCCCCTGAGCGAGACAATTTTTGTTGCGGCGGGACGGAAACTATCGCCTACAATACGGGCCGCATGGTCGAAACCTCCGACACCCAAAAGACCCCGCAAGCGGTCAGCCGCAAAAGACGCTTTCTCTGGTGGGCTGCCAGTATAGTCATCCTCTTAGCGCTTGGTGCATGGGCAGTCCGGACCCTTTTCTCTGTTATCTGGTTCCTGCCTTTCGGTTTAGCGATTGTCGCCCTCACTGCAGTCGTCATCCTATGGAAAGTGCCGCAATGGCAAGTCAGACATGTGCAGGGCCTCGAATCAAAAGAGCGATTTGATCGCGTCAATGAGGCCCGTAAGACTCTGGCGACGATATTAGGCGGGATTGTGTTGCTGGCGGGTTTCTTTGGCACTTGGCAAAACCTCAAAGTGGCACAAGAAAAAGTGGCACAAGAAACTCTGAGAGTTTCGCAGGAAGGACAGATTACCGACCGCTTCACGAAGGCCATCGAGCAGCTTGGGGCAGTTAACGCGAAGGACGAGAAGAAGATGGTCGTGCGCCTCGGCGGTATCTATGCGCTAGAGCGGATTGCCGCTGAGTCGGAACGAGATCACTGGCCGATTATGGAAGTACTGTGTACCTATGTTCGGAACGTCGCTCCCATCAAGCGACAGCAATCGACGCGAGAGAAGCAAGCATCATCTCAACGTCCGAACTCTTCCGTCGATGAACACCCGGAGGCTGATGTTCAGGCAATCCTGACGGTTCTCGGCAGGCGAGATAGCAAATATGAAAGATTAGGCCAATATCTAAATCTCTCAGACACAAACGTTACAGGGGCATACCTCAGCGGGGCAAACCTCCGCAGGGCATACCTCAGCGGGGCAAACCTCGGCAGGGCAGACCTCAGCGGGGCGGACCTCAGCGGGGCATACCTCAGCGATGCGGACCTCAGCGGGGCGAGCCTCGTCGGGGCAACCCTCAGCGGGGCATACTTCGGCGGGGCAAACCTCAGAGGGGCGGACCTCAGCGGGGCATACCTCAGCGGGGCATACCTCAGCGGGGCATACCTCAGCGAGGCACACCTCTTCAAGGCAAACCTCAGAGGGGCATACCTCTCCGAAGCCAAAAATCTCACTCAGCAGCAAATCGACGAAGCAACAGGAGATGCCACCACGACGCTGCCCGCCAACCTGCACGTGCCCGAAAGCTGGAGGAAGTAAGCTCAGCACGAGTCGGGGCGCGGGCCGCACGTCACACAGAATGCCAGCGGCGCAATCAGTCCTCTAGCGACTGTCTCAACGTTGAGACTGCGTGGTACTTTCGGCTCCGCTGAGACATTCCACGTCCGGCTCTTGCAGCGACTACACCGCTTGGGAATGCGATCATTAAACATCTCCGGGCTGTGAGGGTGGCAAGCTCGCTTCCGGTCGCGACGTAAACACCGTTGGATCTATCCGCAGCCCGAAAGTCTCGTGCATCATTTTGAAGAAGTACATCCATGTGTTCCGCAAATAGATGAGCTTCGTGTCAACATCCGCGATTTCATTCCCCAGAAGATCACCGTGAACAATATCCTGCCGCAGTTTATCTATGGCTTTCAGTTGCTCTTCATCGAAGGTGTAATGCGCGTCGCCGAAGTCGCGAGCGCGTATTACGGACAATTCCGGGAAAACCCCGCGACAAGGGGAATATAAAGCGAAATTCCCCCTCGAATATATCCTCCGCAAATTGGGTGCGAATTGCCCGCGAATCGCCCGCGAGTCGAATCGAATATTCGCGATTATCGGATTACCAGGACATTCGGATTAGCTGGAATATCGGCCAAAGCTACCAGGGCCGGACCTGGAGGCGAATATATTTCGTGGTCCGAGTTTGCTCGCGAAGGGCTTGCAAGGGGGTCGCCGAAGTCGCGAGCGCGTATTACGGACAATTCCCGGAAAACTCCACGACATCGCAGGGATCTCCCGCGCGAGTACTCCTTCTGCCGGCAGTCTGCCCGGTCCCCATCCGTTCGCTATTCCTCCGCGAATCGGTTGCTATCGCAAGAAAATTGTCTAGGAAAATTCGCTGGGACAAACCAGTGTCAGACTACCGGGAAGATATCGCGCGTGGCTCCTAGCTCAGCGTGGCGCGATTGCCGCGTCGATTATTTGCGAATTGCCTGGAAATTGGGCGCGAATTTATTTTCTCGCGTAGGGCTCTAACAGGCGTCGGTGAAGTCGGGTAGGCCGTATGCGGACAATTCTCGGAAAACCCTCGGACTATACCCCTCGCGCGATTTTCCTTCCCGCCTCCACCGAGTTTGCTTGGTTCCGAATCGTCCGCGAATCCTCCGCAAATCGGTTGCGAATCGCTAGAAAATTGGCCAGGAAAATTCGCTGGGACAAACCAGTTTCAGACTGCCGGGAAGGTTTCGCGCGTGGCTCCTAGGTCAGCGTGGCGCGATTGCTGCGCCGATTATTTGCGAATTGCCTGGAAATTGCGCGCGAATTTATTTTCTCGCGTGGGGCTCTAACAGGCGTCGGTGAAGTCGCGAGCGCGTATTACGGACAATTATTGGAAACACAGCGGCAAGAATCCCCGGCCGTCGAAGCAGCGCATCCAACCATTTCCGGACAATTCTCACAGCATTTCGAGGACTGGAGCGTTGCGGAGTCGCTCTTAAAGTGCAGATCAGTTGTTTTGAGATTCCAACGTTGGAAACCGGAATGGCAGCGCTCTAACTTTCCTTTGTGTGGAAAACAGGCCGCGAACGAATCGCTGGCGCCCGTGGCGGACAATTCCTGGAAAAATCTGGCGACAACGTATCGATACCGTCTGTTCGTCGGCGGGCCCTTCCAGCTCGAAATCTATGTGCTCAACTTTCCCGCGACTTGGTCTCGCGTCATGTCTGCCATCACTTTTCTTGGCGACCGTAGTGCAATATCTGAGTCCAGGCGCGCAAACAAATCCAAGCTCCTTGCGATCAGTCCCGTCCATCCGGTCTGGTGGCTCGCGCCCAGGCCGGCGCCATTATCGCCATGGAAGTACTCATAGAACAGGATGTAATCCTTCCAGTGCGGATCTTCCTGAAACTTCTTGGTGCCGCCATACACCGGTCGCTTTCCATTTACGTCGCGAAGAAAGATGCTCGATAGACGACGAGCAATCTCCTTTGCCACTTCAAACAGCGTCATGTACTTGCCCGAACCAGTGGGACATTCGACTTTGAAGTCTGGGCCATAGAACGGATACATCTGGAGCAGCCCGCGAATGATCAACCCGTTGACCGGCATCCAGATCGGTCCTCGCCAGTTCGAGTTTCCGCCGAACATCCCTGTGTTCGACTCCGCCGGCAGATAATCGACTCGGTACTCGCGTCCTTCCAGGTAAAAAACAAACGGATGGTCGCGGTGATACTGCGACAGTGACCGAATACCGTAAGGGCTGAAGAACTCGTTCTCGTCGAGCATGTAGCCAAGAATGCGCCGCAGCTTCTCCTTGTCGCATACTGACGCCAGCTTGCGGCCTTGGTATCCTCCCCTCGTGTAGTCGTCCGCCCTGACCATCTTCTGAAATACCTGAGGATGCCTCTTCCGGAACAACTCAATCATTTCAAAAAGCTTGGGATGTTGTTTGAAAGTGCCTGCCTCAAACACTGTAGATGCACACAATGGCAGCAATCCCACCATCGAGCGGATCTTCAAACGCGTGGCATTGCCATTGGGAAAGTGCAGTAGGTCGTAGAAGAACCCGTCTGCCTCGTCCCACATCTGGTCCTGGCCCCCGCCGATGTTGTCCATGGCGTAGGTAATCCAGGCGAAATGCTCAAGGAAGCGGCCGGCGAATTCGTCATACACCGGGTCGTACTCCGTCAGGGTGAGCGCGATTTCCAACATGCACAGGCAGTAAAACGCCATCCATGCCGTGCCGTCAGCCTGGTCCAAGTGCCCGCCCGTGGGCAGCGGCGCACTCCGATCGAAGACCCCGATGTTGTCGAGCCCCAGGAACCCACCCGCGAAGACATTTTTCCCCTCTGGATCTTTGCGGTTGATCCACCAGTTGAAGTTCTGCATCAGTCCCTGGAACGAACGCTCTAGGAAGCGCAGATCGCCGCGTCCCAACTCCGTCTCAATCCTGAATAGAAACAGGGTTGCCCAGGCGTGCACCGGCGGGTTGACATCACTGAAGTTCCATTCGTAGGCCGGAATCTGCCCATTGGGTTGCGCGTAAAGAGTGCGCAGCATCAGCAGGAGCTGGTCTTTGGCAAAGTCGAAGTCCACCAGCGATAGCGCAATAGTATGAAATCCCAAGTCCCACGCCGCATACCAGGGATACTCCCATTTGTCAGGCATGGAGATGACGTCTTTGTTGAGCATGTGAAACCACTCGGTATTGCGGGACCTCCCCTTTCTTGACCCCAGTATCGGGTGAGCATCGTGCTCGAGTAGCCACTTGTCGAGATCGAAATAGTAATACTGCTTAGACCACAGCAGGCCCGCCAGCGCCTGCCGGTGGACTCGCATTTCGTCTTCGCTCAAATTCTTCGGCGTTATGCGATCGTAGAACTCATTCGCTTCGGCTAGACGCTCGGCGAAAATCTGGTCGAATTTCGCAAACGTATCGGCTCGGGGTCTATTAGTAAGTCGCAACCTTACGACCTCGCTGCCGCCGGCCGCAACGTTTAACACGTAGTGCGCTGCTGCCTTTGTCCCGGTTTTCTCCGGATTCACGGCATTCGCATTTCCGGACACCACATACTCGTGAAAGCCGTCCTTCACTCCTGCGGCTTGGCACAGTCGGTTCACTGCCGCCCCCGCTTCGCCTTCTTCCCGGATTTGCCGGTGGAGCCGATGGCGCCATTGCCGACCACTGGCA
>Ga0306921_10000802_pt1 | contig 29323 bp, 35 predicted proteins | sample sta12Cox44000080_FD_203760 | JGI IMG/M metagenome (GOLD analysis project Ga0306921, IMG submission 203760) | Lab enrichment of tropical soil microbial communities from Luquillo Experimental Forest, Puerto Rico - statoxic.12C.oxic.44.000.080 (v2)... | ecosystem: Environmental > Terrestrial >... | reverse complement strand
CAGGATGCGGCAGGACCAGAAAGCGGCGGGCCTCGGCCATGGCCTCGCCGAGACGCGACAGATCGCGGTTGAGGGCGATCAGGTCGAGCAGATCGCCGTGCTCGCCGGTGGCGGCGTCGGTCCATTTGCCGGCGGCGCCGGGCCCGTAATCGGGACCCGAGAGCCGCACATAGAGGCTGCGCCCGGGTGTGTTCTGGACATCGCCGATGATCCAGTAGCGGCCCGAGCGGCGGCCTTTCGAAAGGTAGTGGCGGCACACGGCCTCGGTGTCGCGCGCGAGGCGGCGCGCTAGATCGGCTGCGGCGCTGATCACGGTTCATCTCCCGATCAGGCCGCGGCGCGAGCATGGACGCGCAGAAGCGGATGACGATCGAAGATCGCGGCGAGGATCGCCGGCCCGCGATCTTCGGCGGTGGGCACGAAGAGGCGCAGGCGCCAGGCGATGATCTCCGAAATCAGCCCGAGCGCCTTCAGCTTGGGGGACAGCACCGTCGGTGAAACCGGCGAGCTCGATGCGCCAGGCCTGCATCACCAGCGCGCGTCGGATCTGCAGATTGCCGGCGAGCTCGAGCACGGCGCCGCGGTCAAGGACCGCGCTCCACGCCTCCGCCGGGGCAAGACCGACGCCCCCGGTCACCCCGAGGCCTTCGTAGACGCGAGCGAGCGCCTCGGGGGTGACAAGACGACCGATCACGCGCTCGCCGTCATCGGTCTCGAAGCGGTAGACGCGCATGTTCTCGGCCGGCAGCCGGTCCCAGATCGGCAGCAAGAGGCCGGTGATGATGTGAAAGCCGCTCTCGGTGAATTCCGGGACGCGGGCACATTCGGCTTCCCACAGCGGCGCAAATTCCCGCTGTGGCGCCTCGCGCCAGTGCGAACGGGCGAAGTGGTCGAGGCTGACCGTCTCGCGCGCCATTGGCCGGATCAGGCGCGTGCGCGGCTCGACGCGGCCGTCATCGTGCATCAGGCTGGCGGCGGGGACCTGACGGCGGCGCGATGCGATTGCTCGTTGATCAGCAGCCGGCCGCCCGGCGCCCGGGCCGCCTCCAGCGCCTCGGCGAGAGGCAGGGGGCGGTTGCGGTCCTTGCGCAGCACCGGTAGCAGCGTGTTTCGGCGCCGACCGCGGCATGGGTGTGCACCGTCCGCCGTTCGGTGATGGCGAAGCTCTCGGCCGTGAGCGTCTCGACGCCGATGTCGTAGCTGCCGGCGGCGATCGCCGCCTCGATCCGCGCCTCGAGCAATTGCTCGAAAGCGGCGAAGAGCGTGTTCTGCAGTGCAATGCGCAGCGCCAGGATGCGGTTGAGGAACTGCGTGATCGGCGGCAGTTCCTCGCGCAACGAGCCATCCTGGTCGAGGAGATCGAGCCCGGTCGCGTCCTGAAATTCGCTCAGCGAGCAGCCGGCGATCCTGCCGGCATAGAGCAGCTGGTAAAACTGGCGCAATGCGGCCTTGGCGTAGGCGCTTTCGAGATTGTCGTCGGCGCGGAATAGGCCTTGGCCGCCGGTCTGCCGCTGGCCGCGGGTGATGGCGCCGAGGGTGTCGAGCCGCCGCGTGATGGTCGACAGGAAGCGCTTCTCGCCCTTGACGTCTGTGGCCACCGGCCGGAACACCGGCGGCTGCTTCTGATTGGTGCGATTGGAGCGGCCCAATCCCTGGATCGCGGCATCGGCGCGCCAGCCGGGTTCGAGCAGGTAATGGATGCGCCGGCGCTGGTTTCTGCACGTAAGATCGGCGTGATAGCTGCGCCCGGTGCCGCCGGCGTCGGAGAAGACAAGGATGCGTTTGTCGTCATCCATGAAGGCGGCGGTCTCGGCAAAATTCGCCGAGGCAGGCCGGGTCTCGACGCAGAGGCGGTCGCCACGACGCACGATGCGTTTGGACCGGCCGGTCACCTCGGCGACGAGCTCGGTGCCGAAGCGATGCAGGATCTGATCGAGCGCGCCCTGCACCGCCGGCAACGACGCCAGGTGCTCGATCATGCGGTCGCGGCGCTCGACCGCTTCACGCGAAATGACCGGATTCCCGTCGGCGTCATAGGCCGGGCGGGAGTGGATGTTGCCCTCGTCGTCGGTGAAGAGCTCGAACAGCTGGGTCGGGAACGAGTGGCTCAGATAGTCGAGCACGTATTCGCGGGGCGTGATGTCGATCGAGAGATCGGCCCATTCCGACGTGGGGATTTGCGCCAGGCGGCGATCGAGCAGGGCCTCGTTGGTCGAGACGACCTGCAGCACGATCGCATGGCCTTGCTCGAGATCGCGCGCGATCGCGGCGATCAAGGTCGGGCACTTCATCGCCGTCAGCAGGTGATTGAAGAAGCGCTGCTTGTTGGCCTCGAAGGCCGAGCGTGCCGCCGCCTTGGCGTTGCGATTGTAGGTGTCGCCGTTGCTGCCGGTGATATTGGCTGCCTTCAGCGCCTCGTTGAGGTTGCGATGGATGATCTGAAACGCATTGGCGTAGGCGTCATAGATCCGGATCTGCTCCGCCGTCAGCGTGTGCTCGACGATCTCGTATTCGATGCCTTCGAAGGACAATGAGCGGGCGGCGTAGAGGCCGAGCGCCTTGAGATCGCGCGCCAGCACTTCCATGGCAGCAATGCCGCCGCCCTCCATGGCCGCCACGAATTCCGCCCGCGTCGCGAACGGAAAATCGCCGGTGCCCCAGAGTCCGAGCCGCGCGGCATAGGCGAGGTTCTGCACCGTGGTGGCGCCGGTCGCCGAGACGTAAAGGACGCGGGCGTCGTGCAGCGCATGCTGCAGGCGCAATCCGGCCTGGCCCTGTTGCGACGGCTTCTTTTCGCCGCGCTCGGTCTTGTCGCCGGCGGCGTTCGCCATGGCGTGCGCTTCGTCGAAGACAATGACGCCGTCGAAACCCCTGCCAAGCCAATCGATGATCTGCTGCACGCGGCTGGCTTTTTCGCCTTTGGCCTGCGTGCGCAGGGTCGCGTAGGTGGTGAAGAGGATACCTTCCTCGAGCGCGATCGAGGCACCCTGGCGGAAGCGCGACAAGGGGACGATGTCGGAGCGGTAGCCGCCGACCGCCGCCCAGTCGCGCTCGGCGTCCTCGATCAATTTGTCGGATTTGGAGATCCAGAGAGCGCGCCGGCGGCCCTTCAGCCAGTTGTCGAGGATGATGCCTGCGACCTGGCGGCCCTTGCCGGCACCGGTGCCGTCGCCGAGGAACCAGCCGCGGCGGAAACGCACCGCGTTCGCGGCATCGACCGGCGCGGCCATGACGGTGTCGAAGGTCTCGTCAACCGTATAGGAGCCGGCGAGATGGCTGCCGTGCGCCTCGCCGGCATAGATGACGCTCTCGAGCTGGGCGTCGGAGAGTATCCCGGCGGAGAGCAGGCGTGGCGGCAGGTGCGGCGGATAGGACGGACGCGGCGGCGCCACCGCGGCCATGGCGACCGACTGCACCAGCCTGGTTGGATGCGGTCTGGCGTCCGGGATCCGGATCGTCTGCAGCCCATATCCTTCGTAGAGGGTCGCCGTGAGGCGCGCGGATGCGCTTGGAGCCACTCACAGGTTTCGTAGGCGAGCTCGGCGACGTCGGGGACCGCGCGTTTGACAAGCGCAAGCTGAGGTGCCGGGGCTTTCGGCCGCGCGGCTGCAGCCGCGCGGGACGGAAACATGGCGGGGGGGATTGGCAGGGAAGGCGCTGCAATCGCCTACGGCGCCGGGACCAGATGCGAAACCCAACCGAGCAGTTCGGCGGTATCGGCAGCCATGCCGGGTGACGGCGGGAATGCGCGCGGGTCCTCGGCGGGAATCCGGTCGATGACCGTGAGCCGCGTCTCGATCGTGGTGCCGTGGCGCGCATAGGCCTGACCGGCGATCGACGCCGAGAAGACGACCCGCGCTTTCTCCTGCAGGCGCACGAAGGCTTCGCGCCAGTCGGGTTGATCGGGGCCGGTGTTGCGGCCGGTAATGGCGACGAGGCGGCCGCCGTCGGCGAGGCGCGCCAAGGCCGATGCGATGTGGCGCATGGCGGCTTCGGCAAAGCGCCGCTCGACATGCGGCGAGGCCGAGAACGGCGGGTTCATCAGCCCCACGCTCGGCTGGATCGCCGGATCGAGCCGGTCGTGGATCTGCTCGGCGTTGTGGCGGCTGACCTCGAGGCCGCGGAACAGGCGCCCGAGCAGCCCGGCGCGCGTGTCGGCGATCTCGTTGAGACATAGCCGCGCTTTCGCGAGTTCGGCGAAGATCGCCAGCAGCCCCGTGCCGGCCGAAGGTTCGAGGACGAGGTCTGCCGGCGTCAGCTTTGCCGCTTCGGCGGCGGCGAAGCCGAGCGGGATCGGCGTCGAGAACTGCTGGAGCTGTTCTGATTCCTCCGAACGCCGGGTCTGCGACGGCAGACGCGCGGCGAGCCGCGTCAGCATCTCGAGCATAGCTTGCCCCGGACTTGATCCGGGGGCGGCGGCCGAGCCTGCGCGCGTGCGCATCGCCGCGCCGAACTTGCGCGGGAACAGCACCTGCGCCGCCTCGAGGGCCTCGTAGGCGTCCTTCCACGCCCACGCGCCTTCCGCGTCGGTGCCGCAGAAGGCCGTCTCCATGGCCGAGCGCAGCGCGCGGCTGTCGACGGCACGCCCCTGGCCCAGCAATTGCGCGAGCAGGGTGGCGGCATGGATCAGGCCCGACACCTTGTCGGGCGGTGCTTGCGGCAGGAACAGCGGAAGCGTCGCCGCGGCGGGCGCCGCGGTGGAGGAAAGGACTAGCATTGGAGATGTCTCCGAGAGCGAGGCCGGGCGGATCCGGCCAGGCGCTCTCGTTCTCCCGCCCGGATCTCACCCGCTCCCGGCCTCCCTTTCCCTCTTCACGGGCTGGTTTGCCGGGTGTGACGTGACGGTTTGGAGGTTGAGGAGAAAGGTGGCCGAGGGGCGATTGCGGAGGATCGGGCGGCGATCGGGGATGGGGGGCGCCGGCGGAGGCAGGATCAGCGGGCCGGCGCCGTGGAGTGGCCTCTAGGCGAGGGCGATCAGGATTTCAGCGGCGCCGTAGACGGCCGACTCGCCGCAGCTTTCACACACATACTGCTGGGCGTCGGGCTCGCAGCCCTCGGCTTCGGCGCCGCAGGCGAGGCAAAAACCGGGATTGTCGAGGCTTGTGAGTTCGCGTTCGACCGCCTCGCCGATACGATCGGCGGTGACCGACGGGTGAATGTGCGCGAAGTGACGCCGGCGCAGCTGCGCGCGCGTCGCGGTCGGGGTGATGGCTGGCATTGCGGGATCTCCGGGAGCGCGAGGTTGATCCCGGACGTGATCCGGGCGGACCCGGCCAGGCGCTCGCTTTCACTGGCCGGGGTTCACCCCGCTTCCGGCCTTCCTTTCACTCTCGGTGCGGAGATCACCGCGCAATGACCGGAGAGGGTTTGGCGGCTTCGTGCGCCCAGCCGGGGACGGCCTCATTGAGGAAATCCTCAATGATGTCGCCGGTGGACTTGCCCATAACCGCGGATGGAGTGATCAGGATTGCCATGCCGCCCCATCCGTCGGGGCGCATCTTTGAACAGGTGAAGGAAGTGACGGCGGTGACGTAGCGCAGCGTCGGCGAGCGGCGCACGATGTCCTGAAAGATGGATTCCCAGGATCGATCACTGAAGTCGAGTTCGATCTCGACATTGTCCGCGGGTACGCGCGCGAGCTGCTCGGTGACGACGGTGACTGCCGTATTGACGGCGCCGTTGTTCGACTGCGCGAGGGCGGTCTCGATCGGTGCACGATCGAGCCAGATCATGTCGGCCGGCCCTTCGTCGGCGTGGAAGTAGAGGCCCTCGCCGTCACGCTCGGCCTGGAAAATACGGCTGAGCAGAAGACGTTCGAGCGGCGTGATATCGGCGGCGGGTATTGCCGGCTGAATGACGGTTGGAGAGAAGTAGTCTGCCATTGGAAGGATCTCCGAGAGCGAGAGGTGGCCCCGCGCTGACGCGGGCGGACCCGGCCAGGCGCTCTCTTTCACCGGCTGGGTTTCATCCGGTCCCGGCCTTCCTTTCCCTCTCGACGGGACGGCAGCATCGCAGCGCGCTCGATGCCCGCGCCGCGGGGGAGCGCTACGGTTGCAGCTTCAGCGAAGCGACGGCCGCACGGATGGTCCGGGTTTTCCTGACGTAGCTCGGCCGCGCTTTGATGGCCGCGCGTATGCGGCGCCGCGAATAGCCGGCGGCGGGCCGCGGCTGCAGACGCCGCGGGAGTTTAAGCGGCAGGCGCGCCGTCTCGAGCGTCGTCCAGCCGAGGATGGTGATCCTTTTGCGGCCGGGCGCCAGAGCGATGACCGAGCACCAGCCCCCGGCCGGAGTTTATCCTCGGGCCGCGCAAAGCGCGGACCCGGGGGCCGGGGCAGGCTCCGGCGAAGCGCGCGATCTCGCCCTGATTGTAGATGTGATAGACGCTCATTGGCCGTCACCGCCGGCGATATTGTCGATGTGGAGGAGCAGATCGCCCCGGATCGGGTCCGGGGCAGGCCGTCGCCGTTGCGGTAACGGCGGCGCCGGACCGGTCGCGGATCAGGATCAACTTGCGGCCGCGGCCTCGGGCGCGCACCAGGTCCTCGCTGTCGATCCACAGGCGGTCGTCATAGACGGCGCGAATGCGGTGATCATGACCTTCCTCCGTTTCGCGCGGCGTATTGGTGCTGCCCGCGAAACAGGCGGTCCCGGCGGTCTTCTCAATGCCGGGTTAACGTGGCGATTGCCGCCGGCAGGTCGCGTTCGTTGATCGAGCTGAAGCCCGCAAAGCAGCCGGTGCGGTCGACTAGGATCTGATCCCAGATGCCGCGGGTGTCCTTGTAAATCACATGGTAGCGCGAGAGATCGAAGCCCCGCGAGACGAGGTCGGCGATGACGTTGTCGGCGTCGTTGGTGACGCTCCTGCCGCTGTCGTGATCGATGATGGCGATGACGTTGCCATGGACGGCGCAGCTATAGACCGCGCGGCATCTGTTTTTGAAAAGCATTGGAGTCCCCGGTTGGAAATTATTGCAAAGGTAGAAGACTGGAGCCAGTGCGCCGGATTTCGTTCAGTGCGTCCGGCACCACTGGAGCACGGCTTGGAGATTCATGAAGGTCACGCGCTCTGTGACCAAATCGAGCAGAAGGGTGCAGGGCGCTTCATCGCCGTCATCGGTCGATGAAAGGATGACGCCATTGCCGGCGAGCGGTTGGTGGCCGCCGTTGAACATGAAAAAATGCTGCGGCTGATCGTGCAGCCCTTCTTCATTGACGTAGCAATGGTGGAATTCGTCGAGACCCTGGGTGACGGGCTCGATCAATCCGCCGACAATCTGCTGAAGGGATTTAACCGAGCCGTCGATGTCAGTGACGGTGATCGTGCGGTGTTTGGCGTCGATGATTATCGCGCGGATGGCGAGGCCTCCGGGAGCGAGTTGAGCCTGCCCCGGACCTGATCCGGGGAGGAACCGAGGCGCTCTCTTTGCGCGCACGGTTCATGCCTTCCCGGCGTGCCTCTCACTCTCGCGACCCCGTAGGGAGCTGCGGCGGGATCAGGACTGATCGCGCCGCTCGCCGCTGTCGGCGGGTAGCGTTGCTGCGCGGTGGGGCCGGTCCTCGAGGCGGCCGGCGCGGCCCATCCAGGGCAGAGGCCGGGTGGCGCATATCCAGTCGGCGAAGGACGGGATGAAGCCGAGATCCTGCTGGGCATGCTGTTCGCCAACCCAGCGGGTCGGGATCACGCGGCCGGTCGACAAGCTGATCGTCGGGCTGAAGATCGTCTCGAGCATTATACGGACAGCCTCTGCCATCAAACGGGGTCAGCATAGTGTCGGCGGGGGCATTCAGCTTGGTTGGAGGGGGCGGCATGACCGACGTTCAGGTTCCGGCGTGTGCGGTTCAGCCCACACCGTTTGAAGAGGCGGCCGGGCATTGGCGGGCGTTACGCATGGCGAAGACCGCGCGCCCGCCGGTGCGCGGTCTCCGGTTTCAGTGCACGTCAGTGGGCGGCCGCGCCGTTGAGCGCGGTGATCGCGGGTTCGTCCTCGGTCAGGAAGGCGGGCAAATCCGCTGACCTGTCCTCGGCGTCGCCGTCCGCGAGGTTCGTTTCATCGAGCCCGGGATCGGCCTCCGCTGAATGACTGGCCGTGGCCTTCTCGTCATAGGCCATGCCGGGCGGCAGCCACGCTGCGGCGCTATCGCGCGCGGCCGATGCAGCTGTCGCTGAGCGCGGGATCAAAGGCGTTTTGCAGCGCCGCGGCGAGCACCGGTTTTTTGTCGCCGGCGTGGTCGCGGGCCCAGCGTTCGCCGAGGAGTTCGGCGCCGATGGCGAGACCGTGCGCTTTCCTCACGCGGCTCCAGTAAGTAGCGGCGGTCGGCCGCCAGCAGTCGGCGAACGGGATCGCCAATCGCCACCCGGCGCATTCGATGGCCGGATCCGCGCGGTCCTCGATCGCGAGCTGCGGCTTGAGACAGCTGGCGGCGCACCAGGCGAACAGGCGCTGCTTGGCGTCCATGGGCAGCGCGGCGAGCGCCGCGAAGGCTTTAGACGGCGGCAATTGAAGCCAGTGGAGATCGAGAGCGCTCCGCTGCGCCTCGAGGAGGCGGTCGGCCGGCGTGCCGGAGAGATCGTTGAGCGAGCTGCGCGGCGCGCACTCTGTTGCCCGCAATTCGAGCGGGTTGGTGTGGTAGCCGACGTGCCTGAAGAGATCAGTGCACACAGCATAGAGAGCGAGATCGAATGCGGCCTCGAAATTCCCCGCCAGATATGCCCGGGTGATCTGCAGGCGATGAGCCTTGAGATCGTCGACCAGGATCTGGCTGAAACCGCATTCCTTGCGCAGCTTTTGCTCGGCAGTGAGGCGGACAGCCGGCCGATGGTACTGATCGCCCGCTTCGGGCGGCATCGAGGCCTCCCGATCATCTTGGGCTTCGCCGTCGCAATCACCGGCGCCGGAGGGATCCCGAACGCCGGGGCGTTTGACAAGGCCCTGGTGCAGGCAGAACTCGCCGTCGTCGCCGATCGTGACGATGCAGCCGGCGCGGGCGTGGTCTTCCTCAGCATAGACCGCGAGACCGTCGATAATGTCGTCGATCTCGGTGCGGCGCTGCTCGAGCTGCGCCACATCGGCCGCGAGTTCTTCGGTGAACTCATCTTCGCCGACGTCCTCGAGCTCGCCGAGGCGCTGCTCGATGCGCTCGATCTCGGCGGCAAGATCAGCCGGGATTTCGGCCGGCCGCGGCCGCACGCGGCCGTATTGCACGAGCTCGCCATATTCGAGATCGAGGACTGCCCTGGTCCAGGCCCAGCGCGGGCGCAGTTCGGCCGCCTAGGCTTCGAGCTTCTCGATCGCCAGCCGGCGCACGAGCGCGGCGTCATCCATGAAGCCGTCATCATCGCCGCTGAAGAGGTCGCGCGTGATCGTGCCGCCGGCGGCTTCAAAGGCGTCGGCGCCGACAAACCGGCCGAGATCGGAATCGAGCGGGATGGCCGATTGGGTCAGGAGGCGGCGTACGGTGTAGGGCGCGATGTAAGACTGGTCCTTGAGCTGGTCCCAGACCGCGCGCTGCGCGGCATGGTCGCCGCCGAGTGTGAAGGCCGTGACCGCTTCGAGGGCGATGGCGCCGCCGCGATAGGCATCGAGCAGCTCGGGCGCGAGCTTGCCGAGGCGCAGGCGCTGCCTGACATGGCGCTCGGAGGTGCCGAAGCGGCGCGCGACGTCTTCGACCGTGGCGCCGCCGTCGATCAGCGACGCCATAGCGACGAACTCGTCGGCCGGATGCATCGCCGCGCGGATCGTGTTCTCGGCCAGCGAGGATTCGATTGCGTCTTCGGGCTGCTCGATCTTGCAGTGAACCTTGTAATCGGCATCAATGACGCCTTCGGCCGCGAGCTTCTGCAGGATCCTGAACGGCGGCCGCCGGCATCGACCTGATAGACACCGTCGCCGTCAGTGGCGTGGACGATCAGGTTCTGCAGGATGCCTTTGGCGCGGATGCTGGCTTCGAGCGCCGCATCCTCGCGGCCGCCACCGGGGTAGTGCGGACATTGGCGGGGGACAGGACAAGCTGACTGAGCGGAATGTTGCGGGTTTTGCTGCTGGCGGTCATGGCGGGCACTTCCTTGTGACGGGCGGGCGTGAGCCGTCTCTCGCCCTGGAAAACCCGTCACAAATCGCCCTTCGGCCCTCTTCCTCTCCGGCGCCGGCGGCGGGCCTTGGGCTTGCAGGAGCAGGGGAGGGGGGCCGGGGCCAGAGCCGGGATTGGAATCCGCGACTGGCGATCAGGTTTTTCGGGGTTACGATCGCGGCTCGGCCGGTCTCACCCGCCCGCTGGTCTTGCGCGCCGGGTCGAACGGCGTCGATGGGCAAGACGAGGTGGACGGAAGCCGGGGCACCGGCCCATCGGCGCCTGATCCGGTTTCCTCGCGAAGCCCTCGGGTCAATGGAATGAGACCGGCGAAGCCGCGAAAGCGGCGCGGGCTCAATCGGGCTCGGAGGAAGACGGCTCCGGCGATGAGGAGGTGGTCAGTTCGCCGGAATTGCCGGTGGTATCGCCGTCGCGGAAAGCGAGCAGATAATCGGCCGCTTTGGAGGCGGCGCTCGCCGCGCGGATGATCGCGCGATTGTCCTCGCGGAGGACGTCGACCCAATTCGCAAGGGAATGGCTGTGCCGCACGGTCGGCACGATCGACAGCGCCGCGCAGACGAAGGCGCCGGCCATTTCGGCGACGAGTTCTTCGCGCGCATACGAAGCCGAACCGAAGCCGCCCGACAGATCTCTGTGTAGCCTGTGCTCCGCTCCACTCCAGTGACCGAGCTCATGGCACACCGTCCGGTGCCAGTTAATCGGCTCGAAATAGGACGAAGACGCCGGCACTTGGATGTAGTCGGCGCTCGGCACGTAAAAGGCGCGGTTGCCGCCGATGCGGATGTCGGCGCCGGTCGCGCGGATCAGCGCTTCGGCTTGAGGCAGCACGAGATTTTCATGCTGGGCGAGCAATGACGGGGGCGCCTCTATGTTGGCCGGGAGATCCTCGCATTGTTCGGCATTGAAGACCGTGAAACGCTTGAGGAACGGGATGGCTTCCGGTTCGTCGCCGGCCTCGGCGGCGCGCGTGCGCTCGCGGTAGGGAACGAAGCGGTCGGCGTAGACGACCGTGGTGCCTTTTTCGCCCTTGCGCACATGGGCGCCGATTTTCAATGCCTGGCGAAAAGTGAGCCAGTTCTGGCCGGTAAAGCCGCGCTCGGTGCAGGCCATCCAGAGGATCAGAATATTTATTCCAGTGTACAGGCGTTGGGTTGCGGCGTTGCGCGGCGTGCCGAGCGGGGCGGCGGCATTGGCCCACGGCTGCATCCAGGGCACGCGGCCCTGTTCGAGCTCGGCGATGATCTTGTCGGTGATTTCCTGGTACAGGCTGTTGCGGTCGGTGAAGGATTTGTGGACTGGGGCCGGGCGAGGCATGGGCGTTCTCCGCGGCGGGCGGGCCAAAGCCTCTCTTTCGCCTGGTGCACCCGTCACCCGCCTTGCACCGCCCTCTCGCTCTCCCTTTCGGGCGATCCCGCACCGGCGCGGCGTCGTCAATAAAGCCGAAGCGCCGCTGCAACTCCTGCGTCAGCGGCCGTCACCCGTCAGGGCGGAGACGGCTCGCCGGCGAGGGGGAAAAGCGAGCCGGCTCCGTCCCCGCGAAGCGGGGATAGGACGCGGCCCGACGCCGGCCGCAGGCCGGTGAGGGAGACGCCCAAATCGTGACGCTGGTGATGGTCGAGACTTTTATCCGGTAGAATCAACGGCCGGTTCTTGTCCGGAGGCTTTGATGGTTATCGGCATTGATCGGCGGCGATCGCACGCATTTTGCCGGACATGTTCAGTGGGGCAGGGCGGTCAGTGAGGCGCGTTGAACCGATCAGTGAGTGATATTGGGTGCCGTGAAGGTGCTGGCCTTCCAGTCCTCGATGCGCCGTTCGATCTGTTTAATCACGGCACGGGCGCCCTCTTCGCCGGCCATGGAGCGAGCTGAGCTAGGGAGACGCCCGAAGATTGATCGCGATAATCCTCATCAATTTTTAAGCAGCATTGCCGATTCTTGCCGACATGCGCTGGGACCGGCTCACCCTGACGGCCCTCGGCGGTATCGTCGCTCTGCTGCTGGGGATCGCGTTGCTGCTTGAGGACGAGCAGGGGCTGTTCGCACCGCTCTTTGCGATGGTCGGCGGCATGGCCGCCCTGACGATGGCCAATCACGAGCGCCTCAGACTGCGGGTCGACGCGCTGGAGAAGCGCCTCGCGCAGCGCGAATGGCGCGAGCGGGCGGAAACGTAGTGCGACCGATGAGACAGCCGCCGACTGAAGCCGAACTGACGCTGCGGCAGCTGGCGCAAGTGCCGAGGCGCAAAGATCTCGCCTGGGTCGCACTCGCTTCGTTTCTGGGCGATCATAGCGGCTTGCCTAGGCATAGTCGTTTGCCGGTGAGCGCGGCGGAAGCTAGCTCTCTCCGATCTGCAACAAAATTTGAGTGGCAGATTCCGGCCTTCGGCCGGAGACAGCTCCCAGCGGGAGGAAAAAGGGAGCCGGCTTCGCGCGCGCAGCGGGTAAGAGCGCGGCCCGAGCACCGGAGGGAGACGCCTACGAACCGTTTGCCTCAGCAAAACGCCTAATTACCTATTTTATCGATTTGCTATTATTCGCGGGAAACGGTCGGTGGAGCCGGCCGGAAGTGCGCGAGGCCTTTCATCGGCTGACCGGGCAGGGGTGGACCGACGCGCTGCGCGCGTTGCATCCCAATGAGCGCATCTATACCTTCTGGAAATATTTCCGGAACGCGTTTGCCCGCGATGCCGGGCTGCGCATCGATCACCTGTTGCTGAGCCCGCCGATGGCCAGCCGCCTGGTCGCGGCCGGGGTCGACCGTGCGACGCGGGGACGCGAGCATGCCAGCGATCACGCGCCCGCCTGGATCGAAATTGCGGACACTAAGAGCGGGCCTCCTCGCCGGGGGCGGCGCGCGGTCGCTAGCGCACCTTGATAATTCGCAAGTCGGCGGGACTACTGCGGCGTATGCGCCTCTTTAGTTCCCGGTAAAGCGCGGAGGTCCGCTGTCACCGAAGGCAGCGAGTTCGGACAGCAGGTTTGCCAGGCTATAGGCCGGCTCGTAGCCCAGCCAGCGAACCGTCTCGGAAATATCGAGCCTGGTTGGCTTAAATGCAGGGTCGAGCCCGTAAGAGAGCGCCAGATCGTAATATTCGGGATAGTATTTCCGGAAGGTCGAGCCCGGCCCCTCGGCATCCCAATGATCGAGATCGGCGTCGGTGTATTCATAGGCGCTGTCGAGAGTGAGGACGAGCTGCCGGCCGAGTTGCCGCCGGGACAGGAGATCGACGCTCAGGATCACCGCGGTGGCAACGTCATCGATATGCACCGCGCCCTTCCAGAACCAGCGCGCCCAGTCGCTGTATTTGGCGTACACCGCGCGGTCCCAATACGGAATAAACCCCCGCGGGCGCAGGGTAACCACGTTCATAAGGCGGTGCTTTCGGTAATCCTCCGCGATCAGTTCGGCGAGAATCTTGCTGCTGCCGTACCGCGTATCGGGCCGGTAAACGCTGGTGGTGGAAATGAATATGACCTTGCCGATACCGGCGGACGTGGCGGCTTCGAAAACCTCGAAGGTGCCGCGCACATTGAGGTCAAAGAAATCGTAAGCGGATTTCTGACCGCCATCTTCGTGGATGCCGTGCCAGGCGGCGATGTGGACGACGCAGTCGCAGCCGCGCAATATCTCCGTCAGCTTGGAGCGCTCCAGAACGGACCCCTCGATGAACACGGCTCCCTCGTTCAAAGGCGGCGGCGCGCGAACATCGAGAATGAGCGGCGTGTCGCCTTTGCTGAGCAGCCTGGGTACGAGGGTCTGCCCGAGATTTCCCGATCCCCCGGTCAGCAGCACCTTCATGGTCTTTTCCCCCGCTTGCCCCCCCGACGTTCGTGTCACCAGGGCCATTTTGTGATCTGGCCAAAAACACCTTCAAATTGACCTCGCGGAAGTGCCTGATTTACGCGGGCTTCCACGGCGGCGTGTGGCAAGGCCGAAAACTATAGTTTTCAGCCATGTCGTGATATCGGTTCCCGAAAAGCCCCGGCAAAGCCAGCCCGTTAGGTTCGAAATGGCCCCTGGCGACAGGAATGTTGGGTCTAGGCCAACATGCGATAAAAAGGGCGCCTCCGGGGCATGCCTGACCCAAGTCAGCGCGACCTAATCGTCGGCAGCAGAGGGCCGCTTTCCCGCCGGTGGCGGCCGGGGCGGGTGGCGCCCTTTATCCCAGCAACTTCCGCTGTTCTGCCGCCTGATCGCTCAGCGATTTGAGAAGCCGCGCCTCCGGGGTCGGGGCGCAGTTCGTATAGCCGACGCCGAGTTCCTTGAGCTGCGCGGCGTTGCGCGGGAAGGCGCCGTGGTTGAGCGGGATCGCGAGGCGGACGCTGCCGCCGTTGCGGACGGCGGCGCGGACCCGGTCGATGGCGGCGACGAGCTTCGGGTGGTCGGGATGGCCGCTGACGCCGAGGGAGCGCGACAGGTCGGAGGGACCGACCGCGAGCAGGTCGACGCCGTCGACCGCGGCGATCTCCTCGATCTGCTCGACCGCCTCCATGTCCTCGATCATGCAGGCGAGCAGCACCTCCTCGTTCGACTGCGCCATGTGCTCCAACAGCGGCGTCTTGCCGAAATTGGCGGGGCGGCTGCCGGCGGCCATGCCTCGCTCGCCCTCGGGCGGATACCGCACGGCCTTGACCGCCTCGCGCGCGACCGCGGCGCTCGACACATGCGGCACCTGCACGCCCTGCACCCCATATCGAGGAGGCGCAGAATGAAGGCTGGGTCGAAGCCGGGCGTGCGCACGATCGGCGTCACCCCGACCCGCTCGGCCGCCATCACCATCGCCTGCACATCATGCAGGTCGAAGGTCGTGTGCTCCATGTCTATAAAAGCCGCGTCGAAGCCCGCGAGGCCGATAAGCTCGACAATCTGCGGGTCGGGGATGCCGCCGACATGCGTGCCGAGCGCAAGCCCGCCCTCGCGGAGGATTTTCTTGACGCGGTTCTGCTGCATGGCGCTCAGCCCGTGGTGTGCTTGCGGATGAACTGCTTCATCCGCTCGATCGCCGGGGCGGCGTAGGGGGCGTCGGGTTTGCCGGTCATGAAGCCGTGATTGGCGCCTTCATAGAGCTGCAGTTCGGCATTGCCGCCCGCCTTGTTGTAGTCGGCGACAAAGCTCCGCATCAGCTCGACCGGGACCCATTCGTCTTTGTCGCCGCCGAAGATGAGAGCAGGCGGCAGCTCGCATTTCTCGCCGCGCTTCAGCATCGCTGGCGGCGAGGCGTCTTCGTGCGCCGCCTCGGTGAGCCAGAACGTGTCGTGCAGGTGCACGAGCTTCTTGTTGCCGGCCTTTTTCGCAAGGTTGTAGCGGAGGAGCGGGTCGAGCACGCCCCAGCCCGAGATCACCCAGGCCTGCTTTGCATCAACGCCGGCCGGGCCGGGGAGCGCCGAATAGGTCGCGTTTAAGGCGCGCATTGCCGCGAGCAGCACCTGGTGCCCGCCGCTCGACGTGCCCCACGAGCCGACCCATTCCGGCCGGCTCTTGAACTCGCGCGCGTTCGCCTTGAGCCAGCGGATGCCGAGATTGATGTCCTGGATCGAGCCCGGATGCGGCGCGACCGGCGGCATGCGGAAATCGATCGAGGCGACGAAAATGCCGCTTTCGGCAAGCGTCTTCGCCATAAAGTCGTTGTCGGTGCGGTCCTTACTGGTCCAGGCGCCGCCGTGCACCTGCAGCGCCGTCGGAAACGGCCCCGCGCCGCTCGGCCGGTAGAGCCGCGCCAGCATCCCCTTCTGGTACTCGACATCCTCGATCGCGACGGTGTGGGCGGCGTTGATTGTATCCGGCATGGGTTCCTCCCGAAGCTGATAGGCCAGTCTAGGGCCTTAGCGTCGAGATTGCCACGAGCACCCCTGTCCCTGGCTTCGGCGCCGAAGATCGTCTAACGCGATCTACGGCGCCCAAGTTGGACCAATGCTCACGGCACCGGGGACGCTTATGTCCGCGCAACCGTGGCCGGCTGGTGCCGTTACGCCGAGCGCACAATCGCCTCAAACACCCAACGCCGTGCAGGATCTCCGCGGGCGGGATCGGATAGGCCTGCTCGCCGCGGATCGCCGCAGCGAAGGCTTCAAGTTCGGCCAGCAGCGTATTGAAGCCTTTGTACTCAATCATCTCGAGGGCGGCCGCTGCGTGGTGTCCAGTGCGCGGCCCCTCGGGCGTTGGAGAGAAGCGGAACCGGAACTCCGGAGTGCAAGTTCCGCGCAGCCCTTGGTGCCGAACACGGCGAAGCGGGCGCTGACGGCGGTGACGAGCGAGCAGCAGAGAGTGGCCGACATGCCGTTTGCGAGACCGAACATTACGGCGGTTGTGTCTGCGAGCCGCGCCATCACGCGGCGATGGCTCAGGCAAGGACGAGAAGCCATCATCGAGCACTAGAACCTCGTAGGTTCGTGCCCTGTCGCTCGCGGATCAATTGCGAATCTTGCGAGGGGTTGGTGACCTGATCCCTGAGGGTCTATGGTGGCCGATACAACGAAAGCGCCCGGTATCGGGTAGACGGCGTCGCGGCCGGCCAGCCAATTCGCAAGCAAGCTCCTCTTCGTCGAGGCGCTCGGGCATACGCGGTTGCTATTAGTCACCTCGTCGATGACGCGGTGTTCGGCGACAGCGACGACACGGACACCGCGACCGCGGCGGAGCGCGCCGGAAAACAGCAATATCTCTGTCCGGCATTGATCACCGGCAGAACCATTCGGTTCGGCCCTCCCGACTTATAGGAACCCGTGCTGGCTTGCGGCCGAAGATCCCTGAGCTGGTGTTTGACACAACCTTCCTGTCGCGGCGCCCGGCCCGCGCGCTGTAAACAAGCGGGGTCGGCGCCAATTCCTGCCGGTTGCTGAGACGACAAGCGGGGCCCGGTTGCCGGCGAGGGCGATCTGCGCTTCGGTGCTGTTCGACCAAGTATCTCCGATTTCAGACCGAGTAGCGCGCCATGAAGACAGTCCTTTCTCATGCGAACCTGATCGATTGCATCGAGCCCAAGGTACGGCCGGATAGTGCTGTGCTGATCGAGGATGGCCGCATACGCGCCATTCTGCCAAACGGACAGGCGGGCAGCGCCGGCGACGCGGGGATGATCGATCTCAAAGGCGGGTATCTGATGCCCGGGCTCTGGGACGTGCACATCCATCCCGATTATCTGTCGCTCGACGAGATGCCGCTCGCCGATCAGGTGATCCTGTTTGGCCAGCGGCTCGCGGCCGCGCTTACCGAATCCGGCATTGTCGGACTGCGCTGCGCCGGCGCCCATCACTTCATGGACGTCGCCTGGAAGCGGCCTTCGATTCCGGACAGCATGTCGGCCCTCGGATGTTCGCCAGCGGTTATTTCCTGACCACCACGGGCGGACATTTCCTGACCTCGGGTCATGCGCTGGAGGTTGACGGCCCCTATGGTTGGGTGAAAGCCATCCGCGAGCAGATCAAGAACGGGGTCGACCATATCAAGGTTAATCTCTCGGGCGGCATCATGGGACCGGCCTGGGACCTCCACACCCACTCGTTCCTGCTCGACGACGAGATCTGCGCTGCCTTCGAGATCTGCCGGAAGCGCGGCTTCAAGGTCATGGCGCACGCCACCAACCCGGAAGCAGTGAAGAATGCGATCCGGCTCGGGGCCCATAGCGTCGAGCATGGCTACACATGGATGACCAGTGCATCGCGCTCCTGCTCGAGCACGATACGTGGTACGTGCCGACCCTCGCCATCAGCCATCTTACCGCCAGCCAGGCCACCAATCGGTTCGAAGGCGCTTGGGTTGCCGAGCGCGGGCTCTCGCCGGCGCTGTGCTGCCGCGCCGAGGCAGCCTCGGACGTGCACGCGACGTGGTTCCGCAAAGCGCTCGATGCCGGTGTGCGAATGGCATTGGGCTCCGACCATCCGGCCTCTCAAGGACGCCGCGCTGCTCGAGATGGGGCTGTGGGTCCGCGACGGCGCGACGCCGTGGCAAACGCTGGTGGCGGCCACGCGGCATGGCGCCGAGGTGTGCGGCGTCGGCGCCGAACTGGGCACGGTGGAGGTGGGCAAGCAGGCCGACCTGATTGTGGTCGCCGCCAATCCGCTCGAGGACATCACCAATGTACGGCGGCTGCAGCTGGTCCTGAAGGAGGGCCGAGCAGTATCGGACAAGCGGCATCTTAGTGGAGCAGTTCCATAACCGGAGGAAGTCCGCTTTTGACGGCCGGCTGTCTGTAATATCCGACCACCCGGATCAGCAATCTGTGACGCTTATCCAAACGCCGTCGAAAGCGCGGCGCCCTACCGGTTCCATCTCTGCGGCCCCTATCAGGACGTAAGAAAAGAGGGGCAATAAGGGTTTCGGCAGCACCCGAGCGACCGCAGCTCAACCGCGCCCGGAGCGGAACTTCAAGCCTGCGATGCTATCACCTCACAGAGTAATCGGTCAGGCGCAGCCGACCCTACGATGCGAGCTCCAGCTGCGAGCACCGAGAAAGCCTACCACTCCTAGGTTGATAGAATTACTGCCTTAACCTAACTTCGCCGATTCGGCGGGTTGAGAACATCTAAGTATTTGAGATTGCGAGAGTTGACCCCCAAAGGTCGGCACTACACCAGGGTGGGTGGATCGAGCGCGGCAGCGGTGATTCTGGGGGGTGGCTGGGCGGGCAGATCGAGCTTCAGTTTCTCGAGCACCAGCTTGAGCTCGGCTGCCGGCTCGGTATAGCGAGTGAGCACCAGCTCGCGGCCGTCGGTGGTTGGCAAATGCACGTCGATCATCTGCATGGCGGCGAACTTCTCAAATACGCTGCGCGGCGTCAGCCCTGGCGCCAGGGCGTGCAAGCGGCGCGCCAGGGTGACGTGCAGACAATAGGCCAGGAAGGCGATGAAGATCGACGCGCGCCTCGAGCTGGTGAAAGATCGGCCGGATCGCGAGATCGCCCTTGAGGTTCTTGAAGGCCTCTTCGACCGTGACCAGCAGCAGATAGTGGCTCCACAGCTTGGCCGGATCTTCCTCGACGAGGTTGGTACGCAGGAGATAGCGGCCTTCACGCGATCGGGCTCGCCGCAGCTTCTTGCGATCGAGCCGATAGCTGAACGCGGCACTGTCTGCGGCGACTTCGACGACGATTAGGCGCCAGGCCTTGCGGGACTGATCGCGCGCCGCGCCGAGTTTCATCAGCAGCTCCTCGCGGCTGAGCTGCATGGTCGAGAGTTGCTTGAGCCGGGCCCACAGCCGCTTCAACTGGCGCCGACGGATCGCCCGTTCCTTGGCGACGCGGTCGAGGCTTTGGGCAAAGACGTAAAGCTCGTCCGCTTGCGCCAACAGCTTGACCTGCACTCCCGGGCGCGCCTCTTGCCACGGCTTGGCGACCAGGTGCTTCTCCAAGCGCGTCAAACGACCCTTCGGCGTGCCGACCAGGTATTGCACCGGCGGGTCGGCGGCACGCATTTCGGCGAGTACCTCCTCGGTCGGCACGCCGCGGTCCATCAGCCGGACGCGGCGGGCCTTGCCGTATTGTCGCTCGATGCGCTCAAGAAACCCCCGCAACGTGGTCTTGTCCGAGGTGTTGCCGGGCAGCACCTCGTAGGCCAGCGGCAGACCTTCGGGCGTCACCACCAGGGCGATGACGATCTGCACACAATCCGGCCGGTGGTCACGGGAATAGCCAAAGCGGCGCTTGTCGCCCTCCGGAAACGGCGGATCCGCCTCGAAGTAGGTGCTGGTCAAGTCGTAGAGCAGCACGTCGTAGCCGATGTTGAACAGGTCGCGCCACCGCGCCGCCAAGTGATCGAATACGGCCTGCTTGTGCATCAGCAGCCGGTCATGGCAGCGGTACAGCTTGTGGATCTGGGCCAGCCCCGCATCCTCGCCCAAGAGGTCGGCCAGCGCGCTGCGGAGAAACCACTCACGGTGCAGGCGCCACTCGCTGCCCGGCGCCAGCAAGCGATACGCCACCAGAACGAACAGCACCTGATCCCAGCGCGCCCCCTTGCGGCTCACTCCCAGAAGCTCGGACCAGAACAGATCAAGCTGCAGCTCCCGCCACAGCGTCAGCGCCAGCCAGCATGCGCCCCACTGCCGCGGCCGGCGCAGCCGCAGCTCCGACAGCTTGACGCGCACGATCGAGGCGTCCGCCAGCAGCCCTTCGCAGCGGTCTTCGGGGAACAGCGACAATGTCCGCGGTCGCGTTGCCCCATCCTCCAAAACCTCGATCGACCGCCGCCAGGCCAGCTCCTGCGTGTCGTTGATCTCGCCCAAATACAGCATGTGCCGCTGCACCACGCGGCCCCCGGCAACCCGCGTGTTCTCGACAACGCTCCAGTAGCGGTGCTGCTTGCCATCCTTCCAGCGATCTTTGAAGCGCAGGAACATGATGGTCGCGAATTATCTGCATATTCGCAGCCTTGAGAATAGACTTGGTCGGCACTACAGCCAATTTCTCCGATTTTTGCCCGCGGCGCCCCTTGTCCTTCAATCACTTGTTCCGCGAAAATCGCGAGACAGCAGGTCGAATCGGCGAAGTTAGGTTAAAAGGCGCGACACCCAATCTTCGATCGGGTCGCCACTGCTCATGTCGGCCTGAACCAGGCCGTCGATCATGAAAGTGGGCGACACGTGGATACCGTTCTGGCGGGCATATTTGCAGTGCCACTTCACCTCCCGATCGAGGTCGGGAATCGCGAAGGCCTCGGCAAGTCTTACGCCACTGTAGCGCTCTATGCGCCCGATGATGTCGTTGGGCGTGGCATCAAGATTGGGCCCGCCGCAATGGTGGTCGAATTCAAATTCTTCACGATGCGCGGCTACAGCCGCCATCACAGACTTTGCTGCTGCCTTTCCGCCTTCGAGCGTCGAGGCGGCCAGGATACAGCGCACGATCACGCCCGAGTACATGTGCCAAGGCTGCGACTGAAGGCGGAGCTTGATGGTGATTTGGCCCTCGCCCGCTTGACCGAGAAGGTCGTCAAGTTTACCGAATGCCTTGACAGAAAATGGGCAGGTCGGTTCCAGGAACACCTGGAAGACGCGAGGCCCGTGGCCCCAGACGAGCGGATCAGCGCGCCATGTATTCTTCATACGATCTTTCCTCCTTCGCCTGGTTCGTACGGCGATGGCCCGAAGGGGATCAGACGTTCCGTGCCGGAAACCCGGCCGCCCCGAGCCCGGCGACAACGACATCGGTTTTAATATCCCACTGACGTGGCACCAAAGTTTTTTTGTTCGATCATTTGTCCCGCAACCTCCCGGATGAGCCCGCATAGATCCGAGTCGCCACTTGACCCACCGGCTCCACATCGGCTCGAAGCCGGTGTTGACGTAGGGAATGACGGGGAACAGTCGCGCGTCGGATTTCAGACCTATGTTTCCCGCTGCCTATGCGGCTTTGGTGGCGACTCCAGGCGTCCGCCGTCACGGGATCAAATCGACTTTCCAAGCTATGCCCGGCAGACGGAACTCCGTTTTCCGCACTCCGCGGGTGGCGAACGCGCCAGCAGCGCTGCCCGATGTCCAGTATGTAGACAGCGCCCCGATCAACGAAGACCCCGCAAGGCTCAGGCGAATGGGCAGCCGCTTCAGCGAATGTTTCATGACGGCGCCATCACCGGGCATCGTCGCGACGACGATCCCCAATCAGCACTACGACAGTCACGAGGCCTAATCTGACGGCTCTCGCGAAAGCGCTGTCCAACGAGTATCGCGCGATCCACAACGCCGGCATGGTCCTCCAGATCGACGCCCCGGATCTGGCGATGGAGCGAAATCGGTTTTTCTCGCATCTGGAGGAAGCCGAATTCCTCCGGCAGCTCGAACTGCATATCGCGGCTATCAATTAGGGGATCGAGGGCATTCCCCGCGAGCGCATCCGGCTTCATGTCTGCTGGGGCAACAGTGACGGGCCGCACGTCGATGACATCGCGATGACGGCCATCCTGCCCGCGTTGTACCGGGCCAATGTCGGGGCACTCTCGATCGAGTTCGCCAATCCCAGGCATCAGCACGAATACGACGCACTGCGTAATAACCCGCTGCCGGCACACATGCTGTTGATGCCCGGCGTTCTCGACTCCACCACGAATTTTGTGGAGCATCCCGAACTTGTCGCTCGGCGGATCGAGGAGGCTGTGTCTGTGGTCGGTGACCGGGAGCGGGTGATCGCCGGAACCGATTGCGGTTTCGGCACGTTCGCTGGTCGCGAATACGTGGCGGAAGAGGTCGTCTGGGTGAAGCTCGCCGCAGCCGCCGAAGGCGCGCGCATTGCCTCGCATCGGTTGTGGGGGCGAGCTGTCGGGTGACGCCTGTCGGGGTTGAAGTTGGCCTGGTCTTGAAAGGCCTCGCGCCGATACACTGGCGGAATCTCGGTCAGAACAGAAAGAGTGTCATGAAGGTTGTCACACCGAAGAATATCCCCGAAGTGCCCGCACCTGGCGCGGCCACGAACCGACGGATGGATATTCCGGGCCCGTGCTCGCGATGGGTTGAATCGCAGCAGCTCCGTCGCAATCCCGCGAATGGCCGGAAACGGCGCAACACCTCCCCTTCACTGCAAAACTTGAGATGGTGCTCCCGGTCCGGTAAGCCCGTTTGGCTTCACTTCGTTGAGGGGCCGCGTCGGGGTCCTAAGCCAAAAAACCCCGCCAGACAGCAGTCCAGCGAGGTTAATAGTCATCTCTCGGTTATCAATTCCTCGGGTGCTAGGCTTTCGAGCCGTCCGTCGATGTACCGATAGTTTACGGGCTCGTCACTCTCGACGACGCATGTCTCGCGGACGGCGAACCATCGCATCACCAGGTCTTGGACGTTCGCTTCGGCTTCATCTTTAGTCGCAAACCGCAGGGCGTTGCCGCACCACTCGCCCGAGGAATCGGCGATTACTTCCGGTTTTCCAGCTCAATTCTGGTCTCCTTGTTCGGAGCGGGGGATGCTCCGACGCCTCGGCCCCCCAGACCGGCAGAGCTGGAGGGCGAAGGCGTCAGGCTGCTGTTGCCTATTCGGCGATGACCTCGGCCATCGTCCGGTGCTCCGGGAACGTCCGGGGCCCGCCAGCTGGCACGTCGCGCGCGGCTGTGGCCTTCTCGGCGACACGCCATGCGCCGTGCGCCGGGAAGCCAATGACGGCCCCACAGGCCTTGGCGCAGGCCGCACACGAATGCACAGGTTGTGTCCGTGTAGCTCGCTGGGCATACCGCAACGCGTCGCCCTGCCGGCGTATGTGAAGATCGAGACACAGTCGCAGTATTCGCCGATCGTCTCGGCCCATTCCCTCTTGCCGCGCCCGAGGCGCCCGCCCCAGTGACGGATGGCCTCGGAGGCGCCGGCGAGTGCCAGGCAGGCATCGGCCACGATCGCTACGACACGTCCATTATCGAGGACCGCAGTCATGGGCGGGGCGCCGATGTCGGGGCTTCTGTCCGGCGTGAAAGGCGGCGATACGGCGTCGGCCATGCTCAGCCGTTGGGGCATCGACTAAGTAGACGCGACCCTTGCCGGATCTCGCCAGACGACACAGTTCTCGGATCACCGAGGCAGAGCCGGCAGCAGTAGCCAGCCCTAGCATCTTGGGCGTTCGGGCTCTCTTTCGAGTGAAGAAGATTATGGTCTTCATCAGGTTGTTCCTTCTGGAGCGGGATGCTCCTACGGCCTCGACCCCCGTCCACTCCTGTGGACGAGGGTGAGAGGCCGTGCCTGGTTAAACTGCCAAGCAGCCCCTCTGGCCCCACAGAGCTCCGACAAAGGGGCGTGCCGGGTAGCAGGTCTGTGTCCTACTGAATTCCCGGCACGTCGCGATCCCTGACGGCTCCGACGCCGCGAGCCCCTCAACTGCTGCCAAGGGGGTGTGGCGAATTATTCGTTGTCGGTGAACTGGTCGGGGATCTCCAGGAGCAGGCCGGTCTCAGCTTCGTTCTCGTAGAGGAACGCGCTGAGGCCATAGCTCACCACGTCGCCGCCGGTAATGATGTCGCCTGCGACGAGTTTCATGGTGTCGGGGATCACCTTGGCATTGGTGATGGTAGTCTTGCGAGCACCGTCGCAGTCCATCTTCTGGGTATCCCAGCCAATGTCGTCGCTGATGCCTCTCTTGTAGGCGGTTTCGAGGTGCTCGGCCTCGACGACGATGTGCTGGTACATGGGGACTAGGTACTGACGCTCGATCACGAATTTGGGCATCGGATTATCTCCGTTTGGGGGTGTTTCCGACGCCTCGACCCCCACACGCTTCTGCATGCAGGGGTCGTCATAGTTCACCTGGATCCAAAGGGCTTCAACCCGAGCTCCGTGAGGCGTTCCTTGCAGGCGCCTTCGTCGGCCATGTAACGCTCCAGCGCGTAATCGGCGACGGCGCAGACCGAGGCGAGCTGATAAACCATCATTCGGACCGCCGGGTCTTGGGCGGTGCACGCTGCGGGCTCGTGCTCGCGGATCTCGCGGCAGGCATCGACGATGCTGTGCGCAATGCCGCTCGGATTGCACGCGCCGGCGTTGACGATTACCAGGGCGTCGCGGAACCGGCTGCCTTGAGGGCGTGTCAGGTCAGACATCTTGTCTCCTTCTCGGCGCATGATGCTCCTGACGCGTGGTGCCCGACGCACTGCTGTACGCTGAGCTGGTCACAGTTTCAGATTTGAGGCGATTGAGGAGTAGATGCTACAGAACAAGTCCTGCAACCCATAATATATGGGAATGCAAGGTAATAGTTCAAGTGATCATAAGTAAAAAGCAAATTACTTGTGAGATCTACGTTCGCAGAATATTTCAGTTCGACCGGCTCCGGGCCTCAGACGTAGCCGATGCCAGGGTTGAACTGAACTCCATCCGCGAGAAGACCGGCGCCTGGCACAAAGTTCACTTCTAGCCTGATGCCGTCTGGGTCTTCGAACAGCACGTAGTAGTAACCAGGCGCCCAAGAGCCTTCCATGGGGCCGCGAACGATCGTCGCCTCCATCTTCTTGAGCAGAGCAGCACATCGATCCACGTCCGCGCGGGAACGCGCACGCAGACAAAGGTGGTGCAGGCCGACACGCTGTTGCACGAAGCGTTCGCCAGCCAGAGCCGGATCGCAGGGTTCGATCCCGATCGCGGTTCGAACGCCAACACAGTAGAAAAACCCATCGCCATCGTAGACCGGCTTCATGCCGAATTCCGGCAAGAGCTTACGGTAGAAGGCCCGAGCCAAGTCGAACCGGCTCACTGTCAGGATGACGTGGGCCATTCCGTTGATCTCGATCGTCATCGTCCATGCCCCTTCACGAACTCTGCCCACACGCCCTTCGGCCGCCAAACCTCTTCCATATCGGCGCGCGCCCGAGCCTCATCCATGCCGAGCACATCGCGGCGATACCGGTAGAAGAACGCCGAGACCCGGGCGTTTGCGATGCAGTGCACATGAACCGGGACATCCTTTAGCTGCTCCATGACGGAGCAGCACTTTTCGAAGTCCTGGTCAGTCGGGTTCTGAAAGTCGACCGGGATGTGGATATACGTCATGCCGAGACGGGCGACGCTCCCTGCTTCATCGGGCAGAGCCTTCTCGTGTGTATGGAGCCCGAGATTGACGATGTGTCGGATCCCCAGGGCGTGGATGTCCGCGAGTTGCGCTTCGGTCGGCTGACCGGACGTGGTGATCCGGTCATCAAGCCTACGCCAATTGTAGATAGTTTCAGGGTCGTCCATAGGTCACCTATATCCAAGAGCGTTTAGAAGCCGATGGCCTCGACAATGCGTGCCATCCGACGAGGAGGCGAGCACATATCGCCACCTACCTTGGTAAAGCCGCAACTTGCTGCCCTCGCTGCCCTCGTCAAGCAAGCACCGGACGGCCCCGATTGGCTTCACGAAATCAAGCTCGACGGATACCGCATGCACGCCAGGCTCGATGCGGGCAGAGTGAACATCCTCACTCGTCGGGGCAACGATTGGACCGACAAGTACCCGACCATTGCCGCGGCCGTCGCCGGGCTCCGAGTGCAGAATGCCTATCTCGACGGCGAACTCTGCGGTGTGACGTCGGATGGCAGAACCGCCTTTAACCTGATCCAGAACGCCACTGACACAGGCGAGGGGAGGCTGGTCTTCTTCCTGTTCGATCTGCTCTTCCTGGACAATGAGGACCTCACTGTGCTGCCGGTGGTCGACCGCAAAGCCCGATTGGCGTTGCTGCTGAAGGGTGCGCCGAATTGCCTCCGGTACACCGATCACAAGATCGGCCACGGCCCGGCATTCCATCTTGCTGCTTGCGAGCATGGCCTCGAAGGCATCGTGTCGAAGGGCATCAACGGCCGCTACGAGCCCGACCGCCGTACCTGGCTGAAAACGAAATGCCTGAACCGCGAGGAGTTTGTCATTGTTGGGTGGAGTGACCCCGAGGGTAGTCGGCATCGGATGGGCTCGTTACTGCTCGGCTATTTTACCGCCGACGGCGACTTGGTCTACGCGGGCCGCGTCGGCAGCGGGATGCCTGTCGCCGAACTGGAGCGCGTGTGGCGGCGTCTCCGACCGCTCGCGATCGACAAGATGCCGCTATCGGTTCCACCGCCGCGGAACAGCCGGTTCGGTTCGCCGCTGGTCCTCAGCCGGATCCATTGGGTGCGGCCCGAAATGGTCGTCGAGGTCAGCTACGCCGAATGGACCCCGGATGGTTTACTCCGACACGTAGTCTATTTGGGCGAGCGCGAGGACAAGCTGGCGAGTAACGTACGCAGGGACCGAGCATCGGCCGAGAACATTGTGCAGACGCAGAGACATATCCGCGGTTGACGAAAGTCTGTGAGCCTGAGGTCCACGAAGTGGTATTGGTTTGCCACGCGCGCACGTCACCAAATGCTGAATTCTGCGCCCAGAAGAAGCCGACCCTGCACTGAGCCACATCCGGAGTCCAAGAGGATAACAGCAGATTTATTAGGCGCCGGGGTGCTCCAGCTCTCGGCGCGTGCCAGTCCTGACATTCAGGGCGACGGCAAGATGAACGACGGTGGCGGTATTGGTGCGAAAGAGCGTAGGGTACTATCGCGGCTGCCGGTATCGGATTGGCGGATCTGCCGCGAAGGCGCGCAGGGATAAGAGGGCTCCACGATGAGGAACGGTTTCAGGATCGTCGACATCGACACCCATGTGAACCCGAGCTACGACACGCTCGTCAAATATCTTGATCCCGGCGCTCGTTCGCGCGTCGCCGATCTCCAGCCCTTCGTGCGCACCAGAGGCTATCGGGGTGAGACGGCCACGCGCCTCCTGACCGTCGCTCCCTATCCCTTCGACCGCTTTCCCGGCGAGGCGCCTAAAGAGGCGAAGGTGGTGGCAGGCGGGAAGGGCGCGCTCGAAGGCCGTGTCACCACCGCGTCGAGCCATCACCGCATGCCGCCGGCGGCCGGTGTCATGGACGAGAACGTGCACGACCGGATCAAGGACATGGACGCCGAAGGCCGGGACCTCGATTTCCTCATCCCGGGAACCTGGGCGACGGCGGCGAGTGGCCTTCCCGACGTGACCTTGGCCGAGGCGCTCTACCGCTCCTACCACAATTACATCGCGGCCTACTGCCAGTCCTATCCGAGCCGCCTCAGGAGTATGGTCCTGGTGCCGGGCGGCGATGTCCAATGGGCGGTCAAGGAGGTCAACCGGCTCAAAAACGAGCCCTGGGTGGCGGCGGTCTGGCCGCTATTGCCCGAGGGCAAACCGATCGACCATCCGGACTTGGGGCCGCTTTGGGACGTGATGAATGACGCCCACCTGCCGATCCTTTTTCACAGCTTCTTCTACGAGCCGCCCTACTTCCCGGGCTATCGCGACATCTGGGGCAATGCGGTGGTGGCTCGCACGCTGGCGTCGCCGAGGTCGGCCACGGCTGGCTGCCGCACTGGGTAATTCGGCTCGGCGAGATGATCCGTTACGTCTCTGGCGCCACTCCGGCGCTCAAATTTACGCCGATCGAATACGTGCAGATGGGCCGCTTCCGCTGTGGCGCCGAGCCTTTCGAGGGGCCCGCGATGACCAAGGCTGTGATCGACATCCTCGGGCCGGGTATTTGTCGAAGATAGTGCTGATGCATCAATCGGACTATCCGCACGGCGAGGCCCATTTCCCGGACACCGCCCAGATAGTCCTCGATTGGCCGATCTGGAGGGACTTCGGCGGTGAGGTGCTGCGGCAGCACATGTCCGGCAATGCGGAGAAATACCTGCGCATGACATAGGCCGGGCCGGCTCTATATCGGGTTCAAAATACACTGTGCGGGTCGCGGTCCCAGAGGTGGCCCGCAGCTAACCAGAATGCCCCAGTCCGCGTCTGTTGCCTCCTGCCGCTTTGTTGCATGGATCAACATCCGGGCGCAGTCAGACCCCCGCAGCGACATTTAGGTGAGGCGAACGTACTCCGGCCGCCCAAGCTCGAGCATCCGGTTTAGCGAGGCGACAGCAATGGCCACCTCGGTCATCTGCCGACCTTTGGTCCGCGAGCGCAGCGCGTCACCGATCACTCGCTTGTAGCGGCCGATATCGGCCTCCACCAAGGCACGCCAATTGTAACCAGATACCCGCTGCCAGCCCATGCGGCCGCGCTCGGCGATCAGCTGCAGGTGCCGGTCGCGCTTCGTCGGCGCGCTGTCTGCCATTGCGCTTGGCACTGCGCCCGAACGTGGCGGCACAATGACCGCCGCATCCGGATGACGCTGGCAGACCTCACGGTAGACATCGTCGCGATCATAGGCGCCGTCACCGGTAAACGACGCAACCGGGCCCGCAATCTGCTCCAGCAAGGGACCGACCTGCGAGCCGTCATCGACATCCTTGCTGGTCAGCTCGGCGGCAATGATCTGTCCAGTGTCGGCATCCACCCCGATATGGAGCTTTCGCCAGCACCGACGCGCCCTTGCGGCGTGCTTCTCGACCAGCCACTCACCGGGACCGCAGAGCTTGAGCCCTGTGCTGTCCACCAGCAAGTGGACCGGTTCGCTGCCTGGTCGTGGTCGCGACACCGGCAATGTCTCGCCCCGTCGGCTGATCGTCGAATGGTCGGGCGCTGCGAGATCAAGATCAAGCAGCCGAAGAAGGGATGCGATCAGCCCTTCGGTCTGGCGTAGCGCCAGGCGGAAAACCGCCCGCAGCGTCAGCGCCGTGGTGATCGCCAACGCCGAGTAGCGCGGCTGACCGCCACGCGTGGTGCGGGGCGAGGCCTTCCACGCCGCAATCGCTGCTTCCGTGAACCAGACGGTCAGGCTCCCGCGCTGGCACAACGCGATGTCATAGGCAGCCCAATTCGTCACTCTGTGCCGCTGCTTCG
>Ga0306921_10000801_pt1 | contig 29328 bp, 23 predicted proteins | sample sta12Cox44000080_FD_203760 | JGI IMG/M metagenome (GOLD analysis project Ga0306921, IMG submission 203760) | Lab enrichment of tropical soil microbial communities from Luquillo Experimental Forest, Puerto Rico - statoxic.12C.oxic.44.000.080 (v2)... | ecosystem: Environmental > Terrestrial >... | reverse complement strand
GCGTCGCGGCGAACGCGGCGACGGCTACGCTTCCCGTCGATCGAAATTCGGGGTCTAGCCGATCTGCAGGGTGATGTGCAGGACTCCGCTCGCGCGCTTGCGCTCCATTCTCAAGCCGCTTCGTTCCAACACTCGCAGCATCGCGCTGTTGTGGGGCAGCACTTCGGCGACGAACTCGCTCAGCCCCGCCGCGCGCGCCAGCGCTGTCAGGTGGCGGAGCAGCGCGCTTGCCAGTCCCAGACCCTGGAATTCGTCGACCACCGTGAATGCGAGCTCGGCCGTGCCAGGCTGGACGACGATGTAACGCCCGCCGCCGGCGACGACCTCCCGCGCGCCGTCGCGCGTCACGGCGAGGAGCGCGACCTCATCGACGAAGTCGATGTTCACAAAGGATGCGACTTCCTCGTCGCTGAATTTGCGTCTGAAGCTGAAGAAGCGCCGGTAGAGCGACTGATCGCTGGTTCGGCCGGCGGCCGCGAGCAGCTCCTCGCGATCACCGGGGCGGAGCGCACGGATCTCGACCCGCCGTCCGTCGCGCAGCAGCTCAGTCGTCGAAAACGAGGCGGCCTCGGTCATCGCGCCGACATGATAGCCAGCGCGCGAGAGGCAAAGCGCTCAGGCGCTCCAATACCACGATGCACACCCGGGTTCCCGGGTGCCACGCTCTGCAACAGCCGCGCTGACGCTCCGGCGTGAGCGCATCGGATACCTATTCCGGAGACGACTGAAAGGAGTATAGGCTCAACTAGAAATCCGGCCGCCGGGATCGCTGATTTGGTGACGGAATTGTGACAGCTCACCGAATCCGAGGGCGAGGTCGCCTGAGCTGAACTTGGATCCGGCAATGCCGCAAAGGAGGAACCGGAAATGGCCAGCCGAGAATCATCGCAAGCCACTGCGAAAAATCCGCTCTCGAACGAAGAGCTACGCCTCATGGATGCCTGGTGGCGCGCCTGTAACTACCTCGCGGTGGGGATGATCTACCTGCGCGCGAATCCGCTGCTGAGAGAACCGCTGAAGCCCGAGCACATCAAATACCGCCTGCTCGGTCACTGGGGCGCGAGTCCGGCACTGTCCTTTGTCTGGACCCATCTCAACCGCCTCATCAAGCGCGACGACCTGGATGTCATCTTCATCGCGGGGCCCGGCCATGGTGCCCCTGGCGTCTTGGGTCCCGCGTATCTGGAGGGCACTTATTCCGAGATCTATCCCGACAAGAGCGAAGACATCGAGGGGCTGCAGAAATTCCTGATGCAATTCTCTTTCCCTGGTCACATCGGCTCGCATTGCACGCCGGAGACACCGGGGTCGATCCACGAGGGCGGCGAGCTCGGCTATAGCCTCGCGCATGCCTACGGCGCGGCTCTCGACAATCCCGATCTCATCGTCGCCTGCGTGGTCGGCGATGGCGAGTCGGAGACCGGGCCGCTGGCGACCGCCTGGCACTCGAACAAGTTTCTCAACCCGATCCGCGACGGCGCGGTGCTGCCGATCCTGAATCTCAACGGCTACAAGATCGCCAATCCCACACTGCCGGCCCGCATTACGCACGAGGAGCTCGAATCACTGCTCGTCGGCTATGGCTACAAGCCGCACTTCGTCGAAGGCTCGGAGCCGAGCAAGATGCACCAGGCGATGGCGGCTACGCTCGATGCGGTCATCGCCGAGATCCGCTCGCACCAGAAGAAGGCGCGCGACAGTGGCAAGGCCGAGCGCCCGCGCTGGCCGATGATCGTGCTGCGCACGCCCAAAGGCTGGACCGGTCCCAAAGAGTTCGAGGGTCACAAGCTCGAGGGCTCGTGGCGCGCGCACCAGGTGCCGCTCGGGGATGTGCGTGGCAATCCCGCGAGCCTGAAGCTGCTCGAGAGCTGGATGCACGGCTACCAGCCGGAGGAGCTGTTCGACGCGTCGGCGCGCCTGCGGCAGGAGCTGCGCGCGCTTTCGCCCAGCGGGCCGCGCCGGATGAGCGCGAATCCGCACGCCAATGGCGGGCTGCTGCGCAAGGAGCTGAAGCTTCCCGACTTTCGCGACTACGCGGTGAAAGTCGCCAAACACGGCGCGGCGCGGCACGACAACACGCGTCCGCTGGGTGAGTTCCTGCGCGATGTCATGCGCAACAACATGACGAACTTCCGCGTCTTTGGCCCGGACGAAACGGCCTCCAATCGCCTGCAGGCGATCTACGAGGTGAGCAAGAAGACCTGGATGGCCGAGATGATCGCCGACGATGCCGACGGCGGTGAGCTGGCGCGCGACGGGCGGGTGATGGAGATGCTCTCCGAGCACACGCTCATGGGCTGGCTGGAAGGCTATCTGCTCACTGGCCGCCACGGTTTCTTCGCCACCTACGAAGCCTTCGCGCACGTCGTCGATTCCATGTTCAACCAACACGCCAAGTGGCTGGATATCGCCAAGAACCACGTGCGCTGGCGCACACCGGTCGCGGCGCAGAACATCCTGCTGTCATCGACCGTGTGGCGTCAGGATCACAATGGCTTCTCGCACCAGGATCCCGGGTTCATCGACATCGTGACCAACAAGAGTCCGAGCGTAACGCGGGTCTATCTGCCACCGGATGCCAATACACTGCTGGTGGTTGCGGACCAGTGCCTGCGTTCGACCGATTGCATCAACGTCATCGTGGCGGACAAGCAGAAGCATCTGCAGTTCAGCACCATCGACGAGGCGGTAGTCCACTGTGCCAAGGGCATCGGCATCTGGCGTTTCGCGAGCAACGACCAGGGCGCCGAGCCGGATGTCGTCATGGCCTGCTGCGGTGATGTCCCGACGGCGGAGTCGCTCGCCGCCACTGCCATCCTGCGCCAGCATCTACCCGATCTGAAGGTGCGTTTCGTCAATGTGGTGGATCTGTTCAGGCTGATGCCCGCCACGGAGCACCCGCACGGCTCGAGCGAGCGCGAGTTCGACAGCCTGTTCACGCGCGACAAGCCGGTGATATTCAACTTCCACGGCTACCCGTTGGTGATCCACAAGCTTGCCTACCGCTTCGCGAACCACGACAACCTGCACGTGCGTGGCTACAAGGAGAAGGGCAACATCAACACCCCGCTCGAGCTCGCGATCGTCAACCAGATCGACCGCTTCGATCTGGTGATCGACGTCATCGACCGCGTGCCAGGGCTCGCCGCGCGCGCCGCGCACCTGAAGGAAGAGATGAAGAACGCGATCATCGACAGCCTCACTTACGCGCACGCCGAGGGCAGGGACCGCCCCGAGATTGCCGACTGGGTGTGGCCAGGATGACGGGCACGGCTGGCACTACGGCTCCGCCGCCAGAGGAGCCCGGACGCGCGAGCGGGATCAGTCCGCTGGCGGGCCAGCCGGCGCCGCCGGATGTTCTGATCGACCCGCAACAGCTGCGCGCGGAGTACTACGCGCGCCGGCCCGACCTCGCCGATCCGGCGCAGCGCGTCAGCTTCGGGACCAGTGGCCATCGCGGCTCGCCGCTGCGCGGCTCGTTCAACGAGTTTCACGTGCTCGCGATCACGCAGGCGATCTGCGAGTACCGTAAGCGCGAGGGGACCGGCGGTCCACTCTACATCGGCAGGGACACGCACGCCGTTTCGGAACCCGCGTTACGCTCGGCGCTCGAGGTGCTGGCTGCGAATGGCGTGCAGACGATGATCGACCGCGAGGATGGCTACACACCGACGCCGGTGGTGTCGCATGCCATCCTCGCCTACAACCGCACCCGGCCCGCGCAACAGGCGGACGGCATCGTCATCACGCCGTCGCACAATCCTCCCGAGGACGGGGGCTTCAAGTACAACCCCCCGCACGGCGGACCTGCCGACACGGCGGTCACGCGCTGGATCGAGGACCGGGCGAATGCGCTGCTGGCCGCTTCGTTGCAGGGTGTGGCACGTGTTCCCTACGAGAAGGCGCGCCGTGCCGAGACGCTGCATCGGCACGACTACCTGGATTCCTACGTGACAGATCTTCAGTCGGTCGTGGACCTGCAGGCGATCCGCAACGCGCGCCTGAGAATCGGCGTCGACCCGCTGGGCGGGGCGGGCGTGGCGTACTGGCGACCGATCGCCGCGCGCTATGGGATCGAGCTGCAGGTCGTGAACGATGCCGTGGACCCGACGTTCCGCTTCATGACCCTCGATTGGGACGGCAAGATCCGCATGGACTGCTCCTCCCCGTACGCGATGAAGCGACTCATCGCGTTGCGCGGCGAGTTTGACATCGCCTTCGCCAACGACACCGACGCCGACCGGCACGGTATCGTCACGCGCAGCGCGGGCCTCATGCCCCCCAACCACTATCTCGCGGCGGCGATTGCGTTTCTCTTCACCCACCGGCCGGACTGGCGCGCCGATGCCGTTGTCGGCAAGACGGTCGTGAGCAGCGCGATCATCGATCGCGTCGCGGCGCAGATCGGTCGCGGCCTCTACGAGGTTCCGGTGGGGTTCAAGTGGTTCGTGCCGGGACTACTCGCGGGCTCGCTGGGCTTCGGCGGGGAGGAGAGCGCGGGTGCCTCCTTCCTGCGGCGCGACGGCACGGTGTGGACCACGGACAAGGACGGCATCATCCTGAACCTCCTCGCCGCGGAGATCACGGCGCGCACCGGACGCGATCCGTCGCAGCTCTACGAGGAGCTCACGCAAAAACTGGGCGCGCCGGCTTTCGAGCGCAAGGACACGCCGGCCTCGAAGGCGGAAAAGGCCGCGCTGCTCAAGCTCTCGCCCGCTGACATTCATACTTCCGAGCTGGCGGGTGATGCCATCGAGCAGATGCTGGTGACTGCGCCCGGTAACGGCGCCGCCATCGGCGGCCTCAAGGTGATCACCGCGAATGGCTGGTTCGCGGCGCGGCCTTCCGGCACGGAGGATATCTACAAGCTGTACGCGGAGAGCTTCCGCGGCCAGGAGCACCTGCAACGCATCCAGCGGGAGGCGCGAGCGCTCATCGATGCCGCGCTCCGCACGCAACGCTAGCGCACCCGGATGCCTTCGGCAGGGAAGCAGCGGCGATGGTGGCCCGTGTCAGGAGGAGCAACCGGTGAGCACGAGAGCCTCGGACCTCAAGTCTTCGCCCCCTGAAGCCATCCGCACCGGGCTGGCCGCGGGCCCGCTACGGCGCGCGCTGCTCGACAACCTGCTGTACCTGCAGGGGCGGTTTCCCCGCATCGCCTCACCACACGACTGGTACATGGCGCTCGCGTACAGCGTGCGCGATCGCATGCTCGAGCGCTGGGAGAGCACGGCGCGCGCCTACCTGCAGCGCGACGTCAAGGTCGCCTGCTACCTGTCGGCGGAGTTCCTGATCGGTCCGCAGCTCGGCGACAACCTCGTCAAGCTCGGCATGCAGGCCGCAGCGCGCGAGGCGATGGCCGGGCTCGATCAGGATCTCGATGCGCTGCTCGCGCTCGAACCGGAGCCCGGCCTCGGCAATGGCGGCTTGGGCAGGCTCGCCGCGTGTTATCTCGATTCACTCGCGACGCTCGAGATACCGGCGATGGGTTACGGAATCAACTACGAGTTCGGCATGTTCAGGCAGCAGCTTCGCGACGGCGCGCAGGTCGAGGTCACCGACAAGTGGCTGCAGAAGGGCAACCCCTGGGAGATCGTGCACACCGAGAGGACCCCGTATGTCACCTTCGGTGGCCACACCGAGGCCTACACGGATGCTGAGGGGCGCTACCGGGTGAAATGGATACCGAGGAGATGCGTGAAGGGCGTCCCCTGTGATGTGCCCATACTCGGCTTCCGCGTCAACACCTGCAACACGTTGCGCTTGTGGCGGAGCGAAGCGATCGAGTCGTTCGACTTCCAGGACTTCAACACCGGCGACTATTACGGGGCGGTGAACGAGAAGGTCTTCTCGGAAACCATCTCCGAGGTGCTCTATCCGAACGATGAGCCGGAGGCGGGCAAGCGGCTGCGCCTCGGGCAGCAGTACTTCTTCGTCTCCTGCTCGCTGCAGGACATGCTGCGCATGCTGGAGCTGAGGCGCGAGCCGGTGACGCGCCTGCCGGAGATATGCGCGGTGCAGCTGAACGATACCCATCCATCCATCGCCGTGGCAGAGCTCATGCGGCTGCTGGTCGATGAGCACCTGCTCGGCTGGGAGGAGGCCTGGGATGTGACGCAGCGCACCCTCGCCTATACCAACCACACCCTGCTCCCGGAAGCTCTCGAGACCTGGAGTCTGCCGCTGTTTCGCGATCTCCTGCCGCGCCCGCTCGAAATCATCTACGAGATCAATCGCCGCTTCCTCGACAAGGTGCGTCAGCGCTATCCCGGCGACACGGCGCGTATCGCGCGGCTGTCGCTCATCGATGAGTCCGGTGAGAAGCGCGTGCGCATGGCAAATCTCGCGACCGTCGGCAGCCATGCGGTGAATGGTGTGGCGGAGCTGCACTCACGGCTGCTGCGCGAGACGGTGCTGCGCGATTTTGCCGAGCTGTGGCCGGAGCGCTTCCACAACATCACCAACGGCGTGACGCCGCGACGCTTCATGGCGCTCAGCAATCCGGCACTCACGCAGCTGCTCGATGAGACCGTGGGCGAGGGTTGGGTCACGGATCTCGGGCGGCTCAAGGCGCTCGAAGCGCGCGCCGACGATCGCGCGTTCCACGACCGTTGGCGGCGCGTGAAGCGCGCCAACAAGGAAGCGTTGGCGCGCCACATCGCCGCCTGCACCGGTGTCGTGGTCGACCCGGCGGCACTGTTCGACATCCAGGTGAAGCGCATCCACGAGTACAAGCGCCAGCACCTGAACGCGCTGCGCATCATCACGCTCTACAACTGGCTGCGCAGTGACTCGCGGCCGGACGTGCCGCCGCGTTGCTGCGTATTCGGCGGCAAGGCGGCGCCCGGCTACTTCATGGCGAAGCTCATCATCCGTCTCATCAACGGCGTGGCCGAGGTGGTGAACAAGGACCCGGCCGTCCGCGGCCGGCTGAAGGTAGTGTTCCTGCCGGATTTCAACGTCAAGAACTCGCAGTTCATCTACCCGGCAGCCGACCTGTCCGAGCAGATCTCCACCGCCGGAACCGAGGCCTCGGGCACCGGCAACATGAAGTTCATGTTGAATGGCGCGCTCACGGTCGGCACGCTCGATGGCGCCAACGTCGAGATCCGCGAGGCGGCTGGCGCAGTTAATTTCTTCCTGTTCGGCCTCACGGTCGAGCAGGCCGAGCGGGTGAGGCGCGAGGGTTATCGGCCGGCGCGCGAGCTCGAACGCAATCCTGAGCTGGCAGCGGCGCTCGAGCTGATTGCGGCCGGCACTTTCTCGCACGGCGACCGGGAGATCTTCCGGCCGCTCATCGATAACCTGCGCAACTCGGACCCGTTCCTGGTGCTGGCGGATTATGCGGATTACATCGCCTGCCAGGAGCGTGTCGACAGCGCCTGGCAGGACACGGAGCATTGGACCCGGATGTCGATCCTGAACACGGCACGCGGTGGCAAGTTCTCCTCCGACCGCGCGGTGCGCGAGTACAGCGACACCATCTGGAATACGAAGCCGGTGAGGATCGCGCTTGACCCAAGCGTGAGCTGAGTGGCAGCCTCGTTGCCCACCCGGGAGGGCAGGCGCTATCCGCCCGGCGCGATGCTCGCTGCGGACGGCGTCAACTTCTCGATCTTCGGCCCCGCAGCCACCTCGGTAGAGCTCCTGCTATTCGAGGCGGCCGACAGTCCGCGGCCGTTTCAGGTCATCGCGCTCGATCCCGACAAAAACCGTACCCGGCTGGTGTGGCACGTTTTCGTCGAAGGGCTCGCGCCGGGTGCGTACTACAGCTGGCGGATGGACGGGCCCGGGGACACGGCGATCAGCGGGCGACGCTTCAATCCGACCAAGGAGCTGTCGGACCCGTGGGCGCGTGAGGTCGACGATAGCCTGTGGGACCGCAAGCGCGCAGCCGATCCGGCCGATGCCAGCCCGGCGCTGCGCTCCGTGGTCGGCGATCCGTCATTCGATTGGAGCGGCGAGCGGCCGATCGCGCCCGACCTCGAAGGCGCCGTGATCTACGAGCTGCATGTCGGCGGCTTTACGCAGCATCCCTCCTCGCGTGCAGCGCAGCCGGGCACCTTCAGCGCCCTGGTGGAGAAGATTCCCTATCTTCAGGAGCTCGGCATCACGCACGTCGAGCTGTTGCCCATAATGGCGTTCGACGAGCAGAGTGTGCCGCCCGCGACCGCGGCACGCGGGCTGAGGAACTACTGGGGCTACAACACCCACAGTTTCTGGACTCCTCATCCGCGCTACTGCGGCGCGGCGCGGCGGGGCCGGCAAGCGACGGAGTTCAAGCACCTGGTGCGGGCGCTGCACGCCGCCGGCATCGGCGTCATCCTCGATGTGGTATTCAATCACACCGCCGAAGGTGGCAGCGACGGCCCCTGGATCAATTTCAAGGGCAGTGCCAACGAAGTCGTCTATCACCTCGAGCCGCGCGACCGCCGCCGCTACCTCGACTTCACCGGCTGCGGCAACACGGTCAATTGCAATCATCCGCTGATGACCGCCTTCATCGTCCGCTGCCTCGAGTTCTGGCGCGAGGAGATGCACGTCGATGGTTTTCGCTTCGACCTGGCGAGCGTGTTCACGCGCGGCGATGAGGGAGTCGTGCTCGCCAATCCGCCGCTCCCGTGGGACATCGAGCTGTCGCGCCCGCTCGCCGGCATCCCGCTTATCGCCGAAGCTTGGGACGCAGCCGGCCTCTACCAGGTAGGCGCCTTTCCCGGCTCGAGCTGGGCCGAGTGGAACGGGGCTTACCGCGATGCCGTGCGCCGTTTCGTGCGCGGCGACCCTGGCCTCACCGGCCTGGTTGCGAGCCGCATCGCGGGCAGCAGCGACCTCTACGCCCACAGTGGCCGCAGCCCCTGCAACAGCATCAACTTCGTCACCTGCCACGACGGGTTCACGCTGGCCGACCTCGTGAGCTACAACGGCAAGCACAACCAGGCGAATGGCGAGGACAACCGGGACGGAAGCGATGACAATCTCAGCTGGAACTGCGGCGTCGAGGGGCCGACTACGGATGCGGCGGTGCTCGCGCTGCGCCGCCGCCAGGCGAAGAACCTGCTCGCGGTGCTCTTGCTCTCGCGCGGGGTGCCGATGCTGTGTGCCGGCGATGAGGTGCTGCGCACCCAGTGCGGCAACAACAATGGCTACTGCCAGGCCAACGAGCTCTCGTGGTTCGACTGGCGCCAGCTCGAGTCACAGCGGGAGGTGCTGGATTTCACCCGCGGGATGATCGCGCTGCGCCGGCGCCATGCGAGTCTCACCGTCGACCGCTTCTACCGCGGCAGGGTGATTCCCGCACGCGGCATCCCTGACATCACCTGGCATGGGATGCGGCTGCAGCAGCCGCCCTGGGGGGACGCCAGCGCGCGCGTGCTGGCGTTCACCATTACTGGCATCGAGGATGACGAGGCGGACCTGCATGCGATTCTCAACATGTCGGAGGAGGCGCTCGAAGCCGAAATCCCCGAGCTCCCAGGTCGCGCCTGGCACATCGCAGTGGACACCGGGCGCTCTCCGCCTCGCGACATAGTCGAACCGGCGCGGCAAGCTCAGATCGACACGCGCAGCTATCAGGTAACTCCGCGCAGCGTGGTGGTGCTCGAGGCACGTGCTCTTTGAGCGATGCGGTGGCGCGGGGCCTGCCAGCCAAGGGCCGCTGAGGTCAAAACACCAGGCCGAAGAGCTTCTTCACCAGGTCCTCGACCGGCATGATGGTGAGCAGCAAGGGCGCCAGCGGCACCAGCACGCAGGCCGCGAGCTCCAGCACGGCATCCCGACCGATGGGAGCCAGCCGCATGGTCCGCACGACGGCAAAGCTGTTGCCCATATCGGCGAGCGACTGGATATCGGCAGACCCCATGAGCGGTTCGCTCTCCTGCGCGCCGCGCCGCAGCCACTTGCCGTCGAAGTCGCGGACGTAGCGCTCGGCCAGCGCCCCGTATTCGAGCAGACCCTGCCGTTTCGCACGGGAGAGCTGCGGTGAGAACACCAGCAGTGGCCCGAAAACCAGACACAGCAGGAACACGAGCATCACGAAAATCTCTTCTTTGAAGTTCTGCAACGCCGCGCCGCCAAAGAAGATGCGGTTGGCAATCTGCGCGGCAAGCATCGCGCCGTGCGCTACCAGCAGCACGCTGAAAGCAAAGACGGTGTTGGCCAGAAATCCCAGACCGCCCAGCAGATCCGGGTGCGTTGGAACGAGGCTCAGCTCGAGGCGGGAGACCTGCCAGAGAAACCGGATCCAGATGTACAGACGCCAATACCAACGCAGCAGCAGGAATTGAAAGATCGGCAGACTCACGTACGCGTACCAGATTCCGGCGCTGTAGAGCCAGCGGCTTCCCGCCGAGACGTGCGCGTACCAGGTCGAGACATCGAGTGCCGTGTGGCGCCACACGATCAGCACTCCAACCCCGTACACCAAAGCGAACAGCAACACCTCGACCGGCACCGAGTTGCGCAGACGAAAGGCGGAGTTGATCGCCGCATCGAAGCGCTCGTCATCGGCTTCGCGGATGAGATTGCGATCCAGGAATGCGCGCACTACGGGCATCAGGCGTCTGTGCACTACCAACTCGGCCGCGAGGAGGAGCGGCACCACCACAAGAAAACGGATGTGGGTCTCCAAATCCCGCACAAAGGGGACGGCGACGTCCCCGTCGAGCAGATGCCCGTCATGCGCGGCGAGTGCCAGGAGAGGTACCCAGGTGATCACTACGAACACGATGATGCGCCGCGCCACCAAGGTCAGTGAATCGCTCGAGAGGTGCGAGCGCAGCAGAAGCTGAAACAAGGGACCGCCGAGGACGAGCGAGAATTCCTTTGCGTCCCGCAGACAGCGTGCGTAGGACTCCGTTGTTCGTGCGGTCATTTTGCAGTCCCCGTCGCGGACACCTGGTCCAGCAGCACCTCTGGCTTCCCCGCGAGCTGAGAATGGTGCGCCATGTGCCCGCGCCTTGTCAGTGCGACTCTGGTCTTACCGGAGGCTCCGGGAGCGCCTCACGGCATCGGGCGACGCGGTGGGCCTGTCGGCTACGTAATCGTGCTCGGTCCCACTTACCGTTTCTGAGCGAGCTCGATGGGACCGCCGGCCGCCTTCCAGGCGGCGATCCCCCCCTGCAGGTGACAAGTAGAGGAGAGGCCCGCGTCCTGCGCGCTCTGCACCGCCATGGCGGAGCGCTCACCGAAGGCACAATAGAACAGCAGCTGCTTGCCGGTCGCTGTCGCCAGCGCATGCAACATGCCGCCGGGCGCCGTGTTCTCCTCCAGAGCAGGGTAGGGCACGTGTAGCGAGCCCGGAATGACGCCATGGCGCTCGCGCTCGGCGCGCTCGCGCAGGTCGATCGGCACCACATCCGGCTGCCCCACCATGCCGATGGCCTGCTCCGCGGTCCAGGCGCAGCCGCGCCGGACGATCTCCTCCTGCTGCAGGCCAACCTTCATATTGGCGGGTACGGCGACGTCCATCATTTTCGGGTTGGGGAGCTTCAGGTTGTGCATCAGCTCGACGTATTCGTCGACCGATCTCACCTGCAAGCGAGGATTGCAGCGACGCTCCTCGCCGATCGTGCTCACGGTGTCACCCTTGTAGTCGTGGGCGGGGTAGACGAGAGTCTCCTCCGGCAGTCGCAGCAGCCGGCCGAAGATCGACTCGTACTGGGCGCGTGCGTCGCCGTTCTGGAAATCGGTCCGCCCGGTGCCCCGGATCAGGAGCGTGTCGCCGGTGAACACCCGGTCCTCCATGCGGAAGCAGAAGGAATCGTCGGTGTGGCCGGGTGTGTAGAGGGCCTCGAGCTCCATGCCCTCGATCTGCAGACGATCGCCGTCGGCGATCCGCATGGACACGACATCCACGCGGCTCCTGTCACCCATCACGGTGATGCAATGGGTGCGGTCGCGCAGCGCGCCGAGACCGGTGATGTGGTCGGCATGCAGGTGCGTGTCGACCGCCTTCACCAGCCGCAGGTCGAGATCGTGCAGGAGCTGAATGTAGCGATCGACCTTCTCGATCACCGGGTCGATGATCAACGCCTCCCCGCCGCGCCGGCTGGCGAGCAGATAGGTGTAGGTGCTCGAGACAGCGTCGAACAACTGGCGGAATATCATGCGGTCTGGCCGCCGTCGGTGACGCGTTACGAGCGCGGCTGCCGCACGATGCGGATATAGGGCCGCGGCGCCTTCCAACCTTCGGGGTAGGTCTTCTTCGCCTCATCGTCCGAAACGGAGCCCGCGATGATGACATCTTCGCCCTGCTTCCAGTTCACCGGAGTGGCGACTTTGTGCTTCGCGGTCAGTTGCAGAGAGTCGATGACACGCAGCACCTCGTCGAAGTTGCGCCCGGTCGTCATCGGATAGACGAGAATCAGCTTGATCTTCTTGTCCGGTCCGATGGCGAAGACGTTGCGGACCGTCTGGTTGTCGGCCGGCGTGCGCTTCGCGGGATCCCCGGCGGCGCTTGCGGGCAACATGCCGTAGAGCTTTGAGACCGTCAGATCCGGATCCCCGATCATCGGGTAGTTCGGTGCGAAGCCCTGCGTCTCCTTGATGTCGTTCGCCCACTTCGAGTGGCTGTCGACCGGGTCGACGCTCAACCCAATGATCTTGACAGTGCGTCGGTCGAACTCGGGCTTGATCCTTGCCATATAGCCGAGCTCAGTGGTGCACACCGGAGTGAAATCCTTCGGGTGGGAGAAGAGTACGGCCCAGGAGTCCCCGATCCAGTCGTGGAAACGGATGCGACCTTCGGTAGTTTCTGCCTGAAAATCCGGGGCGATATCACCGATTTTGAGAGTCATTTCCAGCTCCTTCCGTGCGGTTCGCGAGCCAATGGATCTGCGATTTTGCCGCGACGTTTGAGGGACTGAAAGGGGTAAATGAGCGCGACGTCAGCAGCCCGTCAGCACGCCGGGTGCGGAACGGGGCGTCACGCCCGCGGCCCTCTGCGGCGAGGCAGCTCAGTGGGACCCGGACACTCAGGCTCAGGCGATTCTCTGCCGGTACAACCGGGCAGACCACGTAATCGTTGACCGTTCTCCCCGAGGCAGCGCAAACAGGATACCGCGGACTCTGCCCTCACGCGCGATCGAGGCATCAGTTCCAAATGCCGCGCCGGCTGCGGTGCGGCATGCTGCCGGAGTGGGCCGACAGCATGCCGCGCTCTCCGCCTCAGAGGTCCGGGCAGAAACACTCTTGCGCGGCAACATCCCTTTGCGCACGTGCTCGGACCTGCGTCTTCGCTGCGATCACAGCTTTAAGTGCAGTCGTTATGGTTCACTCCGGTTGGCGGACCTGGCTGGCACGGCACGGCGCTGAGATATTCGTAGATGGCTCGCAGTTCATGGTCGGTCATGTGCCGATCCTCGGGCCAGGGCATGATCTGCAACTTATCGCCGTCCCAGGGCAGGTTGAGCGGAAAGCACGTGGTGCTGGCCGTCACTGTTGGGTCGGAACAGTTCGGATGCAGATGGTCCAGATCGACACCCGTCCGTATGATCTCGCGGAACTCCGCGAATGAGCGGCCGCCCTCAGGGCGCCCGGTCTTGTCGGGTGTCAGGTTACGGGAAATGATTGTCGGCGTGGCTGAGGGGGATGCAGCAACGAGGGGAGGGAAGACACGGCCCCCGCCGAGGTAAGTCGCCGGATTCACGACCGTCGGCTCGTTACCCCTGAAGTAGGGGTTTCCACCCTTCGCATACTCAGTAGCCGGCCCAGCCGAGTGGCACACATTGCAATGGCCGGCACCATTCACGATGTAGCTGCCGAGTCCCACCAGCTCTCGATCTTTGCCATTCAGGTTCAGCGGGACCGGAACGATCTCGAAGCCCCGCTGGACCTTCGCCTCCTCGGAAACATCGTCCGCCAGGGCCGGGAGGATCCCAGCCAGCGATCCGGCACCGACCGCGAGCGCAAAAGAGGCTCCCGTGGTCGTGGCGAGCAGTATTTTTCTGACATTCATGTCGGTTCTCCCAGTTCAGGGCGCACCAGCGCTCCGGCAGCACCACCCTCGGACCGCGCACGCACTCTGACAAGCTGCAAAGCACCGCGGTCAACTGAGTTTGCGGGGCCGTGCGGTGCAATACCTTGGATTGCCGCTGTTTCGACCAGATGCAAGAATCCCGATAGTCACCGGCGACAGCGTGGAGCGCCCCCTGGACGATCCTGAGGCCAGTCAAGACCCTGCATCGAATCGGGGGACACAGGAGGGTCGCCTCGATTCGTGGAAGAAGATCGCCTCGTATCTGAAGCGCGACGTGAGCACCGTACAGCGCTGGGAGCGGCGCGAGGCCATGCCCGTGCACCGCCACCTGCACGACAAGATGGGGTCGGTGTTCGCCTATCGTTCCGAGCTCGACGCCTGGTGGAAGAGCCGGCGCGCGGGACTCGAGGCGCAGACGACGGGGGCAGCTCAGCCGACTCAGGCGTCGCGCCCGGAACAGACGGCCCGGCCCGCCGAGGAGCGTCGTGGGCGGGGAACTCTTTTCCTCCTCGCCGCGCTCGCGGCCGTCCTGCTCGCCGGTGCGCTGACCTGGCTCTCCAGGGAGCGGCGCGACTCCTGGCACAGCCCGCTGGCAAATGCCCGATTCACCCGGCTATTAGACTTCGGCACCGCGCAGCAGGCTGCGGCTCTCTCGCGCGATGGCGAGCAGGTGGCGTTTCTCGCCCAGCAGGACGGGCGCCTCGACGTGTGGGGCGGCGTGGTCGGGGCCAATCACTACCGCAACCTGACCGAAGGCTCGGTACCGAACATCGTCAATCCGGTGCTCCGCGTGCTGGACTTCTCCGCCGACTCAACGCTGGTGACGATTTGGACGCGCCGGGCGGACGGCTCGAAGCCGGACGATGTGAACGTGCTCGCGGTCCCGGTCGGGGGAGGCCCACTGCGTCCGTATCTGCCTGGCGTGGCGGAGTTCGCTTGGTCCCGTGACGGCCGGCTCGTGTACCACACCACGGCTCCTGGCGATCCGTTGTTCGTGCGCGAGCCGGGCGGCAGCCAGGACCGCAGGATTTACCTCGCGCCCGCGGGCATACACTGCCATTTCCCGTTGTGGTCTCCCGACGGTGCCTTCATCTATTTTCTGCGCGGCCTGCCTCCCGATGACTGGGACGTGTGGCGAATCCGACCCTCGGGCGGGGGACTCGAGCAGATTACGGCGCAGAAGACGCGCATGGCCTATCCGGTAATGCTCGATCCGCGCACAGTGGTGTACCTGGCGACCGACGCGGAGGGATCGGGGCCCTGGATGTACGTGGTGGACGTCGAGCGGCGGCTGCCGCACCGGATCAGCACCGGGCTCGAGAGTTACACATCGCTCGCCGCGAGTGCGGATGGCTCGCGCCTCGTGACGACGATCGCCACTCCTCGCACGAGTCTCTGGCGCATGTCGCTCGGCGGGGAGGGGGTCGCCGCGACGGCATCAGGTCCCTCGCTCGTGGCCGCAAACGGCTTGACACCGCGATTCGGTCCCGATCGTCTTTTATACGTGTCGGGCCAGGGCGGCCGAGAAGGCCTCTGGTCGCTGCAGCGGGGGGCAACGCGCGAGATCTGGAGCAGTCCCCACGCGCGCATCATCGGCTCGCCGGTGCTGTCGCCCGATGGCAGGACCGTCGCGTTCGCAGCGCGAGAGGGCGAGCGATCGAGCGTCTATCTGGTCGATCCGGACGGTGGTCATGCGCGCGTGGTAACCGACTCGCTCGCGCTGCGCGGCAATCTCGCGTGGGCGCCCGATGGACGCTCGCTGGTATCGGCCGTGATCCGCGACGGTGAGCCGCGGGTGATGCGGATTCCGCTGAATGGCGATGCACCTCTTCCCCTGATAGCCGAGTACTCGCTCGACCCGGTATGGTCGCCGGACGGGCGGTTTCTCGTGTATTCGGGTGCGGATGTCGGTACGACCTTCCCGCTGCGGGCAGCCGCTGCCGACGGTCGGCCGTACCCGCTCCCGAGCGTAATTCTCACGCGCGGCGCGCGCCGCGTCGCGTTTCTGCACGACCCGCAGCGGCTCGTGATTCTCCGTGGCGAAATTGGCCACAAAGACCTGTGGCTGCTCGATCTCAGCACGGGCGCCCAGCGGCCGCTCGCAGTACTGCCACCGGACTTCACGATTGGCGACTTCGACATTTCGGCCGACGGTACCGAGATCGTTTTCGATCGGCAGCTGTCGGACTCCTACCTCGCGTTGATCGAGCGGCCAACCGCCTGACCCGCATGGCCGGCGCGCCCTCGGGAACAATCCCCGGCGCGGCGGTGTGCTCGAAGCAGCACCGTGCTCTGTGCCGCCACCGCGGGGCACCGAAATGCTGACCCGGTCACAGAATTCTGAACGCCCGTACGACGCGCTGCACACTGAGACATGAGGCGCAGGCTCGAGCGCGCTTCTTCTTATACTGTGCGCTCATGAGCAGCGATCTGCTTCCGGCGATTTCCCGCGCCGTGACGCTCGCGACGCGCCTGCGCGTGATCAGCGACCGGGGCAAGGATGCGGAATTCAGGGGAATTGTCGCAGACCTCCTCCTCGAGCTGGCAGAAGTGCAACTGAAGCTCGACGAGCTCCTGAACGAGAACGCCACGTTGAAGGGTCAAGTGCAGGCGAGCTCCAATCCGAAGGGGGAGCGCTGTCCGCGGTGCTTCGAGTTCGGCTGGCGCGTGACCAGCAGCCGCCCGCATGGACAACTCGGCGCGATGGTGCAGACGTACACCTGTGCCAAGTGCGGACTCAAAGAAGAAGCGATGGTCAAGGGGAAATGAGCGTAGCTGCCGGTAGTAAAAGGCAGCATCCAGCTCCCCTGCCGGAGACGCGTCGCCGCGTAGCCTGCCGGGAGCCGGCTTGACCCACCCCTTGCCCGGCGAAGAAGGATGCGCGGGCGAAGGTTTCCAGGAAACCTGCAGGACGTGTCGATTGTCTCATTGTCATGGTGGGACTAGATCGCCGTCACAGTTTGAAGATGAGAACAGCGGCTCAGCTTTGTGCGCTGGGCAGCCGCGCAGACCAAGACGTGACCTACCGCACCGACGAGAGCTGCGACAACGGGAACTCTGGGAGCCGGACGCTCGATTAGCGCTATGCGGTTGAGAAACAGAGCGATCCGGGCGATGAGCCCACCCAGCGTCCTCGAGCCGGATTGCCCAGGCAGATGTGGAGCGGTCACATGGTGAGTCTGGTAGCAGCCCTGACGGTGTTCGCCACGATCGACGAAGCGGCGATCAGCGGCCTCAACCACGCGGCCGCGATCTGCAATCCCCGCTACGAATGTGGCGGTGTCGTGCGCGCCGTACCGGGTGGGTTCGAGGCCTCCGGTCTAGTTACCTCAAAGCGGCCTTTTGGCGTGGATCTCGGCGAGTTCTACGGTCCGGACGTGGTTGCCGACTTCCACACGCACATCTGCTCGATCCACAACAAGCCCTTCTCCCCCTTCTTCTCATCCTCGGACGCCATCGCAAACCACGGCCTGCACACCGTGGGGTACATGCTCAGCCTCTGCGACGGCTACATCCGGCGCTTTGATCCCGCGCAGGACGATCGCGATGACGAAGAGGTCGACTTTCACAGCGGCCGCGTGATCTACCTGACGATCGGACACATTGTCAGCTGGGTTCCGAGCGAGGCCACCCTGTCGTGGCGCATGGCTCTTGCGCGCAGCGAAACGCAGGAATCACGGGTTCGTAGTGGAACCCGCGCTTCCACTCATAGTGATGTGTCGCCTTACCGGACCCGGAAGCGGCATCATTCCAGCAAGTCGCCGCAGTCCCCGTCCCCGCCCCCGCAGCCGTAGCCGGGGCCACCCGTGGCCCAGGCGTACCATCCGCCGCACCCGCGGACTCAGTCGCCCGCAACCGCCGAAAAGTGCCCGGAGATCGTCGCGCTTGCCAGCACGTGTCCGCGGCGGCTCGCCTCGATCAATTCCTGATAAATCCCCTCGGGGAGTGCCGGAGTGAAGTCCCCGAATGTCGGCACGATCGGCAGGAACGTGTCGAGCGCATACACCGTGAACTGGTATACATGGGAATGCGGCTTGAGTGTCGTTGGTGGACACGGACCGTCATAGCTCGGATCCCCGAAGTCGTTGCCGTTCTGAACCCCATACACGCTCCCCACAGTTCCCGCATTCTGCGGCAAGCTGGTGGTGTCGGCCGGGATGTTGTACATCGCCCAGTGGGTGAACTGCGGCACCACGTCGTAAGCAATGACGACGAAGCTGCGTGTCTCGGGCGGTGCATGCCGCCACGTGAGCTGCGGCGATTCATTGCCGCCCGCTGCACCACTGGCGGTGCACGAGTTCTGCCCGTTGGCACCGGGGATGGTGCTGATCATGCTGAGCGGTAGCGTGCCGCCATCGGCGAAGGTGGCGCTGTGCAGCGTCATGTGGTGGTGGTTGTCATCCCCTGCTGAAGAGGAACCCGCACCCGTGAGACCCATGACCGCCGCCGACGCCGCAATCAGCCAGCGGCGCACTTGCTTGGAGTCGGTGTTGGTGTTCATGTGCCGTATCCCCTGTGGTTAGTGGTACTCGTTCTCCTTCGCGGAGCAAAACAATCTCGCGCGGCGTCGTTGAACTTGTCAACGGCACGCGGATGCCGCGCTTCAGCTTCGGCAGCGGCGTTGTTGACGGAGAAGCCGCAGCTCATCGATGCTGCACGGCGACCGCCATTGCCGGGAGTAGCGGTTGGCGCCGGGGCCGAGAGTCGCAATGCACTTCCTCCTCCTCTATCAGTTCGTTCCCGATTACTTGGAGCGCAGGCCGCTCCACCGCTCGGAGCATCTACGGCTCGCGTGGCAGGCCCATGAGCGGGGAGAGCTCATCCTTGCCGGCGCACTCGCCGAGCCCGCGGACGCCGCAGTGTTGCTATTTGAAGGCGAGAATGACGCCGCGGCGCGTGCCTTCGCCGCGGCGGACCCGTACGTCAGGGCGGGGCTGGTGACGCGGTGGTCGGTACGCCCCTGGACCACCGTGGTGGGCGACTCGGCGGCAACTCCGGTGCGCAACTGATCAGGTGGTCGCGGCGGTGGCAGAGCGCTGCGTGAGCTGATGCAACTCCTGCGCGACGCGCTCATCGACCTCCGCGGTGCGGTTGAGCGGCACGGGGTAGCGCACCTTCGCCTCGACCCCCGAGGGGGAGAATTGCAGCTGCACCTGCGGTGTCACATCGGTCGAGGCCGGCAGCGAGGTCGTGTCCCTGATCGTCTGTGCCTGGCGCACGATCTCGCCGCGGAACTCGTCGACGATGGCAGTGACGCGCGCGAGCAGGCGGTTCTTCAGCGCCACGTAGTCGCTCCCGGCCGGCAAGCTCACGGTGAGTTCGTGCCAGGCGAAATTCACCCCCGGTATCTGCCTGAACAGGCCGCCGGAGGACTGGAAGACGACCGAGTTCGCAATCGCGACGACCCGACCGGTCGGTCCGCGCGGTTCCTGCGGCGTGAGCTCGAGGAGGTGCATACGGATCAAACCCAGGTCGATGACCTCGCCGGTTACATTGCCGACCTGCACGCGATCGCCCACCCGCAGCCCGTATTTCCCGATGAGTATGAAATAGCCCACGAGCGAGACGAGCACGCTTTGCATGGCGACTGCGAGTCCTGCGGTAAGCAGTCCAGCGAAGGTGGCGAACGAGCTGAGGTGAGTGATGAACGTGAGGCTCAGAATCAGCAGGATCAACACCCAGGTGACGATCCTGCGTATCAGCAGCAGCTGATTGCGGTGCCGCGGCTCGCGTACGTATTTGAGCACCGCGCGCCGCCACAGCTCGGAGCCGACGAGCACGGCGGCGAGCGCGCCGAGCAGGATGGCGAGGCGCCTCCGCAGCACGGCCAGCACTTCGTGGTATTGGCGCTTCACGGACGTGCGCCACTTATCGAGGTTGTCGTGGTACTGCGAGAGCAGCACCGACACCTTGCTCAGGGGTATGGCAATCGCCGAAGTCTGTGTGAAGAGCCAGGCCAAGGTGTCGAATTGATCGCGCAGGCTCTTGAGCGCGGCGCCGTTGGCGTTGTCGGCGGCGTTGGCGAGCTGATCGCTCTGCGCCGATAACCTCTGCAGCTCGTCGTTCGGCGCCGCGCGGATCTTGTGGAATGTCTCCTGCAGGGCCCGGGTACGTTGGTCGACGGCCTCGATGTTGGTCAGTTTCTGCGAGAGGCTGAGCGCCGCGCCAAACAGCTCCCACAGACCGAGCGTGCGGGGCGCGGCCGCGTTGCCCGATGTGGTGGCGGTGGCCGCTGCCGCGGCGGTCGACGAACCCCCGAGCGCAGCGGCTGCGAGCGGTGTCGTAGCAGTAGTTGCACTCGCGGCCGGTATGGTCGCGGCGATCGCGTCGATGCGCGCCTTCAAGGCGGTGACATTGGCCCGCTGCGCATCGTTCTCGTAGACGAACTGCGACATGGTGTCGAGGAGATTCTTCTGCGCCTTGACCATGGCGAGCTCGCCCTGCAGTTCGAGCAGCTTCGCGTTGAGATCGGACCGGGCACGCACCGGCGCCGTGGCGAGCTCGCGGCGAACCGAGTCCATTTCCTTCTGGATGTCATCGCCCCGTTGCGCCGTGCTCTGCTCCTTCTGCTCGAGCGCCCGAGGAGAGCGATCAGCGGCGGCGCCCGTGGCTGGCGCTGAGCTCGCCTCGCTGCTCAGCAGTTCGGCGTTTGCCCGGGCAATCTGAAAGGCGAGACGCACCACCTCGTCCGCGGTCTGGCGGTTGGCATAAAGCAGTAGCAGATCGCTCGGCTGGGTGGCGTTCTGTTGCTGGATCCCGAGCGTTCGATACCAGTCGACGGTCTCATCGAGAATCTGGATGAGCTGTTCGGCCGTCAACGGCGAAACGCGGGTCGGCGGCTGAGGAGCGCTGCTCGGCGCCTCCGCGGCTGCCACCGCGAGAGTCCCGGGCAGCGAGCCGAGAAGCACAAGCAGTAATGCCGGTAGACTGTAGCGCATCGCCAGTTTCCAAGTTGGTGCGCGGCCCGGGACCATCCGTGGGCGGCCAGATGCCGCACAGCCCGCGCACCTGCAAAGGACTATGCCAGTCTGGCGCGCCGAATGGCAGCCGTCACACGTGTGCTCCGTGCGTCGTTCCGATCGCACCTCGGGTCAATCCTTCAGGGTTACCCAGATGAGGTCAATCGGCTGCCTGCCGACATTGCCCGACTCGTGCCCCTCGCTGATGTCGATCGCCGGCATCCAGCCGACCTCTCCGTCAGGGGAGGGTGCGGGGTAGGCGTGTTCGGCCTCCTTCCTCGAGCGCGTCGCCCACTGACCGCCTTTGATGTGGATGTAGAGCATGTTGGGGCGGTGCGCGTGCACCCCTTCCCACTGGCCGGGATGCACGACGAAGCGTTGCACGATCAGGCGGTCATTTTCCAGGAGGTCTTCGCCCGGGATGTTCGGGTAGTTGAGATGTGGGTCCGGCCGCTCGTCGGCGGCTACCATCGGGGGTGGCGCAACTGCGGCCGATGGCTTCAGCGTCACGGAGATCATCACGATCGACTCGGTACCGACATTCTGGCTGCCTTCATCAGCTGGGTCCTTGGAGCTCTGCCAGACCACGCGGCCGTCGCGCCACAGGGTCGCGCGCCCCGTCGCCACCGACCTCAGTACTCCCCCCTTCACGAATACCAGCAGTTGATCACCAGCGTGCGTGTGGCGGCCGGTCGACCGACCGGGCTGCAGCTCGAATCGCTCGACCAGCACGCGTGGATTGTCGAGCAGCAACTCGCCGTGCAGTGCCGCGTAGATCGGCGGGCGATCCGCGCCATCTGCCGACCGTCCGCTCCAAACGAGCGGAAGCAGCGCCAGCGCTCCCACAGGCGTCAGCCAGGATTTCATGGGCCCCCCAGCGCTAAGACAGTCCCGCCAGATTCCGCACCCGCACGATGAAGTGCTGCACATCGTGCGGCGTCACCAGCACTTTCCTCCCATCGCGGTAGCGTAGCAACACCGCGCGCTCTGGATCGGTCGCGTACGCGCGGAATCGCCCGATCCTGCGGTTCCAGAACCACCCGCTGATGCCGAACAGACCGCCGTTGCCGAACAGACGGAGCGAGCCTTGCAGTCCTTGCGGCTCGCCGCTCACGGCCGCAAGGCCAGCGAAAGGCAGGACCGTGCTCCACCCGAGACGCTGGACCTCGATCTGGCTTTCCGTCAGCACATAACCGCGCACCATGAACAGCAGCGAGCCGACCAATATGACCAGCGGCAGCCCCACCATCGCCATGCGCCATACCCAGGACTGCCGCGGTCCGACCAACACGCCGATGAGCACCAGGGCGAGCAGCAGTGCGACCGCAGCGGTCGTCAGGACGCGCAGCGAGCGGCTCCATGGAGCAGAGAATCGAGCGACAGTAAGTCCCATCGGGAGGCAGTAACGCTTATCACCTCCATGTTACTCCCCGACCCGGGTACGGTAGCCGTTTAGTTTTTCTTAAGGCTCGCTCAGATATCGCGTTTGCTGGGCTCGGTCCGTGTCCCGAGACTGTGCGCCATCGACTCGGAGGTCTCACTCATGAGCAGCGCACTCGCCCTAAAAATCCAACCTGTAGTGGTCCAGGCCGAGATCGAATTTCTCGTCCCCGGGATAGAGCGTCCCTTTACCTATGCACACGCGGCGCCGACCGGAGCCGAAGCCGAGACCGCGCTCTTCGCGAGTCACAGCGTGCAGATCCAGGACGTGCGTGGCGCCGAGCCACTCAGGATCGATGAGCACGGCGCGCAGCTCGGCTGGTGGCCAACGCGGGTGCGGCGTTTCTATGACGAGAGTCACGTGCGCGGGCGTTACTACCCCGAAAGTGCCGACATCATCAAGGCCACACTCGGTGCCGACCGGGTGGTCGTGTTCGATCACAACGTCCGCCGCGGCAACGCGCTGCAGGTAGAGGCTGCACGCCTCGATCTCGGGCGGCCGGTCCACCATGCCCACACCGACTACACGCCGGGCTCGGCACTGCGGCGTCTGCGGTACGAACTGGGACCGCACGCCGAGGAGGGGTTGTCGCGATTCCTGCAGGTCAATCTTTGGCGCCCCATACGCAGCCCGCTGCGCGATGCGCCACTCGGGCTGTGCGACGGTTCGAGCGTCACGCCGCAGAGCTTGCGCAATGTCGAGCTGCGCTATCCGGACCGGACCGGCGAGATTTACTACCTCATGCATGAGCCGCGGCAGCGTTGGTACTTTGCCTCGGACATGACGGTGGAGGAGGCCTGGCTCTTCAAGAACTTCGATTCAGCGCCACCGGGACCCGGCCGCATCGCACCGCACAGCGCGTTCACGGACCCGCGGCAGTTGCGTGTGTCGCCCCGCGAGAGCATTGAAATACGGGCGTTGGCGATTTTCCGCTGAGGGGCCTGCCGCTACGATTCCCGATCGGCAGGCGGAATCTCGAAGCAGACGAAGGACGATACGATGTATTTGTCCTCGGATCTGGGAATCTCTCCGCAGTGCATGTGAGTCCAGAATGTGGGGAACAACAGCGCATCGCCGGCTACGGGTCTGACCCGCAAATTGTGCCGATGAAAGGACGTTTCGCCGCCTTCGGCTACGGAATTCAGAAAAATGACGAGCGCGAGCTGACGCTCCCATGCGCCAGGTCCGAGCGCGTCGAAATGCCATTTGAAGTGTCCCTCGTTCTTCCTGTAGTGCTGGATCTTGTAACCGGTCGTGCGCAGCGGCCAGACCCGTAGCGATGGAAACTGCGCCGCGATGCTCAGGACGACGCGGCTGACCGTCTGATGAAGCTGCTCGTGGATGGCCGTCCAGACTCCCTCACTGTCGATTCCGAGGTCGGTGCTCACCTTGACCTCGTCATAGGACTTGTTCTCGCCACGGCTGCCGACGGTGTAGCCCGGATGTCGACGCGGGTCGCGCTGGTAGTTCTCGATGGCCGTGCGACAGAGGTCTTCCGTGAGGAGCCCCTTCACGTAGAAGATGCAATCACCGGCGACGAGAATTTCCATTTGCGCACACCTCGGCCGGTGAGCGTAGCCGGGAACGTAACCGTGAACAGCGACTGCTGCACACTTGGCATCGATCGCGAGTACGCATCCGAGCCGAATAGCACGCCCTCTGGCAAGGAAGTGCATAGCCGGGGAGGCAAGCGATTGATTTAATTGGAGTCGGTGCGCTGGTCACTGCGCAGCAAACTGACCTCGTGCGTCGGGTGCGAACCAGACCTGGGGTGGAGTGGTCACCACACCACTTAGGTGCGGAGAGCCGCGCGCGCTTGAACCGCACCGCTATAGCCAGGGCTAGCTCGCCTCATCTGTGATCTGATGCACGGAGTACACCTCGAGAGCGGTGTTAGCGTCAGCCTCAAATGACGGGGGGGCGCATGCGGATCCGGGAAAGACAACACGGTGAATTGGCTCACGGGAGATCGCAGTCCCGTGTTCACTGCTCCAAGATGTGCTGGCCCCGTGTCAATTCGATTTCGGGGTTATGCGTGAGATCGGCGTGGGCGCGCGGTGTCGGCCAGCGACCGGTGGCTTCCAGGAATCGTCTCAAGACGATCATCGCAGCGCCCTAGACGCATTGCGACTGCGCTTCGCGGGTCACAGGGAACGCAGAAATTCGATCAGCGCTTCCTGATCCTCCTTGCCGAGGCGGTCGAACTTCTTACTCTCATCCTGTGCTTCGCCGCGATGCCGCAGGATGGCATCGCGCAAAGTAAGCGAAGAGCCATCGTGCATAAGACGCGGCCGCAGTCGCAGCCCCCATAACGGAGCGGTGCGCATCTTGTTCTGGGTGGTCTCGAGGTGCTGCTTCGATAGATAACCCGCCATCTGCTGAAAGACTCCCCGGCCGTAGTGCTCCGGATTCACTTGCAAGACTCCGTCGCCGGTGCCGACATCGTGCAGCAGGAAGTCGCCGTATGGATGGAAGGTGACCGATCCGAGCGCCGGTGGAACTATGAAGGTACCGCCATCGATCCTACTGCCGGCTACGGCCGTCTTCAACGACCGGATGTGGCACGACCCACAGCCAACTTTGTCAAAGAGGTCGGAGCCATGCTTTGCAACCGGAGCGAGCGCGCGCCCCTCGTCCCGGGGCGGCGCCTTGAGAGCACGGACAAACCTGGTCAAGCGATCGATGTCGTACAAGCCGTCCGGGCCGCGAGTATCGTTCGGTTCCGGAGCGGTATTGCAGAGCTTCGTTACCTCGTCCGGTTGCAACGGACTGGTGATGCCAATTTCATTCAAGTAGGCATCGGCGATGAAGGACAACAGGCTTGCGTGCTGATCCTTCCAGCCGAACCGACCGACGCCCATCTGTCCGGGCGCTTCTACGATCGGCACCTGCACCACCTGGCCACAGATCCTGTCGTGCGTGGATTTACATTGCTGTTTGGCGAGGTCGATGAACGCCTGATCGGCAACCGCCTCGACAAATCCGTCACCGAACAGGTTCACGGACATGCGAATGGCACGGACGGTCTCGGTGTCGGGGACGCGCTCCTGGATCTCCGTGCTGGGAAAACTCGGGTTGGGACAGATGGCACGGTCGTTGACGAGTGAGCGGCCGGTAATGACCTCGACGCCGCGTGCAATCGGAATCTGGGGATTTTGGAAGTGCCCATCGCGATCCAGATGGCCGACGCGCAGCTCGGATACTTGGCTCGCGCCCCCGGAAACCGGATTCTGGTGGCATTCGCGGCAGGACTGCGCGTTGAATAGCGGTCCGAGGCCGTTCGCGATCTGCTCTACCTCGTCGAATTTCGCCAGATCCGCCTGATGCGTGGCCTCATCCGTAATGCCGTTGCTGCCGTTGTCAAATCCCGTCGGCGCTTCATTCGCCGGCGTTGCAGCCGCAGGCGCAGCCGCGAAAGCGGTGTTGGAGAGGACGAGGAACAGAACGGCCAGAGAGATCCTTGCGTTCATAGCACTCTCTCTTCGCGGCATTTGCCGGGTCGGGAAGCGTAGGCTGCGCCGAGTCGCGATTATACGCCGACGGTCACCCAAGAGGTGGCGGGCGCGCATCGGCCCTCAGGCCACCCGATGGCTCGGCGCGATGGCGGGGACCGGGCGGCGCGCCACGCTCAATTCATCGCTTCGCGAGCCTTGACGAGCAGTTGATCGGCGGTCTGCAGCCGTATCAGTCCCTCGCGCAGGTAATCAAGATCGAGGATGACGTATACGACGACTACCGTGATGACTGCGAAGCCGAGGATGTGGAGCCAGCTCCGGTACTGGGCGCTTGCCATCCGGTAGCCGGCGAGTAACGCACACATGAGTCCGACGCTGAACAGCAGCACGTATATGATCGCCGGCGGATGGATCTGCAACGACATGGCCCGAACCGTAGTGATGTCGATCATGTTGTTCAGCGCCGGAAGCAACAGCTTGCCGGCGTCACGATGGGCACCCGGAAGCTCCGTATCCGTCACTGCACTTGTCCAGATCTGTCTCTGGAGCTTCTCGGCTTCAGCCATCTCGGCCGCAGCCGCCCCGGTGTCCGGCAGCTTGCGATAAGCCGCCAGCCGCGAGTCGAGGTAGCGTCGGAACAAGCCCTGCAGCGCAAGCCGTTGCTCATGGGGCAGCAGCTCCAGTCGCAGATATGCAGTCTGTACGGCGTTGACTTCCTCGGCGATCAACATCCTTTTTTCGTTGAACCGGGAGGCGGCTCCCGTGAACGTCAATGCCATCAACAAGCCAAACACGGCGAACAGCGCGCTCTCGATCGTGCCCAGATTGCTGCGGTCACTGTCGGTCTCCCGAGCGCGGCGGCCAATGCCGAGGCGCCGGCCTGTCTCGAGCATGAGCAACATGCCGAGAAACAGCAGTAGCGTGGAAACGAAGGGAGAGATGGTTGGTTCCACGTAGACCGCCCTTACAGCCTCGACCGATTACACCCGGCTCGCCGCAAAGATACTTCTTCACGAATTTCGGGCGATGTCAATCGGGGCAGCGGGGGCACGTCCTGCTGGCGTGAGCGATTACCGCGTGGCGTATGATCGGCGCGGCGGATCGTTAACTTCCAACGCTCGGGAGATCTGATGATGCCTCGTGATGGGGCTGCGCGGATCGCACGCCGGGCTCTCTTACTGGCGGTGCTGGTGCTGGCGGCCCTGCTGGCGTTCGGTCGCTCCGCCAATCGCCCCGTCAATCCTCCGCTTTCAGAAGAACAGGCGACGTACGAGCAGAGGCTCGAGGGGATGGAGCGCGGTCGGGGACAACACGAAGATCTGGTGATCCTCGCGTTTTCCGGTGGCGGCACGCGGGCAGCCGCGTTCTCCTATGGAGTTCTCGAAGCGTTGCGCGACGTCGAGGTCACCAGCGCCGGCGGCGGTAAGACGCGGCTGCTCGATGAAGTCGACGTGATCACCGGGGTCTCGGGTGGCAGTTTTACGGCATTGGGATACGGCTTGTACGGGGACCGGCTGTTCGAGCTCTTCGAGAGTGCGTTTCTCAAGCGCGACGTGCAGGGTGCGCTGATCCGGCGCCTGTTGAATCCACTGAATTGGCGTGCCCTGTGGTCGGCGGGCTGGAGTCGCTCGGAGCTCGCCGCGCAGCTCTACGACGAGATTCTGTTTCACGGCGCCACCTTTGCCGAGCTGGAGCGCGCCGGTGGACCAGTGATCGCCGTGGGCGCGACAGAGCTGACGAGCGGGGCGCGCCTGGTATTTCTACCGCAGAACTTCGACGTCATGTGCGCCGATCTCAGCAGCTTCAAGCTCGCACGCGCCGCGGCGGCCTCCTCGGCGGTTCCGGTGGTGCTGTCGCCGCTGACGATCAACAACTACGGCGGCCGCTGCGGCTATCGCCAGCCCGCGTGGCTGAAGGCGTTTGCGGACCAAAGCAATCCGCCGCGACCGGCCGGGCGCATCCTCAAACGGCTCGAGGAACTGGAGCGGCTGGACGATGCAGCGCAGGACCGATATTTCCATCTCGTCGATGGAGCCGTCTCCGATAACCTGGGTCTGCGCGGCGTGTTGGACTTCCTCGAAGCCTTCGAGGCATTGCGGCTAGCGGGGCAGCCGACACCGCTTGACCACGTGCGCAGAATCATCGTCTTCGTCGTCAATTCCGCGTCATCGCCGTCATTCGATTGGAACAACAAGGAGAATTCACCGAGCGCCGCGTCCATCCTGGTCAAGGCGGCCGGGGTGCCCGTGGACCGCTATGCGAGCGAATCGATCGAATTGCTGAGGGACATCGATGCGCGCTGGACGGCGCAGCGTGCGATCCGCGACTCCGTGGCATTCGACAAAAAGAAAGATCCGACGGTGGCCTGGGTCGCCAATGCGCCAAACGCCGACATCTATCCGATCGAAGTTTCGTTTCAAGTGCTGGCTGACAAGGAAGAGCGTGATTACTTGAATCAGCTGCCCACCTCGTTCGCGCTGCCTGCCGATGCGGTCGACCGCCTGCGTGCAGCCGCGAAGAAAATCGTCCTGGCTTCGCCCGACTTCCAGCAGCTGCTGAAGGCCTCCGGGGGCCACGTTGAGGACAACGTGCGGAAAACGTCAGTGGGAATGCGCTGAACGCATCCGCAGCCGCGGGCCCCAGGTCGCCCGGACGCTCGCTGCGTCCAGGCGCACCGTCGCCAACCTGAAGCGCACGTTTGTAAACAGGGCCATCGAGGGGTACGGTACGCTGGCCTAAAAAATGAGACCGCAGGCTCGAGGTTGGCCGCACGCGGTGCTGAGCCACGCACGCTGCGGCCGGGGAGGAACGTCATGAAATCAGCGCGTCCGGCTTCTTTCCTTGCGCTTGTCATCACGGTGTGCTGCGCGAGCTCAGTGGCAGCAGAGGAGCACGAGGACGCTCGTGCGCTCGCACTGGGCGACAGCGTGGTATTTGGCTTCATCACTCAAGCGAACCCCGAGTACGTCAATGCCAGCAACTTCATCGGCTCTCCGGAGTACGTGGCTGGGATGTTGGACCTGGACGTGGCGAATGCGGGCTGTCCCGGGGAGGCGACCAGTAGTTTCCTGTCAGCTACGGGCGCCGACAACGGTTGCCGCGCCTTCCGTGCCAAGTTCCCGCTTCATGTCGCGTACAGCTCGACCCAGATGGCCTTCGCGACGTCGTTTCTGCAACGCCATCGGCACGTGCGCTTGGTGACCATTGGTATCGGGGCCAACGACCTGTTCATCCTCCAAGAGGCGTGCGCGAAAAACCCCAACCCGCAACTCTGCATCGAAGCAGGGCTGCCGGTGGTGCTCGCGACTATCACAGCAAACATGGCGACCATTCTCGCCGAGCTGCGAGCAACTGGGTTTGGCGGTGTGATCGTCATCGTCAATTATTACTCGCTCGACTACTCGGATTTGGCTGGGACTGGAGTTACCGAGCTGCTCAACCAGGCGATTACAGCTCCTGCGACGGCTTACGGGGCGGTTGTCGCCGACGTGTTCACGG
>Ga0306921_10000799_pt1 | contig 29348 bp, 18 predicted proteins | sample sta12Cox44000080_FD_203760 | JGI IMG/M metagenome (GOLD analysis project Ga0306921, IMG submission 203760) | Lab enrichment of tropical soil microbial communities from Luquillo Experimental Forest, Puerto Rico - statoxic.12C.oxic.44.000.080 (v2)... | ecosystem: Environmental > Terrestrial >... | reverse complement strand
CCCGTCGTGATCGACTGCCATGTCCTCCCATAATCGCGGGTGCGATATAAATACGGCGCTTGATCGTCCAGCCGATGCCGGTCCACGGCCGCATACGCCGCAGCTGGGTCAAATCGCGATGCCTCGATCATTGCAATCTTGCTCCAGTCGCTCAGCCCCTTCGGCGTCACATCGCTCCACGTCGTGCCGCCATCGGTCGTGAGATGAATCAGCCCGGTATCGCTTCCCGCCCAAATCACCTCCGCCTTCTTGGGCGAGGGCGCAATGGAATACACCACGCCAAAACCGCGCTCCTTTGCGTTCTGCAGCATCGTCGGCGTTGTGCCCTTCTCGGTCGCCGCACTCGCCGCACCGGTCAGGTCAGGACTGATCTTTTTCCAGTGCAGTCCCCCGTCGGTCGTCTTCATCACGTATTGCGTTCCCAGGAAGAGCGCCTCTCTCTCGCTCGGCGACATCACCAGCATCGGCGTCCACGGCGCGCGATACTTCCGCTCATTGATCTCCGTTCCCCAGCTCTGCACCGGCCACGGACTAATGTCCTGGCTCAACGACGTCCGTCGGTCATAGCGAACCACGCCTCCGTAGGCGCCTGTCGCATAGAGGATGTTTTGATCGTCGGGATCAACCACGATCCACCCACTCTCGCCGCCACCGATCAGGAACCAGTCGGTCGCCGTGATGTGTCCGTGGTCGGTGCGGCTCATCACTCCGGCGCTGCCGCTGTCCTGTTGCGCCCCGAACACAGCGTAGGAAAAATTGTTGTCCGTCGCAACGTGATAAAACTGCCCAATCGGTTGGTTGAACCACGACGACCAGGTCTGCCCGCGGTCCAGACTCACGCTCGTTCCCTGATCCGTACCCAGCACCATGCGCGACGAGTTCGTGGGATCGATCCACAATTGATGGTAGTCGTCGCCGCCCGGCGCTCCGCGCACGATGCTGAACGTCCTGCCGGCATCTTCCGACCGATAAAGCGCCACGTTGGGCAGGTAGACCACCTCCGGATTATTCGGATCAATCGTCGGCTGGTTGAAGTACCACCCCCGACTGGTCAGCCGTGAATCAGAATTGACCAGCGTCCAAGTGTTTCCGCCATCATCCGAGCGGTAGAGCCCTGACTTCTTGCCCGCATCGATCAACGCGTACACTCGCTTTCCATCCGCCGATACTGTAACTCCGACACGTCCCCATTCCCCCTCCGGCAACCCGTTGCCTTTGAGCTCCGTCCAGTTCGCGCCGCCATCGGTTGTGCGGAACAGCCCGCTCTTGGTTCCCTGTAGCGGCGCATACGTGCTCCATGGAGGCCGGTGGGCCTGCCACGTGCCCGCAAACAGCGTGCCGGGAGTTCCCGCGGCCATCGCCAGATCGCTGACGCCGACCTCCGGTCCCTGGTTCAGCACCTGCTGCCAGGTCTTTCCGCCGTCAGTGGACCTATACACACCTCGCTCGGCACTTGGACCGTAGGCATGCCCCAGCACTCCTACGTAGACCACGCCCGGATTCTTCGGATCGACCACGATGCGGCTAATCTGCCGCGACTCGCGCAGTCCCATGTTTGTCCACGTCTTTCCTCCATCGTTGGACTTGTACACTCCATCGCCCGAAGACAGATCGCTGCGAATGTCCGATTCGCCCGTGCCTGCATAGATCACCGCCGGATTCGACGGCGCCACCGCCAGCGCTCCGATCGAAGCAATCGGCTGGCCGTCAAACAACGGGTCCCACGTCACCCCGGCATTGTTTGTCTTCCACACTCCCCCATCGACCGACCCAAAAAAGTAGGTCGCGCCGTCGCCGGGGGCTCCCGACACGGCCACCACGCGCCCGCCGCGAAACGGGCCAATCAACCGCCACTGCATGTGGTTGAACATTTCAGGCGATATGGTCTGCGCTGCCACAGGCGCGCATAAGGCAAAAACCAAGAAAAGCGTCGGGACCAAGACAGAAGAGCGCCGCAAAATCGAATCTATCAAATCGAAGTTTCCTCGCACCTGCAAATTGGATTTGATTCAATTAGACTACACTTCGCCATACCGAAGCACGACTTGAGCACACCAGTCTGCTCACATTTCAACTTGTGGATGCCAATGCGCGCAAAATTTGCTTTTCTTCTCCTTCTTTTGTTTACCGTTCCGTTCGTCAGCCACGCTCAAACCCAGCAAGTCGACGCCAAGGCGCTCACCGAAATGCGCTGGCGCAACGTTGGCCCCTTCCGTGGCGGGCGCACCCGCGCTGCTTCTGGCGTCCCCACCCAGCCCAACGTCTTTTACGTCGGAGCGGTTAACGGCGGGGTCTGGAAGACCAGCGACTACGGCCGCACCTGGCAGCCCATTTTCGATCAGCAGCCCACCGGATCGATTGGCGCCATCGTCGTCGCACCCTCCGACCCGCACATCGTTTACGTCGGCAGCGGTGAGGGTTTGCATCGCCCCGACCTCTCCGTCGGCGATGGCATCTACAAGTCAACTGACGCCGGCGTGACCTGGACGCACCTTAGCCTGCGCGATGGCCAGCAGATTTCCCAGATGGCCGTTGACCCCCGCGATCCCAACCGCCTGTTCGTGGCGGTCGCCGGACATCCCTACGGCCCCAATCCGGAGCGCGGCATCTACCGCTCCACCGACGGCGCCAATACGTTCGAGAAAGTGCTCTTCCAAGATGAAAACATCGGCGCCGCCGGCGTCGTAATCGAGCCCTCTGCCCCCAACGTCGTATATGCCACATTGTGGGAGGCGCGCGAAGGTCCTTGGGAGAACGCCTCCTGGGAAGGTACCGGCGGCGGCATCTTCAAATCCAGCGATGGCGGCCAGACCTGGAAGCAACTCGCCGGCGGCCTGCCCACCGGCATTGTGCAAGCCTACGTCAACGTCGCAGCCAGCGATCCCAAGCGGCTGTTCGCTTCGGTCGCGACAAGCGACACCGTTGAACTCTATGCCTCATCCGACGCCGGCGACACGTGGCACACCGTCACCACCGACCCGCGACCCAAGAGTCGCATCGGGGGTGGCGACTTGCCGGTTCCCATGCAGGACCCCAAGAATCCTGACGTGGTTTACATGACATCCACCGTCACCTGGAAATCGATAGACGGCGGCAAGACCTGGACGGGATTTCGCGGTGCTCCCGGCGGCGACGATTACCAGAACATCTGGATCAATCCCAACGATCCCAACATAATTCTGATCGTCAGCGATCAAGGAGCGATCGTCAGCGTGAATGGCGGCGAATCCTGGAGCTCCTGGTACAACCAGCCCACCGCGCAGGTTTACCACGTTTCTGCCGACAACGCGTTCCCTTACCGCCTTTGTGGCGGGCAGCAGGAGAGCGGCTCGGTCTGTATCGCCGGCCGCGGCAACGACGGCCAGATCACCTTTCGCGAGTGGCGTCCCGTCGCCGCCGAAGAGTACGGCTACGTCGCGCCTGACCCGCTTGATCCCGACATCGTGTACGGCGGCAAACTTACCCGCTTCGACCGCCGTACCACGCAAGCGCAATACATCATGCCGGTCGCGCTGCGCAAATCGGACTTTCGCGTCGTCCGCACCCAGCCAGTAATGTTCTCGCCCATTGACCCGCATCTCCTTTATTTTGCCGCCAACACCCTCTGGACCACACGCGACGGTGGCCACAACTGGAAGCAGATCAGTCCCGACCTCGCCCGCAAAACCTGGGATGTCCCCGCGAACGTCGGCATCTTTGCCTCCGATCCGTCGGCCAAACCGACGCAGCGCGGTGTCATCTACGCCCTCGCGCCCTCGCCTCTCGACATCAATCGCATCTGGGCCGGAACCGACGATGGCCTGCTTTGGCTTACCACCGATGGCGGTGCGAACTGGAACAATGTCACCCCGCCAACCCTCACCGCCTGGCAAAAGGTATCGATCCTGGAAGCCAGCCACTTCGATCCCGACACCGCCTACGCTGCCATTAACACCCTGAGACTCAACGACCTGCGGCCTCGCATTCTGCGCACTCGCGACTCCGGCAAAACTTGGTCGGAGATCAACACGGGTATTCCCGACAACGAAAACACCAACGCGATTCGGGAAGATCCCAAGCGCAAAGGGTTGCTCTTCGCCGGAACCGAACGCACCGTTTACGTTGCCTTCGACGACGGAGATCACTGGCAATCGCTGCGCCTCAACTTGCCGGCGACTTCGGTTCGCGACCTCACCATCAAGAACGACGATCTCGCCATCGCGACCCATGGCCGGGGCTTCTGGATTCTCGATGACATCACCCCGTTGCGCCAGCTCGACGACAAGGTCGTCGCCAGCAACGCGCACTTGTTCGAGCCACAACTCACCTACCGCGTACGTTGGAACACCAATACCGACACGCCCCTGCCGCCCGACGTGCCCGCCGGACAGAATCCGCCCGATGGCGCGGTCTTGAATTACTATCTCGGCTCGGCTGCTTCGGGTGACGTCACGCTCGAGATTTTCGACAGCACGGGCAAACTGGTGCGTCACTACTCCAGCGCCGATCCCGTGCCTCCCTCCGATCCTAAACTCCCCATTCCCGCCTATTGGGTGCGTCCTTGGCAGAAACTCGCCAACCAGCCCGGCTTCCATCGTTTCCTCTGGGACCTGCGCTATCCGCCGGTTCCCGGCATCAAGCGCGAATATCCCATCGCCGCGGTCTACCAGGACACCGCACCTGCATCGACTTCTCCCTGGGTGATGCCCGGCAAGTATAAGGTTGTGTTAGCGGCGAACGGCCAGAAGTACACCCGAGAATTGGCCGTCGAGATGGATCCGCGCGTGAAGACTCCCCTTCCCGGCCTTCAGCAACAATTCAATCTTTCGCAACAGATTTACCAGGACGTGCTTGCCTTGCAGCCTATCAACGATCAGGTGGAGAAGCTGCGCGCCCAACTGAAAGCCCAGCGCGCCAAGTCGCCCTCACCCGCCGATGCCGCCAAGCTGGACGCCTTCTCCCAGAAACTCGAGGCATTCGCGGGCGTCGAAGACCGACGCCGCCGTGGGAGCCAGCAGGCTCCGACACTTTCCTCCGTGCGCGGTAGCTTGTTTGAATTGTTCTCGGTGCTGCAGGATGTCGACGCTGCGCCCACCATGCAAACCACGGAAGCCGTTCCCGTGCTGCACAGCTCGACCCAAGGCCTGCTCCAACAGTGGGCAGAAATCCAGAAGACCGATCTGCCGCAACTGAAGTCCGAGCTCGGAATCTCCCAATTAGCGTCTCCGTCCGAAGCATCGCTCGCGCCGTCTCAGGGCATTACCATCAACCGCGACGAGGAATAGGGGCGGCACAACCGCAAATGCAGACGCTCCGGTCCAGCAAGATAACAATTCTGCCGTGTCGATGGCCTCGCTGCCACGAAACGCACAAAGGGCCCGGACGTTCCGGGCCTGCTCTATGAACTTGACTTGTATGTCAACCTACGTCCCCGCGTGCCTCAGCAGCCAACTGACAATCGCCTCCCACTCTTTCGGAAAATCACCGTACGCCACTGCTCGGTCTGCTCTTCGATACCAATACTTTGCGTTCGCCAGGTCACCCTCTTTGCGATGCAGATAGGCATGCACCCAGGAACCGTCCGGACCCTCGTCACGTTGGGCTGATTCGTGGGCCTTCGTCCAATCTCCCTTACCGTCCCACCACAACCCCTCCAGAGCAGGACTTAGTCCTGCAGGCGGCGCGGCACTCTTCAATGACTCCCGAAACTCGGTGATGTCCATGCAACCTCGTGGCACAATTCTTCTTTTCTTAGCTAACGGCACGACTCGCGTTTTCACAAGGTCACCTCGCACCTTCATCGGTGCTCTACATCACCATGGCCACGTACATCGTTCTCGCTGACAACTCCCATTCCCGATGTTATGTTCTGGAAATGCTGCGCAACGCCAATCGATTCGCCCTCGCGCTGTTCTTACTTTCCGCCTTCGCCTTCGGACAACAAACCGCTGGCGACACAGTTAAGGCCATTCAAAATCTCGAACAATACCGTGAGACTCTGATCCCGCTTTGGATGAATGACTTCGGGAACCTGGCTCGCTATCGCGACGCCAACGCCAAGCTTGCGCTTCTATCGGCGAACCAAGACCGCGTCGTCTTCATGGGCGACTCCATAACCGACATCTGGAACCTCGCCAAGTACTTTCCCGGCAAGCCCTACCTGAACCGCGGCATTGGCGGGCAAACCACGCCACAAATGCTGATTCGCTTCCGCCCCGATGTCATCGACTTGGAGCCCAGGGTCGTCGTCATCCTCGCCGGCACCAACGACATCGCCGGCAATACTGGTTCCATGTCGCTGGCTGAAATTGAAGCCAACTTGAAGACCATGACCGAACTCGCGCGCATTCACGGAATTCGCGTCGTGCTCTCCTCGATAACCCCGGTGAATGACTACACGGAGCGCTCCAGGCTGTTCTTCCCGCTTCGCCCGCCCGAGCAGATACTCGAACTCAATCGTTGGATGAAGGAATACGCCACGCGGAATGGCTGCGTCTATCTTGATTACTTCAGTGCGATGGTGGATGAGAAGGGATTGCTGAAGCGCGATCTCTCGGAAGACGGCCTGCACCCCAACGATCACGGCTTTGCCATCATGGCTCCGCTGGCACAGAAGGCCATCGATCAGGTACTCGCCTTGCACTGACGACTCTATAGCTTGTTCAACCCGTCCAGCGCCGCCACCTTGAAGGCTTCTGCCAGCGTCGGGTAGTTGAACACGGCATCGCGGAAGTACTCGATCGTGCCGCCCAACGCCAGTGCTACCTGCCCGATATGCACGATCTCTGCCGCCCGGTCTCCGATGATGTGCACGCCCAGCAACTTCAACGTCGACGGATCGAAAATCAGCTTCAGAAACCCCTGATCGTCCCCCAACATCTGGCCTTTTGCCAGTTCTGCGTAGCGCGCAATGCCCACCTCGTACGGAACCTTCTCCCGGGTCAGTTGCTCTTCCGTCGCACCCACCATTGAAATCTCAGGAATCGTGTACACGCCGTACGGAATCAGGTTCGCTGGCATCTTCTTTGCGACGCCAAAAATGTGGCAACTTGCCAGGCGGCCCTGCTCCATCGACGTGCTTGCCAGGGCGGGAAAGCCGATGACGTCCCCCGCGGCGTAGATGTACGGCACCTCGGTCTGGAAGTGCTCGTCTACTACCAGCTTCCCCCGCCCATCCGGATGCAGCCCTATCGCCTCCAGGTTCAACTGGTCGCTATTGGCGCTTCGCCCAACCGCGTACATCAGCGCCTGTCCATGAACGGTCTTGCCGCTTTCAAGCTTGGCAAACACCTGATCGCGTTCTTCATCGAACCACACCCCGACCACTTTCTCCCCCAGCCGAAAAACCGTTCCCAACTGCCGAAGTTGGAAGCACAGGCTCTCCACAATTTCACGGTCAGCGAAGTCCAGCACCAGCGGACGCTGGTCCAGCAACGTGACCTTCACACCCAGCGCCGCGAACATCGATGCGTATTCCAACCCGATGATCCCCGCGCCCACCACGATCAACTCACGCGGCAACTCCTGCAGTTCGTGCACCTGGTCGGAATCAAAAATCCGCTTCCCGTCGATGGGAATCTGGGCATCGTGCGCCGGCCGCGTCCCACACGCGACCACGAAGTAGTCGCCGTGAACCACTGCCGATCCCATATCGCTTACGACCTCAACCGTGTGATCGCCTATGAACCGCGCACTGCCTTCCAGCACCGTGACCCGGTTGCGCCGTAGCTGCGCTTTGATCACTTCGATCTCGCGCGCCATCACCGCGTCTGCGCGGAACACCAGGTCCTGCATCGAGATCTGGTCTTTCACGGCGTAGCCGCGGCCGTAAAACGACCTTTGCCGTAAGCCGCTCAGGTACAGCACCGCCTCGCGAAATGTCTTGCTGGGAATGGTCCCCGTGTTGACGCACACCCCGCCGATCGAGCGTCTGCGCTCGATCACGGCCACCTTTTTGCGCATCTTGGCGGCGCAAATGGCAGCCTTCTGACCGGCCGGACCGCTGCCAACGACCACCAAATCGTAGGCATTGTTGCCACTCACTGCCATAGGGATCGCAGGGGCGCCTGTCCCTTCGTAATTACCAGCTCTGTTTTGACCTGTCGGAGGAAAGTAGTTTTTGTGACTTGAAACTACCATCATTCCGCGCCAAACGGAAGCCGTTTACCAGTTCGGTAGCGAGTTAGTTTCCGGATTGCCGGGACTCAGCCGCGGTTCGGCTTGGGCTTGGAGGTCGGAAATGCTGAATTCCAGTCGGGCCGACTGGAATTGAATTGAACGAATCTCCAATGAGTACAGCAAGTGACACCCTGGTGGGTAAGGCGATCACTGAGCTTGTCATCATTTTTTGACTCTATCGTTATCTTCCCTTGATGTACGGAGATTATGAAGGTTCGGCGCTCTCTCGTTCGTTTGTGAAAGGAAAAAGAATATGCGTCGGATCCTCGCAGCTACTCTGATGGTGGCCATGACGTTTGGGCCGCTGATGACGCCGGGGCTTGCCAGTGCCGCGTTCAACTCGGCGGCAGCACCCACCGGACACCCTTCGACTCCGATCAAACACCTGGTGATCATTTTCCAGGAAAACGTCTCGTTTGATCACTACTTCGGAACCTATCCAACGGCGCTGAACCCGTTGGGCCAACCGCCCTTCCATCCGTTCCCCAATACACCGAGTGTGAACGGGCTGTCGACCGCACTCAGGACGGCAAATCCAAACCTGAATCCCGCCAATGGTACTGGCGCGACGAACCCATTCCGACTCGACCGCTCGCAAGCCGTAACTTCCGACCAGGACCACGATTACGGTCCAGAGCAGGCCGCCTTCGACGGTGGAGTGATGGATCTTTTTCCGCTCCACGTAGGCACACCCGGGCCTCTGCCGACTCCGCCCCCGGCCGTGGTCGCTACCACCGGACTCAACCTCGGCTACTACGACGGAAATACGGTTACCGCTCTTTGGAATTACGCCCAGTACTATGCAATGAGTGACAACTCGTACAGCACGACCTTTGGCCCTTCGACGCCGGGCGCGCTGAACCTGGTTTCCGGGCAGACCAATGGTGTGGCCTCAACTCTGAACGGCACGGGTGACGAAGTCGACGGTATGAATGGATCGCTCACAGTTATCGGTGATCCCGACCCTATTGGTGATGTCTGCTCCAACCCGATGCGAAACCAGGTGCAAATGGGCGGGAAGAATATCGGCGACCTCTTGAACGCGGCCGGCGTTACCTGGGGCTCTTTTATGGGCGGGTTCAATCTTTCCATTGTCAATCACAACGGCACACAAGGTTGCAACAGAAGCTCAAAAGGTCTGGCCGGAACAACCAACGACTATATTCCTCACCATGCCTGGTTCCAGTACTACGCTTCCACGGCGAATCCCATGCACCTTCGGCCCAGCTCAGTGACCAATATTGGCAAGTCGGGAGACTCTGCCAACCACGAATACGATCTCAACGACTTCTACGCTGCAGTTTCGGCCGGCAACTTCCCAGCAGTTAGCTTCATCAAGGCCCAAGCGTACCAGGATGGCCATGCCGGTTACTCAGATCCGCTCGATGAACAGAAGTTCATCGTTCACCTAATCAACTTCCTCGAGGGACAGCCGGAATGGACGAATACCGCAGTTGTGATCCTGTATGACGATTCCGACGGCTGGTACGATCACCAGCTGGGGCAAATCGTGAATCAGTCGCAAACCTCGCCGGATGCCCTGAACGGCCCAGGATTCTGTGGCCATGCAACGCCCATGCTGGCCGGACCGAGCGGCCCGAACGCACAAGGCCGCTGCGGCTACGGCCCGCGCCAGCCGCTGTTAGTGGTCGGTCCCTACGCCAAGCACAACTCAGTCGATCACACCCTGACCGACCAGACCTCCGTGCTACGTTTCATCGAGGACAACTGGCTTGGCGGGCAGCGCATTGGGCACGGCTCTTTCGACGCTATTGCGAGTCCGTTAAATCGGATGTTCGACTTCCGCCAGAACATTCAAAATGATCTGGTGATCCTGAATGAGAACACCGGCGAGGTGGTTTTCGCGAGTTCTCCGGCGATAGCTGCTGCGAAAGCGTACAGCGCTACGCTGAAACAACGACGTTAGAGACGCTGGGGTGGACATCTGGCCTCTCCGGAGGAAAGGCATGCGCGCGAAACCGCACGTGCCTTTTTTGCCCGGTAACGTTATTTCGGGCACGGGCGTCAAGCCCGCATGCCCTACGCTGATAACGGCCGGGTCGCACGAGTTGTTGCCGCTGACTGTCATGGGAATCGCAGCCGCGCCGATCCCTTTGGAGTTACCAACCGGCTCTTGAGCTGTCGGGAGAGTGCAGTTACGGTCACCAGAAACTCCCACCGTTTCCCGCCAAACGGGAGCCAAGCTGCCCCACCCAACCAAGACCGGTGTCAAGTCCCAGCCCATTCTTTCCGGGGTGTCCCGCCGCAACTTCACCACCCGTTCTTCCCATTCCGCTGCCGTCCGCCGCGGACTGTGATGCGGCCGCCGACTGCTCTCGGCCAGGGCTGCCAAACCCTGCTGCTGGTAACGCCTCTACCCGCTGTTGCTGCACATCCATGGTTCTCCACGGCATCCCGCTGCACACTCCCGCTCTCGCTGCGCTCGCGCGGGAGCGTAAGGGATGTCTCGGGACACTTTGGAAAGGATGTCATGGGACTGGACACAAGACCGGCTCGGACGGGCCACCCAGCTGCCAGACTTGCCAAAAATTGCTCTGTGCCACCCTTGTTTTCAACGAGTCAGCCGGAAGCATGCTCACCGACCGGGGAAGCTCGGTTCAGACTGCAGCGCTGGGGAGCTCGCTGGTCGGCGGGGCCCTCCTGATCGGCAGACTGGGATCTGGCTACCTGTTGGATCGCTTCTTCGGGCCGCGCATCGCAGCAATCTTCCTCGGCGTCGCGGTTGGAATTGGCTTGCTCTGGATCAGCAGCAGAGAGCTTGTATTCGCCGCAGCATTCCTGATCGGGCTGGGAATGGGTGCGGCAGCAGACATCATCGCTTACCTTACCAGCCGCTATTTTGGCCTGCGCGCGTTTGGCGAGATTTATGGCTATGCTTTTGCAGCCTTTGTCCCAGCGGGAGGCCTGGGCCCGTTGATAATGGGTTCTGGTTTCGAACGGCCGGGTTCCTATGCGGTAACTCTTGCCGGATTCTTCACCGCGACCCTGGTTGCGGTTGCGCTGATGACCCGCCTGGGACCGTATCGGTACCGCGCGCGCCGGCCAGAGAGGAGCGAGCGACTATCGCACTTTCAGGCGAATCGGGCATGAGGAGGGGAGGATGACACCGCAAAAACGGTTTCGACCACCACCACCTCGTTTCAGTTGTTGCACGTACGCGACGGTCGCATAATCCATCAAGCGTTGTGTGCCGAGGCCAAGCTGGGGTCGCGGACCTATTGCAGGACGGTCCCCGCACCACTACCGAACTGGCCCGGCAACTGGGTGTCAACGAATCGGCGCTCTACCGTATCTTGCGGGCGCTTGCCAGCCGGGGAATTTTCCAAGAGACCTCGCCGCGCACCTTCGCGAATACCACCCAGTCCGGCTATCTTCGAACCGAAGTACCGGGCTCGGTTCGATCGCTGCTCATCTTTTGGGGACCCGGATGCTACTACGGGTCCTTCGGCCAGATCCTCCACAGCATTCATACGGGTCAGTCGGGGAGATCCAAACTCTTCGGGATGGATGGTTGGGATTACCTGCGGCAGCGTCCCGAAGTGGCCCGCACCTTTGAGGATGCGATGACGGACATCTCCTCGCTTCTCGGCCCATCTATTGCCGGTGCCTATGACTTCGGGCAGTGGGGCAGCGTCATGGACGTCGGGGGTGGCAACGGCATCTTGCTCGCCGCCATCCTCAGGGCGCACCAGTGCTTGCGCGGTGGGCTGGCGGACGTGCCGCACCTGCTCGAACGCGCAAAGGAACGCGGCTACCTTGATCGTGAACTGGAAGCGCGCAGCACGATGCAACCGTGCGACTTCTTTCGCGAAGTGCCGACGGGATGCCGGGCATACCTACTCAAACATGTTATCCACGACTGGGACGACGAACGTGCCCTCGCGATTCTCACCAACTGCCGGCGCGCGCGGTGCCATCCGACGGAGCGCTGCTGCTTGTGGAATGGGCCTTGTCGGAAGGCAATGACCCATCCGAGGGCAAACTTACGGATGTCGTGATGCTGATCATGACCGGTGGCAAAGAACGCACCATCGAAGAATTTCGCCAACTGCTGGCCAAGGCGGGTTTCCGTTTGAACAGGGTAATTCCGACCTCATCTGAGGTGAGTATCATCGAAGCGCTGCCCGCATAGCCGCCCTCCCACAGTTCATCGCATTCATTCTCAACAGCGCGTTGGGGACGACGTGTACAGACAAACCCTCAAGATAGCTTCCGGCCATGCCCCGGGGACTCATCCGTTTCGAGCAATCCCGCCACTTACACTTCATCACCTTTAGCGGTTATCGCCGCCTTCCTCATCTTGAGACCGCTGATGCGACGGATGGGTCCGATGGCCGGGTAGTCCGGCGGAGACGAAGTGGGTGGCTGGGATTATACCTCCCCGGAAACTACCCGGTGGGTTAGGTTCCGCAATCTCGACAAGCCTTCCCTTGAATCCCGTCAATCCCTTCTTTGGCGATGATCGGGACCATCACAAGCGCCGCTACCGGGTCGGCCCACCACCATCCGAGCAGTGCATTCAGCAGCAAGCCGCCCAGCAAAATCGCTGACAGGTACGTGCAGAAGTCGGCCTGTTTGGCATCCGCATGCATGGCGGCGCTGCCCAGGCCTCTTCCCACTTTTCGCTTGGCACGCGACAGCAGCGGCATCGCGACGAGGGATGCGCAAGCGAGAACGATTCCCGCCACGCTCCGCTCCGGCACATTGCGCTGCAACAGATCGCGGATGGACTGGAGCGCGATGTAAGCGGCGAGCGCGAGGAAGCACGCCCCCACGATCCTGAGAGCAAGTCGCTCATTGCGTTCGCGGCGATGGACGTCTTCGTCCACGTTCATGCGCCACAGTAAGGCTGCGCCCGAGGTCACTTCGATGAAGCTATCGATGCCGAAACCAACGAGCGAAATACTGCGAGCGAAAGCCCCAGCGATCACCGCCACAATGGCTTCGAGGCTGTTCCACGCAAGCGTGAAGTACTCGAGCCTGCGGCCTCGCCGCACCAGCGTTCCGCGATCGATGGCAGTCGCATTCCCCATTCCGGTTATCTTAAGCGGCTGCTGAAAGAGTCGGAAACGCGTATCCCTGGCGGACGAAGGAGTGTGGGGGAGAACTGGGTCGCCGCTCCGCGGCTCGGAATAATTTCGCACTTTTCCGCGGGCTTACGTGCGTGTGTGAGAACATATGCCGTACCTCTGGGACTCGGGTTCATTTCCCACTTGACCCAGCACTGAAGCGCCGGGCTATGATCTTTCGCCCCTCCGGGGCGGGCTGGTGGGCGAATATAATGATGTTCTCCCACCGCAATTTCGAAAATGAGTTCTCCGCACATACTTACGCTCACGGGTAAAACGAATTCCGCCGCTGCGCGGCTGCTTTTGGTCGTCTTCCCTGCGGTATACTTCTTGTTTTGCCTGAGCGCATTCGTTCTGCCTGAGAAGGAGCTCTCCTATGTCATCCCCAGCCGTTTCCTACGCCCGCGAAAACCAGCAGCGCTTCCTCAATGAACTTAAAGACCTGCTTCGCATTCCCAGCGTAAGCACGGCCGAGGAGCACAAGGCCGACATCCTCAAGGCCGCCAATGTGGTCGCAGATGACCTCAAGCGCATCGGCTTCGAGCATGTCGAGATTATTCCCACGCCGGGCCATCCTCTGGTGTACGCCGACTGGCTGCACGCCGCCGGAAAACCCACGGCATTGTGCTATGCGCATTACGATGTCCAGCCTGCTGAGCCTCTCGACGAGTGGGTCACTCCGCCCTTCGAACCCACGGAGCGTAACCAGAACATCTACGCTCGCGGCGCCGTTGACGACAAAGGCCAGCTCTGGATGCAGCTCAAGGCCTACGAATCGCTCTTTAAGGCCGGCAACGGCAAGCTGCCCATCAACGTTCGCGTCTTGATCGAGGGCGAGGAGGAAGTGGGCGGCGAAGGCATCGAAAACTATGTCAAGGCTAATGCCAAAGCAGAAAAGCTGAAGGCCGACTTCGCCCTGGTCACCGACACTGAACTCTTTGCCCCAGAAATTCCCACGCTCTGTGTTGGGCTTCGCGGCCTCCTCTACACCGAAATTGAAGCCCGAGGGGCAAAAGTCGATCTACACTCCGGCGTGTACGGCGGGGCCGCGCCCAACGCTATCTTCGGGCTGGTCGAAATCCTTAGTAAACTCAAGGACGCCGACGGCAAGGTCCTCATCCCTGGCTTCTACGATGACGTGCAAAAGCCCAGCGATGATGAATTGAAAGCCTGGGCCAGTCTGCCCTTCAACGAAGAGGAGTACCGCAAAGCTGAAGTCGGGTCCGACGTGCTCACTGGCGAGCCCGGATATTCGGTGCTCTACCGCACCTGGGCCCGACCCACGCTGGAAGTCCACGGCATCGTCGGAGGGTTTACCGCGCCCGGTGCCAAGACCGTCATTCCGGCCAAGGGCTCGGCCAAAGTCTCCATGCGACTGGTTCCCAATCAGGACGCTGACGACATCCTCAAAAAGTTCACCGCTTACGTCGCCAAGATCACGCCCAAAGGCATCACAACCAGCATTAAGGTGCACAGCAAGGGCCCGGCCTGCGTGGTCAGCACCGATAATGCTTACGCTCGCGCCTCCGTCGCCGCTATGCACGAAGTGTTCGGAAAAGACACGGTGTACATCCGTTCCGGCGGCTCCATTCCCATCGTCACCCAGTTCGAGAAGGACCTGAAAATACCCAGCATCATGATGGGCATGGGACTTCCCGACGACAACCTCCACGCCCCGAACGAGAAGTTCCACATTCCGAACTTCTATCGCGGCATCGAGTCGATCATCCGCTTCTTCCAGATCCTGGGCGACGGCAAATAACAAGTGCCAGCGAGCCCCGAGGGGTGCCTCGCGTAGATCCCCTTGGGAAGCTCAAGGCGGGCTTTCGCCGCGGTCGCTGCGCCCCGCGCATGATACGGCCTAACCGCAGGTTTCTTGGTTGACCGCTGGTCGTTTCCGACGATTACCATTTAGATAACCAAGAGTCTTTGGGCTTGAATCTCAGCTCACCTCGCCCTAGACTTGAAACTGCTCTGTGTCTCTAGCGGTTCTTGCGATTCTCCCTCCGTCCTTCTTTCCTTCGGGATTTCGCCCATTGGTTGCAAAGCCGGTTCAATATAGTGGGGTTTCCACAGGAGACACCCTAAATGTTGGGCTTTCTAACTTGACCCCTCCCGGGTTCGCAAGTAAAGTTGCACTGGTGCTGGGAATCGGGGACTCATTGGCAGCGTCGGCGGCTGCTTCGAGCAACCAAGACGGCTAGTCCGTGTGGGCCACGCCGGGCGTGGCCGGGTAATCGGGGTTCTGGCAGGCTGAAGGGTTGCATGGCGTAAGGAGTATAAGTTGCTCAAACTAAAGAAGCTGCAAATCCTGGGATTCAAATCGTTCTGCGACCGGACGGAGTTGAAGTTTCAAGGCGACGGCATCGCGGCCATCGTGGGTCCGAACGGTTGCGGTAAATCTAATATCTCCGATGCGATTTCGTGGGTGCTGGGCGAGCAGTCGGCACGGTCGCTGCGCGGCGTGAACATGCAGGACGTGATTTTTGCCGGCACGCGTGAACGCAAGCCCACCGGCATGGCGGAGGTGACGCTGACGCTGATCGATCCGGAAGTGTACGGAGATTCGGGCGATCGTGAAATTGATATTCAGATTCATGACGACATGCCCGAAGAAGACTGGGACGAGTCGTCGATCCGCGCCGCCAAAGCCGAGGACGCGCAACGCTACACCGAAGAGGTGCGTCCGGGACAGGCTGACGACGAAGCGACTACGGCGCCGGAAGGCCATCCGGCTGACCAATCCGAAGGCGCAGCGGCCGAGGCGAGTGCGGAGACCCACGCTGCGGGTCCCCACGTTGTATTAAGGATACGCAGGCGTAAGTTCAACCGCACGTTCAAGGCGGGAGAGATCGCAGTGACGCGGCGCCTGTTCCGCTCGGGTGAGAGCGAGTACCTGCTGAATGGCAAGCTCTGCCGCTTGCGCGACATCCAGGACATTTTCATGGGCACGGGACTCGGGCCGGAGTCGTATGCCATCATCGAGCAGGGACGCATCGGGCAGATTCTCAGCAGCAAGCCGACTGATCGACGGGCTATCATCGAAGAGGCTGCCGGCATCACCAAGTTCAAGACGCGCAAACGGCTCGCCGAAGCTCGTCTGGAAGACGCCAAGCTGAACCTGGCGCGCATCAATGACATTTTTGATGAAGTCACGCGGCAGATGAATTTGCTGAAGCGCCAGGCGAGCAAGGCCGAGCGCTATGCGCATCTACGCGATGAAATGCGCGCGAAGTTGCGGGTGGTGGTGGCGAGCAAGTTTGCGCAACTCGATGCCGAGGCTGCGGCCTTGGAGGCACAACTTGGCGAAATCGGCGAAACGATGCGTACGGAGGGTGAGGCCGTTGATGCGATGGAAGGCGAGCACAGCGAGCGCACGCAGCGCGGCTATGGCATCGAGCGCGAAGGCAGTGAGAACCGTGAAAAGCTCAACACGATCGTGATGGAGATCGATCGTGCGATCGCGCGCCGCCGAACCAACGAAGAGCGGTGCGCAGAGCTCGATGTACGATCCGCAGGGGCACAGGCTGAAGTAGGCAGCACGGAAGAACAACTCACAAGCCTGCAGCAGGAGTTGGAGGCCAACCGCGGCATTCTGGAATCGGCCAATGCCGACGTCGCGCTGGCGGGAGAAGAGTTGCAGCAGCGCCAGCAGGAGGCAACCTCCGCAGTAGCGACCTTGATGGAAGTCGAACGGCAGCAGGAGTTGCGGCGCAATGCAATCTTGCAGGCGGTTTCGGCGGCATCGTCGGTGCGGAACCGTATTACGCAGGCGGAAGAGCGCATTGCCGCACTGGATCGCGAGGCACGCCGCCTAGAGGACGAGACCCGGGCGGCGAATCAGCAACTGGAGAGTTTTGGCGGACAGCGTGGACAGCTCGGTTGGGAATTCGAGTCGGCTTCGCAGCGGGTCGCGGCGCTCACGACGCAGATCGACGAGACTCGCCAGACCCTCGCGGAAAAACGTACTGCAGAGACGCATGGCAAGCAGCACCTGGATTCTCTGCGCGCGGAGTACGCGAGCCTTATCGGTAAGAAGGGATCGCTTGAAGCCGTCATCGCAGAACACGGGTATTCGACGGAGTCGGTGCGCAAGCTCTTCAAGTCGGGTGCAATGCGCGGCGGAATGGCACCGGTCGGTGTGCTGGCCGACTTTCTGGAAGTCGAAGACCGCTATGAACACGTGGTGGACGACTTCCTACGCGACGAGCTGAACTTCATTGTGGTGAAGTCGTGGGACGCGGCCGACGAAGGTCTTCGTGTGCTGCGCGGCGACGTGGATGGACGCGCAACCTTCCTGGTGCACCCCGAAGATTCGCAGGCGAAGTTCTCGTTCCTCGGCGAGGATGGGACTTATCACGGTGCGCAGCGCGACAGCGTGGTGCCGCTCAAGCACTGCATTCGGGTGCTGGATGGTTTTGGCAAGTCGCTGGAAGTGATCCTGCCGAAGCTGGGCAATGGCTACATCGTGCCCGACCCAAATGTGGGCCGCGAGCTGGCGCTGCAAAACCCGGATGGGTTCTTCCTGTCGCAGTCGGGTGAGTGTTTCCACAACGTCACCGTCACGGGCGGGAAGCGACGCAGCGAAGGTCCGCTCTCGATGAAGCGCGAACTGCGCGAAGTGTTGCGGCAGGCGGCCGACGTGGAGCTGGCGATGGCGGACGAGCAAACCCGAGTTACCCTGCTGACGCGCGAGATCGGCGAGATCACCGGGCTCCTGCAACGACTGGAAGACGACAAGCGCGAGGCTGAGCGCCAGGCAATGACGTCAGGCCACAGGCTGCAGCAACTGGAGAGCGACATGGCGCGGGTGCGCGAGCGTCTTGCTACGTACGAGCGCGAAGGGAAGCGGCTGGTCGCGGAATGCGGAGAATGCGAGATATCAATCGCGTCGTACCGCAGAGAGCTGGCTGCACACGACAGACAGAAACAGAGGTTGGAAGCCGACATGGAGGCCGCGCACAGCAGCCTGGATGAACTGCGGCAACAGCGCGATCAGGCAGTGCAGCACGCTAGCGATGCGCGGGCGCGGCTGGCCACGCTGGAGGAACGCCGACGCGGTGCGGTCGCAACGGTCGAGCGCCTGGAGGCAATGGCTTCGGAGGTTACGTCACGCCTCGGCAAGCTGAAGGCACAGATTGATTCGGCGGTGGCCGAGAAGCAGCAGCGCGAGCTGGAGAACACCTGCCTGGCGGAGCAGGAAACCACCTGGACAGCGGAGCGCGATGCAGCACAGCAGCGCGATCGCGAGTTGCAGGAAGAGCGGCAAAATGTCCGCGTGCGTCTGACGGAACTGGAAGAAGCGCTGAAGAACGCGCGTCACCGGCTCGATGCGGCGCGCGATCACAGGGGCGAACTGGCGGCGGAACAAGCGCGGGTCACTTCCGATGCGCAGCACATCGCTGAAACCTGTGTGCAGGAGTTGAGCCAGCCTCTCGAAGAACTGCTGGCAGACGAATCATTAGTTCGCCTGGCGGGCGAGGAGCTAGGCAACGAAGAGGCGCTGTACAAGGATATGCGCACCCGCCTGGAAAACATGGGGCCGGTGAACATGATGGCGCTCGAGGAGTACCAGGAGACGGCGCAGCGCCACGAGTTCCTCGAAACACAGCGGCAAGACTTGCTGCAGTCAATTGAGAACACCGTAAACACGATCAAGGAGATCGACACCATCTCGCGGCAGAAGTTCGAAGAGGCCTTCAACCGCATCAACGAGAACTTCGCGCGCACCTTCAGCAAGCTGTTCGGCGGGGGCCAGGCATTTATGCGACTTACCGACCTGGAGAACTCGGCCGAGAGCGGTATCGATGTGGTGGCATCGCCGCCGGGCAAGAAGCTGCAGAACGTGCTGTTGCTCTCGGGGGGTGAGAAGGCGCTTACGGCGCTGTCGCTACTGGTCGGAATCTTCCAGTATCAGCCCAGCCCGTTCTGCATCCTGGATGAGGTGGATGCCCCGCTCGACGAGGCAAATATCGGCCGATTTACGGAACTGGTGCGGGAGTTGAGTGGGCAGACGCAGTTCGTCATCATCACCCACAGCAAGAAGACCATGGGGATCGCACCCGTGATGTATGGCGTCACCATGCAGGAGCCGGGCGTTTCGAAGCTGGTGTCGGTGCGCTTCCAGGAAGAACCGGCGAGGATGGCGGCGACGGTATAAGAGTGGATTTAATCGCAGGTCGGGGACTAGCCGACGCCAATCTTCTGAAGACCGCCTCTCTGATTGAAGGAGCGCTGCAAAGAGTGTTGTTTGTAAAGGGGTCCTTCGACTCGGTTGCCGAGGCGACCTCGCTCAGGATGACACCGCAATTAAGATCGAGGGGTGCGAAGCGAGAGCAACGCACCCCTCTGCCTGCGATCACTTCCCCGCCGTGCCGGCAGAGGATTCGAAGGTGATGGCGGTGTCTTTGCCGCCGAAGTCAATTTCGCTGATGCTGCGCGCATCGCCGCTGGTGTTGAGAACTACCCGGTTGGATCCGGCCTTTTTGGTAAGTGTCTTCACCTGGCCATTCGCACTTGCAACTTCCTTGCTGCCTTTAAGGAACCTCACCTGCGCATTGCTTCCTTCGACGTCGTACTTCACGACATACTCACCGGCCGGGAGGTTGGTTCCGTTGAGAGTTGCGTCGTGGACTAGTGTGATGTTTTCTGTCTTGGGCTTCGCAAAGGCGCTGATCGAGAGAGCCACGGTGAGAACCAGCAGCGCAAAACGAACCAGAATTCGAGTCATTGGGGATCTCCTTGTGATTTAGGTTCTGGCAGCCCCGCAGCTAACTGCGCCTCGCAGTACCTTGCCGGGATATAGCAGGAACGGAGAGCCTGAGGAGCTTTCTGTTCGTGGTTTCGCCGGAGCCACCAATTCGCGGACGAAACGTGCTGCGGAGTCCCGCCGGCAACGAGCGAATCAAGTCGCAGGTTGCCTTACTCCATTACGCAAATTGACGGCAGCAGTTCGCTAAAGGGAGCAGAGCGGCCTTAGCTTCCATACCTGCAATTGGAATACAGAATTTGCAGATTCGACGCCTCAGCAGAGGCGTTTGTCACGCAAGTGAAGGTCTTGACCGAAAATTGCCGTGATGAGAACACCGTCATCGTAGATGAGTGGCGGTGTTTGAGAGATGGTGGTGGGGGTGATCCAGGGTCGTGAGGGTGCCTTACGCTCTCGCTCGGGGTTGCCCGGAATGACAAAACCCGATATGCAGCGTTGTGAGAAAGGGGTTCCTTCGGAGGTGCTCTGTTAAAAAACAGTTACAGGTGGATCCCACGCTTGGAACGAGAGAAGGATTTGGTTGGCCGCTGCACGGCGCGGCGATCTAATTTTCGGCGCACACTCCGGGCTTGCGCATCCGGGCTACGAAGGCGTCGCCGGCGCTACTCCACCCAGCTAGCGCAATAACGGCGCTCGACAAAGATCCGGCTACGCGACTGGGGCATAGGGAAGCCCGCAAAGGTTGCGTGAGGGAAGCAAGCAGGTTCCCTTCCGCTTCGCTCTGTCGGAATCGGTACATCAATGTTTCATTTCCCTGGGTGGGCCGGTCGTCGCTCGAAATGACAAGGTTGAATGCGAGTCCTGCTCGTTCCCATCCCTGTGCTTCGCATGAGGAACGGGCACCCACAGTTCGAAGTAGAACGACTTTCCAGCGACTCAGCTCTGCGAGGCCTTGCTGAAGTCGAGCTTCGCCAGGGGTAGCTCTCGCACCCGTTTTCTGGTTGCTGCAAAAATCGCATTGCACATCGCAGGGACGTACGGCGGCACGCCGGGCTCGCCCACGCCAGCGGGCGGGGCCTCATTCTCCACGATGTACACGTTAGTTTGACGCGGCGCCTCGGGGAGACGGGTAACCTGGTAGTCATTGAAGTTCGATTGTTCGATCGCGCCATTCTTGGCCGTGATTTCGCCGTAGCGGGCGATGCTGGTTCCATATACCGCCGCGCCTTCAAACTGCGACCTGGTGCGATCGGGATTGACGACGGTGCCTGCGTCGACGACGTAATCCACTCGTGGAATCGCGATGTCGCCGTCGGCATTGACTTCAACCTTGACGACGCAAGCGACGTAGGTCAGGAAGCTACGGTGCGCGGCGAACCCGTATCCCACGCCGTTGCCAGACTTTTCTTTGCCCCATCCCGACTTCTCGGCAGCCTGCTCGATGACGTGCCGCAGACGTGCGGTGTCCACGGGATACTCCGCTGGCGAAGCACCGTAATTCGGATAATCGACTCCCATTGCTTTCAGGTCGATGATCCGCGGCGGACCGATGAGATCGAGCGCGTACTGTATGCGGTCGGCGCTGGCGTTAGATGCCAACTCGTCGGTGAAGGTTTGCACCGCAAACGCATGATAGATATTGGCGACGGAGCGAAACCATCCGATACGAACATGCGCCGGCGCTGGCCCGTTCTCCACGCGAAGGTTGGGCAGGTCATAAGGGATGTCAGTCCAGCCTTGCTGCATCTCGCCAGCACCGGCGAGTTCCGCGCCTGCCTGAAAGGTCGAACCGATGGGAGGAAAAACAGACCGTTGCAGCCACGCAGTGGGGCGGCCGTTCGCGTCAACGGCAGCTTTCATGTGAGTCGCTGACACAGTGTGGTAGTAGTCGAATTGAACATCATCCTCCCTGCTCCACACTACCTTCACCGGCTTGCCGGCTTTGCGCGAGAGCACAGCAGCTTCGACAGCGTAGTCGGGCTTCGACTTGCGTCCGAAGCCGCCACCGAGAAGTGTGACGTGGCAGACGACGTTCTCTTTGGGAATCCCCAGTGCCGTTCCGACCGATTCTTGCACGGCTTGAGGGTTTTGGGTGCAGGTCCAGACCTCAACATGATCGCCACGCACATCCGCGAGAGCCATGGGAGGCTCCATCGAAGCGTGCGCCAGGTGCGGGATGTAGTAGTCCGCCTCGATGACTCTGTTGCCTGCTGCGAATTCCTTATCGACATTGCCCTGGTTGCGCCAGACCTTGCCCGGCTTGCGCGCGGTTTCCTGGAGCTGCCGCTTGAAGACGTCAGAGCTGTAAGCTGCGTTGGCGCCGTTGTCCCAATCGATCTTGAGCTGCTTGCGCCCCTGGAACGCGGCCCATGTGGTGTCGGCCAGCACTGCGACTCCGCCGAGCGGCTGGAAATGGCAGGGTGGCTTGAAAGTCTCGATGGTGACGGTCCGCTGTACACCCTTCACGGCGAGCGCGCTTTTGTCATCGAGCGACTTGATGGTTCCGCCGAGGACCAGCGGGTGGGCGATGGCCGCGAACAACATGCCATCCGATTTTGCATCGATGCCGAACCCGGCCTTGCCGGTGCAGTAGTCCCGCAAATCGTAAGGGTCTTCGCCTTCGCCGATGTAGCGCCACTGATCGCGCTTCTTGAACTTCACTTCGCTCTTCGCTGGCACAGGCAGCTTCGCGGCCGCTGCTACCAGTTGGCCGTAGTCGGCTTTGCGTCCACTCGAAGCATGAACGACCTGGTGGAGACCGGTGCTGCATTCGTCGGGAGAAACGCCCCACTGCTGTGCCGCTGCCCGGACCAGCATGAGACGAGTCGTCGCACCAGCCTCGCGCATGGGGTTGAAAAACTCGCGCACCGACTTGGAGCCGTCGGTGTCCTGCGAACCGTAGCGGGGATCGCCGACCGCCTGCACAATCTTCACCCGACTCCAATCGGCATCGAGTTCGTCGGCAAGAATCAAGGGAACCGAGGTGCGGCTGCTGGTCCCCATCTCGGAACGATGGGCAATGATGTAAACGGTCCCGTCGGTCTCCAGTCCAACGTACACACTGGGATGCAATGGAGCTTGGTCGATCAGACTGCGTGCAGCATCCTGGGCGAAAGCCGCGTCGGGCAGATATCGCACCGCCAGCACAAACGCACCAGCGGAGAACATGCCCTTCAGAAAGCCACGGCGACTGACGTTCTGGATTTCGGTGCTCATGCTTTCACCCCCGCGGCCTGCTTGATGGCAGCGCGAATACGCTGATAGGTGCCGCAGCGGCAGATGTTTCCCGCCATGGCGTTTTCGATCTCGGAATCGCTGGGCTTGGGAGTCCCGGCCAGGAGGGCTACGGCTTGCATGATCTGCCCAGACTGGCAGTAGCCGCACTGCGGAACCGAGTTTTCGATCCAGGCGATCTGAACTGGATGCAGGCCGTGGGGACCGGCGATGGCTTCAATGGTTACGATTTCCTGGCCTGCGACTCCGCTCATGGGCGTCGAGCAGGAGCGCACCGCCTTACCATTGCGATGCACGGTGCAGGCGCCGCAAAGGCCCATCCCGCAACCGAACTTTGTGCCACTCAAGCCGGCAATGTCGCGGACGTACCATAGCAGCGGCATGCTCGGGTCGCCGTCGAATGTTTGTTCCTGCCCATTGAGCTTGAATTGAATCATCAGCGAACCTCCCGATCAATGCGCGATTCGATGCGCGCAGTTTGCGGCCAGTTGCGGGCCACTACGGCAAAACAGCTGCGAGTAGGCAGTTGCCGGTCGCCACTAAACACACCGCGTTGGTCCCAGGTGTCTGACCAGTATCCAACTTAGGAGCACGCGGCGCTAGCCCCATCCCATGCGCTTGCGCAAGGACGTTATGTGCGCCGTGTGATGGGCCGAGTGCCAGGCATACATCGCCAGCGTGCGGTTGAGATCGAGAACGCCCAGTTCGGGATGGTGCAAGGTGCGGGCAAAATCGGAACCGTCCATCGCGCGAAGCAGCGTCACCCAGCGACTGTGGAGCGCGCCAAGTAGCTGAAGGGAGACATCGATGGGAGTGTTGGCTGTGTCGGCCAGCTTGGCCCACATGTCTTCTTTATAGGGCTTGACGGTCGGCTCGTACTCGGTGAGCGCCAGCTTGAACCGGATATAGGCGTTGGCGTGACTGTCGGGCACGTGGTGAGCTAATTGCCTCACCGTCCAACCCTCGGGCCGGTATGGAGTATCGAGTTGCTCGGGGGTGAGGTCGGCAAGGGCTTGACGAAAGTTGTCGGGCAGCCGGGCGAGGACGTCGATGTAGTGGGCGCGACGCTTGGCCATCTGCGCTTCGTTCTCGGGCGGAACCCACTCGAATTTGCCAATTGGATAGCGTATGTCTTCCACGGTTTTCTCGCCTTCCATGAGCGGATGAGGATGCAAGACAGTCTAAAGCAATTTTGACCGCTGGAGCGTGCGCGGGATAGAGCCGCGAAGAATTGTGTTGGCCGCTACGCGGCCTGGCAACGTTTTTGGGATGCGCACCCGGGGCTAGTGCCCAGGTGTCTGGAAGGCGAGATCGTGCTATGCGAATAGATTCAACGCCGCACTTTGACCCAGGAGGCAGCTGAAAAAGTCTTAGAAGGGCGTCCCACGCGGACTGAAGTCCACGCGGGGAGTAAGAAAAACGACTTCGCGGCACGATTAAATTAAAGTCGTGCTCTGATACAAAGCATTCGTATCCAATTAGCGGAACGACTGGAGTCTGTGGGTGAGAACATATGCCGTCCCTACCGACTCGGCTTCATTTCCCACTTGACCCAGCACTGAAGCGCTGGGCTTGATCTTCCGCCCCTCCAGAGCTGCCTGGTGGGCGAATATCAGAATGTTCTCCCACCGCAATTTCGAAAATGAGTTCTCACGCACACACTTACGCCCACGGCTAACACAAATTCCGCCGTTGCGCGGCTAGAGCAGATTCAGGGTTGCTGTATCCCGTACGCGGGAAACTCATGAGCGATGAGACCGCGCAGTGGAGAGTGCCGCCGGACTGAAGCCCGGCTCCAACCCAGAAGATCCGGGCGGGGCGCAGCCCGAAGCGCTCCTCTACCAGCGTTGCTTGCAGGATACGGCAACTCAGGAACCGCTCTAAAACTGCGGCAAATCCGAGGTATTGTTCCACCAACCGTCCAAAATCGAGTGCTCACGCACACCCTGAAGTCGGCCCTGACACAAGGCCGATCGGAATCGCGTTTTTCAGCAGCCTGCCAAGGCGCGGTTCCGGGGTTTTCGCCCAAAGAATGGGCGCGAACCTTGGGGCATCCAGACCGCAGGTTAATCGAAAAACCGCACGTCGCCGGAAAAGAGCAACTCAATCGTACACGGCCCGGGCAGCAGGTCAGGTTTAGCAGGCGGCTCGGCTTTCGCTGCAGGGGGAGGCGGTTCTCTTGCCTTTGTTTCCTTTTTGTTCGCAACCTTACCCTTCGTTGCAGGTGGAGGAGTAAGCGTGCCGCAGGTCACGGTGCCGCGGCGTAGAGCACGGACTGACGACGGATCGGGGAACGTGATGTCGAGGTCGGTGGACTTCACCTGATCAGAGAGGGCCTGATCCCGGCGTCGCCGCTGACGAATTTCACCTGATCGTTCCTAGCCGGAGAAACCAGGGCAAAGAAATCGCCTGTTCCCTTGCCCAAGGCGTTGAACTTCCGGGGTGCGCATGGTCTGCAGTTCGGCGCGGGCCTTTGCAATACGGCTGTCGAGATCGGCGGCAACACCAAGTGCGGCCAGACGTGAGCGGCCCTCGACGCCGGGCGAGGCTCCGGTGAGGGACGACACGTAGTAATCGATGGCGGCGTCCTTGTTGCCAACCTTCTCGGCGATTTCGCCGAGGTGCTCGCAGATGCCGCCGCTGCCGGTGGCCTCCCAGGCAGCGAGAATGTAGCGTTCGGCGGTATCAAGGTTGCCGCGCTGGAACTCGATCCAACCTTTGGTGTCCCAGACGTTATAGAGCAGGTTGGTGGTACCGATGGCCTGCAGGCGCAGAGTATCGAGATTGATGTCGCGAAGCTGGGTCTCGATGGCGTTAATGGCGGCGTCAGAATACTGACTGGCGCGGTCGAGTTGCACGTTCTGCTCGGCGAGCGAGTAGGCGATGTTGTTCCAGACGACGGCAGTGGGAGAGATTGCGATGGCGCGGGCGAAGGAAACCATCCCCTTCTTGGGTTGTCCGGTGGCGATGTAAGCCTGACCGAGCGAGATGTGCGGCAGCGGATTCTTGTCTTGCAGGAAGACAGCCTTTTCAAGCTCGGGAACGGCTTTATTCCAACGCTTGAGTTTGCTGTAGAAAAGGCCGAGGCTGCTGTGAGCGTAGGGATCGAGGGGATTTACTTCGAGTTGTTTCTGATATTGCGCGATGGCGTCGCCGGTGCCGTCGTTCTCGAAGCGAAAGGACTCGATATAGTGCTCGGTGACGAGGGCCTCCTGGGAGTAGTCGGCGGAGGGTTTTGGGGAGGGCGTGGAGGTCTGAGCACAGATAAAAGAAGCCAGGAAAAGCAAGTAAGGAGCTCAACGTCGAATCTTGCGCATCAAGGTTCGTCTGAGAGATATCGTACCAGGGGAAGCAAGGGAATGATGGGGGTCGTCCCCCTAAGAAGGCCGGCCACGTTTGTCGGTCCCTACCGCGATGCATTCTGCGGCGACACAAATTCGCTGGGAGGCCAGGGGCCGCTGAGGCGCAAGCGCAGGCCTTCGGAAGGCCCGGCGCTACGCAGGGCGGCAATAAATCGGTCGCGATTCTCGCGCGGTACCAGGGCGAACCAATGGTGCTTTCTGCGGTCCTGCCGGGCGCGCCACTCGCGAACAGTATCTCCGGTCACGGTTTTCAGCTTGGTGTCGATGGCGGCGATGCGGCCCGCCGCTTCCTGCCGACGCTTGGCGTATTCACGGCCGCTGACCGGAGTCGCGAGATCGGCCTGTTCATCGGCAGTCCAGCTTGCGATCATCTCGTATTGCACGGTGTCAGCAAGGCGAATCAGAGCCTGGCAGAAGAACTGGCATTGTTCGGTAATGTATTTCTCGACGGCATCGAGATCGGACAGCACCAACGGAAAAGAAAACGGGACCGGCGTTACGTGGACGACGATCTCGTGGAGCACCTGCTGGAATTTGGATTCGGCGGATTTCCGGGCGGCGCTCTGCGCGAGAGTCGTTTCGGGATCAGCGATTTCGCTCCAGTAGATGCGGAGGCCTGGTGCTTCCTGCAAATGAACGGGTTCATCGCATACGCCAGCCGCAATACGAACCGGTTCGACGTCGGATTTCGTTACGCAGTAGAGTAGGTAAGCCATGTGGCATCAATCGAACTGCGGGTGAAGGCAAAAAAGGGAGAGCATCTCTGCCCTCCCGTTGTTGACTTCGCAAGTGCGGCGTTACCGGCGCGGGCCGCGGCGATCGCCACGATCACCGCCCCGTCCTCCGCCCGGACCGCCGCGGCGAGGACCGCGGTCGTCGCGCCGGGGTCCGCGATTGTCGCGATTGTAATTGGGCTCGGAGCTGGGCACGTCGGCGGCCTCGTGTCCGCCTTCGAACGTCACTCCGACTGCTTCACCTTCCAAAGCAGCTTCGCCTCCACCCATCTTGGCGCGCTGCTCTTTGAGGATGGCTTTGCGCGACAGCTTGATGCGATTGCCTTCGACGGACAGCACCTTCACCAGCACCTGATCGCCTTCCTTCAGCTCGTCGCGCACGTCGTTGATGCGATGTTCGGCGACTTCACTGATGTGCAGCAGGCCGTCGGTGCCGGGGATGATTTCGACAAATGCGCCGAAGTCCGCCAGTCGCGTCACCTTGCCCAGATAGGTTCTGCCGACTTCGGCCGTTGCGGTGATGTCGGAGATCATCTGCAGCGCCTTAGCCGCAGCCTCCTGGTCGCTCGAAGAGACATTAACCTTGCCGCTGTCTTCGACGTCAATCTTGACCCCAGTCTGCTCAATGATGCCGCGAATGACCTTGCCTCCCGGCCCGATCAGATCGCGAATCTTGTCGGTCGGAATCTGCAGAGTGTAGAAGCGCGGAGCGAATTCACTGATGGTGGTGCGCGGCTCAGCGATGACCTCGTTCATCTTGTCGAGGATGAAGAGGCGACCATGACGGGCCTGCTCCAGCGCCTCGCGCATGATCTGCGCCGTGATGCCCATGACCTTGATGTCCATCTGCAGGGCCGTGATGCCTTCACGCGTGCCCGCAACTTTGAAGTCCATATCGCCATAGTGGTCTTCCGCGCCCGCGATGTCGGTCAGGATGGCATAGGCATCGCCCTCCTTCACCAAGCCCATCGCAACTCCAGCGACGGAGGCCTTAAGCGGAACGCCAGCGTCCATCAAGCTGAGCGAGCCGCCGCAGACGGTGGCCATCGAGGACGAGCCATTCGACTCCAGAATGTCGGAAACGACGCGCATGGCATAGGGCCAGTCGGTTTCGTTGGGCAGAACGGCGGAAAGGGCCCGCTCGGCGAGCGCCCCGTGGCCAATCTCGCGGCGACCGGCACCACGTAGAAATGCCACTTCTCCAACGGAAAACGGGGGAAAGTTATAGTGAAGCATGAAGCGCTTCTTGGCTTCGCCCTCGAAGGCTTCGAGGCGCTGCATGTCATCGCCGGTGCCCAGCGTGGTGGTGACCAGTGCCTGGGTTTCACCGCGGGTGAAGATTGACGAACCGTGTGTGCGGGGCAGCACGCCAACTTCAATCCAAATGTCGCGGATCTGGTCGAACTTGCGGCCGTCAGGACGACGCTTGTCTTTGATCACCTGCTCGCGGAAGATCTGCTCGCGCAGGAGATCGAAGTAATGGCTGGCCTTCTTGCGGCCGGCTTCATCTTCTTCGGGGATGGCGGACTTTAGTTCGTCTTTCAACTTCTTGATCAGCGCATAGCTTTCGTTCTTGGGGTGCTTCTCGGTGTTGACGGCGTCGGTCAACTGGGCGCCGATCTTGCTGCGAAGTTCAGCAAGGTAGGCCTCGTCGCTCACGACCGGCTCGACCTTGCGCTTGGCTTTGCCAACCTTCTGGGCAAGGTCGTTGATGGCGGCGCAAATCTTCTTGATTTCCTGGTGACCGAATTCGATGGCCTGGACAACCGTGTCTTCCGAAATTTCCTTCGCACCCGACTCGATCATGACGATACCGTCGTTGGTGCCGACGACCATCAGGTTGAGCTTGCCTTCGCGCTGCTCGTCGTAGGTCGGATTGATAACGAACTCGCCGTTTACCTGACCGACGCGCACCGCGCCGATGGGGCCGTTAAAGGGAATGTCGGAAACGCTGAGCGCAACGGACGCGCCGTTGATGCCCGCGACATCAGGGTCGTTGGTGGTGTCGGCCGAGAGCACCATGGCGATGACCTGGGTCTCGCAACGAAAGCCCTCGGGGAAC
>Ga0306921_10000796_pt1 | contig 29391 bp, 16 predicted proteins | sample sta12Cox44000080_FD_203760 | JGI IMG/M metagenome (GOLD analysis project Ga0306921, IMG submission 203760) | Lab enrichment of tropical soil microbial communities from Luquillo Experimental Forest, Puerto Rico - statoxic.12C.oxic.44.000.080 (v2)... | ecosystem: Environmental > Terrestrial >... | reverse complement strand
ACTCGCAAAAGTGGAAATCGATCGACTTAATCCACAACCGCTATTCTCTTTAGGCGCCTGACCATTCGGCGCCTTGCTGACGCCCGAAAACCAACCCGATATGAGAAATCCGGGCTAGCCGTTCTGGTCGCCAAATGCATGCCGGCTATGACGGCACCGCCCGCCGCCACCGGCACGGCCGGACACAATCACGCGATCCTGTCCCAAGCCGATAACCCTCGCAGCTGATCGGAGCGCCTCATGCACGCCGTCGTCGGACCGATCCTACTGAAGGAGGGATGCTACGCCTTCGATTTATGGACTCCGGAAGAAGGGCTGAGCCGCGGATACGCCTATCGTCGCGTCGAAGACGCGCACTATGCGCGCAACGCCGAAATCAGATCCCGCAGACGGGGTGGGTCGGGCGCCGCAGTGGCCTGCGGCACGCTTGACGAGTTCACTTTGGCGGTGACCGAGCGCGAAGCGACTTTCCGCGTCCTGGTCTCGAACCTCGAAGTAAGGTCGCTCAGTCCCGCTCATCCCCCTGAACGCCACCGCCGGATCCCGATCGCAGTCGTCCAAGAGCAATAGTGCCGCTCATTCGCAGTCGGGGACACCTGCTTCGAGCTCCTCGAGCCACACCGTAGCGTTTGCGTCGGACGGAGCGCGCCAGTCGCCGCGCGGCGACAATGAGCCGCCGGACGAGATCTTCGGCCCGTTGGGCAACGCCGAGCGTTTGAATTGGCTCAGCTGGAAGAAGCGGTAGAGAAAGACCCGCAGCCAGTGCTTGATCTCGGCGAGCGTGTAGGCGCGCCGCGCTGCGTCCGGCGTGTTCGCGGGCCACCTGCCGCACCCGGTATCGTGCCAGGCGTTCCACGACAGATAGGCGATCTTGGAAGGGCGGAAGCCGTGCCGCGTCGCGTAATAGAGGTTGAAATCCTGCAACGCGTACGGGCCGACGATGCTCTCGGTCGACTGGATCGCGCCGTCGGCGCCGGGCGGCACCAGCTCGGGGGAGATCTCGGTCGCCAGGATGTCGTAGAGGATCCGTGCGGTTTTCTCTCCTAGCTCCCCGGAGGCTGCGACAAAGCGAATCAAGTGCTGGATCAGGGTCTTGGCCACCGATCCGTTCGGGTTGTAATGCGACATCTGATCGCCGACCCCGTAGGTGCACCACCCGAGGCCGAGCTCCGAAAGGTCGCCGGTGCCGACCACCAGAGCCCCGTTGTGATTCGCCAACCGGAACAGGTAGTCGGTGCGCAACCCGGCCTGCACGTTTTCGAAGGTCACATCGTAGAGCGCCTCGCCCTTTGCCGAGGCGTGACCGATATCGCCGAGCATCTGCCGCGCCGCCGGCCGGATATCGATCTCGGCACCGCTGACGCCGAGCGCGCGCATCAGCCGCCAGGCATTGGATTTGGTCGCATCGCTCGTCGCAAAACCAGGCAAGGTGTACGCGAGGACATCGGTGCGCGGCAGCCCGAGGCGATCCATCGCCCGCGCCGAGACGATCAGCGCCTGCGTCGAGTCGAGCCCGCCCGAGACTCCGATGACGAGCTTTTTCAGTCCCGTCGCCGCGACCCGTTGCGCCAAGCCCTGAACCTGGATGTTGTAGGCCTCGTAGCAATTCTCGCGCAGCATCGCCGGGTCGGACGGCACGTACGGAAAGCGCTCGACATTGCGGCGCAATTCGACGGCTTCGTCCGGTGCGGTGAAGTCGAAGCCGATCGTGCGGAACGGCACGCGCTTCGCGTCGACCGCGCGCACACAATCGCCGAAAGTGTTGGTCCGCATCCGCTCCTGGCGGATGCGCCCGAGATCGACATCGGCGACCGCCATCTCCGGATCTGTCGAGAACCGTTGCGTCTCGCCGAGGTCGTCGCCGCATTCGAAGATGCCCGCCTGACCGTCCCAGGCGAGATCGGTCGTCGATTCTCCGGCGCCGGCGGCGGAATAGGCGTAGGCCGCGATGCAGCGCGCCGATTGCGAGGCGCACAGCAGCCGGCGCATTTGCGCCTTGCCGATCGTGATGTTGCTGGCCGAGAGGTTGAGCAGGACCTCGGCACCGGCGAGTGCCGCCGCGGTGCTCGGCGGCTGCGGCACCCACAGATCCTCGCAGATCTCGACGTGAAACGCGAAACCGGCCTCGCCGCGGGCGGCAAACATGAGGTCGCTGCCGAATGGCGCTTCTCGCCCGGCGGTCGTGATCGACCGGCAAACGACGCCGTCGCCCGAGGTGAAGTGCCGGCGCTCGTAAAACTCGCGATAGTTCGGCAGAAAGACCTTGGGGACGACCCCCAGAAGGGCACCCCGGTGGATCACGACGCCGCAATTATAGAGGTGCCCGTGCGAGCTCAGCGGCGCCCCGACGACAAAAATCGGGAACAGCTCGGCGCTCGCGCAGATCAGCCGATCAACCTGGCGTGCCACCTCGTCGATCACTGCGTCCTGAAACAACAGATCGTCGATCGCGTAGGCCGAAAGACAGAGTTCCGGGAACACCATCAAGGCGACCCGCGCCTGGTCGCCCTCGGCGAGCAGGCCCAGGACATTGTCCGCGTTGAGTCGCGGCTCGGTGACCGCGACATGCGGCACGCAGGCGCCGATGCGGATCAGCTGATGGCGGTAGGGCGAAAAAAACGACGACATTCGGCTCCGCACTCGCGCGATCGGTGACTCAGTCAATCTGGGCAGCCACCCGTCCGCCGGTAAGGGGCGGGCTCAGGTCTTCGGTCGTACCGACTTCATCGCCGCCCAGACGACACCGGCGACGCCGAACAGTGTGAGACCTCCGAAGACCAGCACCACGGTGTTCGCGGAACCGACGAGGCTGTCGCCGACATCGCCGACGGCGTCACCGGCAAAGAGCAGCATCGGCGCCCAGACGATCGCCGAGGTGACGTTGGCAAACCAGAAGCGGTCGCGCGGCATGCGCATGACCCCGGCGGCGAGCGGTATCACCGCGCGCATCGGGCCGAAGAAGCGGCCGATGAAGACGCTCTTGCCGCCGTGGCGGGCAAAAAACCGGATGCCGCTCGGCAATAGCTCCGGACTACGGCTGAACGGCCAAACCCCGGCAATCCCGCCGCCGAAACGGTAGCCGATCCAGAACGAGACCGTGTCGCCGAGAACCGCACCGACGACCGCCCCTCCGACGATCGGCAGATACGGCAGCGAGCCCGCCGCCATCAAGGCCCCGGCGGCGATCAGCATCGAGGTGCCGGGAAACAGCAGGCTGACAAAGGCGAACGACTCGCCGAACGCTGTGACGAACATAACCGCCACGGCCCAGCTCGAATGCGCCGAGATGAAGTCGAGGGTCGGCTGAACGAGGTGCTCCATGTCCTCCTTATAGCGATGTCCCCGCCAGCGCGCCAATCACCCGCACGCGGCTCGAAGATCGATCGGTGAGGCCCGCAAATACAACGAAAATCGCGTTTTCGCCGCAAGGCGGCCCCTGCGGTGCCCTAGAATGGCACTATATTTCAGAGTCTTAGATCAGAAATTCGTTAACCGGCAGAACAATGGAATTTTTTCGCCGATCAACGAATTTTGCACACGCTATCAATCGAATAACAACGAATTCGCTTGAACCACCAAGCGGTGTGCAATATAGTCTGACTAGTCTGGACATATGTAGCTAGCTTTTACCGATCATGCAATCCCGGAGAAACCCCCGCGCGGCCAGGAGGTCGACGAAGGTCGCGTATCACGCTCTCCCGGCCTGGAAGCTTCAGGACGCCAAGGCTCGTTTCAGCCAGCTCGTGCGAGAGGCTCTGGAGCATGGGCCGCAGCGTGTAACTTTGCACGGCAAGGATGCGGTGGTGATCCTTTCTGCCGAGGCTTACGGGCGTCTTGCTCCGGCAGCGGCGCAACCAAGCCTGCACGTGCTACTGTGTCGGTCGCCGCTGCGAGACTTGGATTTTGAGCACGGAAGCGTCCGCTCCCCGGTGCGCGATGTCGAGTTGTGAGAGGTTGGCTCCTCGATACGAACGTGATCTCGGAGCTGCGCAGGCCGAGCTGCGACACGCAGGTCCGGGCATGGTCGGAGAACCAGCATCCGACCAGTTTGTTCTTGAGCAGGGTCACGATCGCCGAGATCAGGTACGGCATCGAGCGACTGGCCGCAGTCGATCCATCCCGAAAGCGACTCGAGGCGTGGCTCGCCAACGAGCTGCGACCCTGGTTTTCAGACCGGCTGCTCGATGTGGACGAGGATGTCTTTGTGATCTGGCGTCGCCTCGTAGAAGAGGGAAAGGTCATGCGTCACACCTTCCCGCAGCCTGACCTGTTCATCGCGGCGACGGCGATCCTGCATGACCTCTGCGTCGTAACCCGCAACGTAGATGACTTTCTCCGGACGGGAGTGCCCCTGCTGAACCCGTGGACGGACACTCATCCACGACTGCCCGAATGAGCGTCACGGCGCAGATCTGAGCAGGCGGGTGTCGGAAGCGGTGCAGCCCAAGGTCTACACGATCGCGCCCGAGCGGCCGTTTCTGGCGACCTTGGCGGACGGACTGCTCGGGATGACCGCCGGCGATCCGCTGCGGCTGTCGCGCATCACCGTTCTGCTGCCAACCCGGCGCGCGGTGCGTGCCCTGCGCGATGCATTTCTACGCGCGGCGCCCGAAGGACGGGAGGCGGGGACGCCCCTCTTGCTGCCGCGCATGCGGCCGATCGGCGATCTCGATTCGGACGAACTGACTTTAACCGATGGGACAGCGGACGGCGGGACCCTGGCGGTGCCGCCGGCCATCCCCGAGCTGAGGCGCCGCCTGCTGCTGACACAATTGGTCATCCGGTGGGGCCAGGTGCGCGGTCAGTCTCCACTATTGCCGGGCCAGGCCGCCGCACTCGCCGCGAGCCTCGCGCGGTTTCTCGACACCGTGGCGACGGAGGGCGCCAATTTCGCGCGCCTCGCCGACCTCGTCCCGCAGGACCTCGCCTCGCATTGGCGGATCGTCCACAGATTTCTCGAGATCCTGCCGAGCCGGTGGCCGCACATCCTCGCTGCCGAGGGCGCGCTCGACCCGGCCGTGCGGCGCAACCGTCTGCTCGAGCATCAGGCGGTGGTCTGGCGCCGCTCGCCGCTGCGCGACCCGGTCATCGCCGCCGGGCTGACCGGCGGCATTCCAGCGATCACCAAGCTGCTTTCGGTCGTCGCCACGCTCGACCACGGTGCGGTGATCCTGCCCGGGCTCGACCGCCGCGCCGACAAACCCGAGTGGCGGGCGATCGAACGCGACGAGGCGCATCCGCAATATCTGCTGGCGCTGTTGCTAGAGGCGCTCGGGGTGGTACCGGCCGAGGTAAGGGATTGGCCCCCTGCCCTCGCCCCTCACCCCGGCCCTCTCCCCGCCGGCGGGGAGAGGGAGGGACCCGCGAAGCGGGAGGGTGAGGGGCCTGATGATTGCGCCGATCTGCCGCTTTTTGCTGCCGCAGCTAAGGCAGAACGACCGCGATCTGCGCGGGCGCGGCGGGTACGGCTGATTGGCGAAGCGTTGCGGCCGGCGGCGACCAGCGACGCGTGGCTCCGCTTGTCCCCGCAGGCGGCCGACACCTTCGACGGGGTCAGCCGCTTCGATTGCGCGAGCGCGCAGCAGGAGGCGGTGACAATCGCTCTGTTGCTGCGCCGCAAGCTCGAGACGCCTGGGGCGACCGCGGCGCTCGTCACCCCCGACCGCGAGCTCGCCCGCCGGGTAGCCGTCGAGCTGCGCCGCTGGGGGATCGAGATCGACGATTCGGCCGGCCTGCCATTGAACCGCACACCACCCGGTGCCTTTCTGCGTCTCGTGCTCGATCTCGCCGAGAGCCGGCTCGCCCCGGTGCCATTGCTGGCCGCGCTGAAGCACCCGCTCGCCGCCGGCGGACTCGACCCGGCCGTCTTTCGGCGCCTGGCACGCCGGCTCGAGAAGGCGATCCTCGGGCCGCGCCCGGGCCCGGGCTTTGCCGGGCTGAGAGCAGCACTACGCGATGAAGACATCGGGTTGCGCCGCTTTGTCGACCGGCTGGACGCTTGCCTCGGGAGATTGCCCGACCTGCTCGAGGCGGGTGCGGTGCCGCTCGCCCGCCTCGTGATACCTCATGTCGAGGCTGCCGAGCGGCTCGCGGCGAGTGCTACCGAGGCCGGCAGCAAGCAGCTCTGGGCCGGCGAGGCGGGCGATAGTGCCGCGCGCTTCTGCCACGAGCTGATCGACGCCGCGCGCGACTTTCCACCGCTCTCCGGCCGCGATTATCCGGCGCTGTTCGAAGCACTCGCCACCGGAATGGTCGTCCGCCCGGCCTTCGGCCGCCACCCTCGGCTGGCGATCTGGGGCCTCGTCGAGGCGCGGCTGCAGCAGGCCGACCTGCTCGTCCTCGGTGGGCTCAATGAAGGCAGCTGGCCGGGTTCGGCGGAGCACGACCCGTGGATGTCACGGCCGATGCGGCGCGAATTCCGCATCGCCGTCCCCGAACGCTCGGTCGGTATCGCCGCGCATGATTTTGTCCAGGCCTTCGGGGCGCCGGAGGTGGCGCTGACCCGCGCCGCGCGGCAGGAGGGTGTGCCGACCGTGCCGTCGCGCTGGCTGTTACGGCTCGATACGGTATTGCGCGCTGCCGGACTGGGTCATGCGCTCGGGCCGGACGAGACGGTCAAGGCCGCCGCCGAGCAGATCGACGAGCCGGAACATTACAGGCCATTGCCGCCGGCCACGCCCCGGCCGCCGCTCGCCGCGCGCCCGCGCCGGCTCTCGGTGACGCAGATCGAAATCTGGCTGCGCGACCCCTATGCGATCTATGCCCGCCACATCCTCGAGCTCAAGCCGCTGGACGAGCTCGACGCCGACCCCGGCCGCGCCGATCTCGGTATCGCGATCCACGATGCACTCGACGAATTCGTCCACCGCTATCCGCGGGAATTGCCGGCCGCGGCCGAGGCGGAATTGCTGGAGATCGGCCGCGCGCATTTCCGACCGATCTTGTCGCGGCCCGGCGCCTGGGCCTTCTGGTGGCCGCGCTTCGAGCGGATCGCTCGCTGGCTCGTCGCCGAGGAACGGGTGCACCGGTCCCGCGTCGTCGAGAGCCTGAGCGAGAGCGAGGGCAGCCTGACCTTGGCCGCACCGGGCGGGCCGTTCACCCTGACCGCCAAGGCCGACCGCATCGACCGCCTCGCGGCCGGAGGTTTTTTGCTGGTCGACTACAAGACCGGCTCGCTGCCCTCGAAAAAGGAAATTGGCGCGGGGTTCGCGCCGCAGCTGCCGCTCGAAGGCGCGATCCTGCGGGACGGCAGCTTCGCCTCGGCTGCCGGTGTCCCGGCGGCGCTCGAATATTGGCGGCTGAGCGGCGGGGTTCCGGTCGGGGAGCGCCGGCCGATCGGCGACGACGATCCCAACAAATTGATCCAATCGGTGCTCAACCGGGTCAGAGCGCTGATCGATCGCTTCGACGACCCTGCGACACCCTATCTCGCCGAGCCGGTGCCGCGATGGGCGCCGCGCTTTTCCGACTACCGTCACCTCGAGCGGGTCACCGCGACAGAGGACGAGGAATGATTTCTAAGGCCGTCATAGCCGGGCCCACGGACCTCGGCGCCACCTCTAGCCGTCATGGCCGGGCTTGTCCCGGCCATCCACGCCTTTCTCTTGCGGAGCCCGTTTCGGGCCGCGTGGATGGCCGGGGCAAACCCGGCCATGACGATCCTGAGTTGTCGGGACGAGCCCGGGCATGACGATGGCAGCGGAGGCGGTGGACGCGTACGCGGCGCAGCGTCGGGCGATCGCACCCGGGGTCTCGGCCTGGGTCTCGGCTTCGGCCGGCACCGGCAAGACCAAGGTGCTGACCGACCGCCTGCTCGGGCTGATGCTGGAAGGCAGCGATCCGGCGCGCGTGCTGTGCCTGACCTTCACGCGCGCGGCGGCCGCGGAGATGGCCAACCGGCTCAACGAGCGGCTCGCCCAGTGGATGACGTTGCCGCACGACGCGTTCTTCGAGGAGCTTCGCGAGCTGACCGGGCGAGATCCGGACGACACGATGATGATGCAGGCGCGGCAGCTCTTCGCCCGCGTCCTCGACACCCCGGGCGGCGTCAAGATCGCCACGATCCACGCTTTCTGCCAGGCATTGCTGCGCCGCTTTCCGTTGGAGGCCGACGTCTCGCCCGAGTTTGCCGTGATCGACGAGCGCGGCGCCGCCGAGGCGCTGCAGGAGGCCGCCGCAAGCGTGATCGTCGCCGCCCGGGATGCCGGCGACCGTGGGGACCTCGCCGAGGCGCTCGCGGTGGTCGCCGGTCATGTCGGCGAGGATCGCTTTGGCATTCTGATGGCCGCACTCGCCGGCCAGCACGGCAAGCTCCGCCGCGCGGTTGAGGGCGGCCACGCGGCATTGCGCGACAGGCTCTGCGCGGCACTGGCCCTGCCGGACGGGACCACCTCGGAAGACCTCGCCGCCGCCTTTTGCGCCGAGGGTGCGGGCGACGAGGCCGGGCTGCGCGCTGCAACGGCGGCGCTCGCCGCCGGGTCGGTCACTGACCGCGAGCGCGGCGCGACCCTCGTCGCCTGGTGCGGGGAGCCCCAGCAGCGACCCCAGATGCTCGAAGCCTATGCGGGGGCCTTTCTGACGGATGAGGGGGAGATCCGCAAAATCCTGATTACCCGGGGTGCGGCCTCGGCGGCCGGTTGCGATGTCTGCGCCATTCTCATGGCCGAGGCGGAGCGGGTAAGAGAATTCCGCGAGGCCCGGGCCTCGGCGGTGCTGGTCGAGGCGACCTGTGCGCTGACCCGGCTCGGCGACGCGCTGATCCAGGCCTATCAAGAGCGCAAGCGAGCGCAGGGGGTGCTCGATTACGAGGATCTCGTGGCGAAGGCGCTCGATCTGCTGCGCCGCCCCGGGCTGGCGCCGTGGGTGTTGTACAAGCTCGACGGCGGGCTCGACCACATCCTGCTCGACGAGGCGCAGGACACCAACCCCGAGCAGTGGCAGATCGTGGCGGCACTTGCCGAAGAGTTCTTTGCCGGAGACAGCGCGCGCGAGCGGACGCGCACGATCTTTGCCGTCGGCGATGCAAAGCAGTCGATCTACAGCTTTCAGCGGGCCGATCCGCACGCTTTCTTGAGGATGCGCCGGCATTTCGCGGCGCGCATCGCCGCCGCCCAGCAGGAGTGGCGGGTGGTGCCGCTGGAGATCTCGTTCCGCTCGACCGAGCCGGTATTGCAGGCGATCGACGCGATCTTCCGGCGCGAAGCCGCGCATGACGGGGTGGCGCTCGACGGTGACGCGATCCGACATGTGGCCGCCCGTGCCGGCCAGGCGGGGCTCGTCGAGCTGTGGCCGCCGGTGGAGCCGCAATCCGACGAGGATGCCGATCGCGCGGCGTTGCCGGTCACCCCCCACCGCATTGCCGAGCCTTATGCCCGCCTCGCCGACACGATCGCCGCGACGATCAGGGGCTGGCTCGACCACGGCGAGACCTTGGAGGCCCGCGGTCGCCCGATCCGGCCGGGTGACGTCATGGTGCTGGTACGGCGGCGCAACGCGTTCGTCAGCGAATTGTTGCGCGCACTCAAACAGCGCCACGTGCCGGTCGCCGGGGCCGATCGCCTGATCTTGACCGAGCAGCTCGCGGTGCAGGACTTGGTGGCGCTCGGTCGGTTCTTGCTGTTTCCCGATGACGATTTGACGCTTGCTTGCGTGCTGAAGGGCCCGCTCTTCGCGCTCGACGAAGAGACGTTGTTCGATCTCGCCTATGGGCGCGGCACAGAGCATCTGTGGGACCGGTTGCGCAGCCGTGCGGAGACAAATGCGGCATTGCGACGGCCGGCGGAACTACTCTCCGCCCTACTCGCCCGCGCCGATTTCGTCCCGCCTTACGAGCTCTACGCCGAGATCCTCGGCGCCGGAGGTGGGCGGCGCGCCTGGCTCGAGCGCCTCGGACCCGAGGCGGACGACCCGATCGAGGAGTTCCTCGCGCTGACCCTCGCCTATGAGCGCGAGCACGTGCCGTCATTGCAAGGCTTTCTGCGCTGGCTCGCCGCCGGCGACACCGAGGTCAAGCGCGATTTCGGCGCGCGCCCGCGCGACGAGGTCCGCATCCTGACCGTGCACGGCGCCAAGGGGCTCGAAGCCCCCATCGTCTTTCTGCCCGATACGATGCAGCTGCCGAGACCCCCGGAACCACTGTTGTGGACCGAGCGCGAAGAGCTGCCGTTGTGGCGCCCACGCGCCGAGTTCACCGTCCCGGTCTATACCTTGGAGCGAGAAGCCGTGCGGCGGCGCGAGCTGCAGGAATATCGACGGCTGCTCTATGTCGGCCTCAGCCGGGCGCAGGACCGGCTTTATATTTGCGGCTGGCAGACGCGAATCGCACCGAAGGAAATTTGCTGGCATGCGCTCTGCCGTGCCGGTCTCGACGGGATCGCCACCCCGTTCGCTTTCGATGCGACGGCGCTAATCGGGCGCGACGGGTGGTCGGGTGAAGGGTTGCGGCTCGCCGGCGCACAGATTGCTCCGCCCGTTTTGGAGGTCCCGACCAAGATCGCGGGTCCAGGGCCGGCTCTGCCGCAGTGGGTCAGAGAGCCGCCGCCTGCCGAGCCCGACCCGCCGAAACCGCTTTTCCCGTCGCGCCCCAGCGAGGCCGAGCCCTCCGCCTCCTCGCCGCTTGGGACAGGCGGACGTGACCGCTTCAAGCGCGGGCTGCTCGTCCATCGGCTGCTGCAGAGCCTTCCCGAGCAGCCTGCCGAGGAGCGTGATGATGCGGCGCGCCGGTTTCTTTCGCTGCCGGCGCATGGGCTCTCCACCGAGGAGCAGGACGAGATCCGACGCGAGACCCTTTCGGTGCTGGGTCATCCCGATTTCGCCGCGATCTTCGGGCCAGGTTCGCAGGCCGAAGTGCCGTTGGTCGGGCTGGTCGAAGGCCATGCGTTGTCGGGGCAGATCGATCGTCTAGTAGTCGAGGAAGACCGCGTGTTGGTGATCGATTTCAAGACGTTGCGCCCACCGCCCGCCAACGAGGCGGAGGTCGCACCGATTTATTTGCGCCAGCTCGCCCTCTACCGGGCCGCACTCGGCCAGATCTATCCCGGGCATCAGATCCGCTGTGCGCTGCTATGGACCGAAGGCCCGCGTCTGATGCCGATCAGCCCCGAGCGCCTCGCAGGGTACCCGCCTTGACGCCGCTTTTTCGGCTCCCTTAATCTCTGCAACGAATCAACGCTAGGATGACCCGATGAAGCCGAACGCCGTCACCGACAGCACTTTCGACGCCGCGGTCCTCCGCGCGAGCGAGCCCGTTCTCGTCGATTTCTGGGCAGAATGGTGTGGCCCCTGCCGCATGATCGGTCCCTTTCTCGAAGAACTCGCGACCGACATGGCGGGCAAGGTGACCGTAGCCAAGGTCAACATCGACGAGAACCCGCAGACCCCGATGAAATACGGGGTGCGCGGGATCCCGACGATGATCTTGTTCAAAGACGGGCAGGTCGCCGCGACCAAGATCGGGGCGCTGCCCAAGAGCAAGCTCTACGAGTGGGTCGAGTCGGTGCTGTAGAGCCAGACGACAGAGGTCACCGCGACACGAGGTCGAGCGCGCCGGTCAAATCGCCGAGCGGCGGGCTCAATCCCTGCACCGGCGCCAGTTCCTTGAGCACGGAGCCGTCGCCGTTTAGCCCGGCGGCGGAAACCGCGCGATCCAATGCCGGGCGATGTCCTCGCGGCGGCAAACCCAGACGTGTCTGTGGGCGAGAATGTGCTCGATGAAGCGGATCAGCGCCTTGGCCCGGCCCGGGTGGCCGGTCAGGCGCATGTGCAAGCCGACCGACATCATCCGCGGCCGTTCGGCGCCCTCCTCGTAAAGGAGGTCGAAGCTGTCGCGCAGAAAGGCGAAGAAGTCCTCTCCGGAGGCGAAAACGCCGCGGCCGAACTTCGAATCGTTGGTGGTCAGCGAATAGGGTACGACGAGGTGCGGCCTATCGCCGACCCGTACCCAATAGGGCAGCTCGTCGTTGTAGGTGTCGCTGTCGTAGAGAAACCCGCCGTGCTCGACCAGGAGCCGGCGGGTGTTTTCCGACGGCGCATAACGACAATACCAGCCGGCGGGGCTCTTGCCGGTGGTCTTGCGGATCAGGTCGACGGCGGCGGCAATCTGCTGCCGCTCCTCGCCTTCGGCAAGCCCGGGATGGTTGGTCCAGCGATAGCCGTGGCTGCAGATATCCCAGTCGCCGGCAGCGATTGCAGCGGCCGCCGGCGGGTTCGCCTCGAAGGCCCGAGCGCAGCCAAAAATCGTCACCGGCAGCCGGAAGCGCGTGAAGATCCGATGGAGGCGCCAGAACCCGACCCTGGCGCCGTATTCGAACATGCTCTCGGCACCGAGGTCGCGCCCTCTGACCCCGAGGTCGCTGCCGAGCATCTCGGTCAACCCGCCCTCGGACACTCCGTCGCCGGCCGGATAGGAGAGTTCCGAACCTTCCTCGAAATTGATCACGAAATTGACGGCGATGCGGGCGTCGCCGGGCCATCGGGCATGGGGCGGCTCAGCGCCGTAACCGACGAAGTCGCGGGTCATGGCTCTCTCCTCCAGGTTTACGGGACAGCAGCATACTCTCCCAGCGGGCCCGATAGGAGAGGTCGGATCGATCAGTCGGCCAGCCTAGCCTCGCCCTTCTCTGCCGCCGCAATCCGCCTACTACGGCGGGTGATCAGCGCAAGCGGCACGCACAGCAGTAGCATGAATGCGCCGAAAATGACAAAGCTCTCGCTCGCGCCCCAGCGGTCGGCGATCCCACCTATCAGGGGCGGGACCATGATCGAGGTGAGCCGCTGCCCAGTCTGACGCAGGCCCACGACCGCACCCTGTTGATGACGGCCGACCGCTCTCGCCTGTACCGACAATATAACTGGCTGAATCACGCCTTCTAGCCAGCCGCGCAGCGCCTGCGACAACAGCAGCAGGGCGAAAATCCCGCCCAGAAGAGGCGTCGCCGCAATCAGCAAGATTGACAGCACGGTGCCGCTCAACATCGTGCGCTGCGGATCACCCCATCGCATAGCCTGTCCGGCAAACAGCGAACCTAATCCGCTCGCAATCTCGACGATCGCGAACAAGGCGCCGATCATCGTCCCGACGAGCCCGATGCGGTCGAGATAAACGACATAGACGGATGTCTGGATGCTGTAGGTCGTATTGCGCATCGCCATGACCACCATCGATAGCGCAATGGCCGGGATTGCGATCAGCATGATCGAGCTGATGTAGTCCGAAGCGCGGGGCAGGGCGTCGCGGGCGCGGAATCGCGCTCGCCCCCTTCCGTCGCCTCGTCCCGGCCCAAAGATCTGGGCCTCCGGAGTGCGCAACAGCGTGATCGTCAGAACCATGCCCCAAAGGGCGCCAAGGAGATAGGCCGGCCACGCTCCGCCATAATCCCAGACCGCCCCGGCGAGAAGCGGCGCCGTCGTCGAGCCGAGCCGGGCGAAAAAGCTGAACTTGCCGATATATCCGGCATCGCCCTCGGCGAGCTGGGCGATCAGGGTCTGCGCGCCCGACCAAGCGAAGGAGACAGCGGCACCGCTGATCAGCTGTAGCAACAGCAAGGTCCAGAACCCAGGCACCACCGGAAACAGAGGCGCCAACGCCATCCCGGTCCAAACGAAAAACAACGTGACCCTGCGCGTACCGAACCGGTCCATCAGCACGCCGATATGGATCGAGAGGAACAAGGCGAGGATCGAGCGCCCGCCCACCAGGATGCCGATCTCGGATGCGTTCAGCCCGAGCGAGAGACCATAGAGCGGGATCAGAAAGGTGTAGAAATCAACATAGCCCATGCTGAACGGCCCGGCGACATAGAGCGACGCCGGGGGTCGAGAACGGGAGCCATTCATGCCAAGAAGATCGATTCGGCAGCGGGGCTCATCGAGCGCGGCCGCGCCGCCCGATGAGGCGTCCTGGCGTAGAGGTCGTCGTCGTGGCAGGGACCCTCCGGCATCGTTGCTATTGCCTCAGAGATTGTCTGCAACATCGCTGGGCAGTGCCCCTCGGCGGAAGCTGGTTAGTCGGCCAATGTGGGCTCGGCCTCCTGCCGCGCGGCGCGGCGGGTGATCAGCGCTACCGGCGCCGACAGCAGGAGCAGCAGGCTGCCGAGAATGACAAAGCTTTCGCCGGCCCCCCAACGGTCGGCAATCGCACCCATCGTCGGCGGGATGACGATCGCCGCCAGCCGGTTCATCGTCTGCCGCAGCCCGACGACCGACCCCTGCCGGTAACGTCCGACGGCCTTGGCCTGCACCGAGAACATCACCGGCTGAACGACGCCCTGGAGCCAGCCCCGCGCGGCCTGCGCGAGTAACAGCAGCAAAAAAATCCCACCAAGAAACGGGGTCACGCAGATCAGCACGATCGACAGCACCGTGCCGCTCAGCATCGTCCGTTGCGGGTCGCCGAGCCGCATCGCCCGCCCGGCGAACAGCGAGCCGAAGCCACTTGCGATCTCGATGGCGGCAAACAAGATGCCGATCGATGTGCCGGTGAGCCCGACCCCTTTTAGGTAAACAATGTAAAGCGAGCTCTGCACGCCGTTGGTCGCGGTGCGCAAAAAGATGATGGCCATCGTCGTCGCCACCGCCGGGATCGCCATCAGCGCGAAACAACGCACATAGTCGGGCAGCCGAGGCAGGACGTCGCGCGCGCGGAAGCTTGCGGGCCGACGCGGAGCCCGTCCGTCAGCCCCTGCGATCTCCGCCTCGGGCGCGCGCAGCAACGCGATCGTCAGAACCGCACCCCAGGCGGCGCCCAGCATGTAGGCCGGCCACGCCCCGCCCCAATCCCAGGCAACGCCGGAGATCATCGGCGTCAAGGTTGTGCCGAAGCGCGCAAAGAAGCTGAACCGGCCGATATATTCGGCCTCGCCTTCGGCCAGCTGCGCGATCAAGGTCTGCGAGCCCGACCAGGCAAAATTTAACGCGGCGCCATTGACGACCTGCAACAGCAGCAATGACCAGAACCACGGCACCAACGGGAAGACCGGGGCCAATGCCATCGCGCTCCAGACAAAGAACAATGTCACCCGGCGGGTCCCGAACCGGTCCATCAGCACGCCGACATGAATCGACAGGAAGACCGCGAGCAGTGAGCGCCCGCCGACCAGCATGCCGATCTCACCCGCGCTCATGCCGAGCGAGAGGCCGTATAACGGGATCAGGAACGTGTAAAATTCGGTGTAGCCCATCGCGAACAGCCCGGCGATGTAGATCGAGGCCGGCGGACGGGATGGGCCTGGCGTCATCTCGGAGGAATCGATCCGCTGGTCCTATCGGGGTTCGGTGGAGGTCGGATACCAGTCTTCCCGGCAGATCTCGTCGAGCGACCAAGGGCAAGTCGAGGGCAGCAGGTCGGCGGTGTCCGGCTCGCCGTGCCTCTCGAGCCCGCGCGCGGCTCGTCGTCGTGCCTCCGCGTAGAGCTTTTCGAGATTCGCCTCCGCATCGCGACGAAGCGTCGCCATCAGCTTATCGGAAAGCATTTCGCGCGCGTCGTCGATTGTCTCCATCCAGTCGAAGCGAGGTTGCTCAGCCCGCGAGTGGGCGAGTTTGAGAAAATGCTCGATGATACGCCGGATCTGGCTGCGGACTGCGTCGCGCTCGCTCTTGCCCAAGTCTTCGATCTCCTCGGCGATGTGCTCGCGATCGAAGCGATTATCCGACACGGGCATGGATCGCAGCACCTCGGCCTGGTGCTGCGTCCAGGCGTAAAAATCATCCTCGTAGCGCGGTCCGTCGGGCATCGTCATCGCCTCATCCTAAGCGGATGTCGTGGCGGGAGCGACCCCAATCGGCCGCAGCTGCAGCGGCGCGCTCGACATCCTCTTCGAGCATCAGTCCCTGCTCGACGAGCTCCCGCCCCGCCGCGATGATCGCCTCGACATAGGCCTCCGCATTCGGATAGCGCTCGAGGATCGATCGTCGCGGGTCGCCCGTCGCGCGCCGTTCTTCGGGGGTCTCGGGGAGCGGGATGTAGCTGCCCGAGAAATTGTGCATGGCGCCGTGGCCAAAGTCGCGGGCCCGCAGGTTCCAGCCGCAATAGGTGCCGAGTGGTGCTGCCACCATCGGCGCTCTGACGCCTGCCTTGTCGTTGCCATCCTCGTCGACCGCCGGCACCAGGATGGCGTAATCGCCTCCCGGCACGATATCCGGCGGCTCTTTCAGGATCCCGCCCTCCGCCTCGGGTCCGAAATCCAGTAGGGGCAGCTTACTCGGCGCGCGTGGCGTGGCCACCCCCGGAATATCCGGGAATTGCCGCCGCCATTCTTCGGACGCGACCAATGTGCCGTCGGCGCGGCGCGGAATGCGGCTCTCGGGGGGTGCGACACCCGCCGTCGCCCACCGGTCCATCGCGTCGATCATGGCGCGGAACAGCATCGAAGTGGCGACGTTATTGAGGTAATTCTGACAAACGCCGCGCTCGGGTTTTTTCGGCATCGGGTCGGCGAAATGTTGCGAACTCGCCCACATGTAGATCCGCACGCCGGCGGGCTGCGGCAAGTCGTTGCCGCGCGCGTCGGTGTGGGCGAGCGACCCGCGTCGCTGCCAGTACTCTGTCGAAGTCTGCGTGTGGATAACCAGAGGATCGGTCTCCGGACGCTTTAAAATAGCGTCGCGGCGTCCGGTCAGGTGATCGGTCGTCTCGGCATAAGAGAACGGGAAGCTGTCGGCCGGGTTGAAGTGGTCCTCGTATTGCTGTCCGCCGGAGACGTCAGCGTTGGCGAAACGGTCATTGAGCCACATACGGCCGGCCCCCGCGACATGCGGCAAGACTCCGTCGAATACTTTGCGCCCGGCGGCGTCGGCATTGAACCCGCGATAGACAAAATCGCGCAGACAGCGCCCGGTCTGCGAACGGCCCCAGCCATACACCCGTTCGATCGTTCCGCCCCTCTCGCAGAGCGGGTTCAGGCGACCGGCGGTATCTTCCTCGCCGTAGCGCAGAAAGCCGACGAAATCCCGCACCGCGACATGGCCCAACCCCAGCACCAGCGGATCGCGGCCGGTATAGACCAACTCGTAGATCCAGCCCGGCTCGAACCCGCCGGGGATGTGGATATGGCTGTCGGACGGGATCACCGCCTGGACGGCGCCCTGGTTGTCGAGGCCGGAACCGCCTTCGACCCGCGCAAAGCACCAGCGTTCGGGCGGCACCGGTACTCGCTCGTCATAGGGATAGCGCCGCCGCGTCAGACGCGCCTCACGCGGGTCGAACGATACCGTGGGGTGGCTGCGCACCGTAGCGCGGCCGCTCAGCGGGAACGTCGTAATGCCGAAGCGGTCGGCTATATACTCGGTTCGGACGACCCCGGTCAGCGGTCCGCTGCGCTCACGCGCGACCGGCAGGTCGAGCAGCATCCGTCCGTTCCCCGGCAAGAGATCACCTTGCCAGGCCAGCCAAACGACCGTATAGCCGCGGCGCATCACAAAGCCATTGCCGGCATGTGCCAGGGTACGGGGGTCGTTGGCGGCCGGAGCGTCGTTGAAGAATTGCAGCATTCGCTTGTTGCCGCGGTTGCCATAGTCGAAAAACAGACGGCGGTTCCCGCGTGCCGGGTCGACTGGCTTCAAGATCGAGAAATCGCCGGCGAAATGCACGAAGCCCTCGGCATCGGTTGGCGCCTTGTCGAGATCGGTGACGCCGCGCTGCGCGGGAACGCCGGGGTCGACGGCGAAATGCGCGCGCCCGATAAGCCGTTCGTAGGCGCCGACCGAGCCGAATTCGTGCCCATCGGCGAAGAAAAAACGCTCGTTGATCGACAGCTCTATTCGGTTGGTCATGCAACTCGCCTTCGAAAAAAGCGGGGCCCACCCGGTCAATACATACTTTCGAGACAGCCCGCCAGATTGTCGCCATCTACAATCAAAAATTGCATCGACGATCGGCTGTCGCTACATCTACAGCAAATCTGCAGCAAGATTCCTCTTTTGGTTGAAATTCTGGCGCGAGCGTTCTGCCCGGCATTTAGTTAAATCCCATAACTCATCGGCACATCGCGGTTCATCCGACGGCTTGTTCGGAACCCGCCACGGCCCGGAAGTATGCAATGCGAGTGAGGCAATTTTAGGATCGTCATGATCGCAACAAGGCTGTCGCTCTTTCGGCGAACTCCCCCGCTCGAGATTCCGGCGATCTCACCGGCTGACGACTTTCGGATTGGCGGCCCGGGTTCACCCGACATTTCTGTAAGGCCTCAGCCAAGGCAATGCGAGGCCACTTCAAGCGGCGGGCACCTGCAGGATGGTCAGCGCCAGCGTCTAGACGCGCGGGAACATTGTGTCGATGCGGCACCATTCGTCGTCGCGGTGGGGGTTCCCGCCGACCGGACCGATCCCGCAGAGGGTCGGACGCCGAGCGCCGCGGTGGCCCGTTGTCGACCGAGCCACCGGTTGCTTTGCCCGAGACCCAGTAGCCGAGATCCGCCCCCGACCGGCCGTAGAGGAGTGCGCGGCTCACCTCGTCCTACTCGAGGGATCAGCGGCATGAGCACCATGATCGTATCGGCGATGATCGTCGATTCACCGCGGGTTCAGGCGCTGGGTGGTCCGCTCGGCAGCGGATCGGCCATTTCTATGTGGTGCGGAAGATGACGGGCCCCACCCTCGTTCTCTCCCGGACAGAAATGCGTGAGTTAGCGGAACTCCCGGCTTTCCCGAGCAAAATCAACCGAGCAAACCCGCGCGCAGGGAACTTCCCGCAATACACCTTGTTAGGCGCTCCATCGATTAAATCGAGATAGGGATGATCCGGGGGTAAGTTTGCGTAAACCACGGCTATCGGGATGAACGAAGGTCTCCGTATTTACAACCTCTTTCCGACGTTGGCGGGAACCATTCGGGACTGGACCATGCATCTTCCGCGAATCGCGGGGATGGGGTTCAATGCTGTCTATATCAACCCCTTTCACTATCCGGGGTTTTCCGGGAGCTTGTATGCCGTCAAGGATTACTACAGACTGAACCCGCGATTTCGCGGCGGGGAGGCGGCCGACGACGACGCATTGCTCGCCGGGTTTACCGTTGCCGCACACGCGCACGGCCTACGCATTATCATGGATCTCGTCGTCAATCACACCTCGAAGGACAGCGAACTCGTTGCCAGCCGGCCGTATTGGTTTGCCCGCGACAGCCATGGCGAGCTGGTCTCTCCTTATGCCATCGATCCCACCGACGCCCGGCGCAAGACTGTCTGGGGCGATCTTGCAGAGTTCGATTACCAAGCACCGCAGCAAGATCAGATCATCGTCTATTTTCAAGAGCTGGTGCGCCACTATATCGGTCTCGGCTTCGATGGTTTCCGTTGTGATGTCGCCTACAAGGTGCCGGCGAAGGTCTGGAGCGGTCTGACCGACGCGGCCAAAACGGCGGCTCCGAGCGCCATCTTCTGCGCAGAAACCCTAGGCGCGCCATACGACGCTGTGCTCGCCCTCGGTGAGGCCGGCTTCGACTATTTGTTTAACAGCGTCAAATGGTGGGATTTTGAGAGCCCGTGGCTGCTCGAGCAATACGAGGCGTTTCGCCACATCGCGCCGTCGATCGGCTTTCCCGAAAGTCATGATACCGACCGGCTGGTAACCGAACTCCTGGCCGCCGGCGTTCCCGAGACCGAGATCGAGCCCCGCTACCGGAAGGCCTACGCGTTTGCTGCGGCATATTCGACCGGAGTGTTGATGCCGATGGGGTTTGAGTATGGGTGGTCTCGCCACCTCGATCCCGTCATCGTTAGCGGCGAGCCTGAGCCCAAGCGGTTCGATCTCAGCGAGTTCATCGCCGAGGTCAACGCGATGAAGAAGGCGGTCCCAGCCTTGAACGAGGAGGGTCCACAGCGGTTGCTGACCGGCCCGGACGACCCGCTGGTAGTGCTGGAGCGGCAAACCGAGGCCGGAGAGGAGCGTGCGCTCGTGTTGGTCAACACACGCGAGCGTCAATCGCGCGAGATCGAGCTCGCGACTTTTCTCGGATCTTCGAATCCGGGTCTCCGCCTAACGGATTTCTCACCCGGCCACAGCGAAGTCGTCGGATCTTACCTGGCAGTCGAGCCCCTCGGGGTTCGGGTGTTGCGCGCTTGCGGTTCCTTCGGGGAGCGCCAGGTCGGACTTCATCCTTGGTGGCGGCCGGAGGCACGGATTGGCATAGAAAGCGTCTATCCCGAGCTCGACGGCGGCCGCTATCCAGTCAAGCGGGTTCTCGGCGACGAGTTCGAAGTCCAGGCCGATGTCTTTCGTGACGGGCATGACAAGTTGCGCGCCGTCGTAAAGTTTGCGGCGTCGGGCGAGGAATGGCGTGAAGCGCCATTGGTCTTGTTCGACAACGATCGCTGGGTCGGCCATTTCCACCTCGATCGGCTCGGGCTGTGGCGATACACGATCGAGGCGTGGACCGATCAGTTCGAAAGCTGGCGCGACGAATTCGAAAAGAAGCGCCAAGCCGGCCAGAACGTCGAGCTCGAGCTTGCCGAGGGCCGAGCGATCGTCACGGTGATGTTGCGCCACGCGGCGCCGGATGGCGCCGCGGGGATTCGCGAGATCCTGCAGAGCTTCGATAGCGGAAATACCGCCCGACGTACCGAGCTGATGCTTTCCGCCGAGCTGCGCGAGCTGATGCGGCGCTATGCGTTGCGCACAGGCGTAGTTCGTTATCCCCGCGAGCTCGAAATCGTCGTCGACCGCCAGGCGGGACGTTTTGCTGCATGGTACGAAATGTTTCCGCGCAGCCAGGGAAAGGTGGCGGGCAAGAGCGCGAGCTTCGACGATTGCATCGCGCGCCTGCCTGAGATCGCGGGACTTGGTTTCGACATCGTCTACCTCGTGCCCATCCATCCAATCGGTCGAATTAACCGCAAAGGCAAGAACAACAACACTGTTGCGCAGCCCGGTGATCCGGGAAGTCCCTATGCGATCGGTTCCGCGGAAGGCGGCCATCGCGCCGTCAACCCGAAGCTCGGCACGCTCGCCGATTTTCGCCGTTTCGTCAGCGCTGCTGCAGGGCTCGGCATCGGGGTGGCGCTCGACTTCGCGATCCAATGCGCCCCCGACCATCCCTGGGTGCGCGAGCATCCCGAATGGTTCCGTTACCGGCCCGACGGTACGATCAAATACGCCGAAAACCCACCGAAGCAATACCAGGACATAGTCAATGTCGATTTCTACAACCCCGACCGCGAGGGATTGTGGGAAGAACTGCGCGACACTGTGATGTTTTGGATCGGTCAGGGCGTGCGCACCTTCCGGGTCGACAACCCCCACACCAAACCGCTGCCGTTCTGGGAGTGGCTAATCCGGGAAGTCAAAGTCCGCTGTCCGGAGGTGATCTTTTTGTCAGAAGCCTTCACTCGACCGAAAATGATGCGGGCCCTTGCCAAGGCAGGGTTCAGCCAATCTTACACCTATTTTACTTGGCGGAACACCAAGACAGAGGTGATCGAATATCTGACCGAGCTCACTCAAGGCCCGGAAAAAGAATATTTTCGACCGAACTTCTTCACCAATACGCCGGACATTCTGCCGGTCTTCCTGCAGCAAGGGGGCCGGCCGGCGTTTCGCATCCGCCTTGTGCTCGCTGCGACATTGTCTGGTGTTTATGGGATCTACAACGGATTCGAACTCTGCGAAAATACACCGGTCCTCGAGCGTGAGGAACCGATAGCATCTGAGCAGCAAGAATTTATCGAACTGTACGGCAGCACACCGCCCCCGGCACGCGAGGACTACCTCAATTCGGAGAAGTACGAGTACAAGGTGTGGGACTGGGATCGCCCAGGTAACATCAAAGAGGATATTAGGATTCTTAATCGGTTCCGGCGTGACAATCCGGCATTGCACGAATTTCTCAACCTGCGCTTTCTCGACTGTCCGGACCCGAATATTCTCGCATATGCGAAGACCTCGGCGGATAGAGCCAATACCGTGATTGTCGCCGTCAATCTCGATCCCCACGGCGCGCACGAAAGCGAGATCGAGCTGCCGCTCGCCGAATTTGGCTTGGCGGCAGATGGCGAATTCTCGCTCGAGGAGGCGTTCACGCGACGGGTCGTGACCTGCCGCGGCGCCCGGCAACGCCTCCGTTTGGAACCCGAGATCAACCCGTCGATGATTTTCCGCTTACTACCAGCCACTACCGCATGACCCCATCAGACGACGCTTCTGCTCCGCTGTCCAGCGGCAGCGGACTGGCACAGCCCGAGACCCTGGATCCGCTGTGGTACCGGGACGCGATCATTTATCAGCTGCACGTGAAAGCCTTTTTCGATGCCGATGACGACGGCATCGGCGATTTTCAGGGCTTGTGCCGCAAGCTCGATTATCTCCACGATCTTGGGGTCACTGCGCTGTGGTTGCTGCCCTTCTATCCTTCGCCGCTGCGCGATGACGGCTACGACATCGCCGATTACAAAAACGTCAATCCATCCTACGGGCGGATGGCGGATTTCAAGAGTTTCGTGCGCGAGGCGCACCGCCGCAATCTGCGGGTCATCACCGAGCTGATTATCAACCACACCTCGGATCAACATCCCTGGTTCCAGCGCGCGCGCCTGGCGAAGCGCGGCTCACCCTTCCGAGACTTCTACGTATGGAGCGACACGGACCAGAAATTTCCGGAAACCCGCATCATCTTTGTCGATACAGAGAAGTCGAACTGGACATGGGACCCGGTCGCGCAAGCGTACTATTGGCACCGTTTTTATTCGCATCAACCCGATCTGAACTTCGATAATCCGCGAGTATTGCGGGCCGTCTTCGAGGTGATGCGGTTCTGGCTCGATCTCGGGGTCGACGGGATGCGGCTCGACGCCGTGCCCTATCTGATCGAGCGCGAGGGGACAATCAACGAAAACCTGCCCGAAACGCATGAGATCTTGAAGCGGCTACGCCGCGAACTCGACACGCACTATACCGGACGCATGCTGCTCGCCGAGGCTAACCAATGGCCGGAGGATGTGCTGCAATATTTCGGCGCGGGTGATGAATGTCATATGGCGTTTCACTTTCCGCTGATGCCGCGCATCTACATGGCGGTCTCGACCGAAGATCGACATCCCATAACCGACATCATGCGCCAGACGCCGGATATTCCAGAGACCTGCCAGTGGGCAGTGTTTCTGCGCAATCATGACGAACTGACGCTCGAAATGGTGACCGACCGCGAGCGCGATTATCTGTGGAGCCACTATGCGGCCGATAGACATGCGCGGATCAACCTCGGCATCCGCCGTCGCCTTGCGCCGTTGATGGAAAATGATCGTCGCAGGATTGAGCTGCTCAATGCTCTGCTGATTTCGATGCCGGGAACGCCGGTCCTCTATTACGGCGACGAGATTGGAATGGGGGACAACATCTTCCTGCGTGATCGCGACGGCGTGCGCACACCGATGCAATGGTCGTTCGATCGCAATGGCGGGTTTTCCCGCGCCGACCCAGCACGACTTTTCCTGCCGCCGGTCATGGACTCGGTGTACGGGTTCGAGGCGGTCAATGTCGAGGCGCAGAGCCGTTCACCTTCATCATTATTGAACTGGATGAAGCGGCTGATCGCGGCGCGCCGCTCGCGGCGCGCATTCGGCCGCGGCGCGCTGCGCTTTCTCTACCCCTCGAACCGAAAAGTCATCGTTTATCTGCGTACCCTCGACGATGAGATCATCCTCTGCGTCGCCAATCTGTCGCGTTCACCCCAAGCAGTGGAACTGGACCTCTCCGAGTTCCGAGGACGCCAACCTGTGGAGCTTCTCGGGCGCAGCGTCTTTCCGACCGTCGGCGAAATGCCGTATTTGCTGACCTTGCAGGCGCACAGCTTCTTTTGGTTCGACCTGCTTCCCGCGGCGCAAGAGGATCCAGCGTTACAGGCGGCACCGCCGGAATTCCTGACATTGGTGATGCCGCATGGTTGGTCCGACCTGTTCCGCGAGCATAATCTGCCGCAGCTCGAGAACGATGCGGTCCCGGCCTTTCTGCCGCGCCAGCGGTGGTTCGGAGAGAAGGACCAGCGGATCAAGACTACGTCGGTGCGGACGCGCGGTGAGATTGTCCGAGAGTTCGAGGACGGGTCGGGTTCGGAATCGTTTTTGGCGCAAGTGGTCGACGCGCAACTCGCTGGTGGCAACCGTGCACGCTATTTCTTGCCTCTGGCTGCGATCTGGTCCCCGGCCGAGACCGACCTGCGTCAGGCATTGGCTCCGGTCACGCTGGCCGAACTACGCCAATTCCGCAAGGAGGGTGCGCTCGTCGATGCCATATCGCAGGATGGCCTTGCGTTGGCGGTCATCGATGCAATCAACCGCGAGGCAACGATACCGCTCGAGGGTGGCGAAATTCGTTGTCGCAAGACGCCGATTTTTTCTGACGCGCGGGTTCCGGAGCGCTTTGCGGTTCGCCGTATTGGTGCGGAGCAATCAAACAGCTCGGTGTTTTTTGAAGAATACGGGATGCTGAAGCTCTATCGGCGGCTCCAGGCTGGCCCGCATCCCGAGATCGAAATGTCTCGGTTTCTCGTTGAGTCGGCAGGATTTGCCAATACGCCGCCACTGCTCGCGACTCTGGCGATCGCCATCGATGGCGAGAGCGGAAAAGAGGAGCACGCGCTCGGCGTATTGTTCGGTTTTGTTCGCAATCAAGGAGACGGCTGGACACAGGCGCTGAATTACTTGGGTCGATATCTCGACGACGCGCTGATTTCCGGCGGCGGCGGCCCATCCGCTCTGGCTGATCCCGACGTCTTCTTCCTGATGCTGGCGCGCCAGCTTGGCATCCGCACTGCCGAGATGCACCGAGCGCTGGCCGAACATGGCGACGACAACCCCGATTTCGTCCCTGAACCAGTCGGTCCTGAGGATATTGTCGAATGGCGCGATGATCTTGCTGGCGCGGCTGCACAAATGCTATCCCAATTGGAGAGCGAACGAGCTAGCCTGTCTACCCAGACCCGGGATCTTGCGGACCGCGTGCTCGCGCTTCGCCACGAATTGTTCGAGCGAATCCTGAGGCTGATCCCGGACACCGTCGAGGCGCAAAAGACGCGGTATCATGGAGACTTCCATTTAGGCCAGGTGATTGTCGTTCAGAACGACTTCTTTATTATCGATTTTGAGGGCGAGCCAGCACGGCCGCTCGCGTTACGCAGGCGCAAGAGCTCTCCGCTGCGAGATGTCGCCGGGATGATCCGTTCGTTCGACTACGCCACCGTCGCCGCGGTGCGGCACCTTACAGAGGCGCGGCCGGCGGCGGAACCAAAAATGACCCAGCTCGCCGAAGCCTGGCGACAGCGGGCGGTAGATGGCTTTCGCGCCGCCTATCGCAAGACAATGCGTGGTTGCGCGGCCTATCCCGCGAACAAGAAGCAAGCGCGCGAGATGACGGCATTCTTCATACTGGAAAAAGCCATCTACGAGGTGTCGTATGAGCTTGCGAACCGGCCCGCCTGGGTCGACATCCCCCTCAAGGGGATTCTCGGGATCTTGAACAGGGCGGAGAGGCGCGAGCATGCCGCACCAGCCTGACCCGCAGGTCGAGGCTATTGTCGAGGGGCGTCACGATGATCCTTTCTCTTTCCTCGGCATGCATCAGACCGCCACCGGGATTTGCGTTCGCGCTATGCTACCGGCGGCGCAAGAAATGGCGGTCGTCGAATCTGCGACCGGCAAAATCGCGGCCAAAGGCGTCCGGGCTCATCGCGACGGTCTCTTTGTTGCGACCTCTGCCGATCGGCGGGAGCCGTTTCGCTACCGGCTGCGCATCTTGAGTGGTGCCGTCCAGACCGAATTCGACGACGTCTACCGCTTCTCCCCTGTTCTCGGTGAACTCGACATCTACCTCCTCGTCGAGGGCAACCATCTTGCGAGCTATCAAAAGCTCGGCGCGCATCCGATCGTCCACGAGGGTACCGAGGGGGTCGCTTTCGCATTGTGGGCGCCCAATGCACGCCGGGTCAGCGTCGTCGGCGACTTCAACGCTTGGGACGGCCGGCGCATGCCGATGCGGCGCCGAGAAGCGAGCGGATTCTGGGAACTCTTCGTGCCCGGGCTGCGCCCCGGCCGCCTCTACAAGTACGAGATCCTGGGAGCCGACGGCCGACTGCTGCCGCTAAAGGGGGATCCGCACGCCGAGCGGTCGGAAAGACCGCCGGGCACCGCATCAGTCGTTGCCGACCCGTCGCGGCATGTCTGGCACGACGGCGCGTGGATGGCCGAGCGCTGGCGCCGTAATGATCGCCAATCGCCGATCGCGATCTACGAAGTCCATCTCGGCTCGTGGCGGCGCAATCTCGCCGAACATGGAGGGTACTTGACGTATCGCGAGCTCGCTGGCCAGCTCGTCCCCTACGTCCAAGATATGGGCTTTACCCATATCGAGATTTTGCCGGCGGCGGAGTACCCATTCGACGGATCCTGGGGATACCAGCCAATCTCGCTGTTTGCGCCGACCAGCCGGTACGGCGCGCCCGACGACTTCCGCGCTTTCGTCGAGGCCTGTCACGTCGCGGGGCTCGGCTTGATCCTCGACTGGGTGCCCGGACACTTCCCAAACGACCCCCATGGTCTCGGTCGGTTCGACGGGACGGCGCTCTACGAGCATGCCGACCCTCGTCAGGGCATTCACCCCGATTGGAACACGCTCATTTACAATTATGGGCGCCGGGAGGTGGCGAACTTCTTATTGTCGAGTGCGCTCTACTGGCTGCGCGAATTTCATATCGACGGGATCCGGGTCGATGCGGTCGCCTCGATGCTGTATCTCGACTACAGCCGCCGCGAAGGCGAATGGATCCCGAATACCTTCGGCGGACGCGAGAACCTCGACGCGATCGCGTTTCTGCGGCGGTTGAACGAGCTGGTTTTTGGGGAAGGAACCGGCGCGACCTCTGTAGCCGAGGAGTCGACCGCCTGGCCGATGGTGTCGCGCCCCGTCTATGTCGGCGGGCTCGGCTTTGGTTTTAAGTGGAACATGGGATGGATGCACGACACGCTGCACTATATGTCGGCCGACCCAATCTACCGAAAGTACCATCATAACGACCTCACCTTTGGTCTTCTTTATGCCTATCATGAGAATTTTATTTTGCCGCTCAGTCACGACGAAATGGTGCACGGCAAGGGATCGCTGATAAACAAGATGGCGGGCGACCGCTGGCAGCGCTTCGCCAATTTGCGCGCCTGTTTGGCATATATGTGGACCCAACCCGGCAAGAAGCTTTTGTTCATGGGTGCCGAGTTTGCGCAGGAGCGCGAGTGGAACCACGATATAGGACTCGACTGGCAGCTTCTTGCCGATCCGGCGCACGACGGAGTGCGGCGGCTGGTGCGCGATCTCAACTTTCTGTATCGCAATACACTGGCGCTGCACCGGCTCGACTGCGATCCCGACGGCTTTCGTTGGATCGACGTAGCGAATTCGGCTGAAAGCATCATTTCATATGTCCGCCGTGGACCTGATCCACACGAGCTAGCTTTGGTCGTCTGCAACTTCACACCGGTGCCGCGCGAAGACTACCGGATCGGGGTTCCGCGGCCCGGACGTTATCGCGAGCGTATCAACACCGACGCAACGGAATATGGCGGCACTGGGGTCGGCAATGCCGGAGAAGTACATGCCGAGCCTCATCCAGCGCACGGCCACCATCAATCGGTCCGTATACGGCTTCCGCCGCTCGGGGCCCTGATTTTCACCGCAGATTAGGTCCAATGGCCGCGTCGACCAAGGTGTGGCCGGGTCGTCCCTATCCGCTTGGAGCGACGTGGGACGGCGAGGGCGTCAATTTCGCACTCTTCTCAGCGTACGCCGAAAAGGTCGAGCTGTGCCTGTTCGATCGCTCAGGCAACCACGAGGAGGCGAGGATCGCGCTTCCGGAATACACCGACGAGGTCTGGCACGCCTATTTGCCGGACGCCCGTCCGAACTTGCTTTACGGCTACCGCGTCTATGGGCCGTACGATCCTGCGAATGGGCACCGGTTCAATCCCAATAAATTGCTGATCGATCCATACGTCCGATCGCTGCACGGCAGGCTGCGGTGGAGCGACGCGCTCTTTGGCTACCGCGTTGGCAGTCAGCGCTCGGATCTGTCATTCGACCGGCGCGATAATGCGCGCCAGATCCCGAAATGTCGGGTCATCGAACAGGCCTTTACGTGGGGCGAGGATCGCCGTCCTCAAGTCCCTTGGGAAGAAACGATCATCCTCGAACTGCACGTTCGTGGCACCACGATTAGACATCCCGATGTCGATCCCGTGCACCGCGGCACATTTGCCGGTCTCGCCTCGCCCGCTATGATCGACTATCTGCTCCAGCTCGGGGTGACCGCGGTCGAGTTGCTGCCGGTACACGCTGCGGTCGACGACCGTCATTTGATCGAGCGCGGGCTCGCCAATTATTGGGGTTACAACTCGATTGCCTATTTTGCGCCCGATCCGCGCCTGCTGGCGACGAATTCGATCGCCGGCTTCAAGACTATGGTCAAGCGGTTGCACGATGCCGGGATAGAGGTCATCCTCGACGTCGTTTACAATCACAGCGGCGAAGGCAATCACCTCGGCCCAACGCTTTCGTTTCGCGGCATCGATAATGCCTCATACTATCGATTGGACGCCGACCGGCGCTTCTATCAGGATGTTACCGGTACCGGCAACACATTGAACCTGGATCATCCGCGAGTTCTGCAACTCGTCATGGAGTCGCTGCGTTATTGGGCGATGGAAATGCATGTCGATGGTTTCCGCTTCGACCTCTGTACGGCACTGGCGCGCGAGAACGGCGACTACGGGCAAGGCAGCGCATTTTTCGATGCGATCGGACAGGATCCGGTGATGGCCGGGGTTAAGCTGATAGCCGAGCCTTGGGACCTCGGTCCCTACGGCTACCAACTCGGCAATTTTCCCCCGGGTTGGGCCGAGTGGAACGGTCAGTACCGCGACACGGTTCGGCGTTTTTGGAAAGGCGACGAGGGTCTAGTCGCCGATCTGGCTTCGCGCGTAGCGGGGTCGTCCGACATCTTCGGCTCACGCGGAAGGCGTCCTTGGGCGAGCATCAATTTCATTACTGTCCATGACGGCTTCACTCTGCAGGATCTGGTTAGCTACAACGACAAGCACAACGAGGCCAATCGCGAAGATAATCGCGACGGAAGCGACGCCGACAACAGCTGGAATTACGGGGTCGAGGGACCGGCCTCCGATCCGGACGTCGTTGCCCTGCGTGACCGTCAGAAGCGTAATCTGCTCGCCACCCTTCTCTTATCGCTGGGCGTTCCGATGCTGCTCGCCGGCGACGAGATCGGCAGGACGCAGCGCGGCAACAACAACGCCTATTGTCAGGATAACGAGATCGCGTGGTTCGACTGGGAACATATCAGACCCGAGGACGCGGATCTCGGTCGGTTCGTCCGCTATCTGATCCACCTCCGGCGCGACCACCGCGTCTT
>Ga0306921_10000792_pt1 | contig 29445 bp, 28 predicted proteins | sample sta12Cox44000080_FD_203760 | JGI IMG/M metagenome (GOLD analysis project Ga0306921, IMG submission 203760) | Lab enrichment of tropical soil microbial communities from Luquillo Experimental Forest, Puerto Rico - statoxic.12C.oxic.44.000.080 (v2)... | ecosystem: Environmental > Terrestrial >... | reverse complement strand
TGCCCTGAGCCGACTTGGATCCCTCCGCAGACGCGTCTGAAGGCAGGATCCGCGCTGCGTCGTCCCGTCCATATTCAACTCGGACGTGTGTGAGCTGCTTCACATGCCCTGGAGGCAAAGCCTCGTAGCCTCGCTGTCATGATCGGTTCCGCCGGCAACCAAGGCGGTCCGTAAAAGGAGGCTCTCCATGCGCAGATATATTGCTCTCGGCGTCATGGTCGCGGTCGCGGCGATGGCAATGGTCCTCTGGTTGCAGTCGAGCGCGGAGGTGACGAACGCCAAGGCTGTCCGTTCAAGCGCCGCGATATCGCCCCACGAGATCATGTTCAACTCGAAGAATCTTCCCGAAGAGCATGTCGAAAACCCGATGTGACCGGCGCCGTCCCGGCTGCACTGATCTCGCCGCCTGACCGGCGGCAGGAGGCTTCGGGCTGCGCTTGCTCACCGGCGGTTTCCTCCTATAGTCCGCGTCGGTTCAAGATCGTGGATGGCAGGGGTCAGGCCCGGTCACCCGAGCTGCGGCGAAGGAAAGCGTACGGCCGGTCGGCCGCGGTGACGATGCCCCGAAGCGAAGGCGAAAGGCGCGAGGTGAAGAAGGTCGTGCTCGCCTATTCGGGTGGGCTCGACACCTCCATCATACTCAAATGGTTACAAACTACCTATCGATGCGAGGTGGTTACCTTCACCGCCGATCTCGGCCAGGGCGAGGAGCTCGAGCCGGCGCGCAAGAAGGCGCTTCTCCTCGGCATCAAGCCGGAGAATATCTTTGTCGAGGACCTGCGCGAGGAGTTCGTCCGCGACTACGTGTTTCCCATGTTCCGGGCGAACGCGCTCTACGAGGGGCAGTATCTCCTCGGCACCTCGATCGCGCGCCCTCTCATTGCCAGGCGGCAGATCGAGATTGCCGAGCGGGTCGGCGCCGATGCCGTCGCGCATGGTGCGACCGGCAAGGGCAATGACCAGGTACGCTTCGAGCTCGCGTATTATGCGCTCAAGCCGGACGTGAAAGTGATCGCGCCCTGGCGGGAGTGGGATCTGCGCTCGCGGGAAGCTCTGATCGCGTTCGCTGAGCAGCATCAAATTCCGATCGCAAAGGACAAGCGGGGAGAAGCGCCGTTTTCCGTCGATGCCAATCTCCTGCACGCCTCATCGGAGGGAAAGGTGCTGGAGGATCCCGCTGCGGAAGTCCCGCACTACGTTTATTCCCGCACGCTCGATCCGGAGCATGCGCCCGATGCTCCGGCTTATGTTGCGCTTGAGTTCGAGCATGGCGATGTCGTCGCGCTTGACGGCAAGCGGTTTTCGCCGGCCGAGCTGCTCGCGCGACTCAACGAGATCGGGCACGCCCACGGGATCGGGCGGCTCGACCTGGTGGAGAATCGCTTCGTCGGCATGAAATCGCGCGGCATGTACGAGACGCCGGGCGGCACCGTCCTGATTGCGGCGCATCGCGGGATCGAATCCATCACGCTCGACCGCGGCGCCGCTCATCTCAAGGACGAATTGATGCCGAAATATGCCGAGCTCATCTACAACGGGTTCTGGTTTGCGCCCGAGCGGGAAATGCTTCAGGCCGCCATTGACAAGTCGCAGCAGCTTGTGAGCGGAACCGTCAGGCTCAAGCTCTACAAGGGGAACGTCGCAGTGGTGGGGCGATCATCGCCCTATTCGCTCTACGACCAGGACCTCGTGACATTCGAAGAGGGCAAGGTTGCCTACGACCAGCGCGACGCGGCGGGCTTCATCAGGCTCAATGCGCTACGGCTGCGCACGCTCGCCCAACGACGCAAGAAGCTCAAGCTCGACAAATAGGCGTTCGTTATGGAGTTCGGAATCTTCGATCATCTCGACCGCTACGGCGATTCGCTGGCGGATTATTACGAAGACCGTCTGCGCATCGTGGAAGCCTACGATCGCGCCGGTTTCTACGCCTATCATCTGGCCGAGCACCATTCGACGCCGCTTGGAATGGCGCCTTCGCCGAGCGTCTTCCTCGCCGCCATCGCGCAGCGCACGCAGCGGCTTCGGTTTGGCCCGCTGGTGTGGGCGATGCCGCTCCATCATCCGCTGCGACTGATCGAGGAGATTTGCATGCTCGATCAGCTGAGCCGCGGTCGTCTCGAGATCGGTTTCGGCCGCGGCTCGGTTCCCATCGAGATCGAGTATTATGGGGCCGATCCGCAGGAAGCGCAGGACATCTACGCTGAAGCCGCCGAGCTCGTGCTCGCCGGCCTGACCCACGAGGTTCTCGACTTCAAGGGCAAGCGATTTGCCTTCACGAACGTGCCCATGGAGATTGCGCCGTTTCAGAAGCCGCATCCGCCGATCTGGTACGGCGTTCACATGCCCGAAAGCGCAGAGCGCGCGGCGCGCAGAAATCTCAATGTCGTGAGCCTCGATCCGCCTGAGGAAACGCGCCTTTCCATGCAGCGCTACCGCTCGGTCTGGCCGCAAGTGCATGGGTCAGCCAGCCCATTTCCCAAGCTTGGCCTCGGCCGCTTCATCGTGGTTGCCGCCAGCGATGCCGAGGCGATGGCGCTCGCGCGGCGCGCCTATCTGGTGTGGCACGCAAGCTTTACACATCTCTTCAGGCTTCATGGACGGCCGCAATCGCATCCGCGGCCCGCGACGTTCGATCTGGTGGTCGAACGCGGCCAGGGCATCGCCGGCTCGCCGGCGCGGGTCGCAGAATTCCTCGCCTCTCAGCTCGATCAAACCGGCTGCAATTACGTGGTGTGCCAGTTTGCCTTCGGTGATCTCAGTCTGCGGGAATGCTTGCAATCGATCGGCCTCTTCTCCGGTGAAGTGATGCCGAAACTGCGGGCGGGCGCGCCTGCCCGCATGCGCGCGACGCCCGGCGTGGCGGCGCGCGCAGGACTCTAGCGGAGCTCATTGGTCTCCGATCGAAACGCGATCCCCTTGTCCGAGGCAAAGACGATGCCAACGCGCGTGCCGGCGGGCCAGCGCGCCGTGGCGTCCTGCCCGGGCACGCGCAGGAGCACGCGTCCGGTCACGGATTCCGGCACGTCGACGTAGAGATCGACGTGGCCGCCTTGATAGATTTGCGCCGCCACAACGCCGTTCGCCGCGACCGGCGCACCGGCCTCCGCCACGCGCAGTTCCTCCGGTCGCAGGAATAGGTCGACCGCTGTGCCGGCTGCGGCGCCTTCCAGCATGCGAGACGGCACCTGCAGGTGCGCCGGACCGAGCGCGACCGTCGCGATTGCTCCCGCAATGCGCTCCAGCCGCGCGCGCAGCACGTTGACATCGCCGACGAAGGAAGCGACGAAGCGGTCAGCGGGCCGGTGATAGATGTCGGCGGCGGTGCCGATCTGGCGGATGTGGCCCTGCGTGATTACCGCGATCTTGTCGGAGAGGCTCAGCGCCTCGCCCTGATCGTGGGTGACGAAGATGGTCGTCACCCCGAGCTTGCGCACAATTTCCTTGACCTCCACCTGCATCGAGGCGCGCAGGTTCCGGTCGAGTGCCGAGAACGGCTCATCGAGCAGGAGCACCTTCGGGCGGATGACGAGCGCGCGCGCCAGTGCGACGCGTTGCTGCTGGCCGCCGGATAATTGGCGTGGTTTTCGATCGTCGAGGCCGTCGAGCTTGATGAGCGCGAGGGTATCGGCGACCCGGCGCGCGATCTCGGGCTTGGCAATGCGCCGCATCTTAAGTCCGTAGCCGACGTTGCCCGCCACGGTCATGTGCGGAAACAGCGCGTAGCTCTGGAACATGATTCCGATCTCGCGCCGGTGGGTCGGAACATCGGTGACCAGCGCGCCATCGATGAGGATCTCGCCGTGCTCCGGCTTAAGGAATCCGGCGACGAGGTTGAGCAGCGTGGTCTTGCCGCAGCCCGAGGGGCCCAGCAGCGTGATGAGCTCGCCGCGGCGGACCTGCAACGACACATTGTCGAGCGCGATAATCTTGCCGAAGCATTTGGTGACGCCGTCGAGCGCGACGGCGATATCCTCGCCGCTCGGCCGCCTCGCTATCGTCTCGGTCGGAGCGCAGGACGGCCGGTCAGCGGGGATGCTCAACGTTCAGCACCCTTGCTAGACCGAGGAAGGCATTGGCGAAGATCAGAAGCATCGCGGTTGCCACGATATACATGACCGAGATCGCCGCCATCGAGGGGTCGGCATACTCACGCACGTAATTGTAGAGCGCGACTGGCAGCGTCTGCGTGCGCTGCGCGGTCACGAACAGCGACGCGGTGAATTCGTTGAACGAGAGGATCGCCGCGAACAGCCAGCCGCTGACCAGGCCCGGAGCCAGCAACGGAAGCGTGATGGTGGCAAGAACGCGGTGAGGCGGCGCACCGAGGCTCGCCGCAGCAAGCTCCAGGCGGGGGTCGAGGTTGCGCAGCGAGATGTAGACGCTGCGCAGCACAAACGGCAGCACCAGCACGACGTGACAGGCAACGATCACAGCATATCCCCGCGCCAGGCCGAGCTGTGCGAACAGAATCAAGAACCCCAGACCGATCGTGAAATGCGGCACGACGAGAGGGGAGAGCAGCACGGCTTCGAGTGTCCGATTGAGACGGAACGCATAGCGCTCGAGCGCAATCGCGAATGCCGCTCCGACCGCAAGCGCGATGGAGGATGCCCAGGAGGTCACGATCAGTCCGTTGCGGACGCCGGCTTGGAAGTCCTCATACGCGATCGCCTTGGCGAACCAGCGCAACGACCAGGCCGCGGGCGGGAAGGACAGAAGCGCCCTGTCATTGAACGCGGCAAGCGTGACCACGAATGCCGGCAACAGCACGAAGCCGAGAATGGCGGTAACGGCGAGCCCGCCCAGGAATCGCGACAGCAGGCGCAGGGCTTTCGGCAACAGGAGCATAGGGATCGTTTGCGAGCGCGCGCGCGGCATCTCAATGCAGCCCGACTCTTTCGAATGGGCGGGCGGCCGTGCGCATCAGCGCCAGCACCGCAAAGGTCAGCATGAGCCCCGCCACCGAGAGGCTTGCTGCAAAAGGGAAGTTGAAGCTCGCAAAACCGAGCTGATAGACCAGATTCGCGATCATGTTGACCCGGCCACCGCCGATCAGTTGCGGGGTCGCGAACGCGCTGAAGGTCCATGCGAACGCGGTGGTGACGCTGGCGATGATGCCGGGCGTGGAGAGCGGGAGCGTCACCGTCAAGAAGGCGCGGATGGGCCCGGCGCCAAGGCTCGCGGCCGCCCGCTCGTAGTCGCGATCGATGTGCGCGAGCGCTGCTGCCAGCATGATCACCACTACTGGCAAGGTGACGTGCACGAGGGCAGTCACCACGCCGAGCCTTGTGAACATGAGCTGCAAGGGTGCATCGATCAGTCCCGCCTTCAGCAGCATCGAGTTGAGGAATCCATTGTTGCCGAGCACCACGATCCAGGAATAGGTGCGCACCACCTCGCCGAGGAACAAAGGGGTGACGGTGATCACCAGGATCGCCGACTTGAGCACAACGCTTCTGGCATGCACCAGCGCAAAGGCGAGCGGATATCCGAGGATGAGGGTAAAGAACGCCGTGAGACAGCAGATCCATACCGTGTCCAGGAAGACGCGCGCGTACAGCGGGTGCAGGAGCGCCGTGAAGTTTGCCAGCGTAAAGCCCCCCGGCTCCAGCGAGCCCGGCACATAGGCACGCAGACTGTACTGCAGAACCGCCCCGAGCGCGGCCGCAAAGCCGGTGGCGCACAGCACGGCCGGCGATACGAAGACGCGCAGCAACAGCCTGGGCGTCATCTTGCGGACGGGTCCCGGACCGGCGTCGTCACCGCGTCAATTGATGATGTTCTCGGTAAACCATTTGCGCCACTCCGCGGTCTTCTCGGCGCGCAGCTTGTGATCGATGATGATGGCCTGCTTGCTCCACTGATCGGGCGTGGTGAAGACTCCCGGCAGCTTGGCGACGGCCGGGTCGATTTTCGCATCGGTCACCATTGGGCTGCCTTCCTTGAACGAAGCCACTTGCGCCTGCACCTGCGGGTCGAGCGCAACGTTGATGAACTTGTAGGCGAGATCGCGTTTCTTGGAGCCCTTCATGATGGCCACAGTGTCAATGCCGAGGACGGCGCCCTCTTTCGGGATCACCAGTTCAACAGGCACGCCCTCGCCGACCATGTAGTGCGCGTTCATCGACAGGATCACCTGCACCGGCGTCTCGCCGTTGGCGATGAGCTGCTGGCTGTTGGCGTCATTGGTGTAGAACGCCTTGAAGCTCGCCTTGAGCTCCTTGAGCTTGGCCTGCCCCTTCTCCCAGTGCGCGGCGTCGCCGCCGGAGAGGATCGCAGCGACGACAATGAGATGGCTCGGATCGAAGTCGGGCGCGGCAAGCTTGCCCTTGATCTCGGGCTTCCAGAGATCTTGCCAGCTCTCGAAGGTCACGCCCTTGAGGAGGTCGGGCCGGTAGCCGATGGTGTAGACATAGGCCCATGTGCCGATGTGGTAGGGGCTGATCCTGGCCTGCGGTATCAGGTTTTTGGCGTTCGGCACCTTGCCCAGGTCGAGCTCTTCATAGAGTCCGTCGTTGGCATAGAGCCAACCCACATGCGATGTCGTAAACGTGACGTCGCTCTCGGGATTGCCCTTGGCGAGCTTCTCCTTGTTCAGCCGGTCGATCGTGCCGCCGGTGATGTATTCGACCGGCACGCCTGTCTCCGCGGTGAACTTGGTGCCGATGATCTTGTCGACCATGTCGCGCCAGCTGCCGCCCCAGATGCTGACCACAAGCTTGTCCTGGGCGACGGCCTTGATCGGCGTCGACAACAGGACGAAAAACAGAGCCGACGCTATGAGTGACGTGCCGAGCCGTTTCATGCTGCTACCTCTCCGGTTTTCTCCAGTATTCGTGCAGACCACGGTCCTTGTCCAGCATTCGCGGACGGGTAGGCTTGGTGCACGCCGCGCCTTTTGGGCAGATTGCGGCGCCTGACGGGAGTGCATCGCGATGGAGCAGCACCTGCCGCGCGGCAGCCGGCCGAAGAAGCAGAAAGCCCGCAGTGTCGCTCAGGCCTATCTCGCTCTGCTGGCCGATCGCGGCGTTGACTACCTGTTCGGCAATGCCGGGACTGATTTTGCACCGCTCGTAGAGGCCTTTGCGCAAGCCGCGCAAGCCGGCATCTCCGTCCCGCGGCCGATCCTCGCGGCGCACGAAAATCTCGCCGTGGCCATGGCCCACGGTTACGGCATGGTGTCACGCCGGATACCGGCCGTGATGGTACATGTCAGCGTCGGTACCGCAAACATGATCTGCGCCGCGATGAACGCCGCGCGCGAGAATGTCGCGATGCTTCTTACCGCGGGCAGATCGCCGCTGACCGAAACCGGATTGTTCGGGTCGCGGGACGGCTACATCCATTGGGCGCAGGAAATGTACGATCAAGCGGGCATGATCCGTGAGATCGTCAAATGGGATTATGAGCTGCGCAACGCCGAGCAGCTGGCCACGGTGGTCGACCGCGCGCTCGCAATCGCGGCGAGCGAGCCGCGCGGCCCGGTGTATCTTTCCTTGCCGCGCGAGGTCATTGCAGCGCGCATTTCGGAAACGGGACCTCCGCAGCCCTCCCGATCAGCGGCCGCGGCTCCCGCTGCCGCTGATGCCGACGCCATTGCCGCGGCTGCGCGCGTGCTCGCAGATGCCCAGCGGCCCTTGATCGTCACGTCGAATGCCGGAAGGGATGCGACGGCGTTTGCGGCCCTTGCACGTTTTGCGGAGCGCTTTGCGATCCCGGTCGTCCAGCATCGGCCGCGCTATCTTTCGCTGCCGTCCTCGCATCCCATGAACCTCGGGTTCGATCCGGCAAGGCTGGTGCCGATGGCCGATGCAATTCTGGTGATCGAAAGCGATGTTCCCTGGATTTCGAGCCGAATCGGGCCGCGGCCAGACTGCAAGGTCGTGCATTGCGGGCTCGATCCCTTGTTTACGCGCACTCCAATCCGCGGCTTTCCATGCGACGTGGCGGTCACGGGGGGCACGCTTGCCGTCCTCTCCTCGCTTGCCTCGGCGCTCGACGAGCTAGCCGACGCACAATCACTGGCGACGCGCCGGCGCTGGATCGCAGACGAGCGCGCTGCCCTGATCGCCGGATGGAAGACCGTACTTGATGCCGCCGCCCGCAAGGCCTCGCTCGACCCGGCATGGGTGAGCCATTGCATCGACCGCGCCAAGGAACCGCATGCCATCGTCATCAATGAGTACACGTTGTTTCTGGAGCATTGCACGTTCGATCTTCCGGATCTCTATTTCGGATCGAGCGCCGCCTCGGGTCTCGGCTGGGGCGCCGCTGCCGCGCTGGGCGCCAAGCTTGCGCGTCCGCACAGCTCCGTCATTGCTGTCGTCGGCGATGGCGCCTACATGTTCAGCAATCCTGTCGCGGTGCATCATGCGGCGGCTCTGCACGATCTGCCGGTACTGTTTGTCGTCATGAACAATGCGATGTGGGGTGCGGTTGAGCGCAGCACGCTCGCCATGTATCCGGACGGGCAGGCATCGCGGAGCAACGCGCCACCTTTCGTCCACCTCGCGAAGCTGCCGGCATTTGAACGGATCTGCGAGGCTGCCGGGGGCTACGGCGAGCGCGTCGAAGACCCGGCATCACTGCCCGGCGCGCTCGAACGGGCCCTGTCGGTGGTCAGCAAAGAAGGGCGTCAAGCTCTCGTGAACGTCATCTGCGGACCGGGAGGGACGGCGTAAACCTGCGATTGGCGCGGCGTAGCAACCGGGCGATATTTGCTCTATCGTGTGGCGGACCACCGACACGGGAGAGGGGGTTATGCGCGTGTCGATTGTGCATGCTTCGGTTGTGACGCTGCTTGTGATAGCGGCCCACGCATTTGCCGCCCAGCGCGAAGGGAACGATTGTACGGCGGACGATGTCGACCGCCGGATCGCCGGGTGTACGCGCATTCTTCAGGATCAGGGCGAGACCGTCAGGAATCGCCTTGGCGCCTTCATCAATCGGGCGATTGCATACAAAGCCAAGGGGGATCTGGAGCGCGCAATCACCGATTACAATGAGGCTATCCGCCTCGATCCCAAATACGCCGATGCCTATTACAACCGGGCGATTGCATACAAAGCCAAGGGTGACCTCGACCGCGCGATTGCCGATTATAATGAGGCGATCCGGCTCAATCCCAACGATGCTCTTGCCTACAACAACCGCGGCATCGCCTATCGCGCCAAGGGCGAGCTTGACCGCGCCATCGCCGATTACAGCGAGGCGATCCGGCTTGAGCCCAAGGACGCTCTTGCCTACAGCCATCGCGGCTATTCGTATCAGGCCAAGGGCGAGCTTGACCGCGCCATCGCCGACTACGACGAAGCGATCCGGCTCGATCCCAGGGATGCTCTCGCTTACAACAACCGTGGTATCGCATACCAAGCCAAGGGCGATTTCGGACGCGCCATCGCCGACTACGACGAGGCGATCCGGCGCGAGCCCAAGGATGCTCTTGCCCGCTACAACCGGGGCATCGCGTATAAAGCCTTGGGTGACCTCGACCGTGCCATCGCGGATTACGGCGACGCTGTCCGGCTTAATCCCAGGGACACGCTCGCCTATGGCCACCGCGGCTACGCGTATCAGGCCAAGGGCGATGTGGACAGCGCACTTGCCGATTTCAGCGAGGCCATCCGCCTCGATCCGAAAAATGCCTGGGCCTACAAGAACCGGGGCGTCGTCTATCTCTACGGCGGCTCGCTCGAAAAGGCGCGGGCTGATTTCAAGCAGGCAGCCGAGCTTGCACCGAAGGATGCCTATTCCGCGCAGTGGCTCGACATTGCGGAGCGTCGTAACGGCCTTCCGAGCCATCTGGCCCAGGCAACGAAGCAATTGAACATGGCGGCGTGGCCGGCTCCCCTGGTTCGCCTCTTCCTCGGCGAAACGTCGTTCGATGCAGCAATTGACGCGGCCGGTGACAAGGATGCGACCAGGAACCATCGGAAGGTCTGCGATGCCAATCTCTACGGTGCGGAATTTGTCGCGTTACAGGGCCGGAAAGAGGAGGCCTTGGAACTCTATCAGCTTGCGGCCGGCAATTGCCCAAACGACTTCATCGAATGGACAGCTGCCAACGCTGCGTTGCGTGAGCTCGGAATCACGCCGTATATGCAGTAGGCCCGTCCTCGTAGGAGAACGTGCGTCGGAAAGCCGACCAGCCTAGGACTGCGGTAATGGATGTCACAAAACTTCTCATCAGACCGGAGGGTCGCATCAGTCGTGCATCCTTCTGGATCGGTTGGTTGATCATCATCGCGGTGGAAAGCGTTATCCGGCTGACGCTCGGCGTTCCCTTTGTACCGACCCCGTCGGATGCGTTGTCAGTCCGCTTCCTGAGCTTTCTGATCGATCTCGCCCTTTTTTATCCCTGGGTCGTCGTCACGGTGAAGCGCCTGCATGACCGCAATCGGTCAGGCGAGCTCGTTGGATGGCTGGTTGTGCCGTATTCGGTGCTCATGGTCACCAACCTGTTGGGAATGAGCGGCGACCCCGATCACATGGGCGCAGTCGAATCGGTACTTGTCATCGGCACTTTCGCCATCACGCTTGCATTCATGGTGGACCTCGGTTTCCGGCGCGGAAGCGCCGGCGATAACCCCTACGGTCCGGATCCGCGCGGTCCTCATGCCCGCGCCTAAGGCCGCAACCACACATCGCCTGTGGCGCTGTCGCAGATCGACCGGATATGCTAAGCTTGCATCCGGTCGGGGAGACGCACATGGCCGGAGGCATTCATGCGCGCAATCCCGCTCCTTGCAATCGCATTCACGGCTTTATCGGCCGTCGCCGCCGCCGCGGGCGAGCAGCGGTATGTTGCCCCGCCCCCGACGGGCGACGCCAAAAGCACGATCATCAGCGGAATACTGATGATCGTGAACGGGGCCATCATGGCAGAAGCCGACCGCCGGCACCAGGAGTGCGCGACGTTTGTGAGCGGTCTTCAACCGAATGGATTTCCGATTTTCCGCGAGGCTTGTCGGATACACGACGATAATCCTCCTCCAGGACGGTAAAATAATTCTGGATTCATTTCCGCGAACGACGTTCTCGCGAAAATCGTAGGGCGGGGGATCTGTAGCGGCGGCCTTCGATCAAGTGCGCGCGCCGCCGCGCAAAGGCAGCGGCTGCTCTTCGAGCATTGCAGCAATTGCCGCGCGGGTGCTCTCGATGTCGAGCCCATGGCGGGCGATGAGATCGCCGCAGTCAGCCGCGATCGCGTCGATATCCTGGAGCATCTTGAGTCGCTTGAAGCGATCGTCATGGCGCAGGCCCATGCTTTCGCCGACGATCTCCAGCATGTTCATGATGCGGAACGGACGGTCGCGCTCGTGCGCGCACAGCTCGCGATGGTCGGCATGGTAGACGGCGACCAGCGCGCCGACCCGCGCCTCTTCGGCGGCATCGAGCTCGTTCCGCTGCAGTTCCCGGCGATAGGCAGGCAGCGCACGGAAATAGTTGCTCATCAGCCCGACTGCCGGCTGGCCGAGATCGACCAGCTCGACCCCGGGCACGGCGCGCAGGATATCCTCGGCCGCCTCGACCACGCCCGCAATCCCGGGATGGCGATGCAGGGCGACGCGCATCTCGACCCGGTCGCGCAGATGTGGGCGCAGCCGGTCGAGATGCGCCCGCAGGAACAGCATGAACGGCGTCATCTCGAATGGTCGCGCGCCGCGGGTTTTCTCGACGGTCGGCAAGGTGGTTTCGGTGAACTGCACGTGGCAGCTCGGGCACCAGGAGATCACCTGCCGCGAGTTGCTGGCGGCAAGCTTGTCCATGGTGCTCTCGGCGAACCGGCCGGAGGTTGCAATATCCCCTGTGCGCATCTGCACGATCCCGCAACAATGGCTCGGGCCTCCCAGCACACGATAGGTGATGCCGAGCGTGTCCATGATATCGAGCGCGAGCAGCGCGATGTGCGGGGTCTTGAGAACGTTGCAGCCGGTGTAGAAAACGAAGTCCGGTGCGCGGTCGGGGTCGTCCCGGTTATCGGCATTTTGTCCCAGACGCGCGAGCAGGCTGTCGTCGAGCTGGAGGCGGGAGATATGGGTGACGTCGCGGGCGACCTTGCGAAAGCCTTCCACGCCCTGTCGCCGCCGCTCCTTGTCTTCATTCCGGTGCCGTGTCATCGCGAGGCGCGCCATGCCGAGGAGAAAGCGCGGATTGACGCCGTAGTCGCAGGCCTTGATGCATTCGCCGCTGAGCACGCAGGCATTTGCCCAGTTGCGCGATGCTTGCGGCCCGTCGCCGGTGCGCAGGATGTCGATGATTCCGCTTATGACCGCCCGCGGTTCGCCCTTGACCTCGCCAGGGCCGGTCACGGGACAGACCTCGACGCATTTGCCGCAGCGCGTGCAGGCGTCGGCCATGGCGTCGACGCGTGCGGAGAGAGCGGTCTCGAAGGTCGCGGTCATGCGGTCACTCGCGCATGGATATCGTGGCGCGGCCGGCTGGGCGCAAGCTGCGTCTAGCCCGTTACCGCGACTCCCTGAACCTCAATCATCATATCCGGCTGCGCAAAGCCTTGCACCGTTATGGCCGCGCTGGCCGGGAAATCGCTGCCGAAAAGCTCGGCACGCAGCTCGGTCATGCGGGTGGTATGGCGCGCGTCGCTGAGGAACACGGTCATGGTCACCATGTCGCGCAATGTCGCGCCTGCTTGCGCCAATGTCTTTTCAATATTGCGGAAGGTCTGCCGGAACTGGGCATCGAAGTCGCCGGCGAGCGATCTCCCGCTGTCGTCGGCTTGCCCGGTGTGGCCGGCGATGAAGATCGTGCGTTGCGCCCCCTGCGTGATCACCGCCGGCGAGAATGCGCGCTTGGCCTGCCACGTGCCCCGAACGAAGGATTTCTGCATCGGGATTACTCCGGGGCTCCCGGCTGGCGGTCGTTGGCATTTTTGATCGCGCGCCACATCCGCTCGGGCGTCGCCGGCATCTCGACATGCCGGACGCCGAGGTGCGAAAGCGCATCTACCAGCGCATTGGCGACGGCGGGCATGGCGCCGACGCATCCTGCCTCGCCCGCGCCCTTCACCCCGAGCGGATTGGTCCGGGTCGGCACCGGATTGCTTTTGATGTCGACCGCGCTGATGTCGGTGGCGCGCGGCATGGCATAATCCATGAATGAGGCGGTCAGATTCTGGCCATCCTCGTCGAACCGGATGTCCTCCATCAGGATTTGTCCGACGCCTTGGGCGACGCCGCCTACGATCTGTCCTTTCAGCAGCAGCGGATTGATCACGGTACCGACGTCATCGACCACGCTGTAGCGAACGATCTCGACCTCCCCGGTGTCGGCATCCACTTCCAGCTCGCAGATGTGACAGCCGTTCGGGAAATTCTGCACCGGCGCGGCGTAGGTGGCGGTGGCGATGAGGCCGACATCGACACCTTGCGGCAGGCTCGCCGGCTCCATGGCCTCCTTCGCCACATCCTTGATCGTCAGGGTGCGATTGGTTTTCGGGCTGGAGAACACGCCATCGGTAAAGCTGATCTCGTCGGCGCCGAGCTTGAGCAGATGTGCCGCAATGTGCTTGCCCTTGTTGGTGATGCGTTCGGCGGCCTCGGCCACGGCGGACCCGCCGATGGTCGCCGACCGCGAGCCGCCGGTGCCTTCTCCGACGAAGACCTGATCGGTGTCGCCCTGAATGTAGTGCACCTCCCCGGGATCGAGCCCGAGGCGGTCGCACATGATCTGCTTGAAGATGGTCTCGTGGCCCTGACCCTGGGTTACGCTGCCTGTGAGCAAGGTGGCGGCTCCGGACTTATCAAAGCGGATCTCCGCCCCTTCGAACCCCTGGGCAGCCGCGCGTTCGATGGTGTTGGAAAGGCCAATGCCGCGCAGCTTGCCGCGCGCGCGGGCCTGCGCGCGCCTGCGCTCGAAGCCGGCAACGTCGGCAAGCTCGAGCGCCATGTTCATGCTCTTTTCGAACTCGCCGCTGTCGTAGGTGAAGGTAAGCCCGGTCTTGAACGGCATCGCCTCGGGCACGATGTAGTTGCGCCGGCGCAGCTCGGATGGATCGATTGCGAGATCGTCGGCGGCGAGATCGACCAGGCGCTCGATGACGTAGGCCGCCTCGGGACGGCCGTTGCCGCGATAGGGCCGCACCGGGTTGGTATGCGTGAACACGGCGGTCACGTCGGCGTGGATCGCAGGCGTGCGGTAGACGCCCGCGAGGGTGCCGATATTGCCGGTAAAGGCCTGCATGCCGGTTTGCAGGTAGGCGCCGATCGCCGCCACAGTGTGGACCCGCAGGCCGAGAAATGTGCCGTCCTTGTCGAGAGCGAGCGCGGCCTCGGTGACGTTGTCGCGCGCCTGCGCGTCGCAGAGAAACGATTCCGAGCGCGTGGACGTCCATTTCACCGGCCGCCCGACATGCTTCGATGCGAGCAGAACAAGCGCCACCTCGTTATACACCGCGGACTTCATTCCGAAGCTGCCGCCGATGTCGCCGGCCACCACGCGTATCCTGCTTTCCGGGACTTTGAGGATCGGTGCCAGCTCCGATCGAAACGGATGCGTGCGCTGCAATGTCGTGTAGATGGTGTAGCGATCCTCCGTGGCATCGTAATCTCCGAGACAGCCGCGCGGCTCCATGCTGGCGGCGGTGACCCGGTTGATGACGAAGCGGTGCCGGACGACATGATCGGCGCGGGCGATGGCGGCATCAGTTGCGGCCTTGTCGCCGAAGAGCTGCACGAAACCGACATTGTCGGGGCACTCATCCCACACCCGCGGCGCGCCTTTTGCGGTCGCCTCGGCGGTCGAGACGCAGGCCGGTAGCGGCTCGTAATCGACCGCAATCAGCTCGGCCGCATCCAGCGCCTGATGCTGGCTCTGCGCCACCACGAAGGCGACGTAATCGCCGACGAAGCGCACGCGATCCTTCACCAGGGCCGGATAGGGCGGGCGGAACACGCTGCCGTCGCGGCGCTTCAGACCGCCGGGCACCGGCAGATTGCCCCATCCTGACGCCTGCCAGTCCGCGCCGGTCAGAATGGCCAATACGCCTGGCGCTGCCCTGGCTCGGCTGAGGTCAATGGAGCGGATGCGTGCGTGGGCGTGCGGCGAGCGCAGCACCTGGCCGAATACCATCCCCGGAAGCACCATGTCGCCGACATAGCGGCCGCCGCCCTTGAGCAGCCGCGGGTCTTCAAAGCGGGACACGCTTTGACCGATTGCGAATTCACCCATTTCAACCTCGATGCTTGCCGAGTTCCGGCAGCTGGATCATTACCGATGCTGCGTGACCGTGTCGATGAGCGCGAGCCGGCCCTTCTTCACCTCGGCGAGCGCGCGATCGAGAGCCGGACGGATGTCGCCGGGCTTGTCGATCGGCCCCTCGCCGTAGCAGCCCATGGCGCGCGCGAGTCCCGCAAAGTCGGGCTCCGGGCCGAACAGGTCCATGCCGATGTGAGCCTTGGCTTCGTCGGTTCCGCGCATCCTGGCCATGCGGATCTGGTGCTCCCAATCATTGTAATAGGCGCGGTTGTTGTGCATCACCACAAGCATCGGAATCTCGTATTTCGCTGCGACCCACAGCGCACCGGCATCAAACATCAGGTCGCCATCGGGCTGGATGTCGACGACGACGCGCCCCTTGCCCTTGTGCGCGAGCGCGACGCCAAGCGAGATGCCGATCTGGGTCGCAGTGCCGAGCTCGATTCCGGGATGCCGGTACGGCCGGTCGAAGTCCCAAAGCTTGCGCACCTGCTGCTTGAGGTTGTTGGCCGCGAGCACCCAGTCCTCGTGCCTGATCGCCTCCCAGATCTCGAGCGCGAGGCGGGCAAAGGTGATGGGCGAAGCGTCCCAGTTCGCGCGCGCCTCCTCCTGCCATTTAGCCCACACCTCGTTATGCCGCCTTGCAATCGCAACCTTTCGCTCGGCAATGCGGTTGCGCAACCGCGCATCGCCGTCGATGCGACTCCGGCAGATGCGGGTAAGCTCGGGAATGCCGAGCGCGGTGTCGCCGAGCGCCCGAACCGAGCACGGCTGCATCCGGCAGTAATCCATCGCCCATTTGCTGATGTTGATCTCGCCAAAACCGATCTCCACGAAATCGCAAGACGCCGGCGTGATCGGCTCGCGCGTGCGTTTGGCGCTGTCGAGCTCGGTCAGCTGCTTCTCCCAATCGTTCACATCAAGCCCGATCACAAGATCGGTCTGGCGCAGCGCGGCCTTGTCCATGCTCAGGCAGAGCGGATGCCGGTTGGGAAAGTTGAGCGCGTTGTTGACATCCCATACCGCGGCACCGGTGGTCTCGGCGAGCGCCACCATGCTCTCGAAGCCGCCGGCGCGCCGGCCGACGTATTCCGCAAGCAGCATGGGATGTGAGGCGGCAAGCAGCCTGTCGGCAATGATCGCGAGCGCTTTTGGATCGGGCGCCATTGGCGCCGGGGTTGCCGCCGCTTCGACGGGTGGAAGCGCTACCTTGCGCGCGAGCGGCTCCTCCTGCAGCGCGGCGTCGTAGCACATGTAGACCGGCCCCTGCGGCTGCGTGGTCATGATCGAATAGGCGCGCGCGAAGCTTTCCGGCACACCCTCGATCGAGGTCGGCTGGTAGTCCCACTTGACGTAGTCGCGGATGGCGTTGCCCTGCACGAGCGCCGAATGCGTCCAGTCGATGTGCGGGCGGCGCTTGCTTTCATCCATCGGACCGGTCGCCCCGATGATGAAGATGGGCACGCGATCCACGTAGGCGTAGTAGATCGCCATGCAGGCGTGCAGCAGTCCGACCAGATCGTGCAGGATCACGGCCATCGGCCTGCCGCTCGCCTTGGCGTAGCCGTGGGCGATCTGCACCGCGATCTCTTCGTGCTGGCACAGCATCATGGGCGGCTCGTTGCCGCCGTAGTTGACCAGCGAATCGTGCAGGCCGCGGAAGCTTGCGCCGGGATTGAGCGTGATAAAGGGAAAGCCGTAGCGCTTGATCAGGTCGACAATGACGTCTGACTGCCAGCCGCGATAGTTCTCAATCCCGTGCCGCGCTCGGCCGGTCTGTTCCTGCATCATTGCCTAGAGCGGGATGACTTTTCTTCGAATCGTCATTCCGCTCTACCTCTTTGTTTGAGCATGTCCTTTTTTCGCAAAACCGGTTACCACTTTTGCGGGACATGCTCTAATGGCGGATGAATTCCGCTGCCCTGGCCGCCAGCGCCTTCGGCGTCTGATAGAGCTCCTTCACCAGCTTCTCGATTTCCTCGCCGCTCACCGGCGTGATCTCGAGCTGCATCTTTTCGGCGTCGGCGAGGAACTCGGGATCCTTCATGGTATTGTCGAATGCGGTGCGCAACGCCTCGGCGCGATCCTTCGGAATGCCGGGCGGGGCAAGAAACGGCCGGCCCATCACCTGGCGCGCAAAGATCAGCTTGAAGATCTGGCGCTGCTCGTCGGTCTTGGCAAAGTCCATGACCAGCGGGACATTCGGGAGCTCGTGGTGCTTGTGGAGCGACAACTGCACCAACACGATGATCGAGCCATCATCGACCCAGCGCTTATGGGTGGACAGCACGCTGGACCACGACCAGCCGCAACGGCCCTTGACCTCGCCGCGTTCCATCGCGAGCGTCACGTCGTTGCCACCGGGGTAGCCGGTGACGATCTTGAACTTGGTGCCAAGCACACCATTGAGAATGGCGGGAAACTGATCGGTATCGGCGGCCTGGCCCGTACCGCCGACAATCAGCTCCTTCTGGAATGTATCTTCGAACCTGGTGATGCCGCTTGTCTTCCAGGCGACGCAGACGCTCACCTCATTGTTCGCGCTGCCGATCCAGGTGAACTTGTCGGCCTGGAACTGCGCTCCCTTGGAGCCCAGCAGCGGATCGAATGCCGTGCCGCGGCCGATGGTGCCCATGACGGTACCGTCTTTCGCGCCGACATTGTACAGCCAGTTGGCAAGACGCAGGCTGCCTGCGCCTTCCAGGTTCTTGGGCACGATCGTGGGATTGCCCGGGATATGCTTGCCGAGATGGCGGGCGAGCACGCGCGCGTAGAGGTCGTAGGCGCCGCCCACGCTGTAGCCAATATAGAGTTCGACATTCTTCCCTTTGTAAAACTCCGCCGGCGACTGTGCATGCGCGCGCTCCGCCGGCAGCAATGTCATTGCCCCGATCGCGGCGGCGCACACCAAGTTCCAGGCGCGCATGATGCTACTTCTGTGCCGGCTCAAATCCCGGCGCGGATTCCACCTGGTCGAACCAGTCGAAGCCCATCTCCTTGACCATGCGGTTGCTCATCATGATCAGGCGTGCCTCGGCACTGGCGTAGTGCTGATGCGTCGTGAACGGCGGGATATAGACGTAGTCCCCCTGCTTCCATTCGAATTTCTTCGGCACGTCAGCCCATTCCCATTTGAAAGCATCGAGACAATCGAATTTCATGTCCCAGTGCAGGTCGTAGCCGGAGCCTTCGACCACGAAGATCACTTCCTCCCACATGTGACGATGCTTTCCGGAGCGCTCGCCGGCCTTGAGAAACTGCATATAGGCTTCCACACAGCACTCGCGGGTGTTCAGCCGATGATGGACGAGGTGCTTGATCAGGCCGTCGGGGGAGCGCTCCCACGGCATGTCCTCGGCCTTGACCACGTTCGGCAGCGTTGCGTAGCGGGTGCGGAATTCCTGCGAGGCCGCGATATCGTCGGCATGGAAGCTGCAGGTGGCGGAGCCGGACAGCGCCGGGCCCTTGTCCTGAAAGATCATGGGATCTCCTCGGCGCCTCAAAGATCCGACGGCGGTTGGTAATGGTCTTGACCGGGCGGCAGCTTGTCGGGCGGCCACTCCACGATCTTCTGAAATAACAGATGCATGAACAGGAACAGCGGCTTGGCCTTGAACACGAGCAGGATCGCCTCCTGCTCGGGATCGTCATTGAAATGCTGGTGAACGCTGCCGTTCTCGACAATCATCACGTCGCCTGCTTTCCACGGAATATGCCGGCCGTCGTGCACGTCATGGCCGCGGCCTTTGAGGACATAGAACACGGCGCTGTTGAGGTGGCCGTGCTTCTGACCGTAGGCCCCGGGGGCGTACGCCTCGATGTGGGACTCCAGCGACTGAATGATGCTGGTGGCCTGCGGGCTGATCACGCTCTTGCCGAACTGGCCAGGCCCACCCTTCCATGGCACCTCCTTGGAAGGATAGACGCGCTTTTCCTCAAGCAGCGCTTTGTAGAGGTGGCTGTAAGTTCCCTCCAGCGCCCGCACGAAGGTGCGCTTTTTTGCCCAGCGCTCCCATTTCTCGTGCTTCTTCTCCTCGGCATATTCGTCGGGCTGGTTGTGGCCAATGCCCGGACGCGCCTGCTCATACATGCCTGTCATTGCGCCCTCCTCGGGCACGGACCAGCTGGGATGGATGTGCCGTCATTACGGGATTGCGCAAACCCGCGCAAATGAACGCAGGACGGGTGAGCCGAAGGCAAAGCCCGCCGCGTTTGCGTGGAGGGTCCAGCGGATCACGCTTTCGCTCATCCGCCCTGGACGCCGTCTTCTGTCTATTGCCGCTCCCGAACGTCGACAAAATGACCAGCGATCGCGGCCGCCGCCGCCATTGCCGGCGAGACAAGATGCGTGCGGCCCTTGTAACCTTGGCGGCCCTCGAAATTTCGGTTCGAGGTGGAGGCGCAGCGCTCGCCCGGCGCGAGCTTGTCCGGGTTCATGGCAAGACACATGGAGCAGCCGGGCTCGCGCCATTCGAAGCCGGCCTGGCGCAGGATCTTGTCGATCCCCTCCGTCTCGGCCTGCTCCTTCACCAGGCCTGAGCCCGGCACCACCATGGCCTTGACGTTCGCGTGGACATGCTTGCCCTCGACCACGCGCGCAACGGAACGCAGATCCTCAATGCGGGCATTGGTGCACGAGCCGATGAACACGCGATCGAGCGCAATGTCGGTGATCTTCTCTCCGCCGTTGAGGCCCATATAGGCGAGGGAGGTCTCGGCCGCGCGGCGCTTGTTCTCATCCGCGATGTCGTGGGGCCGCGGTACCCGACCGGTCACGGAGGTCACCTGCTCGGGGCTGGTGCCCCAGGTCACGAGCGGCGGAAGCTTTGCCGCATCGAGCCTGATCTCGCGATCGAAATCGGCTCCCTCGTCCGACCGCAAGGTCTCCCAGTAGCGCATCGCATCGTCCCACTGCTTGCCTTTTGGCGCACGCGGGCGGCCCTTGAGGTATTCGAAGGCCTTCTTGTCGGGGGCGATGAAGCCCGCCTTGGCGCCGCCCTCGACCGACATGTTGCAGACCGTCATGCGGCCTTCCATGGAGAGGGCGCGGATTGCCTCGCCGGCATATTCGAGGGCGTAGCCGGTGCCGCCCGCGGTGCCGATCTCGCCGATGATGGCAAGGATGATGTCCTTGGCGGTCACCCCCGTCGGCAGCTTGCCGTCGACGACAGCGCGCATGTTCTTCGACTTGGTCTGGATCAGCGTCTGAGTGGCCAGCACATGCTCGACCTCGGAGGTGCCGATGCCGTAGGCGAGCGCGCCGAAGGCGCCGTGGGTCGCGGTATGGCTGTCGCCGCAGACGAGGGTCGTGCCGGGAAGCGTGAATCCCTGCTCCGGCCCGATGATGTGCACAATGCCCTGCCGCCGGTCGAACTCGTCGAAATATTCAAGCCCGAACAGCTTGGCGTTCTCGGCGAGATAGGCGATCTGGGCGGCGCTCTGCGGATCGGGATTGGGCGCCTTGCGGTCGGTGGTCGGGACGTTGTGGTCGACTACGCAGAGCGTCTTCTCCGGCGCCCGCACGGTCCTCCCGGAAAGCCGCAGACCCTCGAAGGCCTGCGGGCTCGTGACCTCGTGCACGAGATGGCGGTCGATATAGATGAGACAGGTGCCGTCCGCCTGCTCATCGACCAGATGAGCTTCCCAGATCTTGTCGTAGAGCGTGCGCGGCATGCTACTCGGCGGCCTTGCCCATCGCCTCGCCGGCCTCATGATCGGCCGCGCGATGGTCCTGCCGCTCGGAGATGCGCGCCGCCTTGCCGCGGCGGCCGCGCAGGTAATAGAGCTTGGCGCGGCGCACCTTGCCGCGGCGCACGATTCTGATGGAATCGATCATCGGCGAATACAGCGGGAAAACGCGCTCCACGCCCTCGCCGTAGGAGATCTTGCGCACCGTGAAATTCTCGTTGAGGCCGGAGCCCGCACGCCCGATGCAGACTCCCTCGTACGCCTGGATACGGGTGCGCTCGCCCTCGACTACCTTCACATTGACGAGAACGGTGTCGCCAGGTCCGAACTCCGGGATTTCCTTGCCGGCGGAAAGCTTGGCCACCTGCTCTTTTTCGAGCTGCTGAATGAGGTTCATGGGACTTTCTCCGTCGGGCGCAGTCCGGACGAGGCGCGCATTTCTTCCTGATGGGGTCGGGCCAGCTTCTACGATACGGCGCAGCTTTTGTCACCCGCCGCGCTGTAATCCCTCCCCGAAGGGGAGGGTGGCCGCCGAACGAAGTGAGGCGGTCGGGTGGGGAGAGAAGTGGTGAGACCCGTGAGCTCCTCGCATTTAAGAACTCCCCACCCGGCGGGCGAGATAGGCCGACCACAGATCGGGCCGCCGTTCCCGGGTTAGCCGCTCGGCCTGCGCGCGCCGCCAGGCCGCGACCTTGGCATGGTTCCCGCTGGTGAGCGCCTCCGGAATGGCATGATCTTCCCACACCTGCGGCCGCGTATATTGCGGATATTCCAGGAGCCCGTCGGCGAAGCTTTCTTCCTCGCCGGAAACCTCTTTGCCCATCACGCCGGGAACCAGGCGAACGCACGCATCGATGAGAACGAAGGCCGCAATCTCGCCGCCGGAGAGCACGTAGTCGCCGATCGAGACCTCCTCCAGGTTGCGCGCCAAAATGACGCGCTCGTCGACGCCTTCGAAGCGGCCGCAGAGCAGGATCACCCCGGTCCCCCGCGCGAGCGCAGCGACCCGTCGCTGCGTGAGAGGCGCCCCGCGCGCGCTCATCAGGAGGCGTGGCCGCGCATCCTCGGGCGAGGCTACCGTATCAAGGGCGCGGGCGAGGACGTCGGCGCGCATTACCATGCCCGGTCCGCCGCCGGCCGGCGTGTCGTCAACCGAGCGGTGCCGGTCGGTCGCGTGCGCGCGGATGTCGACCGGCTCGAGTGCCCACACTCCCGCGGCAAGCGCTTTGCCCGCCAGGCTCGACGACAGCGGCCCGGGGAACAGCTTGGGAAAGATGGTCAGAACGGTGGCACGCCACATGTTATTTGCTGGTTCCGTCATTGGGCGGCGGCACGACCACGATGTGTCCGCCGGCGAGGTCGACTGCGGGCACGCAAGCCTGCGTGAACGGCAGCATCATGGTAATGCCGCTTCCGGCAATGCGCAGCTCGAGAATATCACCGGCGCCGAAATCATGGACCGCCGACACTGTCCCGACCTCACGGCCGTCGTTTGTCACCGCGCGCAGCCCGATCAGGTCCACGTGATAAAATTCGTCCGCCGCGGGCGCCGGCAAGCGCTCGCGCGGGACGAATAGCTTGAGGTGGGCGAGCCCTTGCGCGGCGTTGCGGTCACGTATCCCGCGCAGCTGCGCCACGAGATGGCCCCTTGCCGGCCGCAGCGCCTCAATTACGAAGCTCGCCGAGCCATCCTCGCTCTCCAGCGGCGCATAGTCCTTCACCGCCATCGGGTCGGCAGTAAACGACTTGAGCTTGACCTCGCCGCGGATGCCATGCGCGCCGCCGATTTGCGCCACACAGATGCGATCGGTCGCCATCTCGGCCGCCCATTCTGGCGCAGCGTTTCCGCCTGCGGCGTCATTCCGGGCCGAGGCCTGAAGGGCCGAGATCCCGGAATCCAGTAATCGACGACATAGCTTACTGGATTCCGGGCGCGCCGCTACGCGGCGCCCCGGAATGACGGACAACAATGGTTGCCTCAGCTCGCCGGCTTGGCGGCGGCTGCGGCTTTTGCGGCTGCGGCCGCCTTCGCGGCCTCCTCGGCGCGCGCCTTGCGCTCCTTGCGCGGGACCGCCCGGTTCGGGTTGTTGCGCGCTTCGCGCTTCATGACGCCGGCCTGGTCCAGAAAGCGCAGCACGCGATCGGTGGGCAGCGCGCCTTTCGCAATCCACGCCTTGGCCTTGTCGAGGTCGAGCTTGATGCGCTCGGCTTTCTCCTTCGGCAGGAGCGGATTGAAAAAGCCGAGCCGCTCGATGAAGCGACCGTCGCGGGGCGAACGGCTGTCGGCAATCACGATGTGATAAAACGGCCGTTTCTTGGTACCGGCACGTGCGAGACGAATTCTCAGAGACATTGGGGTTCCTTGTTTCTCACTTCTTCTTTCCGAATCCGGGAAAGCCGGGGGGCTTGCCGCCGAGGCCGGGCAGCAGCGGTCCCGAGCCTGGAAGTTTCCCGGACAATCCCGGCAGCCCCGGGGGAAGCTCCGGCAGCCGTGCCCCGCCGGGCAGTCCCGGGAGACCGGAAGGCATCTTCTCCGCGAGCTTCTGCATCTGCTCGGGGCTCGGCATGCCGCCGCCCAGCCCCAGCATGTTCGCAAGCCCGGCCATCGGTCCGCGCTTGCCGCCGCCCATCGCCTTCATCAGGTCGGCCATGGTGCGGTGCATCTTGAGCATGCGGTTGATGTCCTCGACCCTGGTGCCGGAACCGGCGGCGATGCGCTTCTTGCGGCTCGCCTTGAGGATGTCCGGGCTCCTGCGCTCCCTGGCCGTCATGGAATCGATGATGGCGACCTGGCGCTTGAGCACGCGCTCATCGAGATTCGCGGCAGCAAGCTGATTCTTCATCTTGGCGATACCGGGAAGCATGCTCATCAGCCCGGACATGCCGCCCATGTCCTTCATGGAGATAAGCTGCTCGCGCAGGTCCGAGAGATCGAAGGCACCCTTGCGCATGCGCTCGGCGACGCGCGCGGCCTTCTCCGCGTCGATGGTCGCGGCCGCCTTTTCGACCAGCGTGATGATGTCGCCCATGCCGAGGATGCGATCGGCGATGCGCGCGGGGTGAAAATCCTCCAGTGCATCCACCTGCTCGCCGACGCCGACGAGCTTGATCGGCTTGCCGGTCACCGCGCGCATGGAAAGTGCCGCGCCGCCGCGGCCGTCGCCGTCGACGCGCGTGAGCACGATCCCGGTGAGCCCGACGCGCTGGTCGAACGAGCGGGCGAGGTTGACCGCATCCTGCCCGGTAAGCGCGTCGGCGACGAGCAGGACCTCGTGCGGATTGGCCGCCCGCTTGACCTCGGCCGCCTCCGCCATCATCGCCTCGTCGAGCGTGGTGCGACCGGCGGTATCGAGAATGACCACATCGTAGCCGCCGAGACGGCCCGCACTGAGGGCGCGCTGCGCGATCTGCGTGGGCTGCTGCCCCGCCACAACCGGCAGCGTCTCGACGCCGACCTGTTTCCCCAGCACCGCCAGCTGCTCCATGGCCGCCGGGCGACGCACGTCGAGGGAGGCCATGAGCACCTTGCGCCGCGCCTGCTCGACAAGACGCTTGGCGAGCTTGGCCGTCGTCGTCGTCTTGCCTGACCCCTGCAGGCCGACCATCATGATCGGCACCGGCGCGGGCGCGCTGAGGTCGACCGGCTCGCCGCGGGCGCCCAACGTCTCGACCAGCTGGTCATGCACGATCTTGACCACCATCTGGCCGGGCGTCACCGACTTGATCACTTCGACGCCGACTGCCTTTGCCTTTGCCTGCTCGGTAAAGGCGCGCACGACCTCCAGCGCAACATCGGCTTCGAGCAGCGCGCGGCGCACTTCGCGCAGCGCCGCATCCACGTCGGCCTCGGTCAGCGCACCGCGGCGCGTCAGGCGGTCGAGGATGGTGCCGAGTCGCTCGGACAGTGAATCGAACATCGCGCTCCTTTAGCTCGTCCCGAGGAGCGTGCGCAGCACGCGTCTCGAAGGACGTGTTTCCTGCTTCATCCTTCGAGACGCGCCCCCTTTTGGGCGCCCTCAGGATGAGGTTCCTCGCAAATGCCGCAGGCGCCCGAGGGCGCGGCGCGCTGTCGGGCGTTGGCCTCCGGCCTCGCGGACCGGTCGGCGGTTTCGTCGCGGGCTCTTTGCGAGAGCGCGCGGAACCTATGGAGGCGGGGCGCGCGAGTCAAGGATGGCCGGCGCGTAGCCCGCGTTGATCAGCGCCGTCCGCACCGTGAGAATCTGCGCAAGCTTGATTGCGCCGCGAAATGCGTCGCTGGCGCTCCATCCGGGCTACGGGGCGGCGACCGTTGCGGCAGTGTTTGATTTCCGCTTAGCTGGCAAGGCAATGCCCGGAGGTTCCGCATGGATGCGGATCTGGTCAGTGATGCGGAAGAGGAGATCAGGCTCAAGGGCGCGGGCATCATCGCTGCCATCAAGGAGAGTGGCGTCGAGTTCATCCTGTCGGTGCCCGATATCGTGACCAGCGGCGGGCTGCTGCGCCCGATCGCGCGCGATGCGCACTTTCGCCTGATCCGGGTCTGCAAGGAGGACGAGTGCATCGGCATCGCATCGGGCCTGCATTATTGCGGCAAGCGGGCGCTCTGCCTCATCCAGCACACCGGCTTCCTCGACTCCCTCAATGCGATCCGCGGCGTCGCGGTCGAGTATGCGCAGCCCATCTGCATGATGATCGGTCTCCTGCAGCATGATCCCGAGAAGGCACCGCGTGACTCGCCGCGCTATGGCGTGCGCATCATGGTGCCGATCCTCGACGCCATGGGAATTGCGCATCATCTGATCAACGAGGATGCCGACGTGGCATTGATTCGCCCGGCGATCGAGCATGCTTACGCCGCGTCCGCACCGGTTGCTCTCCTGATCGGGCGGCGGCCTTCTCCGTCATGATGAAACGCCACCAATGCTTCCGCGTGCTGGCGCGGCACATCACCGACGAGATCGTGGTTGCGACCTACAGCTCGGCGGTCGACTGGCTCGATCTCGGCGAGCGCACGCTCAACTACTTCTCCGTCGGCGCGATGGGGCTGGATTCATCGCACGCATTGGGGCTTGCGCTGGGGCGGCCGGATCGGCGCGTCATCTGCCTGCAGGGGGACGGCAGCCTGCTGATGAACCTCGGATGCCTGGTGACCATCGCCGCCGCGGCGCCGAGAAACCTCGTGCATTTCGTCGTGCAGAACGGAACCTATGAGGCGAACGGAGCACACCCGATCCCGCAGCCGCATGTCGATTTTGCGGCCATGGCGCGCGCGGCGGGGTTTGCGCACGTGCACGATTTCGCCGACCTCGCCAATTTCGAGCAGCAGGCGGGCCATGTTGTCAGGCTGTCTGGCCCGGTGTTTGTGACGCTGCGCGTCGAGCCGTCGAGGCCGCTCACCTACGACTATCCCAGGCTCTATGATCCTGCCCGCCGCGAGGCGCTCAAGGCGGCGCTGCGGCCGGGCGGACAGCGGCGCGGATGATGAAACATGCGCGGCGAGGCGCGAGATCGTCGCGTGTCAGAACTCCCCACCCGGCCTCGCTTCGCTCGGCCACCCTCCCCTTCGGGGCCCTTCGGGGAGGGATTGGCGCTACGCCGGCGCGGGATTGGCGATCTCCGGGGCGACGAGGCGGTAGCCGATGCCGAGCTCGGTCAAGAGGATGCGCGGCTGCGTGGGATCGGCCTCAATCTTCTGCCGCAGCTTGCGCATGAAGATGCGCAGGTAGTGGGTGTCCTGCAGGTGCGGCGACCCCCAGATCTCCTTGAGCAGGAACTGGTGGGTGACCACGTTCCCTGCGTGCTGGGCAAGCAGCTGCAGCAGCCGGTATTCCTTGGGCGTGAGCATCACGCGCTCGCCGTCGATGGTGACGATGCGCGCAGCAAGATCGATGGAGAGCGGTCCGATCCTGATCACCGGCTCACCCGTGGAGACGCGCACGTAGCGGCGCATGGCGGCGTGCGCCCGCGCGAGCAGCTCCGCCATGCCGAACGGCTTGACCACGTAGTCGTCGGCGCCGCGCTCGAGCAGACGCACCTTCTCCGCCTCGTTCGAGCGCACGGACAGCACGATCAGCGGCACGCTCGACCAGGTGCGCAGGCGTTCCAGCACATCGCCGCCGTCCATGTCCGGCAGGCCAAGATCGAGAATCACGAGGTCGGGGGGCTTGAGCGTGGCAAGTCGCAGCGCGCCCTGCCCGCTCTCAGCCTCTTCGACTGCAAAGCCGTCGAGCTCGAGGCCCGCGCGCAGGAAACGGCGGATCTGCTGCTCGTCGTCCACCACCAGGGCAAGCGGATTGGCTTCAGTCATCGGGACCGACCTCGGGCTCGGTCGTCGGCGTCGCAAACGGCAGATGTATGGCAACGGTGGTGCCGCAGTCGATGCCAGGGCTCGCCGCTACGATCTTTCCGCCATTGGCATTGACGAAGGCCTGCGCGATCCACAGGCCGAGCCCGGAGCCCGAGGTGGTCGCGGCGTGGCGCTGGCCGCGGAAGAAGCGCTCGTAGATCTGACCGTTCTCCAGGGCGCTGAGCCCTGCGCCCTGGTCGCGCACCGAGAGCACAACCTGGCTGCCATTGCGCTTGGCCGCGACCGTGATTGGAGAGCCGGCGGGCGAGTATTTTGCCGCATTATCGACGATCTGCACGAATGCCTGCTCGACCAGCACGGCATCGACATAGATGAGCGGCAGATTCGAGTCGAGATCGAGCAGCACCTTGTGGCCCGCGAGATGCCGCCTTCGCCGCTCGAGCGCGGAGTTGACGATGTCCTGCGGCTCGATCCACTCGCTGTTCGGGGTGATCTGTTTGCGGCTCACCCGGGTCGCATCGAGCAGGTTCTGGATATCGTTGTTGAGACGCTCCGATTCGTCGCGCACGACGCCGGCCAGCGAAGTCAGCCGCTCATCGGCGGCCACCGCGGGAGAGTTGCTGAGCACCGTCGCTGCCCCCAGGATCGAGGAGAGCGGGGTGCGCAGCTCGTGCGACACCGACCCGATGAGCGCTTCCCGCAGCAGCTCGGTCTCGGAGCGCATCTTGGCATCATCGAGCGCGCGCGCAACATCGAGGTGCTCGAGCGTGGCAGCGGCGTCCGCCAGTACGTCGTCGACCCGCTGGCGAATCTCCTCGATGTCGGCGGCCGGCACGCTGCCGAGATCGATGGCAATGACGCCGAAGTCGGCATTGGCCTCGGACACCCGCCGGATGAGCCAGACGTCGCCCGCGCCGTCGTCCACCGTGCTGACGGGGATGTGGCCATCGCGGACGTGCGCGATGGCGTCATGCACGCGCGCGGCGAGCGACATCCCTTCCGGCAGGACACCAGGCTCGCCGGCGCCGGCGCCAAACAGCACGACCTTGCGCTGCACGAGATTGGCCAGGTGCTCCTCAATTGCGCGATAAATCTCGCCGGCCGAAGACGCCACCGCCAGCCGCCGCGAGAAGGCGTAGAGGTCGCGCATCTCTTTCTCGCGTTTGCGGGCGAGCTCGGTCTGCTGCTTCATGGAGTTGGCAAGGTGGCTCACGACCGCGGCCACCACCATGAACAAGACAAGATGGAGGAACTCGTTGGGCCGCGCGATGTAGAAGCTGTAGTACGGGCTGAAGAAGAAGTACCCCGACATCAGCACGCCGGCGACGGCCGCGACCAGCGCCGGAATCAGACCGAGGTGCCAGCCCGCGAGCAGCACGGGAAGCAGATACACCGCCGAGCCGCGGCGGATCTCGAGCGAAAGGGCAAGGGCGTAGACGACGCCGGTCGTTGCCGCGACCATCAGCAGCGCAATCACGCTGCCGCGCAGTTCGCGTCCTATGCGTTCGAATCGAGCCACGGTTTCGTCCTGTGCCGCGTGCTGCGGCGCTCTCACATATAATACGGCGCCTGCGGGAGCGGGATGGCTTTTCTTCGGGCATGTTCACACACGGGGCGCGGGTTATCCCTCCCCGCAGGGGAGGGTGGCCGACCCCCGACTTGATCGGGGGAGGCCGGGTGGGGAGTTCTGAAAGGCGACCATCTTGCGGGTCTCTTCCCACCTCACCCCCACCCGACCGCTCACCCCCATCCGACCGCCTCACTTCGTTCGGCGGCCACCCTCCCCTTCCGAACTCGGGCTTGCCCGAGTTCGGCACTCTCATGCGGCCCAAGTCGGATATATCCGACTTGGGCTGGGGAAGGATAAGCGGCGCTATTGCCGGGCAGCGGGAGCCGGCGCCGGGGTCTCGAACGAGATGGCCTGTACCGCCATGGTTCCGATCAAGGTCGGCAGCGAGAGGCGAAATGGCGCAAGAAAGCGCGTTCCGGCAATGGGCGCGAAGGAAATTTCCATGTCGCGACGGCCGGCGACATATCTCACGATCATGCTGTCGGCGCGATGCCCGGCGATGGGGCGCAGGACAACGTTGCACACGAGCAGGCGCTCCCCCTCCGGCCTGTGCTGCATCTTCTCCACCAGTTTGAACGACAGGGCGAGATCATAACGCCTTCGGCCATCGAACACGGCAAGTGTCCGCTCGCAGCTCTCCTTCGCCGGGGCAGCCTCACCGCCCGCATCGGGAAGGAGCAGAGCA
>Ga0306921_10000789_pt1 | contig 29454 bp, 23 predicted proteins | sample sta12Cox44000080_FD_203760 | JGI IMG/M metagenome (GOLD analysis project Ga0306921, IMG submission 203760) | Lab enrichment of tropical soil microbial communities from Luquillo Experimental Forest, Puerto Rico - statoxic.12C.oxic.44.000.080 (v2)... | ecosystem: Environmental > Terrestrial >... | reverse complement strand
CATCAGTTCCACAGTGCCGTCTCGACTGTCGTCATCGACGATCAACAGCTCGATTTCTAAACCATGATTGTTCCTGACCTGCGCGACACGCTCTATGAGATACGGCAGGTTCGCCGCCTCCCTGTAAGTCGGCGTAATTATGCTGATCCGTGGTTGCTGCACCGGAGTCTGTTGCTGCATGGGAGTGAGCTGCAGCACGGTATTCGGTTGCAGCGCGGTATTCGGTTGCAGCACGGTACTTGGTTGCAGCACGGGACTGGCTTACAGCAAACGACTAGGTACCATCTTGCCCTGATGTAGATGACATGTGAAAGCCATGACAGTAGCGTTGCGTCCCTGGGCGCTCGGACGCCCACACCAGGAGTGTTGGCAGATTCAGTGCATCCCTCAGGCGTTACTGCAGAATGACCAGATGCTTGAGCTTGGAGTTAGCCGTACGGTGGCAGCGGCCACGAGTTTCCGGGGGCAAAGGCCCTGCCGAAACAGCGCGATCATCGGTGTCGCGATCACACGCGGAGACTTCAAGGCTGCCCTGGACAAACCGGTTGATGGTGGATACCGGCTGGCAGGGACTCAGGTATGGATTCAAGTGGTGGCTGCAGCCGATCAAGGACGGCAAGGAATACGTCTGGCACGCTATCGGTTTCGGTGGTCAGCGCCTGATCGTCTTCCCGTCCACGGGGCTGATCGCGACCTTCACGGGCTGGGACATCGTCGAGGATATCCCGTTCGACACCGAACTCGCGGAGCGCCTGATGCCCGCGGTACGATCCGCCTCGTGCAGCGATTCCACGCCCTGAGGCTCGCCTGCGCTTCCAACGACCGCGGGTCGCTATCGAACGATCCCGATAGCGACCCGCATGCAGGTGGGCGCCGGATGACTGCAGGCCTCGGCCCGTTACCGGCTCAGAACCTGTAGAGCGCGGTCAGACCGTACGTCCGCGGCGGCAGTCCACGGCCGAAGTAATTGGTATCGAAATTCACTTCCTGGCCGGTTGCCGACACGTAGCCGTTGCCGGCGGTCGTTGCCAGATCGCGCGAGACAAAGATCGGCGTGTGGTAGTTGAGCGCGTTGTGAACGAACAGTGACAGGTCGAGCCCAGAGAAGCGCAATCCGGCGCGTAGGTCGAGGATCTTGATTTCGGGCAGACCCGGCAGCGTGGGGTCCGAATTGGGCGCATTCGCCGGATTGATGTACGGGACCAGGCTGTTCTGTGCGGTGGCGTACTGGTAGTCGAGGCGCACATAGGGTTTCCTGGAAACGCTGTTCCATACGTACTCGGCGTTCACATCCATGTTCCACGGGGAGGCCAGCAGGTGATCGCCCTTGGCCACGATTTGGTCGTAGAGACCGGGACCCGTGAGCGCCACCGCGTTGTCGTAGGAGGAGTCGGTGTAGGCGGCGATGAAGCCGAAGGTGAGGTCCGGCGTCGCGAGCCAATTGATCTCGATGTCTCCGCCCTTGCCGGTCACGCTGCCGAGGTTGAAATTGAATCCGAGCCCGCAGGTGAGATACACGAACTGCTGGATGTTCTTCCAATCAATGTAGTAGAGCGCCGCGCTCACCTGCAGGCGGTGATCCGCGAGGGTGTTCTTGGTACCGATCTCGTACTGCCACAGCGAATCGGACGTAAAGGTGGCCGGCGTCGAGGGAAGACCGACAGTACACTGCGGTGGCAGCTGCGCATTGATGCCGCCGGGCCGGAATCCTTTGGCCGCACTTGCGTAGTAGAGGCTGTCGGGTCTGGGTGTGTAATTCAATACCAAGCGCGGGGTGAGTGGCTTATCACTACCGGAAGTCGTGCTGTCGATATTCTGATTACCGAAAATACCGAACTGCTGTTCTTTGACCACCCCGGTGTAGTCGAGCTTCGAGTAGCGCAGTCCGGCGGTGGCCGAGAAAACCTGACTAAACTTGTAGGTCAGCTCACCGAATACCGCCAATTGCTTGTCGAGCATGCTGAACTGAGGCTGCGAGTAGGTGAGGTTATCCGGCCCGCACTCTGACGGCACCGGGCACCCATCGGCGCTGTGGATGAACTCCGTCGAATTTTCGTAGGCGTGCAGATAGAAGACACCGGCCGTCCACTGGAGCCTCGAGGTGGCATCCACCGAGCTGAACCTGATCTCTTCGCTGAAATTGTTCTGGTGATCGGTGAAGTAGGCGCTGCTGGTATCGCCTTCGGGCGGGTATTGATTGAACAGGAACACCGTGCTGATCCACTGCGTGTAATCGGACACCGAATGCTGGTCGCGCGAGAAGTACGAGGTATTCGAGACGATGTCCGCCCAGGGCTCGTGCCAGTCGATCTTGAGGGCGGCGACGTACCAGGGGTCGGTGCTTGGATTGCGCTGAGCGTTGCCGTTACGGTAAACGTTGTCGGCAGGGTTGGAGATGTTCGGCCAGTACGCCGCAGTGTCGTTGATGTGCAGGGTCTGGATGTAGAACGATGGGTCGATGGTCAGATTTTCCGTCGGGGCCCAGCGCAGCGCGGCGCGAAATGTCTGCGTGTCATGCCAGTTGGAATGGGACTCGGTCGTGCCGGTGACCTCCGGGATGGCGGTATAGACGTTCGCCGGAAAACCGAAGCACCCGGGATTACAGACCGTCGGGGTGAAAGGCGGTCGCGTGTAATTCACGCGGTCGACCCAGCCGCCGTCTTCACGGAAGGAGGCACTGATGCGAAATCCGAGCACTCCGTCGATGATCGGGCCGCCGAACGCCGCGCCAGCTTCGTAGTTCTGTCCCCCTCCGTCGATCTGGCCGAATTCGGCCTTCGCGAAGCCCGAAGACTGCGTCAGTCCCGGCGCAGGTGTGATGAACCGAAGGGTACCGCCCTCGGAGCCTGATCCGAACAGCGTGCCCTGCGGGCCTTTGAGCACCTCGACCCGCTCGAGATCGAACAGGGCGGGGTAGGGATTCAAGGTGCCGAAATTCAGGTGGCGGCTCTGGATCGGTGTGTCATCGATGTAGATACCGGTTGTCGGGACACCGGCCGACGACTGGATCCCGCGGATCGAAATATCGGAGTCCTCATCGTTGTAATTGCCGCTGGCACCCATGCCCTCTCTGATGAAGGTGACGCCTGGCGCCACCCGGGTCACATCGTCGATGTTATGCAGTCCTTTCGCTTCGATGGCCTCCTGGCTCAGCGCCGTGACGCTCATCGGCACATCCATCAGCTTCTCGGTGCGCCGCTCGGCCGTGACGACCACTTCCTTCAGCTCGCTGCCGGAGCCGGCGGCGCTCGCCTCGCCCGCCTGCGCCCAGCTCACCCGTTGGCTGACGGTACCGACCATGGCCAGCAGTGCAGCCAGAGCAAGTTTATTCATTCGTGATCGCATACCGCCCCACTTTGATGCATTGCACACGCAAGTTTGTTATCAGGTCCGCGGCAACCGTCTGGTTGCGCGGTACCGGAACAGGATCTCGTCGCCCGCGACCGGCAGGCGACGATACATAGAATGCTATCTTATTTTAAATGGCGCGAGGTGGCTTTCGCGCCACAGCCCGACGGTTTTTCGGCGCCCACGGGGGTCTTACATTGAAAGGCATTGTCTGCTCGGCTAGGATACTTCGATATCGAGGTAATATTTCTGAGACGGCCGCTGCGTGGCGCTGCTGCGCCGCGCTGCGGCGTGTCCGGCACAAAACGCAAGTGTTGACCCGCGAAGAGAATGAGCTGTTGTGCCGGGTGGAAGGCGATGCCCCCATGGGCCAGCTCATGCGCCGCCACTGGACCCCCGTTTGCCTGACCGAGGAGGTCGCTGAACCCGATGGCGCCCCGGTAAAGGCGCGCCTGTTCGGTGAAGATCTCGTGGTATTCCGTGACACACGCGGCCGCGTGGGCGTCATGGATGAGTACTGTCCGCACCGCGGTGCCTCACTCGTCTTGGGGCGGAACGAAGACTGCGGACTGCGGTGTCTCTATCACGGCTGGAAGATCGACACCGCAGGCAACGTGGTGGAAATGGCTGCGGAGCCGGCCGGTAGCGGTTTTGTGGAGAAAGTGAAGCATCGCGCTTACCCGACCCACGAGTGGGCGGGTCTGGTGTGGGCCTACATGGGCCCGTGCGACAGCGTGCCCGAGTTCGAGGCCCCGGCGTGGGCGCCAGCCGCCGACATCCGGGTGAGCATTGCCAAGGCGATCATTCCCTGTAACTGGGCCCAGATCCTGGAGGGCGCCATCGACTCGGCTCACAGCTCCAGCCTGCACTCCTCTGACATGGTCCCGGCGAAAGTGGACGGGGCAAAAGACACCGGCAAGACCTGGCTGCGTCCCTCGACCGACAAAGCGCCGCGCATGCAGGTGGAGCGCACGAGCTACGGATTCCGGTACGCGGCGTTACGCCGGCCGATCGTCAACTCCGCCAACCACGACTACGTGCGCGCGACCGTTTTTATAGCGCCGGCCACTGCGCTCATCCCGCCGAACAACCTCTACAATGTCGCCAACATCAATGCCCCGGCGGACGATACCAACACGGCGTTTTATTTCATCGCCTGGGGTCATCCGGCAAGAACGCCGCAGTCTGAAACCTGGCGTAAGTTTCTCGGCCTGCGCGTCGGCGTTGACCTCGACGATCGCTACGCGCCCTTGCGCAATGTGCGCAATCGGTTCTTGCAGGATCGGCAGGCGATGAAAGCCGGCAACTTCACCGGAATCGCCGGATTCCCCAACCAGGACATTGCCATGTGGGTGACCATGGGAGCGATCGCTGACCGGAGCCGCGATCGACTGGGCGCGAGCGATCTGGCCATTGTCGAGTTTCGGCGTGAGATGCTCGAGGCGGTGCGCGAGTTTCAGCAGGGTCGCCCGGCGATCGGCACCGGGGACTCACGCGCTACTGCCGGCGTTTGTGCGTATCAGGCGATCGTTCCGAAGTCGATCGACTGGCGCTCGTTTGAGGCGCGCTATGTCTGGGAGCCGAACGGACCTGAACTCGAGCCATCCTATTCGACGAGAGCCTGAGGCTGGCGCACTAGGTCCCATGGGTAAATTGCAGCTCTCGATCGCTATCGGCGACTACGACCGCACCCGCGCGCTTCTGGATGGCAGCGTACAGATCGATGGCGTGGATCCGGTGTACATGACGCTCGCCCCGGAGGAAATCTTTTTCCGGGCCTTCCGCAATGTCGAATTCGATATCAGTGAGTTGTCGCTCTCCAGCTATCTGATCAGAGCGTCGAAGGGCGAGAGTCCGTACATCGCCGTGCCGGTATTTCTGTCGCGGGCGTTTCGCCACACCTCCATCTATGTGCGCACCGACGTGATTAAACGCCCGGCCGACCTCAAGGGTCGGCGCGTCGGGATTCCCGAGTACCAGTTGACTGCCATCGTGTGGGCGCGCGCCCTTCTGCAGGATGACTACGGCGTGCGGCCGCAGGATGTTACATGGGTGCAGGGCGGCATCCTCACGCCCGGCAGGCCGGAGAAGATCAAACTCGCACTGCCCGCTGACGTACGGCTCGAGAGTGCTCCGCAGGGGGACACCATCTCAGCGATGCTCGATCGTGGCGAGATCGAGGGATTCATCGCCCCGCGTCCCCCCGGTGGTGCTGCCGCCCACAACCCAAATGTGGGGTGGCTGTTCGCGGATCCCACCGCCGTAGCCAAGGAGTACTACAAGCGCACCGGCGTATTCCCGATCATGCACGTGCTGGGTGTGCGCAAGGAGTTGGCGGCGCAACACCCGTGGCTGGCAGGTGCGCTGTTGAAGGCGTTCGAGCAGGCCAAGGGGGTGGCACTGGAAAAACTCGGCGATACCTCCGCCACCAAGGTCACGCTGCCATTCGTCGAAGAGCAGCTGAAGGCGGCGCGCGAAACGCTCGGTGAGGACTTCTGGTCCTATGGCGTCACCGCCAACCGGCGCACGCTCGAGACCTTCCTGCACCATCACCATGCGCAGGGGCTCTCCGTGCGCGCGATGTCCGTTGAGGAATTGTTTCATCCTGCAACGTACGAGTCCTACAAGGTATGAGCGCGGGCGCCGCTCCGATGATGCCGCTGCGGATTGCACGGGCCTTTACTGCGGCCGACGGCATCCGCTCCTTTGAGCTCGTTGCGCCCGCGGGCGGCTTGCTGCCGCCGTTCACAGCCGGATCTCACATCAAGGTCCGGGTGCCGAACGGGGAGCTGCGCAAGTACTCGCTGTGTAACGATCCGGGGGAGCGTCATCGTTACCTGATCACCGTCAAGCGTGAGCTGGCCGGCCGCGGCGGATCCGTGAGTCTGGTCGATGGCGCTCGCGAAGGCGACATCGTCCCAGGCTCAGCACCCGATAACGCCTTCCCGCTGGTGGCAACGGCTTCCCGGCACCTGTTCATCGCGGGCGGCATCGGCATTACTCCAATCCGCTCGATGATCTGCTCGTTGGGCGAGCAGCCCAACACACCCTGGACGCTGTACTACCTGACGCGCTCACCCGAGGCGACGGCATTTCTGGAAGAGCTAAGCTCACCAGAGCTGCGCCGCAATGTCTTCATTCATCACGACTACGGCGATCCTGCGCGGTCGTTCGACCTTTGGCCGGCACTGGAGCATCCTCAACCGGGCGCGCACCTCTACTGCTGTGGCCCGCGCGAGCTGATGGAAGCGGTCCGCGACATGTGCGGTCACTGGCCGCACTCCAACGTTCACTTCGAGAGCTTCACTGAGCGCGGCAGCGCGCGTCTGGATGACCGGCCGTTCCTGGTCAGGCTCGCCAGGTCGGGCCGAGCCTTCGAGATACCCGTGGGCAAGACGATCCTCGAGATACTGCGCAACAGCGGCTGCAGTGTCACCTCCTCATGCGAGAGTGGCACCTGCGGCACCTGCCGAACGGTTTTGCTGGCGGGCGCTGCCGATCACCGCGACATGGTGCTGCTGCCGGAGGAGATGAGCGGTCAGATCATGATCTGCGTATCACGTGCCAGGTCCGGCGAACTTGTCCTTGATCTGTAGATGAGCGTCTAAGCGTGTACCGCAGTTCCAAAGCTCGGTGATGAAAGAGCGTTCACTTCGGCTGGGCGTCGTGGGGCTGGGCCGCGCCTTCTCGCTCATGCTGCCGACCTTCGTGCAGGATGAGCGTATCGAGCTGGTCGCAGCGTGTGATCCTCGCGAGCCGGCAGGTTCGCAGTTCGTCCGGGATTTCCAGGCACCCGTGTACCAGAGTATCGATGCACTGGTCGCGGACCCCCGGGTGGAGGCGGTGTATATCGCGAGCCCGCACGAATTCCATGCCCAACACACGCAAATTGCCGCGGCGGGCGGCAAGCACGTCCTGGTCGAGAAGCCGATGGCGCTCACCATGGCCGAGTGTGACTCAATGATCGAGGCGTGCCGCAGGGCCGGAGTACACCTGCTCGTCGGCCACTGTCACAGCTTCGATACGCCTTATCTGCGTGCGCGCGATGTCATTGAGAGTGGTGAACTGGGTCCCGTAAGGATGGTTCAGGCTCTCAACTACACGGACTTCCTCTATCGCCCCCGTCGTCCGGAGGAGCTCGATACCGCCGCCGGAGGTGGCGCGGTATTCAGCCAGGCCGCCCATCAAGTCGACGTCGTGCGTCTGCTTGCCGGCAGCCGTGCGGTGGGCGTCCGGGCCATCACCGGGTCGTGGGACCGCAATCGACCGACCGAAGGCGCCTACTGCGCGTTGCTGTGGTTCGATGATGGTGTGTTTGCCTCGCTGACTTACAGCGGGTACGCCCATTTCGACTCCGACGAATGGTGTGGATGGTTCGGCGAGATGGGATCAGCGAAGAACCCTGATGACTATGGTCAGGCGCGCAGGCGTCTGGATGGTCTCCGTTCGGCAGCCGAGGAGGCCCAGCTGAAGGCCGCTGGAACCTACGGTGGGCCCGCTTACCGGACTAGCCGCCGCGGTGTCGAGCATCGCGGGCACCAGCACTTCGGTCCCGTGCTGGTCTCCTGCGAACGGGGCGATGTGCGGCCAGTGAGTGATGCGCTCTGGGTCTACGGCAATGACCGGTGTGAGCGACGGGTACTGCAGCCGCCTGCGGTGCCTCGGTTCGAGGTCATTGATGAGCTTTATGCTGCAGTGACCTTCGACGAACACCCGCTGCACGACGGTGCGTGGGCGAAAGCGACACTGGAGATCTGCCTGGCACTACTGGAGTCGGCTCGCGACCATCGGGATATCCACCTGCACCACCAGCCGACGCCTAAAGCGCTACTTCACACCGGCTCAGCCCGCTAGCACCGGTGCATGAACCAAATCAGGCCGCTGCCCGCGCACTCCCTCGTCTCCGTGCCTTGGGTTGCCGTTTCGTACGAGTTGACCCTCGGGCCTGCACCGCGAGGCTTTCCTGCAGGTTGGCCGACATGCGCATGAGCACCGACAGACAGGTTTCGAGTTCCGTCCGATCGATGCCGGCGGAGGCGATGGCATTGATCTCGAAAGCACAGGGCAGGAGCTTGTCGTGAAGCTCGCGGCCGCGCCTGGTGAGCGAGACGCGCAGCTTGCGGCGATCGCAGGGGTCGCGGCTGCGTGCGACCAGACCGCTCTTGATCATCAGCTCGATCATCGTAACCGTGGTCGTTTCCGTCACGTTCGTAATGTCACTCAGGCGCTTTTGCGTCAGGCCGTCTTCGATGCCCAGGGCGCGCAGGTAGTACCAGAATCCGCTGTTCAGGTTGTGGCGGCTCAAGTAGGCACTCAGCAGTCGGTCGAACATCCGGTGACAGCGCCGCACCTGGTTCCCGAGACTGCGCTCCGGCGGCAACATCAGTTTCTTGGCCATCTTCGCTTTCTATCCCCATGCCAGTCTGCCAAGACTACTTGCCCACTGGACAGCACGCCAACTCCGATGTTATCACTACGATATCGAAGTGTTTCCTGTTTAGCCGGGGCTCGCCCGGGCTCCGCCACGAGTTTGCCGGGGGCTGCATGCGAATTGATCGTTGCTATGTGTTGATAATGGTGTACGCCGTGCTTGCCGGGCCGCCGGTGCGGGCCGCCGAGACGGCTCCGGGGCCCGCGGCCGGTGCTGCGGCAGACGTGGTGATCACCGATGCGAAGATCTACACCGCAGATGCCCAACATTCGCTGGCGCAAGCCCTCGCCATTCGCGACGGCAAGATCGTGTTCGTCGGCTCCGTTGCGCGCGCGCAGCGCCTGATCGGGCCGCGTACCCAGGTACGGAATCTCCAGGGTCGTCTTGTTCTGCCGGGTCTCTTCGACTCCCATATCCACCCAGCGGGCATCCTGGATATCGAAAGCTGCGATCTCAACAGCGCTGCCAAAACGCTGCACGAGCTGTCCGCATTCGTGCGGGCATGCATCGAGCGCTATCAGGTGCCTGCCGGAGGCTGGCTGAGCGTGCACCAGTGGAACTTCGCCGAGGGCAATCAGCCCGATGCTGACTATCCCACTCTGGTCGCGTCCCTGGACAAGGCGTCCGACAAGGTAGCGATTCAACTTCTCGGCAACGACGGCCATCACGGGGCTTTCAATCACACCGCCCTCGCGCGCGCGAAAAACACCAGCGGCCAGGTCGTCGGCATCTCGAAACAGACGCTGGCGAAGGACCTGGCGCCATTTGGCAAGCTCATCGGTGTGGATGCCGAGGGCAATCCGAACGGTGCCGTCAACGAGAATGCACGCTGGCTCATGGATCCGCCCGGCTATCTCGCCGACTTTGCCCAGATCATGAAGGCACGGCAGCAGCTGCCGCAGAAACTCAATGCGGCGGGAATCACCGGGATCCTGGATGCCGCAGTGCCTCCGGAAGAGTTACCCCTTTATGACGCGCTGGCAAGCGAAGGGCAGCTGACGGTTCGCGCGACGCTCGCTCAGTTCTACGAGCCGGACTCGATGCTGACGCGAGACGGCAGCGTCGACTACGCCCGCATGATCGCCGCCGCCGAGCGCATCCGCTCCCGCTATGCCCATCATCGCCTGATTCGCGCCGATGTGGTCAAGCTGTTTGCCGACGGGGTTCTCGAAGGCAACCCCTACGCCGTCCCGCCGACGCTGCCGAATTCCCTGTCTCTGCGTCCGTACAATCAGCCCATTTACGGCAAGGATTCTGCCGGCCAGCTGACCGTCACCGGTTATGTCGACACCGGTTCGGCAACCTGCCAGCAGGTACGTGCTCAGCCAGCACAGTTCAGCTCCCCAGAGGCCGTCCGGCAGTTCATGTCCGCGCACGGTTTCCACCCCGAACAGTGCACCGTCTCGAGCGGTCAGCTGGCGCACGACCGGGCGGTGATACTCGAGTTCGTCAGACGCTTCCACCTGGCGGGATTCACGCTGCACATTCACGCTATCGGCGATGGCGCGGTCCGCGCGGCGCTGGATGCGCTGGAAGCTGCGCGGGCCGCGGACGGAGTGGCGACGCAGCACGATGGACTCGCGCATGTCCAGGTAGCGCCGCCCGCGGATGTGGCGCGGATCGGACGCGACCATCTCTATGTGGCGTTCACCTACTCATGGGCGGTAGCGGAGTCGTCTTACGACCTGACGGTGGTGCCTTTCCTCGATAAGGTCCTCGGCAACACCTACCCGGCACTGCATCTCTCCGGGGGTTACTACGAAGCAAACGCCTATCCGGTTCGCGCCGTGAAAGCGGCCGGGGGCACGCTGGTCGCGGGCTCCGATGCGCCCGTGAACACGCGCGACCCGCAGCCATTCGTCAACATGGCGGCTGCCGTGACGCGACGGCTGCCGGGACACGAGCCGCTGAATGCCGCGCAGGCGGTCTCGATTCAGGATGTCCTGGACGCGTACACGATAAATGGCGCCCGGTTCTTGCAGCGAAGTCATGAGGCGGGCTCGCTGGAGCCCGGCAAGTCCGCTGATTTCATCATCGTCGACCAGGATGTGCTGCAGCTGGCCGCCGCGGATCACGCTGCCGACATTGCCAAGACGCACGTGATCGAGACATGGTTCATGGGAAAGAAGGTGTACGGGGAAGCGCCACCAGCCGCCGCTGCACCCAAATAGCCGGCGCAACATCCGGAGCAGCCGTGACGCGTTCAACGTGAGCAGCCGGCATGCCTGGATCTCGGCCGCGCTTTCGAACACATGCCCCTGGAGCAACACAATGGATTGCCAGCCGGCTGCTGCGCAGCTATCGCGAAGGCGAGGCAGGCGTCGACTTTGGCATGCGGTGAGGCGCTGTCATGAAGCCGCCGCAGATCGTTGCGGCAATCACCAGTGCCTGGCGACGCCAGAAGGGGGCCGAGCTGCAGGTCCGCTCGATCGAGCGGCTTTCGGCGGGCGCGTCTGCGCAGACATGGCGAGTCAGCACCGTGACCGCCGGCGACGCGCAGGATTTGGTCCTGCAGCTCTTTGCGGGCCAGGAGCAACTCACCGGAGCGCTGCGGAAGGTCGAGCAGGGGCGCGTCCAGCAGGCGGCATATCTGGCGGGCGTGCCAACACCCGAGGTGCTGCTTACACTCGAGCCCGAGGATGGCCTCAACGATGGTTTCGTGTCGCGCTACACTCCCGGGGAGACACTGGGCAAGCGCATCGCGAGCGATGCGCGATTCGGCGAAGCACGCGTTCACCTGACGGAGCAATGTGCGCGAGTGCTCGCGCAGATTCATGAATTACCGCTGAGCTCGTTTCCCCGCCTCTGTCATCGTCCCGTGCACACCCAGCTTGAGGAGTTGGCACACCTCCATCGGACCGTGGGCGACGCGTTGCCCGCGTTCGAGTTCGCCCTCAGATGGCTGAAGGCGCACCTGCCACCCGCGGTGCCGCCGCGCGTCGTGCACGGAGACTTTCGTAACGGCAACCTGATTGTCGATGAGCGGGGGCTGGTGGCGGTACTCGACTGGGAAATGGCGCATCTCGGCGACCCGCTGGAGGACCTGGCGTGGCTGTGTCTGCGGCCCTGGCGCTTCGGTCAAGGCGCCAGGGCGGTCGGTGGGTTCGGCGAGCGAGCCGAGCTCTATGAACGCTACGTGCGCTACGGCGGAGAGCGACCTCAGGCCACAGTATTGAAGTTCTGGGAGGTGTTTGGCACGCTCAAGTGGGGTGTGATCTGCCAGTGGTTCGCGCGCCAGTTTGTGACCGGCGAGGTGCGTGTGCTCGAGCGGGCAGCGATTGGGCGACGCACGTCCGAAGCGGAGCTCGACCTCGTTGAGCTCATCGAGGGGCACGATGACTGATCACGCCGGCGTACCGCAGCTGCTGCGGGCGGTGCGCGAGTGGCTCATCGACGAGCGCGCTTCCGAACCCGATGCCACGTCGGGGCATTCGGCAAGGATCGCCACGAACCTGCTCGATATCATCGCGAGAGAGCTCGAGATCGGCCCCGCGCTCCGCGGCAGCGAGCGATTGCGCCTGGTCGCGTTGCTCGGACGCGACGCCGACCTCGAAGCGCTAAACGAGGCCCTGTGCGCGAAGATTGCCGCGGGTGTGATCGATGTCAGCGATCCTCACCTATTGAATCATCTTCGGCTGACGGCCCTGGGCAAGCTTGCGATCGATAACCCCGGTTACTGGAGTTATCGCCGCGCGGCGGCTCGTGTCGGCTTCAAATTCTAGTCTGCTAGTCTCTGCAGGAATCTGACGAGGCTCGCCCCGACACCGCGCACTATATTGTGTGCGCTGACATCGCGCAGCTTGCCGGATTCGTCGAAGCTCGCACCGGTGGCGAGTGCAATGCGCCACTGCTGTGGAATCAGCGTCACATTGATCGTGCCGAGAATCTGCCGCAAGTGCTGCTGGGCTCTGAGTCCTCCTGCGGAACCGACGGACCCCGACACCAGCGCGGCAATCTTGCCTTCATAGCTCGCGAGCGACGCTTCGCCGCGCGCCGAGCGTGTGGTCCAGTCGATGACATTCTTGAGCACGCCCGGTACCGAGCCATTGTACTCGGGCGTCGAAATCAGCAGGCCGCGGTGCTCGCCCAACAGGCGCTGCAATTCCACTGCCGCGTGCGGCAGGCCGCCCGAGGCCTCCAGATCGCCGTCGTAGAGCGGCAGGGGGAAGTCCCGCAGGTCGATCAAGGTGACCGACCCACCCGCCTCGCGTGCGCCGGCGACGGCGATCGCGATCAGCTTCTTGTTCACCGAATCGCGGCGCGTGCTGCCCGCAAACGCGAGAATCGATGCGGCCGCGTTCACCACGACGCCGCGCCCGATGTCAACATGCGATCATCTCCACTACTCCGTGAGGTGTGCCTGCCCGGCAGTTGGCGGGTAGATTTCATTCTGCGGCAGAATTACTTAGGATTCTATCAGTCTTTCGATTGCCGGCGTGACCTCAGCGCCTTGCGCCCGGGGCGCTCGGAGGCTTCGTGAGCCAGATTCTGCGCCAGATTGAACAGCACTCGCCGGGTAACCCGCAGATCCTGGGCGTCGATGCCGCGCGCCGCGATGGCGTTCACCTCGGCAGCGTAGGGAATCATTCTCCGTTCCAGCTCCCGCGCCTTGCGTGTGAGGAAGACCCTCACCTTGCGCTGGTCGCTGGGATCGGCGCGGCGGAACACGAAGCCGCCGCGCTCGAGACCCTTGATCGCGACGACGGTCGTGGGCTCACGCATGTCGACGCGCTGGCTGAGCTCGCTCTGGGTGATGCCGTCCTCGTGCCACAGCACGCGCAGAAAGGCCCATTGGCCGCTCGAGATTCCGTGGCGCAGCGTGCGGTTCTCGAGCGCCTTCGCAAAGCGTCGAAAAGCGCTGCGACACAGATAGCCCATGCTGTTGCGCGGGTTCTGCCAGCGCTCGTATGCCGCGCTTCGCGACCGTGAGGGAGTCCTGCTTGCCATGGAAAAGTCCGTGAGTAGTTCGCTGTTGTTGATTCCGAGTCAATTGTGCACCGCCGCAGCGTGGCAACACCAGATTGACAACCTAAAGGACAAGGTGCAGATCTCTGTCGCCAACCAGCGGACGAGCGATTCGATGGCGGGGCTCGCCCGCAGCATTCTGGCCGGCGCACCGGCGCGCTTTGCCACGGCGGCCCACGGCATGGGCGGTTTCATCGCATTTGAGATGTGGCGTCAGGCGCCCGAGCGGATCGAACGCCTGGCACTGTTCGATACGCTCGCGACGCCGGATACACCGCAGCAACGTGTGCGACGGGCAGGGTACGCGGAGCTCGTGCGCCGCGGTCAGTTCACGCGGGTGATCGAAGAGCGCTTGCCGATACTCTTTCATCCGGACCGCCAGGCTGAGGAGCAGTTGCTGTCGGTCGCCCGGGCTATGGCTGCGGAGACCGGTCCTGAGGCGTTCCTGCGTCAGCAACGGGCGATCATCGATCGCCCTGACAGCCGCGCGACGGTCGCGAGCATCACCTGCCCGGTGATCGTGGTGATCGGGCACCAGGATCGGATCACTGCGCTGACTGATGCCGAGGCAATTGCAGCAGGGATCAGCGGAGCTCGCCTCGAGGTCGTGGAGAACTGTGGTCATATGGTTCCACTGGAACAGCCGCAGCGCACGAGCGAGTTGCTCGCGCGCTGGCTCGCCGTCTAGTCCCGCAGGTGGGTGGTGGCGCCGCGCGTCGGCGCTCGCGTTGCGTCCGTCACCCAATTTTTCGCTCCCGGCCCTGCCAGTAACGGAGCCGCAACTCCCGGCGCAGCACTTTGCCGGCGGCGTTGCGCGGCAGCTCGCTCACGAAGTCGATCGATTTCGGTGCCTTGTAGGTGGCGATACGCGCTCGTGCCCACGCGATGATCGCCTCGGCGGCCGGTGGCTGAGTCGCTTCAGCCACCACGATCGCCTTCACCTCTTCGCCCCAACGCTCCGATGGCACGCCGATCACGGCGACCTCGCGCACTCCGGGGCAGCCAGCGAGCGCGTTTTCGACTTCAGCGGGATAGACGTTCTCCCCACCGGTGATAATCAGATCCTTGATGCGGTCGTGAACATAGAGGTAGCCATCATCGTCGAAATAGCCGGCATCGCCGGTGCGCAGCCAGCCATCAGGTATCGCTTGCGCGGTCGCATCTTGCTGACGCCAGTACTCCTTCATGAGATGGTTACCGCGCATGGCGATTTCACCGACCTCACCAGCCGCGAGCGGCCTGCCGCGCCTGTCCACCACGCGGACCTCCACACCCGGCCAGGGCTTGCCACAGGAGCGCAGCTTCGCGCCCTTCGCGTGATCACCCGGCGCAAGGTAAGTGCCGGCGCCGGTCGATTCGGTCATTCCGTAGAACTGCACGAGGTCGCAGCCGATGGCTTGCTGAGCGCGCGCCAATACCGGTTCCGCCATCGGCGCAGCACCGTATGCGAGAGTCTTCAGGCTCGAGAAGTCGCTCGCGTCGGCATCCGGGTGCTGCAACAGCGCCTCTACCATTGAGGGTGCAAGAAACAGGTGATTCACCCGCTCGCGTTGGATGAGCCGCAGCAGGGAGCCGGGCTCAAATGCGCGCGCGAGAATAACGCGACCCGCGCCCGCGAAAGCGCTCAGACTGAAGTTCACGCCGGCGACGTGATACAGCGGCAGGACCACGAGAACGGTTTCGCCGCAGCGGTAGTCGAGGCCGGCGACCTGAGTGCGCATGCGCAGGAAGGCCTGATAGTTGCCGTTTGTCAGGCAGACACCCTTCGGGCGGCCGGTGGTGCCGCTCGTGTACAGCATCAGCACGTCATCGCCGGGATCTGGCTGGAACTCGAGATTGCAATTCGCGGCCTCGTCGCGCCAGGCGGCATATGACAGCTGCCCTCGCGGCAGCGCCTCGAGCGGAATGACCTGCGGTGACTGCGGCAGCTCGGCGGCGATTCGCAGGGCTGCGGGGAGGAATTCCTCCGACACAAACAGCAGTCGCGCCTCGCAGTCGCCCAGCACGTAGGCAATCTCCGGCTCACTCAGGCGAAAATTGATCGGCGTCAGGCAGGCGCGCGCCTTCGCCGCGCCAAACAGCAGCTCGTAGAACTCGACACAGTTGCGCGCGAGGATCGCCACCCGCTGCCGCGGCGCCACTCGCGAGTGCAGCAGGGCGCACGCAACCCGGGTGGCGCGCTCATCGAGCTCGGCGTAAGTCGTGATGGTGTTTTCGAACGACACGGCAGGCGTCGCACCGAGCGTACGCGCCTGAGCGCTCGACAGGTGTGCGAGCGCCGCGATCGTTTCCGTACGGTCCGACACGCTAACGCTCCGTCCAAAGCGTCCTGATCAAGGAACTACATCGCCGCGCCATGTCTGAATCGTCCCGCCGTCAGCAGCGCGCGGCTACCCATTGCGCCACCAGTGCCGCGACCTCTTCGCGCTCGGCACGACTGTCCTCGAAATAATGCGCGCCCTTGACCAATTCGAGCGTCTTGTCCTTGGCGCCGATGGCGTCGAAGATCGTGCGTGCGTCGCTCGGAAACACGCCGACGTCGGCCAGACCCTGCACGACGAGTGCGGGCGTATCCAGCCTGGGTAGTTGAGCGGCGCCCTTGCACTGCGAGGTTTCGAGGCTCCACATCGACAACCAGCTCTTGAGCATGTTGGCGCGGCCGATACCCGGGGTGCGGTTGACGATAGCGGGATGGCCGCGATAGCACATGGGAGTCTTGCGGTCGGAACGATCGATCGCGCCGTCCATGAAGCGCAGATCCGCCCAACAGCGAAACAGCGGGAACAGGCGGTCCGGGACGCCCGCCTCGTTGAGCCGCCTGAGCTCGGCTTTCGCCCAATCGGTAATGCGTTGGTTGCGCGCGCGCTGTGCCGCTCGGTAGCGCGCGATGAAGGATTCGGAATAGGGCGGCCCGTTGTCGGGATTGAACGGGTTGAGGGATTCGTCGGTTGCCAGCGGATCGCTCTCGTCCCTGACCGATGCGTCCATCCAGTCGGTCAGCACTTCCGGGCGGCCCCGGTGGGCGTTGAGAGAGATGTAGAGATCGGCCTTGGGCAGTGTCTGCAGTGCGGCACGCGCGGCGCCTTCCGCGGTCCCATGGAGTGTCGGGGCGGTCGCCTCGGCCTGGTAAGCACCCATCAGCGAGCCGCCGCCTGAATTGCCCAGGATTGCGATCCGCTCGACGCCCCCTTGCTCACGCAGCCAGCGTACGCCGACGCCGATGTCGATCAGCGCGTGTTCCAGCAGGAACTGATCTTCGGCGCCGCGATAGCGGGTGTTCCAGCCCAGGAAGCCGTAGCCGTGCGCGGCGAGGTAGGGCGCGATGTAGTGCTCGCTGAAGTCGACGTTATAGTGCGTCGCAATGAAGGCGGTTTTCGGCCGCCTGCCGGTCGGGGTGGTGTAAACCCCCTGACAGGGATGGCCACCGGCCTGGATGCGAGGGGCGGTCGGCGCCTCGAGTCCGATGAATAGCCGATCGCACTGCGCAAGCAGGTCGGTGTCGCTGATCACGGGCGCCGCTCCTCCGAAGGCGGGTTGCTGCACATGGCTCCCCCGCCTACATCGACAAATACTTCGTTATCTAAGTAATATAGCCGCTCGCATCCACAACGTCCACGCGGCGCCAAGTGCCGCAGGGAGCGCAACAGCCATGCGGGCCCTGATGCAAGACTGGGCGCTGACACTCGACAAGATTCTGGATCACGCCGCGCGCTGGCACGGCGAGCGCGCGGTCGTCACCCGCTCGGTCGAGGGGCCCATCACGCGCACCACCTACGCAACGTTGCACGCGCGCGCCAAGCAGGTGTCGCATGCACTTCTGGAGGCTGGGATCGGCTTCAGCGACCGCGTGGCGACGCTCGGCTGGAACAGCGACCGGCACCTCGAGGCATGGTACGGCGCGATTGGCATCGGCGCCGTGCTGCATACGCTGAACCCGCGCCTTTTCCCGGAGCAGATCGCCTATATCGCCCAGCACGCCGAAGACCGCATTCTGCTCGCCGACCCGGCCTGCGCCCCGTTGATCGACGGCCTGTTGGCGCAATGTCCGAGCATCGAGCGGGTGATCTTCCTGTGCAGCGCCGCGGCGATGCCGGCGACCGGGTTCAGCGCGGTGGCCTACGAAGACTGGATCGCCCGCCGGCCGACGGACACGCCCTGGGGCGGGTTCGATGAAAATGCCGCCGCAGGCCTGTGCTACACCTCCGGCACGACGGGCAATCCCAAAGGCGTTCTCTACGGTCATCGCTCGAATTATCTGCACGCAATGATGACGTTGCAGCCCGACGCCCTGAATCTCTCTGCACGCGATTCGGTGCTGCTGTCGGTACCGATGTACCACGCGAATGCGTGGGGGGTGATGTATTCGGCGCCGATGGTGGGGGCAAAACTGGTGCTGCCAGGCCAGAAGCTCGATGGCGCCTCGCTTCACGAATTGATGGAGTGCGAAGGCATCACCTATGCGAATGCTGTGCCGACCATCTGGCACATGTTGCTCGCGCATCTGAAAGAGACGGGCGGCAAGTTGACGACACTGCAGCGCGTCACCGTCGGAGGTGCGGCTTGCCCCGAATCCCTCATCCGCACGCTGCGCGAGGAATACGCCGTCGATGTAGTACAGGGATACGGCATGACCGAGACCTCGCCGCTGGCAACGGTTTCGACCCCCACCCCGAGGATCGCCGGCCTTCAGCGCGAGGAGCAGCTCGCCTACAAGGTCAAGCAGGGTCGGCCGGTGTGCAATCTCGATCTCAAGCTGGTGGATGATACGGGCCGCCGGCTGCCGCTCGATGGCAAAACCTTCGGTCGCCTGATGATCAAGGGTCCGACCGTCGCCAGCGGCTACTTCCGCGGCGAAGGCGGCGCACAACTGGACGAGGAAGGCTTCTTCGATACCGGGGATATCGCCACCATCGATCCCGACGGTTACATGCAGATCACCGATCGCGCCAAGGACGTGATCAAATCGGGCGGTGAATGGATCAGCTCGGTTGCGGTGGAGAATATTGCCGTCGGCCATCCGAAAGCGGCTTTGTGCGCGGTGATCGGTGTGGTGCATCCGAAATGGGATGAGCGCCCGATTCTGCTCGTGCAGCTCAAGCCGGGAGTCTCAGCGCAAAAGCAGGAGTTTCTCGACTATCTGCAGGGCAAGATTGCCCGCTGGTGGATGCCGGATGATGTTCTGTTCATCGAGAATCTGCCGCTCGGGCCGACCGGCAAGATCGACAAGAAGCGCATTCGCCAGATCCTGGCGGGATATGCGCTGCCGTTTGATGCGTCCGGCAGGCGCTAGCGCGAAGCGACCGCATGTGACTCATGGCGTCCGTGTCCCATCGGTCAGATCTGCCGGGGAATGAGTTAGAATGCACGAGGAGAGCTGAACCCTATGCCGCGACCAAAGAATTCCGAATTCGAGCTTCTTGGCGTCAATCATCTCGCGCTGGTCTGCAAGGACATGGCACGCACGGTGGCCTTCTATCGGGACGTGCTGGGCATGCCGCTCATCAAGACCCTCGAGCTGCCGAGGGGCATGGGGCAGCATTTCTTTTTCGACGTCGGCAACGGCGATTGCATCGCGTTCTTCTGGTTCCCGGAGGCTCCCGAGGCCCGTCCCGGCGTCGCCGCACCGGCAAATCTGCCCACTGTCGGAAATTTCGTGAGCGCTCATGGTTCCATGAATCACATTGCGTTCAACGTGCCGCTGGAGAGGTTCGAGGAGTACCACGCGAAGCTCAAGAGCAAGGGCGTGACCGTGACGCGCATCCTCAACCACGACAACTCCCCGACGCAGTCGAGCGACGTGATGACCGATGACGTATATGTCCGGTCGATGTATTTTTTCGATCCCGATGGCATTTGCCTCGAGTTCGCGGCGTGGACGCGCGAGCTGCCAGGTCCAGGGGATGTGGCGCACGCGCCGCGCTCGGCGGCGGACGCAGCCGCATATCGATCCACCGCATCCAAGTAATTACCTTCGGCGCTGGCGCCGTGGCAGCCCAGCATAAATAGCTTCCGCGCAGACAGCGCTTCGCTCGCAGGCAGTGCCGTTTCCGCAAACCGCAGATGAGTCTCGCGTGACCGCAAGCCCGCCGGAGTGCTCAACGACAGAGCCGCGCCCTGGTTTTGCGCTGGATCCTGAGCGGCTCGATGCGTATCTGCGCGAGCATGTTCAGGGATATCGGGGTCCGCTCTCGGTGCGGCAGTTCAAGGGCGGCCAATCGAATCCGACGTATCTCCTGATCACACCGCAGCAGCGCTATGTGCTGCGCAGAAAACCGCCCGGTCAACTCCTCGCCTCGGCGCACGCAGTGGAGCGCGAATATCGCGTGATCAGCGCCCTCGCCACGCACACCGAAGTCGCCGTTCCGCGCACCCATGCGCTCTGCACGCTCGATTCGGTGATCGGTACTTCTTTCTACGTCATGGAATACGTCGCGGGTCGCATTTTCTGGGATCCCTCGCTGCCGGAGATACCGCGTGCCCTGCGGGCGCAGTACTTCCAGGCACAGAGCGCGGCCATCGCCTGCCTTCACCGTGTCGACCCCGCGGCCGTGGGCCTGGCGGATTTCGGCAAAGCGAGCGGCTACCTCGAGCGCCAGATCGCGCGCTGGTCGCAGCAGTATCGGGCGGATGAGGCGGCGGGACGTGTCGGCGCCATGGATCGGCTCATCGAATGGCTGCCGCAGCATCTTCCCGCGCCGCAACCGCCGGCCATCGTGCACGGTGACTTCCGGATCGACAATCTGATCTTCCACCCGACCGAGCCACGCGTGCTTGCGATTCTTGACTGGGAACTGTCTACACTCGGGGATCCGCTGGCGGACTTTGCTTATCACCTCATGATGTACCGCATGCCGACACTGGCGATCGCCGGTCTGCTCGGCAAGGATCTGCCCGCGCTCGGCATTCCGTCGGAGGAGGAATATGCCGCAGCGTATTGTGCCGCCACAGGTCGACGTGACAGCGCGTCGCTCGACTTCTACCTGGCATTCTGCCTGTTTCGGCTGGCCGGTATTCTGCATGGCATCCGCGGACGGGTGATTCGTGGCACTGCTGTCAGCGCCACGGCGCGCGGACATGCACAGAACGTCGAGGCGGTGGCGGAGCTTGCCTGGCAACAGGCCGAGCGTGCCATGTGCTCGCGCCGGGAGACCCACGATGGCTGAGGCCTTCATCTTTGATCATGTTCGTACGCCGCGCGGACGGGGTAAGTCCGACGGAGCGTTACACGAGATCACACCGATCCAGCTCGCCGCGCAGACGCTTGCCGCGCTGCGTGATCGCACCCGGCTCGACACCGCGCTCCTCGACGATGTGGTACTCGGCTGCGTCGGGCCGGTAGGCGAGCAGGGCGCCAATATCGCGCGCGCCGCGGCTCTGGTCGCCGGATTTGCCGAGACCACCCCTGGACAGCAGCTCAACCGCTTCTGCGCCTCCGGCCTCGAGGCGGTGAACAATGCAGCCGCGCAGGTGATGTCCGGCCAGGCAGAAGCGGCGATCGGTGGCGGTGTCGAGTCGATGTCGCGCGTGCCGATGGGCGCCGATGGCGGCGCCTGGGTCTCGGACCCGGCGGTGGCCTATGCCACCTACTACGTTCCCCAGGGGATCGGCGCGGATCTCATTGCCACGCTCGACGGCTACAGCCGCGCGGACCTCGACGGTTATGCGCTCGAGAGCCAGCGGCGCGCCGCAGCCGCCTGGGCTGGGGGGTATTTCGCCAACTCGGTCGTGCCGGTTCGCGACGTGCTCGGCAGGGTTGTCCTCGAACGCGACGAGCACCTGCGGCCGGGCACGACGCTGGAGAGCCTGGCGACGCTCGCTCCGGCGTTTAGCATGCTCGGCGAGGAAGCCGGCTTCGATGCCATCGCGCAGCTGCGCTATCCGCAGGTCGAACGCATCGCTCACCTGCACACGGCGGGTAACTCCAGCGGTATCGTCGATGGCGCGGCGGCGGTGCTCATCGGCAATAAAGCGTTCTGCAGCAAGAGCGGGCTCAGACCCCGGGCCCGAGTGCGGGCCTTTACTTCGATCGGCAGCGAACCGACGATCATGTTGACCGGCCCGGCGCTCGTCACGGAGAAGCTTCTCAAGCGCGCGGGTATGGCGCTGGCGGACATCGATCTGTTCGAGATCAACGAAGCCTTCGCGTCGGTCGTGATGCGTTTCATGCGGCATTTCGCGCTGCCGCACGAGCGTGTGAACGTCAACGGTGGCGCGATTGCGATGGGGCATCCGCTCGGAGCAACCGGTGCAATGATCCTGGGCATCGTGCTCGATGAGCTCGAGCGGCGCGACCTGAGCACTGCTCTCGTCACCCTTTGCGTAGGTGCCGGCATGGGCACCGCCACCCTCATCGAGCGCCTGTAGCGCTCTTTGCCGCGGGAGCGGAGCAGATGGCGAACATTACCCTGCAGGTGGCGAGCGATGGGATTGCCGTCGTCACGCTCGACGTGGCGGGAGCGGCGATGAATATGCTCTCGCCTGGCACGGTGCGCGAGTTGTCTGCGATCCTCGATCAGATCATCTCGCGAACCGACGTGCGCGGGGTGATGGTCACCTCGGGGAAAGCCGTGTTTGCCGCGGGCTGGGACCTCAGGGACCTGCTCGGTCTGCTCGATGAGCACTCTCCCGAGGCGGCGAAGGTCTACGAACAGAGCGGAGAGTTCTCGCAGGTGCTGCGGCGACTCGAGACCTGCGGTAAGCCCGTGGCGGCCGCAATCAACGGGCTGGCGCTCGGCGGGGGTCTCGAGCTCGCCCTGGCATGTCATTATCGGGTGCTCGCCGACGATCCGAAGGCGGTGGTGGGGTTGCCGGAGGTCAAGGTGGGTTTGCTCCCCGGCGCCGGGGGTACGCAACGGCTGCCGCGGCTGCTCGGTATCAGCCGGGCGCTCCCGCTGCTGGTGGAGGGCACGCACGTAACGCCGCGCGAGGCGTTACGCCTTGGCATTGTGCACGAGCTTGTCCCGGCGGAGCAGATCTGCTCGGCAGCACGGCGCTGGCTGACAAGCCAGCCTGATGCGCAGGCCCCATGGGACAAGAAGGGTTATCGGGTACCGGGCGGGTCCAGCATCGCCTTGCCCGAGATCGGGGGCACGTTCGCAACGGGGATGGCGCGGATCACCAAGAGCACACTGCGCAATCTTCCCGCGCCCGTAGCCATCATGTCGGCGGTGTTCGAGGGTCTGCAGGTACCGATCGACCTGGGCCTCAGGATCGAGGGCAAGTACTTCGCCACGCTGATCGCGGATCCGGTCGCGCGCAACCTGGTGCGCACCCTGTTCATCAACAAGAGCCAGGCCGAGAAGCTGCTGCGACGGCCGGCCGATGTACCCAAAAGCGCCGTGAAGACGCTCGGTATCCTCGGCGCTGGCATGATGGGCTCGGGCATCGCCCATGTCGCCGCGGTCGCTGGTATCGAGTGCGTGCTGGTCGATGCGACGCCCGAACTTGCCGAGCGGGGCAGGGCGCATAGCGCGAGCGTGCTCGAAAAGGAGCTGGCCCGCGGCCGCATGACAGCGGAAGAGGTGAGTGCGGTGCTCGCACGCATCCGGCCGACCACCAACTATGCCGATCTCAGCGGGTGTGATTTCGTGATCGAGGCCGTTTTCGAGAGCCGCCCGATCAAGGCGCAGGTCACGCGCCAGGCAGAGGCTGCAATCCCGCCCGCCGCGGTTTTCGCCAGTAACACTTCGACTCTGCCTATTACCGGGCTAGCTGAAGTCTCGCAACGCCCCGCACAGTTCATCGGCGTGCACTTTTTCTCTCCCGTCGAGCGCATGCCGCTCGTCGAGATCATCGTTGGCAGGCAGACCAGCCAGGAGACCCTGGCGCGTGCCCTGGATTTCGTGGCGCAGCTTCGAAAGACGCCGATCGTTGTCAACGACAGCCGCGGGTTCTATACCAGCCGAGTGTTCGGCACCTACTGCTACGAAGGCCAGAGAATGCTGGAGGAGGGCATCGAGCCGGCGCTGATCGAGAACGCCGGGCGATTCGCCGGCATGCCGGTCGGGCCCCTGGCAGTGACTGATGAAGTATCCCTCGAGCTGCAGTACAAGGTGATCCGCCAGGCTGAGGAGGATCTCGGTGAAAGCTTCGCACCTCCGGTCTCCTGGAATGTGCTGCGCCACTTCGTCGAGGACCTGAGACGCCTCGGTCGCAAGTCCGGCGGGGGCTTCTACGAGTATCCCCCGGGTGCCAGGAAATATCTCTGGCCGGGACTCAAACTGGCCTATCCGCCGGCCGCCGTGCAGCCCGGGGTGGAAGAGATACGAAGGCGTCTCTTATATATTCAGGCGCTGGAGACCGCGCGCTGTCTGGAGGAGGGCGTGCTCGCCAGCGTTGCGGAGGCGGATCTCGGGTCTGTTCTGGGATGGGGATTTCCCACCCACACCGGCGGTACGTTGTCATTCATCGATACGGTCGGCGTGGCTCGCTTCGTGGATGACTGTCGGCGCCTCGCGAGAGATCTCGGTCCGCGGTTCGAGCCTCCTCCAGGACTCCTGGCGCGTGCGGCCGACGGTAAGCGATTCCATCCCAACACGCCGCGCAATTCAGCCTGAGGTCACACCGTGCGCCGACTGATCTTCGAGCCCGAGCACGACATCTTCCGCGACTCCGCCCGTCGGTTTTTTCAGCAGGAGATCGCGCCGCACGCCGAGCGCTGGCGCGCCCAGGGCTACGTGGATCGCGAGGCTTTTCGCAAGGCCGGGGAGCAGGGCTACCTGCTGATGTGGGCCGACAGCCAGTACGGCGGTGCCGGGATCGCTGACTTTCGCTATGAGCAGATTCTGATCGAGGAGAACCTCCGCCACGGCGAACCTGGGTTCTATCATCAGCTGCATTCGCGACTGGTCGCGCCGTATATAGGGGCGCTTGGTACCGAGGAGCAGAAGTCCCGATTCCTTCCCGGATGTGTGCGTGGGGAGCTCGTTCTCGGAATCGCCATGACCGAGCCCGCAGCGGGCAGCGATCTTGCGGGAATCCGCACGCTCGCGGAGCGCAAGGACGATCATTGGATTCTGAACGGATCAAAGACCTACATCTCGAATGGACAAATCGGTGACCTGTTCATCGTTGCTGCGCGTACTACGCCCGGCGACCGGCACGGGCTTGGGCTCTTTCTGGTTGAGCGGGGGATGCCGGGTTTCGCCCGCGGGCGCAACCTGGCCAAGATGGGATTGAAAGCTCAGGACACCTCCGAACTCTTTTTCGACAATGTCGCGGTGCCGATGGGCAACGTGCTCGGCGATGCCACGCAGGGGTTTCGTTATCTGACTCGCTTCCTCGCGGAGGAGCGGCTGATCACTGCCGTCGCCTCACTCGCCAGCGCCCAGACGGCCTTCGATCTGACGCTCGAATTCATCAAATCCCGGCGGGCATTCGGGCGCCCCATTGGCACTTTCCAGAGTGCACGTTTCACGATGGCGGAGCTGCGGGCGCAACTCGATTCCCTGCAGACCTTCGTCGATCAGTGTGTGCTGGAGCACAACGCTGACCGACTTACGCCGGAGATTGCGGCCGCCGCGAAGCTTCTGACCACTGAGCTCGAAAATGGCGTGATGGACGAGTGCGTGCAGCTGCACGGCGGCGCGGGATACATGGAGGAATATCGCATCTGCCGGATGTTCACCGAGGCGCGCGTGACCCGCATCTTTGCGGGCAGCAACGAGATCATGAAAGAAATCATCGGACGCTCCCTCGGCCTTGATGAGCGCAAGCTGAAATGAGCCCGGTGTGACAGCCGTGGGGCCGCTCAAAGGCATCAGGGTACTCGAACTCGGCGGCCTGGGACCGGGGCCGTTCTGCGGCATGATGCTCGCGGACCTTGGCGCTGAGGTGGTGCGAATCGAACGCCAGGCGGCGAGCACCGCTGAGCCGGCACCGCAGGACCCGTTGCTGCGCAGCCGCCGCTCCGTAGCCATCGATCTCAGCAAGGCCGAAGGCAGCGAGGCTGCACTACGGCTCGCCGAACGGGCGGAGGTGTTGCTCGAGGGCTTCCGGCCCGGAGTCGCCGAGCGCCTCGGCGTTGGACCAGAGGCTTCTCTGGCGCGCAATCCGCGCCTGGTATATGGGCGGATGACCGGTTGGGGACAGGAGGGTCCGCTCGCGCATGCGGCCGGGCATGACATCAACTACATCGCACTGGCAGGCGCGCTTCACCTGATTGGGGCGCCCGGGGGCAAACCCGTGCCGCCGTTGAATCTCATCGGGGATTTCGGTGGGGGCGGCATGTTGCTGGCCGTGGGAGTCCTCGCCGCGCTGCTCGAGGCACGTCAGTCCGGTCGCGGTCAGGTTGTCGACGCCGCGATGATTGATGGTGTCGCCGCGTTGCTCGCGATGTTCTTCGGCTTCCGAGCCCAGGGGAATTTTCGCGACGCCACTGGTGAGAATTTTCTAGGCGGCGCAGCTCCCTATTACGATACCTACCAGACCAGGGACGGCAAGTACGTGGCCATTGGCTCGATCGAACCGCAGTTTTTTGGGGTGCTCCTGGAGAAGCTCGGTCTCGATCCTGCGCGCTTCGGATCGAGTGGGTTTCCCGCGCTCGATCACGCGACCGTCAAGCAGCGCTGGCCCGAGTTGCGTGCTGCAATCGCCGCTGCATTTCGCAGCAAAACACGTGCTGAGTGGTGCCAGATCATGGAGGGTAGCGATGCCTGCTTTGCACCGGTTCTCAGTGTCGAGGAGGCACCGTTTCATCCGCATAACGCGCAGCGCCGAACTTTCATCGAGGTGGACGGAGTGCTGCAGAATGCGCCCGCGCCACGCTTCAGCCGGACACCGCTGAGTGCTCCACGTCCGCCCCGCCGGCCCGGTGAAGACTCCGAGTCCGTGCTGCTCGAGGCCGGCTTTTCGGAGGCAGAGATCCAGCGCCTGCGCACGGTGGGCGTGCTGAGCTGAGCGCGTAACGAGGCGTCCCTGGCGCGTTTCTCAAGCGGCCTTCCGCATCTCATCCTCACCCGGCTCAGGGTTGTGCGGAACGCGTATAAACCTTCTCGCCGCGAAACCAGGTTGCGAGGACCTTCGTGTCCGCAACGTCCGCCGCGTGTCCACTGTCCGCGAGTGCCAGAATGTCGCGGTCGAGGACTATGAAATCCGCCGACTTGCCGACCTCGAGCGAGCCAGCCACATCGCGCAGGTACAGCATCTCTGCCCCGTTGAGGGTGTACGCATCGATCACCTCGCGCAGCGGGACGCTCTGCTGCGGGCTGAGGGCCGGCAGCTTCGGATGAGCACGTGTCACGGCGCGCGCCATGTTGACGAACGGGCGCGGGTCACTCGTCTCCACCGGGGCATCGGAGCCTGCCACCAGGATACCGCCGGCAGCCTGGATCGCACGCACCGGGTAGGCATTGGACTCGTAGTAGCTGCCCTGCTGATGCAGCGCCTGGTAGCTGTTGCCATTTACCTTCTGGAAGAACGGGATCACGGTGACATCGTATCCAAGCTCGGTGTTGGCCCAGGCATAGGTGAAAGCGGCGTACAGACGATCACGACCAAAGCGGGCCACATCGGCGGGGTCGACGATCTGCAGGTGCGCGAGTCCATCGTGGGTCGTTGTTATGCCATCGGATTTGCGTGCCGTTTCGATCGCATCGATGGCAGTACGCACGGCCTTGTCACCGATCGCATGAATGTGAAGATTGAATCCGGCAGCATGCGCGCGCCGCGCATACTCCAGGATCACCTCACGTGCATGCTGCAGCTGACCGTGCGAGATGGCGCACTGTGCCGGATGATAGCCATGCGCCTGCATGAACGCCTGGAGCGCGCTGGCGGAGGCGTACTGCTCGGGCTGCGCGCGCACCTTGGCGCATAACGCTGAAGCGGTGTCGACATAGCCACTCACCGTGGCGTTACCGCTCGCGTCCCGGCCGAAGATCGGCTGCAGGAACGGCCGCAGCGAAGCGGCGTTCGGCAGCGTCGGCGGGGTTGCGTACGGATTTCCTTCGAGCACGCCGTCGGCGAAGATTTTGATGAAATCGGCGCGGATCAGCGGATTGCTCGCATATTTCGTCCGCGCGGCGATCGCCTTGGCGATGATCGAATCGTAGTCCACACGCCCGTCTGCGGTGCGCGTATGCGAGGGATCGTAGAACTGCGCCAGTCGCGCCCGCGCCGTCATCTTCCCGCCGGCGTAGAGCTTGTCATACACCGGGAGCGCATCGGGTAACACCATGGCGTCCAGGAATGCGGTGATTCCGGCGCCGTTCAGTTTTTGCGTGACGCGCTCCGGTGCCTGGGTGACCTGATCCAGGTCGACATCGAGCATGCTGTTCGGATTCACGAGGTAGCGTGCGTCCTCATTCACAGCGCCATTGGGCTCACCATTCGCATCGACTCCGACGAACGGGCGGTACTCCTTGAAGTCGGTGGCGAGAGTTTGTTTCGACAGCCCCACCACCTTGCCGGCTGGATTTTTCGCCTGTGCGAGCGCCAGGGTGTTGAACGCGCCGTGATGCGCGTCGTTCCCCAGCAGCTGGATCTGCACGCTGGTGGAAGCGGCGTCGAGCGCGGCGCGCAGCGTCGGGTGATCCGCGTCAGGCTCGTTGCCGTCGGTGTAACTCCACTGGTGCACGATGAGCCGTTGTCCCGGCGGGGTCTTGTAGCGGGCGAGGCAGCCGGCGACGAACGCCGTCAGCTCCTTCAGTGCCATCGGCTTGCTCTCGAGATTGCACACATCCAGGTCGAGGATGTCGAGCGGATGGATGTGCGAATCGACCAGGCCCGGCAGCACCAGGCGCCCACCGAGCTTCTCGATGCGGGTCTTGGGGCCGATCAGGCGCTGCGCATCGGCAGCCGATCCCACGAAAACGATCTTTCCCTCCCGCACGGCGAGCGCCTGAGCGACCGAGCGCTGTGCATCCTCGGTGTAGATCCTGGCATCACTGATGAGGAGTTCCGCCGCAGGCTCGGCTCTGGTTGCCGAGCTGGCGGAAGCCGCGAGAACGCCGCTCAGCAGCAGCGCGTTGCACAAACGCATGTCTTCCCCCTGTCGCCCAGTCGTGTGTCGGGTCGCGTTATCCGCGAGAAAGGCTGTACCAGCGCTTCATGGAGCCAGGCTGTCACAGTTACTGGAGAACGGCTTGCCTGCGAATCGGTCGCGCACCCAGGCGAGCTGGTCGGGAGTCGATTTCTCCATCGTCGGATCGTGATCGAGGCCCGGATATGAGCGGAAGTGAAGAGCTATGCCGTTGCCACACGCTTTCTTCACCGTCGCTTTCACCAGCGGGAGCGGTACCGTCTCATCCGCCTCGCCCGTGAGCACCAATAGTGGGCCCCGCACCGGCGCTGAACCCAACTGATTGGCTGCGAAGAAGCGTTGCGCAGCAGCGGTTTGATTCCAGCCGGGCTTCAGCACTCTCTCCTCGTGGTCATTGAGAAAGCTCGCATACGCGTAGTTCCAGCAGCCCTTGGTCGTCACATCGGGGTAACGCTCGAGCGCCTTGCCGAGGAGCATGTCCGAGGGCTTGAAATCAGGCGAGCGGACATGAATCGCATAGGCGATATACACGAGATAGAAAGCGGCCGAGCTGCCGGGTTCTCCCATCTGTTCGAGAATCGACTTCGCATCCGCAGCGCCAGAAACCGAGATGGCTCCGAGGTAATCCGGATCCTTCAACGTCGCCTGCATCTCCGCGACGCTCCAGGCGGTGATCCCACCCTGGGAATGACCGATGACAACGTACCGCTTACCCAGTTCGGGGACCGCG
>Ga0306921_10000788_pt1 | contig 29458 bp, 22 predicted proteins | sample sta12Cox44000080_FD_203760 | JGI IMG/M metagenome (GOLD analysis project Ga0306921, IMG submission 203760) | Lab enrichment of tropical soil microbial communities from Luquillo Experimental Forest, Puerto Rico - statoxic.12C.oxic.44.000.080 (v2)... | ecosystem: Environmental > Terrestrial >... | reverse complement strand
AACTAAATTCCTTAGTTACCTGTCCTGTTTCCGTGTCAGCTCGAGCCTTAAACCTAGCGTTTTCAGTCGCATAACGATAGGTGACACGGGTCCATCACGGTCCATCACTCTGTCAGCTTTTGTGCACTGGTGTGATCGTGAATGATCCGCCATCCCACAGGGAATCTATGAAAAACGAGAGAAAATACACCTCCGGCATCTCCAATTTGGCGTCTGAGGTGCCACCGGCCCAAGACCAACGCGAAATCGGAGCCCAACGGGCGGATCTCCGACTGAGAAAACTCCAGCTCTCCCCTATGGGTCTGGTCTGGATAGCTCTTTCGGTACCTCTCCAGCAGGCCATCATACCCCCGCACGATGCCGTCACTGCCTGCGAAGGTGAGCTCGGGCGAGTTCCAGTAGCCCTCCAAAAACGCCTGGAGATCGCCGCGATTCCAGGCCGCCTGCTGAGCACTCAAAACTGCCCGAATTTCGCTGGAAGGATCTTTAGCGGCAGCTTGCGCTTCAGGCATGGCGGCCGCCGTCCGAGCAGGGAGGTACAGGTAGGCTGAAATGAGCCACAAGGGCAACAAGGCGAACCAGGCAGCTGCGGGTCCGAGCATTCGGGGATAGGACATGGGAAGGGCCTCCTTAAGGCTTCAGAAGGACCCGGCCCACCCATCTGGCGGCGGTCCCCGGATTGTTGGCAATAAGTTAATCCGAAAAGGACTACCTACGCTAGTACCGGCGCGCTATGGCCCCGCGCGGAGTCGGGCGGCAGAATGCTCATCGAGGGAAGTCATGTTTTCCGCGATGCTGTTTACCATCTCGATCGTGGCGCTGGCACAGTTCGCCATGTACTACATGCGCTCCGTCGTGGCCGGGGTAGCGGCGCAGCCGATCTCCGAGGAAGTGATGGCCGCGGTGAGCCTCAACGGCGCTCCCCTCAGCGGGCGTGATTTCCGAATCGTGGCCAAGCTGCACGAGCTGACGCCGAACCTGCAAAGGAAGTCTTCGAGCATCGGCCTGGTGCGCGCCTACTTTCCGGTAGTTCACGCAATTGGCAAGATGACTTCGGGACGCATCGCGGCGCTTGCCAACTGGGCCGAAAGCGAGAGAATGCTTTGCGTTCGTTACGCCGCCGTGCAGGTCGACCGGCGGCTAAAATCGAACTTGGCGCTGGCCGCCTCGATCCGCTCCTGCTAAGAACTTCCTTGGCCACGACATCCGCAATGTACTTTACAGAGACGGGGTGGTTCGGATAGAAGGAAGCGCATGGCTGGGGCTTCCTTAACCGCGACCGCGCGCAACGTTCGCATCATCCACTTTGCGTTCCTTGCCGTGCCTGCCCTGCTCTTCTTTGCCATTGCGACCCTACCGATTGACGCGAAGCCTCAGGTGACCTTCTTGCCCGCAGTGCTGGCCGTGCTCGCTGTAAGCGAAGTGGGAATTGCAACTGGATTTCGCGCCAGACTGCTGCGGCCCGCGGTCGCGAGGTTAGAGCAGTCGCCGGGGGATTCTCTGGCGCTTGCGCAATGGCAGCGCGGCCAGCTGCTGAGCATGGTGTTTGCGACGACGGTCGTCCTCTATGGCGTAGTCATCCGCGTGCTGGGCTTTTCCTGGAATATCGCGGCGTGGTTCTTCGTCGCGGGATTCCTCTTGCTGCTGTGGTGGACGCCGCGACTGGAGTTGCCGATTTCCACCAACGCGCCGCCGCCCCCTTCGTAAAGATTCGTTTACCCAATGGCCCTAAAGCGGTGCTAGACTCAGCTTCCCGCCGCAGGTCTATTCGGGGTTTTGTCTGAAACCCGGAACTCTCCCAGCCCCACAGTCGATAGAGGCTTGCGCTACAGGCTTCTAATTTGTCGAGCAAGGAGAAATTTCCATGGCAGCCGATCTAGAGCAAATGAAGCAGAAGTACGCTTCGGTGTTGAAGTTGATCGATCAGAACGGAGTGCGGTTGTCGCACATGCACATCCAGGACGGCAAATTCTTTCTGCAGGGAGCGGCGGGATCGGAAGCGATCAAGAACCGGGTGTGGGACGAACTGAAGAGAGTGAATCCGTCGCTCGACGACGTTACGCTAGATCTGACCGTGGATCCGGCGGCGGCACCTCCTCCGGCGACGGCCGCGGCGGCTGCTTCGGTTTCGGGCGGAAGCAGCGCGGGACGCAGGACCTACACGGTGGCGGCGGGCGACTCGCTTTCCAAGATCGCAAAAAGCTTTTACGGCAACGCCAACCAGTACATGAAGATCTTCGAAGCCAACAAGGACAAACTGTCGGATCCGGACAAGATCAAGCCGGGACAGGATCTGGTGATTCCGGAGTAGCCAAAGTCCCGCTCGCAGGCAGGCGGGCGCGGAAGAGATCCGCCCAACCTCGCGAACCCTCGTGGTGTGCGCGGTCGTTCGCCGGCTCGGGGACTGCAGGGCATTCGAAGTCCGGCAACGCCGTCAGTACGCCCAGCGGAGCAGGATGGAGGCGGTGGTGTAGCCGGCACCCACCGCCATTAAGAGGACCAGGTCGCCTTTTTTGAGCCTGCCTTGGGCGACGGCGTCGTGCAGTCCGAGCGGAATGGTGCCGGCGGTGGTGTTGGCGTAGCGGTCGATATTGACCATGACCTTTTCGTCGGGCAGGCCGAGGCGCTCCTGCATGGCGCGGATGATGCGGAGATTGGCCTGGTGGGGAACGACCAGAGCGACATCCTCTCCCTTGAAGCCGTTGCGTTCGACGATATGCGCGGCCAGTTCCGCCATGCGGCGAACGGCGTATTTGAAGACCTGCGAACCTTCCTGGTGCACGTAGTGCATTTTCTTGCTGACGGTATCGGCGGTGGGCGGATGGAGCGATCCGCCGCCGGGCATGTAGAGAAACTGGCCGCCTGAGCCGTCCACATCGTGCTCGAAATCAATGATGCCTTCCTGATCGTTGACTGCCGGTTCAAGAAGCACTGCGCCGGCCCCATCGCCGAACAGCACGCAGGTGGCGCGGTCCTGGTAATTGAGGATGGAGGTCATTTTGTCGGCGCCGATGGCCAGGACCTTCTTGTGCGCGCCGGAGCCCACAAACTGCGCGCCGACCGTCAGCGCATAGGCGAATCCGCTGCAGGCGGCGGAGAGGTCGAATCCCCAGGCGTTTTTTGCGCCAATGCGATGCTGCACGAGGCAGGCGGTGGCGGGGAAAAGCATGTCCGGCGTGACGCTGGCCAGGACGACCAGCTCAATTTCGTCAGGATCGGTGTTGGTGTTGGCGAGGAGTTGTTTGGCGGCTTCGGTCGCGAGATGAGAGGAGGCGACGCCGGCGTCGGCTACGTGGCGTTCGCGAATGCCGGTGCGGGTGTAAATCCAATCGTCAGACGTCTCAACGATTTTGGCAAGATCGTTGTTGGTCATGACGCGGGGCGGGAGATAGCCGCCGACGCCGGTAATTTTCGCATGGATGCGATGGGACATGAGGCTCCTGGGCAGACGTATGCCGTAAAACGGAAGAGGAAGTTTATGCGATGCCCAGCAGTCGAGACAAGTTAGAGCGACGCCCCGGGGTCGTCGCAGCGGGGGGAAACGAGAACCTGACCGGTCAGCCGCCAGGCGGGCAGGAGGCGGCTTCCGCTCAATCTGCGGGCGGAAGAATCTCGTAGCTCCAGGTGAGCTCGGCGGTCTTTTTCAACATAGCGGAAACCGAGCAATACTTTTCTTCGCTGAGCTCTATGGCCTGTTTGACTCCGGATTCGTCGAGATTTCCGCGCAGGCGGTAGAGAAGGTTGAGCTTGGTCCAGACCTGCGGAGGTTTAGGAGCGCGCTCGCCAGAACAGATGACTTCGAGCGACTGCAGTTTTTGCCGCTTTTTCTCGAGAATGATGACAACGTCGGTAGCGGTGCACGCGCCCAAGGCCATAAGGAGAAATTCCATGGGGCCGGGTGCGCTATTGGATTGGCGGTCGGAATCGAAGGTGACGGCGTGGCCGGACGGACCGACGGCGACGAATTGCTGTTTGCCGATCCATTGAACACGAGCGGTTTTACTTTGATCTGTCGGCACCGACGCCCTCCCCTTCCCGTTCTAAGAATAGCAATGCCAGAGCCGGTAGCACGACGGGAGAAGCAAGAAAAGAGCAGGCTCGCGCTCTCTGACTCGGAGGGTTAGAAGGCCCGCCCGGCTAGGCGTTTCTTTCTTGAGCGAGCGATGCCACTTCGATAATGGGGTTGGCCTGCTGGCGCATTACGCGAACGAAAATCTCGACAATGCGGGCGTCAAATTGAGCGTTGGCGCAACGTTCGAGCTCGGCCAAGGCGTCCGCCGCGCTGCGGCCCTTCTTATAGGTGCGGTCGCTGGTGATGGTGTCGTAGGAATCCGCAACCGCGATAATCCTGGCCCCCAGCGGGATTTCTTCGCCCTTGAGGCCGTGCGGATATCCCGAGCCGTCGAAATATTCGTGATGGTGAAGAACCATCTCGCGAATGCGGGCCAGCGGAGTGAGGGGCTCCAGAATCTTTGCGCCAAAGACCACGTGGGACTTCATCGTTTCCCACTCTTCGGGATTGAGCGGTCCGGACTTGTTGAGGATGGGTTCGGGAATACCGACCTTTCCAATGTCGTGCAGCACCGCGCCCAGCCGAATCTCCTCGATCTCCGCGTCGCGCATGTCCATGGCTTCGGCGATGAGAGCGGCGTATGCAGAAACCTTCTGCGAGTGGCCTTGCGTGTAGTGATCCTTGGCGTCGATGGCGAACGCGAGAGAAGTCACCGTGTCGAGGACGGCTTGCGGCAAACCCTGCGGGCCGCTGGCGCCCGAGACCGGCTGGGCGACCGCGACTCCGTTACCGGCTTCCGTTGCCGCAAGCGATTCGGTGAACTGCTTGAGGCGCTGGTAGATTTCCTCGAAGGCTTCGGGGCCCGTAGAGAAAAGCCGTTTGAGCGTGACGCCCAGGTAGGCTTCGAGCACGTCTTTCTTCCACTTTTTGGCTTCGCTTGGATCGAAATGATCGGCGGTAGAAACGGCGTTACCGCCTTGATGCTTGGAAAGGTACATGGAAGCGTCGGCGACCTGGATTAGCTCCTGCGGGGAAGAACCGTGCAGCGGATAGCAGGCGATGCCAAAGCTGGCGGAAACGTTTTTCTCACGAAGGAGATTGTCGGCGCAGACCCAGCTGCGCAGCTTGGATGCCAGTTGTCGTGCCTGCTCCATCGAGGTTTCCGGCATGAGGATGACGAATTCGTCGCCGCCATAGCGTGCGACGACATCAGAGCGCCGGCAGTTGGCCTCGAGAATGTGGCCGACGCGCTGCAGCACCAGATCGCCCTCCAGGTGACCGTAGAAGTCGTTCACGAATTTGAAGCGGTCGAGGTCCATGAGCACGAGCGCGAAGTGACGGCCGGCACGCGTCGAACGTTTCCATTCGGCGGAAAGCGCTTCCATGAAGAAGCGGTGCGTCTTTACGCCGGTGAGGCCGTCGGTGATGGCTTGTTCCTGGGCTTTCTGGAAGCTGAGCGCGTTGTGCAAAGCGCCGGCGATCAGGTCGGCGAGCGTTCCAAGCAGCAGAATCTCTTCCTCGGTGAAATCAACGTTCGCCGAAGATTCAACGTAAAGAACGCCGTGCAGCTGTTCGGCGAAAAAAATGGGCAAGCCGACGGCGGCGCAGGTATCGGCGAGCATGGGACGCAGAGCGGCGTCCGCCGCGGAACTCGCGCGGAACGTGACCAGATTGCCGGCACGAGCCACATTGCCGATCAGCCCCGAACCGAGAGGCACCCGCAGGCCCAAAGCGCCCCGGCGCTCGCCGGCTTCGGCCTGAACCACCAGTTCGCGCGTCGAATAGTCCAATACCGCGATGCCGATATGGTCGTAGCTCAACCCGCTCTCGAGCTCTTCGGTCATCTTAGCGAGCATTTCGTCCGGATTGAGGGTGCCAATGGCATGGCGGGAAATGGTGTTGAGCAGGGTCAGGTGGCGGGCTTTGGTGCGCTCGTCCTGGAACAAGCGGGCATTTTCGATGGCGATGCTGGCCTCGCTCGCAAGCACACGCAACAATTCCAAATGACCTTCGTCAAAGGCCCTGTCCTGATCGCAAAAAACGGCCATGGCGCCGATGGCGCGGTCGTAAGCAACCAGGGGGACGCCGCAGAAACAGCCTTGACCGCGGATCGGATCGACATTCAGCTTGCGCACTTCGTCCAGGAAATGTTCGCGGATCAGGACGGGCTGCCGGGTTCGTATGACGTATTCGGTTAGAAAATTGCCAGCCGGGCGCGTCCGCGACGGTACGCGCACGCCACCGATAATTTCCAGTTCGAAACGCACTTCGTCGCGCCCGGAATCGAGCGAGGCGATATAGAAGTTTTCCACGTCGAACAGCCGGCGAAGTTCCTCCCATATCTTGCGGAGCAAATCCTCCTTGTTGAGGGTGGAGCTCAGGGCCCGGCCGATTTCGTTGAGGACATGAAGCTCCTCGGAGCGGCGCGCGGTCTGCTGGATCAACAGGCTGTTTTCAACCGCCATGCCGATCTGGTGCCCGAGCGCGAGCAGCAGACGCAACTCGGCCGGGCTGAAACGCCGCGTATCCGGCGAACCGAGAAGGAGAACCCCGAAAGCCTGCTCCTTGGCCTGTAGGCTGATCGCAACCATGCTGCGGAGGCGTTGTTCGAGAGCCAGTTCGCGGAATCGCCGAATGCGCTCATCTTTCTTTTCCAAGGCCATCAAGTCTTCGTCGCGCAAGTCGCGGAAGCCCATCAAGCCGCCCAGGTTCGAAACCAGGGCAACCAGATAGTCGTCCAGGCCCTCTTCCTGCGCCGCGCGGCAAAATTTCTCGTCCAATCCGACTGCTACCACCGACGTCGGGCCTTGCGGATCTCCGTGGTGGAGAAAAAGGGCTCCGGCAGGAAGGCGTACCACGCCAAGAACGCGGTCCAACGCCTGCGAGAGCATGCGGTGGATTTCGCCGCCGCCAAAACTGGAAGCGGCCAGGTTCAGGTTGGACAGCGCCAGCATGTTGCGCTCGATGCGGCGCTTTTCCTCTTCGTAAAGGGCCATGACCATGAGCATGGCCGCGAACGTGGCGGGCAAAGCGGACAGCGGCTCGAGTGCGATGCGCCAGGAACCGAGCACCCGCTGGAAAAAGAAAAACACCAGGCCCAGCGCGCCCCAGGCGAAAAACACAATGGCCAGCAGCCAGTCGGCGAGCGTTTCCTGCCGCTGGCTTTCCACCCGGAATTCAAAACCAACCGCGCCATAGATCAGCGCGGCGGCGAAACTGACCGGCAGCGGCAGAATCCCGATCGCGTTGCTGACGCTCCACATCAATACCAGCGCGGCGGCACCGAGCGCCAACGGGAACACGGCCTTGCGTTGCGCATAGAGCTTGGCGCCTAGAAAGAAGAGAATTCCGGCGCACGCAAACAGGCCCTGATCGAGGGCGCGCTGGCCCTCGGTAGGACCGAGCGCTCCGGCGACTCCGGAGCCAAGGTAATGCAGCGCGAGCAGACACCATCCGGCGGTCCAGCAGAGCAAGTAGGTCTGGCGCTTCAGGTTGTAAACGTAGGCAAAGAAACCGGCGACCAGCGCCGTGGCGATCAGCAATGCCAACGAAACTAGGCTGAGATTGATCAACGAGCTATCGCTTCTCCGTCCGTAAACAAACGGCCGCGCCGTTCCGTCGTCAGAGGAACCGGCGTGTACAGGCGGTGGTTAGCGCGCCTTGCGCGCGAGGACTCGCGCGGCCGCCAGGCCGACCGTAGCTGCACAAAATAAAGTACTTGCGATTATGGTTCAGGAAAATTTGGCTGCGCAAGCGTACCGGCGTACTGGTTGCGTAAGTGACAGCAGGGTGGCTCACGCCGTTGCCGGGTGGGCGGATTTAGGACCTTTTCGACCGGTTGGACGGTCCAGCAAGCTTCCTTTACACTGTAATTTAACGTTCATTTCAAGAAGGGCGCCCTTCCGAAGGGTCAGAAACGGCTCATGTCCGATCATTCAGGCAGTTCCCGAGACCCTGTACGCGTGCGTTTTGCGCCCTCTCCGACCGGTTACCTCCACGTAGGCGGGGCCCGCACGGCGCTGTTCAACTGGCTGTTCGCACGGCGCGAACGCGGCACGATGATTCTGCGAATTGAGGATACCGATGCCGAACGCAACAAGCCCGAGCTGGTAACGGGCATTATCGAAGGCCTGCGATGGCTCGGTGTCGACTGGGACGAAGGGCCGTTTTATCAGTCCGAGCGCACGGCGATGTACCAGGAAGCCGGGAGGAAGTGTCTGGCGAGCGGCGCGGCGTTCCTTTGTTATTGCCCGGCGGAAAAATACACCGGCGGCGACCATGCCGAGGAAGGAGCCGAGAGCGGCCAGCTGCGCCGGGTCACGCGCTGTTCGTGCCGCGACGGTAGGCCTTCGACTGCGGGCGTGAAGCCGGCGATTCGTTTCAAAGTACCGGTCAGGGGAACCACGAAATTCACGGACGCCGTGTTTGGCGAGCGCGAATTTTCGAACGACGAAATCGAGGATTTTGTGCTGGTGCGTTCGGGCAAAGGAGACCAGGATTTTGGCCAGGCCATGTACCAGCTGAGCGTGGTGGTGGACGACATCGATATGCGCATCACGCACGTTATCCGCGGCGCCGACCACATTTCCAACACACCCAAGCAGGTTTTGCTGTACCGGGCGTTGGCGGCTGCCGTGCCGATATTCGCGCACCTGCCGCTGATCCTGGGCGCCGACAAGTCGCGCCTGTCGAAGCGCCACGGCGCGACCGATGTCAATATGTACCGCGCCGAAGGGTTTCTGCCGGAGGCGTTTCGTAACTTCCTGGCTCTGCTCGGATGGTCGCCCGGCGGCGACGAGGAATTCTTGCGTACCGCTCAGTTACTGGAAAAATTCTCGCTGGAGGGCGTAAGCCGCACCAACGCCGTTTTCGATCGACCCAAACTGGAATGGTTTAACACCCAGTATCTGCAGAAGCTGCCGATCGAGGAATTGCTGCCGGAGGTCGAAGCGCAGCTTAGAAAGAGCGGACTGTGGAAGGAAGAATGGGCTGCGGGGGCCGGGCACGAGTGGTTCAAGAGAACTGTCGACCTGCTGAGGCCGCGCATCCGGCTCCTGCCGGATTTTGCATCCTGGTCGCGCGCCTTTTTCAGCGACGAGTTTACCCGCGATCCCGCGGCGAAGGAAAAGTTCTGGAAAGAGCCGGTCAAGATCAAACAGCTGCTTGACCAGACCGCGGAGGCTCTTGCCGCCGTTTCGGATTGGAGCCACGATCCCTGCGATCATGCCACGCGCGCTGTGGCCGAAGCCGCCGGGGTAAAGGCCGGCCTGCTCATCAACGCTATCCGCGTGGCAATCGTCGGGCAGGCGGTCGCGCCACCGTTGTTTGACACCATGGTGGTTCTCGGCAAGGAAGCCGTCGTGCGCCGGTTGCGTGAAGCAACCGCGGAACTCGGCTAGAATCTCGGGCAACATCGAGCGAGGTGCGCATGTTGGTTTCCCGGCGCAGCTTCCTTTCTAACCTCGGAGCCGCGTCCCTCGGCGCCGTGTCTTGGCATGAATCTAACGCGCTGCTTGCGTTTACCCCGCCAGGCGACCGGGAGCTGCGCAGGCGGCTGGCCGCTGATCCGCTGCGGCCACAATGCCACTTGCTTCCCGCCAAAAACTGGATGAACGATCCGAACGGCCCGATCCATTGGAAGGGCCAATATCACATGTTTTTTCAATACAACCCCCATGCCGCGGTTTGGGGCGACATGCACTGGGCGCACGCCGTAAGTCCCGACATGATCCACTGGCGGCATCTGCCGGTGGCGCTTCGGCCGACGCCGGGCTCGGACGACGCGGACGGCTGCTTCACGGGCAGCGCGGTCGACGACCGAGGGACCGCAACCATCCTGTACACGGGCGTGAAGTCGGTTCCGCCGGCGCTTGCGACGCTGCGCGACGGCAATCACAACTTCCGCGAGGTGCAGAGTCTCGCTACTTCGACCGATCCGCAGTTGCGCGCGTGGAGCAAATGGAAGGCGCCGGTGCTCCAGCCGCCGGACGATCCGCAACTGACGGGTTTTCGCGATCCGTTTTTGTGGCGCGGACCCGACGTGTGGTATATGGGCGTCGGCTCCGGCGTGCGCAGAAAAGGCGGCCGGGTCCTGCTGTATCGCTCAAAGAACTTGCGTGAATGGGAGTATCTGCATCCCCTGGCAAGCGGGACCTGGACCGGCCGCGAGAACGCCAATCTGGTCGATTCCGGCGAAATGTGGGAGTGCCCGGATTTCTTTCCGCTGGGCTCGAAACACGTACTGCTGTACGCGACGGCGGGGAAAGTGGCGTGGGAGGTGGGCGAACTCGATGCGAAGGAGCTGGTGTTTCATGCGCAGCGCAGGGGAGTGCTCGATCACGGCGCCTACTACGCTCAGAAGACGCAGCTTGACGGCCAAGGGCAACGCATCTTGTGGGGCTGGGTTCCGGAAAGACGGCCGGAAGCGGAGTTCAGCGCCGCCGGATGGGCCGGCTGCATGGCGCTGCCGCGCGCGCTGTCCCTAAACGCAGAGAGCGATCTCGAAATGCGCGTGGCGTCGCAGGCGGAAACGTTGCGCGCGAAGCAGTTGTCTCGGCTGACCTCGGCGAACTCCGGGGAAGCCCGCAACAAGGCGCTTGCCGCTATCGAAATCAAGGATGTGGCCGGCGAGCTTGGCTGGCGAGCGGCCAACGGCCCATTCTCCATGGCGATTACCGACAGCGCCGGGCCGTGGTGGTGGTTGAACCTCGAGAGTTCAGGTTCCGCGATGCTCGTGCAGGTCTGCGGCAAAAAAATCGAAATACCCGCGCCAATTTCGCCGCAACTCGAATTCCATCTGCTGCTCGATGCTTCCGTTGCGGAGTTTTTCTGCAATTCACTGCACGCGCTGACGTCGCGCATTTACCGCAAACCTGCGGGGCCGCTGCGCGTCGAGATCTCCGGGGAAAGCTTCGCTCGCCTCGACTCTCTCGAGGCCTGGCAGTTGCGACCGATCTCGAACGACCGCCTCACGACTTAGCCGGGCGCGCATTCCAACCGGAGCAGCCTAGGGGCTAGCGGGTTTGCCCAGCTGCTTTTCGATCTTCTTGTGAAAGACCGATACGCCGAAGACCGGCGCCTCCTGCGTGCCGGTAATGGTAATGGGCAATTCGGTCCCGGCGCCGTGTTTCGAGAAAAGCGGGTCGATCGCCTTCAGGAAGAACGACTTCACCCCGGTGGTGGTCTCGGAAAGCCTGGCCCGCATGCGCAAGCGTCCCTGCATGTCAATCTTCTGGCTGTGAATGTCGTAAGTCCCCGCAAGTTCCACGCCGGCGCCCGGAACGGAAAACGTCAGCTTGGAAAACGTGATCAGGCTGTGGTTCAAAACGAATTGGCCTCGCAAATCCGTGACGGCGCTGCCCGCCTCTTCGTTCCCCGGTTCGCCTTCGGCGTGGCGGCTGAAGCTCTCGAGCTTTTCGCGTATTTCCGGGCTGGCCCAGCGGCCGTTGGTGATGGCGAACGTTCCGTCGAGATTCATCTTGTCGATCACCTTCTGCTTGCCGGGCGGCAAAGAGAGTTTCGCAACCACGCGGATTGGTCCGCGCAAGAAGGGTTTGTCGGAATTGATCGCCAGCTGCAGGATGTCCTCGATGCGCGCCTTCGGCGTGGTCACATCCAGCGTGATGAGATGCCCCTGGCGGGGAAAGTTGATCACGCTTCCCGATGCCACAATTTCGGACTGCCCAAGAACGGAATGAACGGGATGCAGTTGCGTGTCGCCGTTGGTTCCGTCGACCGTGGCTGAATAGTCGGTGTGCAGGGCCACGGGCTTGCCGACGTTGTCGAGCGAGAAGTCCGGCGTATCCGTTTCACCGTTCACCTCCAGGCGGTCCAGTTCGCCCGCATACCTTCCGGTCGAAGAAAGAATGCCGGCGATACCCGGAAATGGGCCGAGATCCGCGTTGTCGAAGGCGTAAGTACCGGAAACGGGTGTCGAACCGGGATCGGCGCCGTTCCAGGGTCCAAATTCGCCGGAGGTGGCGATTTCTCCCTTGGGCTTGGCGTTGGTCAACGTGCCTTCGAACGCGAACGGTTTAAGGGCGCCGACTTCATGCAATCTCAGATCGTGAATTTCCCAATCGAGCGGCTCCACGCCGGGCTTTGCCGAAAGCGTGAGCAATTCCATGTCCTCAATTTCGATCGTGCCCACCAGCACCTGAACGATGTTCAGGTTTTCTGCTTCGCGTGGCGCCGCCGGTTTCCTTTGTTCGCGCGGAGGAATCGAAATGACCAAGCGCTTCAGCTTGATTCGTTCGATGCGCTGAGGCGCCTGGAATGCGCCGAACAGGCCCAAGCTGAAGGAAAACTTCTCGATGCGGATAAGGGGCGGGGCTTCCGGAGTCGCCCAATAGTGCAGGGAGAGTCCTTCGCCCGAGACGGTCATCTCGGGAAAGACGCCAACGTGAAAATCGGCCAGTTCCACATTACTCTGGAATTTCTGCTCCAGTAACCGCACGATCCAGTCGCGCGTGTGCAGTTCGGCGGAGCGTTTTTTGGCTATGGCCACGGCAAACAGCAGGCTGAGCAACGTCAGGAAGGAAGCGGCCAGAACGAGCAGGACTTTCCGAGCACCGGGGACGGCCATCCGGGAAGTTTCGCAAAACCCCTGGTGCTTTCGCTACGGTTTTGCGAACAATTCCGCGTGGCTAGGGCGAGATTCTCCCGAAGATACATGGATCACCGCATCTACGGGCAACGTTACCGGCGGCAAGCAGACTTCGTTGTTGCAGGCCTGGTAGCGCAATTTGAGAGAAAGATGCTGCTCGCCAAGCGGCGCGCCGGGTTCAATCGTGACCGGCACCAACAACGTGACCGTGTCGGCGTACACATTCAGCGCCTGGTCCTTCGCGAAATTGAATTTGTGAAGAGTGCCCTTGGGATATTTCACGGCGCCAAATTTGAAGCCGGCCGCGGGTTCGGCTTTCAGATCGGTCGGGATCAGGTAGTCGAAGGTGGTTTCGCGGGCGTTTACGTGGAATCCCTCTTTGATCTTCATAAGCACGGCAACATCGAGTTGCTTGCCGCGCGCCGCCGGATCGAAAGATGCGTAGGCCACGGGCTTGACCACATCGCGTGCGGAAGGGATTTGCGCCGAGAGCATAGCGGCGGCGGCAAGCAGAACGCTCGTCAAGCAAACAAGTTTGCCATTCATAGCTTCATTTCTTCCCCGAGCTGCTGCGAAATCACGCGGCTCAGCACTGCCAAGAGGTCCTCTCCGGTCTTTTCCAGAACAAAGGCGTTCTTCGACTCGGACCAGCCCAGCTTGAAACTGGTCGAAAGCGCCGAAATCCAGATTTCGCGCACCGGCGTATTCGGCGAAATCACGAATTTCGCAGGCGCCGGCTGTTCAAAGACCACTTCGAGCTTGCCGCTCTCGCCTTCCACGTCAAAACCGTGCCGATCGCCGGCGTCCAGCAGGCGCCCCTTCAATTCTTCCAGCGCTGCTTCGCACTTTTTCTGAAAATCGCGCTCTTCCAGCATGGGCATCGAACTACAGGGCCCCTTCGATCATTTTTGTCGTGGCCTCGTAATCGATCAACCCCGTGGTGCGTTTCAAGACCCTTCCGTCGCGCGAAATCAGAACGCTGGTCGGATAGCCCAGCAATCCGCCGAACTTTGCCGCTACCTTTTCATTGCCGACGACGATCGGATAGTTCATCGCCTGCTTCTGTCCGTTCACCTCGTAGCGCTCCTTGGCCACGAAAGGTGCCACCACCGGCTTGCCTTCCTCGTCCATGGCGATGCCCAACACCGTAAATCCCTTGGCGGCGTACTTGCTCTGCATTTCAATCAACCAGGGAATTTCCACCTTGCATGGTTCGCACCACGTGGCCCAGAAGTTCACCAGCACCACTTTTCCGCGATAGTCGCCGACCGTGACCGTGCCGTCCTCAAGCGACTTCATTTCGACGGTGGCGAAGGCGCCGGCGCTCTGTGACGTTTTGCAGCCGACCGCCAAGAAAAGCATGGCCGCGACCAGGAAGAGTAGAGTGCCCCTGTTCATGTTGCTCCTTAAAGGATTATCCCTCATTTCGACGGCGCGGGCGATTGCCGGGCTCCGCGCTACTTTCCCGTCAGCGCATGCTCGAGCCACAGCGCAACGCTGTTCAAAAAGCCGAGCTTGCGCACCAGCCAGGTCAGCTTGTTGGTGAAGACCAGCCCGCCCACAAACAGCAGCAGGATGCCGCTGCCGATCTCGACCGCGTGCAAATAACCGCGAAAGCGTTGGTAGAACTTCAAGAATTGCACGATACCGACGGCAGCCAGCAAAAAGGGGATGGCCAGCCCGGCGGAATAGAACGAGAGCAGCAGCACGCCGCGCCCGATGGTCGCGCTGTTGGCGGCCAGCGCCAGCACCGTCGTCAGAATCGGTCCGATGCACGGCGTCCAGCCAAATGCGAACGCAAACCCCAGCAGAAATCCGCTCAGCATGCCCGGCTGTTGGCCTGTGCTGCGCAGGTGCACATCGCGATTGAGCCAGCGTGCCAAAGCCGGGCCCAGAAATCCGATCACCGAGAGCGAAAAGAAGTGCACCGCCTCCAGTCCGGCAAACAACTCGTCGCCGCGCAGGAGCGCCAGCAGCCCCAGAACCAGCAAAATGGCGCCAATCACAACGCCGGGAATCGGCTTCAGCTTGGCCAAAGCGCCGATCAAATGCAGGCCGAACAGGATGATCAAGGCGCCTGCAATCGGTGCCAGCGTATAGCGATTCTCTTGTAGGAACGAACCCACGGCGCTGGCCGAAGCGCCAAACGCTATGAACACGACGGAAAGTCCCGTCACAAAGGAAAGCGCCGAAAGAAACAAGCCGCCGCGAGGCTGCTGCCCCTGCCGGAGCTGCTCCATTCCGATTCCGCTGAGCATCGAAATGTAGCCGGGCACCAGCGGCAGCACGCACGGCGAGAGAAACGAAACCAGTCCCGCCAGGAACGCGGCGGCAAGCGAAACGTCAGGCGTCATCGGTCAGGAATCTCCGAAAGCACTTCGATGAGAGTACGGTCGCCAAAGTGTCGTGGATCAATGTAAAAGACGTGTCATGAAGCCAAACTGTATTCTCACACAGAACATCTTTCTGCGCGGCCTAGGGCGACACCTGCCAGCCGAATTTGGCGGCGCGGTTAAGCGGGCCCGAGCCCGCGCCGCCTAAGCCGCTCTAAACGAAGCGCTTAGTGCCTTCGGGCTTGGCGGGCCGATTGCTCTCCTTCGGGCGGAGGGCTTTAGGCGCCGTGGATTGGACGCCCAACAAGGTCACCCTGCTTCGCGTCCTGGTCGGCTTTGCTGCCGTCGGTCTTTTTGGACATGGAACGTGGGCCAACCTTGCGGCCGTCGCTCTCACCGTCGCTGCCATCGCGCTCGATGCCCTGGATGGGCACCTTGCGCGCAAAAAGCAGATGGCCACGCCGCTCGGCGCGCAGATTGACATCTTGGGCGACCGCATGATTGAAAACATGTTTTTCACCTACTTTGCCGTCGTCGGGATGGTCTCCTGGTGGCTGCCGGTGCTGTTTTTCGCGCGCGGCGCGGCCACCGACTTTCTGCGCGGCCTGGCCCAGAAGGCCGGCTATTCCGGCTGGGGCGGCCAGACGATGTTCGAGACGTGGTGGGGTCGTGCTTTCGTTGCCTCGCGTTGGAGCCGCGGAATCTATGCCGCGCTGAAGTGCGCATGCTTCTGTTACCTGGGACTTGAGTTGGCGCTGACTCGGGGAAGCGTTGCCCTGGTCGCCGCTTCTGGCGAAGCTCATCTCGCCATTCGCACCGCTGCCCAGGTCCTTACCTGGGTCACAGCTGCCTGCTGCGTGGTGCGCGGGTTGCCGGTGTTCATCGAGGGCCGGCGTTTCTTCACCGGGCAAACGGTTGCGGTCCGCTCCCGCAACCCCGCGGAGGCCGCATGAGCATCGCATTTTTCGATGTGGACGGCACCCTGCTTCCGCACCCGTCACTCGAACGCCGTTTCTTCTGGTACCTCGCGCGCCGGGGGAAAATTCGCGCCGCGAACTTTTCCCGCTGGGTCGCGGAAATGCTCCGCTTAGGTTCCAGCAATCTCGTGACCGCCGCGCAGTCGAACAAAATGTATTTGCGCGGAGTTTCAGCCGCGGTTCTTGGCCCAGGATGCGGCGCGCAACGCCACTGGATGCCCGAGTTCTTCCCCGGTGCCATCGAGCGCATCTGGTGGCACGCCTTGCGCGGCGACCGGATCGTTCTGGTCACCGGGACCCTGGCTCCTCTGGCCGAAGCCGTGAAGGCCGCGCTCGAGCGCGAACTGCTTTGGCGCGGAGTTGAATCGCAGGTTTCAATGTTTGCGACCGAACTCGGCCTTTGCGAGGGTTCCTGGACCGGCACAGTTGAAGGCGAGCCGAGGTCAGGCGAGGCCAAAGCGGCGGCGGTCAAGCAGTTTGCACTCGCTTCTGGCGCTCCCTTAGCGGAATGCTTCGCCTACGGCGATCATGCGCTCGATCGGTCGATGCTCGAAGTCGTCGGCACTCCGATTGCCGTCAATCCGACCTGGCGCCTGCGCCAGATTGCCCGGCAGCGCGGATGGCAGGTCATGAAATGGGCCGCCCGCGCACGGCGCGCCGCCCACCTCACGCTTTGAAATGGAAAGGCGAAGTTGCACGATGAACAGTCGCGAACCAACTCAATCCCGGACCGTCGAAGGCGCATTGCCCATGCGTCCGGGAAGCTTGCCGGAGCGTCACCTGCGGCCTATGAGAACACCGGCCACATGCAAGGAGCCCGGTTGGACCGCGTTGCTTCGCGGCGAGCTCTCGCGGGTGTGGCCCGCCGTCGGGACATTTGAACACGTCGCTTTGGGCTACCTCTGCCTATCAAGCGCGATGGTCGCGGTCTCCTCTCGAAATCTCGCCCACCCCTGGAAACTTATCGGCGTCAACCTGCTGGTCGCGACGGTCATCTTGCTGCTGTGTCGAACGGGAGCTCGTTCTGAAGAGCGCGCCCGCCGCCGCGGCGTCACCTTCACGACGCGCTTCTGGCATTTCTGGCGCCACTGGTACCCCCATCTTTTCTTCTTGTTCTGCTTCGAGGAGCTCGCCTATTTGGTGCACCTCGCCCATCGGGGCTGGCAGGACGCCAAACTCATTGCCTTCGATCACCGGCTCTTCGGTGTCCACCCGGCGGTATGGCTCGAGCAATTCGCCACACCGCTCCGCAACGACCTTTTTCAACTCGCCTATCTCACCTATTTTGTTTATCTGCTGGTTCTCGGCGGGATCCTCTACTTCCGACGCGAATGGCGCGCCTATTGGTCGGTGATGACCTATTCCGCGGTCGGCTACGCGATCGGCTACGTCATTGCCGCTCTTTTCCCGATCGAGAGCCCATGGTTTGCCATGGCCGGCCTGTGGCAAGGCGAACTCCACGGCGGCCCGTTCACGGCCATCGTCAATTTCATCGAACATTACGGCCGCGTCCGCGGCGCCGCATTTCCCTCCGAACACGTCGCGGGTTCGGTCGCCGTGGTGTGGGGGGCCTGGCGTTACCGGCGCTGGCTTTTCTGGGTCATGTTGCCGCTGGTGACGGCGATGTGCGTCTCCGCGGTTTGGGGTCGCTACCACTACGTCGCCGACATTTTGGGCGGCGTGGTCACCGGTACGCTTGGCTACTTCATCGGTTCCTATTTGATGGATCGGCGATCGGATCCCGCAACGGTCATCTCCAGGTGATTTTCAAAGCGCTCGGCGCAAGACCGGGATTCCGGCTTCGACCGTGCTAGAAGATCTTTTCCTGACGCCGCAGGTTCCCAAACGTTCCGATATTCGCGATGGTGAACGCCACGCGGAACTGGTTTTCCGTGCGCACCTGCCCGAGCGCGATTCTCCGGTACTCGAACGACCACCCGCAACAGTTCCCGTTGTAGGTCACCTGCATGATCTGGTTTTGCAGCGCCGTATTCTGGATGTCGTAGCTCACGCCGCCGGTGAAGTTGAACCCTTTGCGGTTGAAGGCCCCGTATCCCACCAAAGCGCGGATCTGATTGGAAAGCGGCTGCAGTACCGGGTCGTCTTGAATGTGAAAGTGCGCCACCATCGCGAAAAACTCGCTGTACGGCTTCACCTTCACCAGCGTCCCCTCGGCCACGATCTTGTTGAGCTGGGGGTCGTACTCGATGATCTGCTCCGCGTCATATTTCCCGCCCGGCGTGATTTTTAGGTCGCTCACGATCGGCGACCAGTCGCGCGGCCCGGCAGCAAATGCAAACGGGGTAATCGAATTGAGCGCCTGCAAGACATTTCGCCCGCCATCAATGATTGCGCCGCCAAAAGTCGGGTCAAAGTAGTGCTTCTGCACCACGCTCCACGACAAGAACTCCGTCGGCTGTTCCTCCCCGCTTTTCACATACAGCCTCTGCGTAAATCCATAGGCAACTTCGTTGGTGTTGGAAAGCGTCGCGTCCGAATCGAACCGGATGAACCGCGCAAAATCATTGATCCCCGAAACGTAGCGATAGGTCAGTTCCGGTTCGATGGTGTGCTTGTAGCGCCGCTTTTCTCCCGGTCGTCCGAAAATCCGCTCGAGGGTCGGCGGACGGATTTCCAGCGTAAACTCGCCGTCATTCCGCGTGATCGGCTGCTCGCTCAGATTCCCCTGCGCATCCAGCGAAGCACCGTATCGCGTCGTGCGTACCGCGCCCGAGGCCGTCACATTCAGCCACGGTCCGAAGCTCAGCGGCAGGGTCACCTTGGGCGCGAGCTCGGTCCGCTCGACCAGCGCCGGCGTCGCTAAATTCTCGTCATCGCGATGTACCGCCCCCGCCAGCGAATCGAAACTGAAGTACAGCGGCAGACTCCTCCAGGGCGCTTGCTCGACCGATAAAAACCGCGCCTCCGGCGCGCTGCGCAAGGTTACGCTGGTCTGCGGATCGATGGTCAGAAAGCTCTTGTCGTTCAGCGCCGCTAGATTCAGGCTGAACCCGCTGAAGTTGTTGGTCAAGAAAAACGCGCTGCGCACCTCGGCGTTGATCGCGTCTCCGTAGGCATCGGCGAAGGCCAGCCGAAAGGTGAGCGACGACAGCTGGTTGTAGTCCGCTACGAATCGCCACCCTTTCGGGAGCAGGCTCTGCAGCTCCAGTTGTTGTTGATGGCCGCCTTGCTTCTGCAAGACTCCTGCCGAATCGCGGATCCCGCGATCAATGACGCCGTAGTAGGAATAGAGGAAGGACGTATTCTCGGAGGGCCGCATGCGCACTTCCGCGCGCTGTGCTGATCCGCGCTTAGTCAAATCCTGCGCGCCAAGCGTCGCGTCCGACCAGGTGTTCGGCGCCCAGTATAACGCGTCGCCGAACACATATCCCTTGGTCGAACTGTGTCCGACGTCCGGCAACAGGAATCCCGATTGCCGCACCCGCTGCCCGGCCGGCGTCGTCGCATAGGGCACCCAGACGAGCGGCACCTTGTACAAGCGGAAATTCGCGTTCACCAGCGCCACCGACTTGTTGAGCCGAATCTTGGCGTGCGGGGCGAACATCTGCCAGGTGGGGCGCTCCTGGTCGCAGATCGTGATCCACGCCTGGTGAATCACGAACAGGTCGTCCGGATAGCGCTCCACCTCGCGAGCCTCAAAATACAGCGGATTTTCCGACACCAGCACCATCGGGTTCGGCCGCCTCACGATCTTCACCGTGCCGCGTACGTTGCTGAATTTTCCGATCCCGCTAGCGAAGTTGTACCGCGCTTCGTCTCCTTCCAGGTGTTGGTTCTCGTAATCGAACTGCACGTGGCCCCGCGCCAGCGCGTCGCGGGTCTTGTCGTTGTACTCCAGGTGATCCGCGCGCAGCCGCATTCCGGCGTACTGTAAGTCCACATTCTGGTCGGCTATAAACAGGTCGCCTTGCCGCTTCTGCGGGCCTTCGGATGAAAGCTCCGCGGATTGCCCGTGCGGGGAGGGCAGGCGCACCTGCTGCGCCGCACACGGGCTCAGGGCGATCAGCGCTGCGCATAGCGTCAGCGGCCAGGCCAAAAGCCGGCCCCGTTCGTCTGGCCTGGCGCGGACCGGGGAAACGGCTGGCTCCCGCCCTTCGCGCACCCAATGCCGCCCCGACCGGTACCCGGCGGCCCTGAGCGGTTTTTGCGGAAAGGATTTCTTCCGGTTCTTGCGAGTTTGCGCGCGCAGCATGCGGTCTGATCAATTCGCTCAAAGGCAGTTCGATAGCTTAGCACGCGCCTCTGCTTCGGCGCCGCAGCCCGGGCCTGCCCTTCCTGAGACCAATCTCTGCCGCCTCCGTCTAACTTTCTAACGTTCGGGTGTGGTTCTACCAATCGCGTCCTAGATTGCTTGCGGCTGACTGCTTGCGTTGACCGTCGGCGAAAGGCATCCTTATACGCCCTTCGCTCGGTGGTTTTCGCGTGGGGTTCCGTTTTTTCCTTGTATCGGCGCATCCTTTGGCTGGTCTTGCGGACGGGATAGCGGGCGCCGGTAGAGCCACCTGTTTGGAAGGAGAGAGAAGCATGAGCGGAAAGAGATCGAGTGGGCGTTCGATGCTCATCTATGGAATCTCGCTGGCCTTGGGTCTGGTGGGCCTTGCGAAAATCACGCGCGCGCAATCGCCCGACATCGCAGAGGATCCGGCGCAGTCTCTTGCCGCTCGTTCCCTTCAGGACCAAGACCAGGGCAAAAAGGACGACAAGAAAGACGAAAAAAAAGACGAAAAAAAAGCTCTGTCCTTGAAACCCGACCGCAAGATCGCCTTCACGACCGATGAAGGCACCTGGCTTTCTCTCGACGCCTCTCCGGACGGCAAGAGCCTGGCGTTCGAACTCCTGGGCGACATTTACACGCTCCCGATCGAGGGCGGCAAAGCCAAACTTATTGACGGCGGCATGTCGTTTGACAGCCAGCCGCGCTTCTCGCCGGACGGCCAGTGGATCGCCTTCATCTCCGACCGCGAGGGCAGCGACAACATCTGGATCATGCATCCCGACGGCAGTGGCGCGAAGCAGGTTTCCAAGGATCCCAGCAGCGAATTGGCCTCGCCCAGCTGGGATCCGAGCGGCAAATACATCTACGTTTCCAAGACGCGCTTCGGCATCGGCCCGCGCGAGATCTGGATGTATCACCTCGACGGCGGCACCGGCGTGCAAATCACCAAATCCAAGGCTTCTCCCACCACGCCCCGCAGCGAACGCCTGAACGATATGGGCGCGGTCGCTTCCCCGGACGGGAAGTATCTCTATTACGCCGAGCGCCGCCGCGATTTCTCCTACAACTCCATGTTTCCCTTGTGGCGCATCAAGCGCAAGGACCGCAAAACCGGCGACGAAGACGTCATCATCGAGCAGCCGCGCAGCGCCATGCGGCCGCTGCTTTCTCCCGACGGCAAGTTCATCCTGTATGTCACCCGTCATGAAACGGAAAGCGGCCTCCGCCTCCGCAATCTCGAAACCGGCGAGGACAAATGGGTCCGCTATCCGGTCACGCGCGACGATCAGGAAGCGATTTTCTCCCGCGACCTCTTCCCGGGCTACGCCTTTCTCCCCGGCGCAAAGGAAATCGTCTACAACCAGGACGGCAAAATCCGCCGTTTGCATCTGGAAACCGGAGCCGAGTCCGTCATCCCGTTCACCGCGGAGGTTTCGCAAGACCTCGGCAGCAAACTCGATTTCCCGCAGAAGGTCGAACAGGGCGCCGTCAAAGTCCGCCTCATCCACGACGCCGTCGAGTCGCCCGACGGCAAGAAACTCGCATTCTCCGCCATGACCCATCTCTACACGCTCGACCTCCCCTCCGGCAAACCGCAGAAGCTGGATACCGGAAAATCCACCGCCTTTCAGCCGGCCTGGTCCCCGGATGGCAAGTGGATCGCCTACGTTTCCTGGTCGGGCGATGGCGGGCAGCTCTGGAAGATTCCCAGCTCGGGCGGCACTCCGGTTCAGCTGTCGAAGTCCCTCGCCGTCTACAGCAATCCCGCATTCTCTCCGGATGGAGCGCGCATCGTTCTGCTGCGCGGCAATGCCTACGATCGCGAAAACAGCGAATTCGACGGCGGCCAGACGGACAACGACGACCTCATCTGGATTTCCGCCGAAGGCGGCCAACCCAATCTGATCTTGCCCGCCCGCGGCGCCGGCGGGCCCCACTTCACGAACGAAAAGGATCGCATCTACGTCGACACGCCCACAGGACTTGTCTCGCTGCGCTACGACGGCACCGATCGCCGCACGCACCTTCAGGTGAAAGGCCAAGGAATCTACTTTGCCGAAGAACCGGTCCCTGCCGACGACCTGGTTCCGAGCCCGGACGGTCAGTGGGTTCTGGCTCACGTGCAGAATCAGCTGTACATCGTGGCCATGCCGCCGGTCGGCGGTGAGGCGCCGACCGTCAGTGTGGGCGGTCCCGCTGTTCCGCTAAAGAAAATCACCGACGTCGGCGCGGACTATTTCGGCTGGGCCGACGGCGGCAAGACCATCACCTGGGCCATCGGCTCCAGCTACTTCCGCCAGCCGCTCAGCTCCATCTCTTTCGAACCGCCTAAGGACGAGAAGAAAGAGGGCGAAAAGAAGGACGAAAAGAAGGACGCCGACAAGAAGGACGACGCTAAAGAGGCTGACAAGGACAAGAAAGACTCCGCCGACGCTCAGAAAAAAGACGACAAGAAAGACGAAAAGAAGGAAGAGAAAAAGTTCAAGGAACAGGAAAAGGACGTTCAGGAGATCGCGATCAATCTCGAGGTTCCCCGCAAGACTCCCAAGGGCACCATCGTCCTCCGCGGCGCAACCGTGATTACCATGAAGGACGACCAGGTGCTGAAGGATGCCGACATCGTCGTCGAAGACAATCGCATCAAGAGCGTCGGCGCCCGAGGCAGCGTTCCTTCCGGAGCGAAAGTATTCGACGTGAAGGGCAAGACCATTTCGCCCGGCTACATCGACACGCACGCGCACTGGAGCGAAATCAAACGCGGCATCCTCGACACCCAGAACTGGGCGTTCCTCGCCAATCTGGCGTACGGCGTTACCGCCGGCCTCGACGTGCAGACCGGCTCGAACGACATGTTTGCCTACCAGGATCTGGTGGACTCGGGCGACATTCTCGGCCAGCGCGCTTTCTCCACCGGCCCCGGCGTTTTCTCCGACAACAATTTCCAATCCATGGAAGAAGTGAAAGGCGTGCTGACCAAATATCAGAAGTACTACGGCACGCACAACATCAAGAGCTATCTGGTCGGCAACCGCAAACAGCGGCAATACATGGTCGAAGCCGCGAAGGAACTGCAGATGATGCCGACCACCGAAGGCGCACTCGACCTGAAGCTCGATCTGACGCACGTGATCGACGGTTTCCACGGCAACGAGCACACCCTGCCCATCACGCCGCTTTACAACGACGTCCTGCAGATGTTCGCCAAGTCCGGCATCGCGGAAACCCCGACCCTCATCGTGAACTACGGCGGTCCGTTCGGCGAAGACTACTGGTATGAATACAGCGAAGTTCACGACAACGACAAACTCAATCACTTCATCCCGCACCGCATCATCGACCAGCGCACCAAGCGCCGTCCGGCATGGTTCCGCAAAGACGAATACGAATTCCCCAAGCTCGCGGCGCAGATGGCGAAATTGGAACGGGCCGGGGGGTTGGTCGGAGTGGGCAGCCACGGCCAGCTGCAAGGACTCGGCTATCACTGGGAAATGTGGATGCTCGCGAGCGGCGGCATGACTCCGCTGGAAGTGCTGAAGTGCGCGACCGTCAACGGCTCCAAAATTGTCGGCAGGCCCGACGAGCTCGGCAGCATCGAGCCGGGCAAGCTCGCGGACCTCGTCGTCTATGACAAGAACCCGCTCGACGACATTCACAACACCAACACCATTCATTGGGTGATGAAGAACGGCGAGCTGTTCGAAGGCGACACGCTCAACCAGGTCTGGCCGGAACAGAAGAAGCTCGAACCGCTATGGTTCTGGAACAAGTACGACCAGCCGAAAACCGGCGACCCGCTAAGCTATGGCAAAACCGCAACACCGTAAAAGGGAATCGCGGCCGGGAATCCGGTTGCCGTCCGCAAGCGGAAAGATTCCTCACGGCCCGGGGCTTTCGCCATGAGGAAGAGTGCAAAAGAGCGCGCTACTCAATTCGCGCTTTTTTGCTTGGCGAGAGTCCTGGCGTAGGACTCCCGATACCAGTCGAACGTGCGGCGCAAGCCGTCTGAAAAATTCACCGCCGGGAGATAGCCGAGCAACTCGCGAGCGAGCCTGATGTCGGCCTGGGAATCGCGTATATCGCCTTCGCGCGGCGGGTCGTACTTCGCTTCGAGCCGGGTGCCGCTGATTTCGCGCAGCAGCTCTAGGGTTTGATTGAGCGAAATGCGTTCGCCGGTGCCAACGTTGCAGACTCGTCCGCTGGCGGCCGGAGCTTCGCAAGCGAGCAGCGTGGCCTGCACAACGTTGTCAATGTAGGTGAAGTCGCGCGTTTGTTCACCGTCGCCATAAACTACCGGTGCGGTTCCCTCGAGAAAAGCCGCGCAGAACTTGGAGAGCACGCCGGAATACGGCGAACCGGCGTCCTGCCGCGGTCCGAAGACGTTGAAGTAGCGCAGGCTCACGTTCTGCAAGGCGTACACGCGGCCGAACATCTGCGCGTACAGTTCACAGGCGTACTTCGTGACCCCGTAGGGCGAAATCGGCTCGGGCTGCATGGTCTCGACCTTGGGCAAAGTCGGAGTTTCGCCGTAGGCCGAAGAAGAAGCGGCCAGTACGACGCGCTTCACTCTCGCGTCGCGCGCGGCCAGCAAGACGTTCAGGGTGCCTTCGATGTTGATGCGGTTGGTTTCAAGGGGGTCTTTGACCGAACGGGGAACGGAAGTGCGCGCCGCGAGGTGGATCACGTAATCGGCTTCATGCATCGAACGGCGGACGGCTTCGATGTCATTGATGGAACCCTTGATGAAAGAAATTTTGTTGCGCGACTCGGCAAGATTGTCTTCCTTGCCTGCGGAAAGGTCGTCGAGAACCACGACGCTTTCGCCGCGGCGCACGAGTTCATCCACGGTGTTCGACCCGATGAAGCCGGCGCCGCCGCTAACCAAGTATCGCATGCGAACCATCCTCCAAACCGTCGTCGCGTCGAAACCCGGGCTGACGCCCGGTGAAAAGCGTCTTCGCTTGTAAGGGGTTGAAAAACAGCCGGTTTGCCCGGGGTCCCGAGCCGAGACCCCCTAAAACCCTTCAACCCCAGATCAAGGAGCTTTCGCAAGACGCATAAAAAAGCTTCTGGTAACCTGAACAGGGACTTTTGAGGGTTGGAGAGACAAACCCTCGAACCCGCGGCACGTCTAACTGGCGCGACACGATATTGTACGACGAAAGCCGGGCTGGAAAGATTTTGCGAACTGGAGAGGGTGCAAGATAAGGATGAGCCGCCGGGTCGTGGTGGTGCTGGCGATTTTTCTGGCCGTGGTATGCGGCGGGGCCGCATTCGTGTGGCTGCATGCCGGCGGGCAGAGCAAAACCACGGTGAACTTCACGCCGGACCCCCCGCCCGCCGCTCGAACCGAACCCGCCGCGACCACGCAGCCACCGGTGCCCACGACGCGCGAGAAGCCACCGAACGCGGTGGCCAATCCGGCGCCGGCCCTACCGGCAGGCTTCGCCCCGCCGGCAGGAGAGGCGCTGGAGTTTTCCGCGAATGTGTCCAAAGTGAACAACGTGGCGACGCTGCGGTTGTCGGTGAACGGGCGAAAGGAGATTGCAGGGAAAGACGCATGGCACCTGCAGGCATTCGCGCACACGCAGAATCCGCTGCGGATCGTGTTTGAGCTGGACGATCAATTCGATTCCTACAGCGCGCCGGGCGATTTTACGAGCGTGCAGTACGAAATGCGGCTGAGCGAGCGCGGCACCAGGGTGAATTCGATTCAGCGCATGACCGCTACCGGGCGCGAGCCGGCTCCGGCGGATGCAACCGCGGCCCGCGTGCTGCCGGGAACGCGCGATCCTCTGGGCATGATGCAGTATCTCCGCAGCGTGGACTGGTCGAAGACGCCGGAGGTGCACGGGCCAGTCTACGACGGGCGCAAGCTGTACGAGGTCAAGGCGCGTAAGATCGGGTCGGCCGAGGTGCAGGTGCCGGCGGGACATTTTTCGACAAACACGGTGGAGATCCGGGTGTTCGACAACGGCGAGGAGATGAAGGACGCACATTTCACGCTCTACCTGGCCAAGGATGTGGCGAGAACGCCGGTACTTCTCGAAGCGACTCTGCCGTTTGCCGAAGCGCGCGTCCAGCTCGTGAAGCGGAGCGGAGTGTAGAACGTTTCGCGGTCTCGTCCACTTCCCGAACCTCGAACCATATAGTTTGAGAGGCCACGCCGTGCCGTACAATTTCCGGCGTTTTTGGATCGCTCAGTTCCTCGTACACCGCTACCGGCACAAAAACCTTCTCAAACAACTTTCCGAGCAAATGTACTTGCTCGATCGCTATCAGATAACGCAGTGGCGTGGTGTTGGAGACGGCCCTCATCCCGCGAGCGCGTTAACGCGGGTTGCGGCCCGAGTCCGCTTCGAATAGAGCCGCCTCGCGGTCAAGATCGGCCTCGTCGATCAGAGCAAGAGGAATACGGTGTTGACCTAGGAAATCTTCCGTCTGGATTCGAGAAAGCCCGAGCATTTCCGACACCTGGTAGAGCGTCAGCAGCAGAAAGCCGCTTAGCGATCTCATCCGGAATGTAAGGTAACTTCCATGTTTCTAAGTTTATTACGCCAATTCCGATCGGGGATGGCGGTCACGCTCTTAAAGGGCTTATCAGTCGGAACAACTTTCCTCATGAATGGCGGGGACTGCGGAACTCGGGCGCCCGCTTTGGTAAGAGCGGGACGGGGGCAGCGCCGCTGCAAGAAGCAATACCGATAGCGTTCTAAGGGGGAGGAGGTATCCCATGAAGAATCCGATTCCGCTGGTAGCGGAGAAGTGGCGCGGGTGGAGCAAGGTACAGAGGGGCGTGGTGGTGGTCCTGGGGGTCGGCCTTTGCCTGGTGGTTCTGGGGAAACCGGCAGGACGGCGGCTGCCTAGCAGAATCGCGCCGGCGAAGACGACGGTGTCGGCCTATCCGCCGGTGGACTACCTGCCGCAATCTCCGCAAGCGCCTGCTCCGGACGGGCAAAGCGCTGACCTTGAGGAAAACGAGCGCAAGCAGCTCGAGGCGGCGGCTGCCGCCAAGACAGCGCTTGAAAAAGATGACGGGAGGATTGAGGGTGGAAGAACCCCAAGAATTCTCTTGAACGAGTCTTTGATCGCGCACACGGCGGAGCTGGCGGTTGGGACTAAGGAGTTTTTCAAGGCGAGGACCTCACTCGAAGAGATTCTGGAGCGGCATCACGCCTATGCTGCCAAGTTGCGCATGGTCGGGCAGAAAAGCGGCAGCTTGCTGAATGCCACGCTGCGCGTGCCTTCGACAGAGCTAGGAGAGACGGTGAGCGAGCTGAAGTCGCTCGGCGACGTGGAGCGGGAAGAACAAGCTGCCGACGAGATCACACAGCAGCGCGCGGATCTAGAGGTGCGGCTGACGAATGGCCAGAAAACCCTGAAGCGTCTGCAGGAGTTGTCGCAGAAGCAGACCTATCCGGACGGTAATGTGCGCGAGCTGCAGCGGCAGATCGCGACGGCGAACGCGGAACTGGCCCGGCTCGAATCGGAGCGGCAGGCCTCGGAGCATCGGGTCCTTTTTGCGAACGTGTTTTTCACGCTGCGGGAGGAAGTTGCGAATCCTTCGGAAACGCTGGGCGCACAGCTGCGTGCGGCGGCGGCGACGGGATTTGGCGACGCATTGGCAAGCCTGTCGGGACTTTTGGCGTTTTTGATCGGGCGCGGCCCGGTGGTCGTACTGTGGTGCGCGATTCTGTATGTGCCAGCGCGATTTGTGTGGAAGAAGTGGGCACCGGTCGCGGCGCAGCCGAGTGTGGCGCCGGGCAGCTGAGGAATCGCTCAAGTCAGTTTTCGGGCCCGGTGCGGGACCGGCCCTAGGGGCGGCCCGAGATTTTCTGTAGTGACAAGGAATCGGAGTTTTCGCTGATCTGATAGAACTTGTCGGCGACGACGTTGCGGAAGGATTGTTTGGTGCCGCCCGGCCAGGTGACTTCGACCAGGTCGATGGTTTCAGATTTTCCGAGGCCGAAGTTGGCTCGGAGGTCGCTTTGCGAAAGGTAGCTACCGCCTCCGGCGATCTCGCGGATTTGAGTGGTCCCGCCCGTGGTGATGCGAATCCGCGCACCCAGGGCGTCGCGATTGGACTTTCGCGCGGCACGGTCTGTCATGGCCGGCCCTGCGGCCCCTACCAGGCGAAAATTCACGAAGTGATTTCCATTGCCGGCCTGGTTGCGGAGGAGCGTCGGCGGATCGCCGTTGTTGGCGACCACGATGTCCACGAAGCCGTCGTTGTCGAAATCGGCGAAGGCTGCGCCGCGGGCGGCGCGTGGAGCGAGGGTTCGGATACCCGACGATTCGGTGGCGACGCTAAACCGCTTGCCCTGTTCGTTGTGGAACAGCGTGTTGATCTGCTTGTAGTGTGTGCCGGGCGTGGCGATTTCAACTTCGGGATAGACGTGGCCATTGGCAATGAACAGGTCGAGCCAGCCGTCGTTGTCGTAGTCCAAAAAGCCGCCCCCGAAGCTGAGGACGTCCCGGGTCGGTAGGGTGATTCCGGCTTCGTTGCTGACTTCGTCCATAAAGCCGCGGCCGGCGTTGTGCCAAAGATGATCTGAATTCAGCTGGAAATCGGAGATATAAAGATCGAGCCAGCCGTCGTTGTCGTAGTCGCCCAGGGAGATGCACATGGCGGCCATGACTTTTCCGGCCAGCGTGTAGGCCATGCCGGTAACCGTTCCGGTCTCTCGAAATTTGCCTTTGCCATCGTTGTGATAGAGATAGGACGGGATGCCGTCGTTGGCGACAAAAAGGTCGGGCCAGCCGTCGTTATCGTAGTCGGCTGCGGCCACGGAGAGGTTTTTCCCGTTTGGCTGATAGATGCCGGCGGCCTTGGTGACGTTGCTGAAGGTGCCGTCGCCGTTGTTGTGGTAGAGCATGGCGGGACTTCCTTCATAGGCGCTGGGCGCGCAGCTTGATTGGACGCCGCCGAGGTCGCAGTAGCGGCGGGCGTTGGGTCCGTAAGCCACATAGCCGCCGACGTAAAGATCAAGCTTGCCGTCGCGATCGTAGTCGAAAAAAGTGGCCCCCGAGTGGAACCAGGTCCCGAACTCCATGCCGCCGACTCCGGCCTTGTCGGTTACGTCGCTGAAGGTGCCGTCTCCGTTGTTGTGATAGAGCACGTTTTTCCCGTACTGGGTGACGAAGAGATCAGGGAAGCCGTCGTTGTCGTAGTCGCCCCACACACAGCCGAGGCCGTAGCCGGTTCCTCTGACGCCGGCTTTGTCGGTTACGTCGGTGAAGGTGCCGTCGCCATTGTTGCGATAGAGAGCGTTATGAACTTCGATGCCGCGTTCATAA
>Ga0306921_10000787_pt1 | contig 29461 bp, 19 predicted proteins | sample sta12Cox44000080_FD_203760 | JGI IMG/M metagenome (GOLD analysis project Ga0306921, IMG submission 203760) | Lab enrichment of tropical soil microbial communities from Luquillo Experimental Forest, Puerto Rico - statoxic.12C.oxic.44.000.080 (v2)... | ecosystem: Environmental > Terrestrial >... | reverse complement strand
CGGAGCCCGGTTGCAGGTTCCAATCCGGTCAAAGTCCATGTAACCTGGCAACAGGTATGAAAAAGAGCGGTTCCTTCCTATCCTCAGAGACGCTGCGGCGCTACGCCGCCGTGCTCCTCTGCCTGGGCGTAATCTACTTGGCCGCTGGCGGCAGCTTGCTGCACCGGCATTCCGGCGGACAGGAATCGGTTTGCCACGTTTGCCAGTCGCTGCACGCTCCGGCCCTCGGAACGGCTGGCGGCCCGCTGATCGCGGCGCCCGAAATAACGGGCTGGCACGAAGCGCGCCCGGTCCAAGCGGCCGCGCGCAATGAATTTTCCCTCCACCACGCCGGCCGCGCTCCTCCCGCGGTTTAGTTTTTCCTCGAAGTCCATTCACCGTCTTCGCCGTTCGCCCGGTCGCCAGCAGAGCCGCCGGCGCGCCGCCGCTTCCTCAAGAACGCGGCCTTGATTCACCCACACCACATCGGCCACGTGCCTTGGAGAGGATTTCATGTTGAAGGTTTACTTTCTGGCGATGGCATTGCCGTTTTTGATGCTAGCTCTCGGTTTGGGCCCCGGCGCCGGCCCGGTGGGCGCGCAGGCTTCGGGGATGATCGAAGGAACTGTTAAAGATCCCTCGGGCGGCGCCATTGCCGGAGCAAGCGTGCAGATTTTGAATCCGGTCAGCAGGTACGACAGGACAACGACGACGGACACGGAAGGCAAGTTCCGGTTTGCCAATGTTCCGTTCAACCCTTACCACCTCACGGTCAAAGCGGCAGGTTTTGCGGATTTCTCGCAAGATACCGAAGTGCGCTCGCTGGTAACACTTTCTCTGAATGTGGCAATGTCGCTGGCGGGATCGAATACCACCGTAACCGTGGAAGGCGAAGGGAACGACCTGGTGGAAACCGCGTCCACCTTCCACACCGATGTGGACAAGAACCTGATTGACCGTTTACCGGTCGAAAGCGCCTCGTCTTCATTTACGGCGATTACTACCATGGTGTCACCGGGAGTCGCGGCCGATTCCAACGGCTTGATGCACGGGCTAGGCGATCACGCATCGAACTCGATCTCGCTCGACGGACAGCCCATCACCGATCAGTTCAGCAAGGCCTTTTCGAATCAGCTTCCTTCCGACGCGATTCAGTCCATGGAAATCATTTCCGGCGCGCCGCCGGCCGAGTACGGTGACAAAACCAGCCTGGTGATCAAGGCGACCACGCGGTCGGGCCTTGGAGTATCGAGACCCACCGGAAGCATCAGCGCAAGCTATGGCAGCTTTGGCACGTCGACCGCCGGTTTTGATGTGGCGTTTGGCGGCAGCAAGTGGGGGAACTTTGTCGCAGTCCACGGTCTACAATCCGGACGTTTTCTGGACCCGCCCGAATTCAGCGTCATGCACGCGAAGGGCAACCAAGAAAGCTTCTTTGACCGCGTGGATTTGCAGACCTCGGACCAGGACACGCTGCACCTGAATCTCTCCTACACCCGCTCATGGTTCGAGACGCCGAACTCTTTCGACGCGCAGAACGCCACGGCCTGGAACGGCCTGGTCGTCGACAACAACGGCCTTGGCCCCGACGGCTTGCCGGTGGGGCCGCAGGATCAGCGCTCGAAAATCGGCAGCTTCGATATCGCTCCGAGCTGGACCCGGGTCGTCGGCGCCAACGCGGTTCTTACGGCAGGAGCTTTCCTTCGGCAGGATCAATACAACTATTACCCGAGCGGCAATCCATTCGCCGACTTCACTCCCGCTCTGCAGAGCGAGAGCGTCGCGCAAGACCGGCGCCTTACCAACGCCGGCGTCAGAGCCGATTTCTCCTACGTGAAAGGCATTCACAGCGTCAAGGTCGGAATCGCCTACGACCACACTTTCCTCACGGAAAACGACCACTTTGCCATCGTCGATCCCACGTTTCTCGGTTCGCTCACCGACAGCAATGGAGATCCGTGCGTCGATAGCTCCGGCAAGCCCATCGCGGCGCCCTGCAGCACGCTGGCGCCGCTCGACTTGACGGCCGGCGGGAGCTACGCCTTCTTGCGAGGGCACACGGACGTGAAGGAACTGGCCCTCTTTGCGCAGGATACGATCAGCTGGAAGAACTGGTCGTTCAACCTGGGAATCCGCGGCGACGTCTACAGCGGGATTACGCACGCAACACAGGCCGAGCCCCGCCTGGGCATCGCCTACAACATCAAGCCAACCAACACCGTGCTACGGGTTTCCTATGCGCGGACTTTGGAGACGCCGTTTAACGAAAATCTGGTGCTGGCCAGCACCGGATGCAACGATGTCGTGGTCAACGCGCTGATGTCTTCGCTGCAGGGCTATCCGTGCAACACCGATCCGCTGGCTCCCGGATGGAGAAATGAATTTCACGCCGGGCTGCAGCAAGCGTTTGGCAAGCACCTGGTGGTCGATGCCGAATACATCTGGAAGTACACGCACGGCGCGTACGATTTCAGCGTGCTCGGCAGCACGCCGATCACGTTTCCGATCGAATGGCAGCGCTCCAAGATTCCGGGCTACGCGATTCGCGCCAGCGTGCCGGATTTTCACGGGTTCACCGCACTGGTGGTGATGTCGAGAGTGGCGGCCAGGTTCTTCCAGCCGCAACTGAGCGGTATCGGCACCACGCCGGCAGGCCAAGGTGGCGACGGTGTCTTCCGCATCGACCACGACGAAAAGTTCAACCAGACCACCCACTTGCAGTATCAGCCGTGGAAGCGCGGCCCGTGGGTCGGCTTCAACTGGAGATATGACAGCGGGCTCGTTGCCGGTGCCGTACCGTTCGGCGACGGCGTAAATCCCGTGGACGTTTCCGGGCTCACTCCCGACCAGCAGTTCCAGGCCGGTCTGTTCTGCGGCAGCGTGCATGCCACGCCAACCCGTCCCATCAGCCCCACCGGATTTTGCGATGCGTCTCTGTTTGGTTCGACGCTGGTCCGCATTCCGGCGCCTGGGACAGAGGACGACGACAAGAATCCGCCGCGCATCGCGCCGCGCCATCTGTTCGACCTGGCGGTAGGCCATGACAATCTGTTTCACGGCGACCGCTATCGCTGGAGCCTGCGACTCGTAGCCATCAATATCAGCAACGAGAAAGCGCTCTACAACTTCCTTTCAACCTTCAGCGGAACCCACTACGTAACACCCCGCGCCTACAGCGCGGAACTTGGCTTTCACTTCTGACCCCCAGAGGCAGCCCGCGCGGGTCTGGACGCGGGCTGCCTAAGACTGTCTAGCGCGGCCCCATAGTGCTCGCAACTTCCATCGTTTCTTAGGGTTGCTACCTTTAACGAGCCGGGCCGCATCCAAGCAGTCCTTGCGACCCCATCGTTCGCCTGTTCACTGGCTAGACAAGCCTCTCAGGAAGAGGAATGGAGGCAAACGCCTGCGCGGGCGATAATGAGAAGTTATCGCTCGCAGACAAAAGACCGACATGCCCTTGAAGATCACGCCTATTTCGGAGAAGAAAGCGCCGGTGCGCCATAGGTGGTTTCGCCCGCTGGCCGTGCTGTGCCTTGGGTTGTTGGCTGCGGGCTCGGCCTGGGGACAAAGCGGCCGGGGCAATCAGGGACTTGCCTCCATCCATGGGACGCTGACCACCGCTCCAGACAACGCGCTGGCAGCCATCACGGTGAAGCTCAGTCCGGGCGAGGCTGGCGCCCTCCCGGTCGCGGCCGACACGGACGATTCCGGCCGTTATGAATTTGAAAATTTGAAGCCCGGCGCCTACACGGTTTCCGTCGGCCTGACAGGCTTCAAGCTTTTTGCAAAAGCCGTCCAGGTCGAAGCCGGCCAGTCGCTCGAGCTCAATATCCAGGTCGAGATCGAGGCTGTCGCGGAAAAGGTGGAAGTCAAAGAAGAGACGCAGGCGATCGCCACCGAAGCGGTGACCGCTGCGGCTGAAACGGTTACGCAAGAGCAGCTGGCCGCTCTGCCCACCACGCAAGCAAAGGTCAGAGAAGTCTTGCCGGTCAGCCCCGGTGTGATCAAAACACAGGACGGCAAGCTCACCTTCAAAGGCGCGGACGAAAACCAGAGCTTGATGCTCGTGAACTCGGCGCGCACTTCGGATCCCGTGACCGGGAGTTTCGCGGTTCCGGTGCCGCCCGATGCGGTGGAGTCGTTCGCGGTGTACAAGACGCCGTACAACGCCGGCCTCGGCAGTTTTTCCGGCGGTCTGACGGCGGTTGAAACGAAACCACCCGCCGCCGAATGGAACTATCGGTTGCGCAGCATCGTGCCGTCGGTACTCGGGAAAAACGGCTCCATGGTCGGCCTCTCCGAAGCGCAGCCGGGTGTCGATTTTGGCGGGCCGCTGGTCGGAAACAAACTGCTTTTCTCCGAGGTCTTTCAGTACGAGATGAAGAAGCGGACGGTGCGCGGGCTGCCCTGGCCGAACGACATCAGCAAGAAGCAAGGCTTCAACTCGTTCACCACCCTCGAGGCCATTCTGTCTCCGAAACAGGTCGTGACCCTGACCGTCAATGCGTTCCCGCTGCGGGAGCAGCACGCCGACATCAACGCGCTGGTTCCCCAGCCCGCTTCGAACGACTTGAACCAGAGCGGTATGGCCGTGACGCTTTCCGACAAATACCAGTTGAACTCCGGCGCCATCCTGGGCGTGGTTTCTCAATACACGCGCTTTGACGGCAACGCGCACGGGCAGGGCCCGGACGACATGTTGGTCACGCCCGAAGGCTGGGATGGAAACTTCTTTAATCGCTGGTCGCGGCGCGGCAAGGAATTTCAGATACTCCCTAGCTACCAGCTGGAGGAAAAGCGCTGGTTGGGACGCCATGAAATTCATGTTGGAGTCGATTTCGACCATCGCTCCTATGCGGGCACTACGGCTTCGCATGCGATCGAGCTGCTGCGCGCCGACGGTTCGCTCGCGGAAGAGATTGCCTTTGACAGCGCGCGGCCTCAGAGCGCATCGGACACGGCGGTTTCCGAGTTTGTGCAAGACCACTGGGTGCTCGATGCACATTGGGCGGTGGACTTGGGTACGCGGCTTTCCAGCGAGAGCGATGGCTGGTCCGCCGCGGTCGCGCCTCGGGCCGGCGTCGCATTTTCGCCGGGAAGCAAGACGGTCCTTCGCGCGGGCATAGGCTTGTTCTACAGCTTGCTGCCGCTTCTCGCAGCGGATTTTGACGCCAACCCGACCCGCGTGGTGAGCCAGTTTGACACCACGGGCCTGCCCATCGGTTTGCCCGTGAGCTACACCTACGCCTATGTCGGCGGCGTTGATCCGCTCACCGGCGCGGCGCTCCCGCAAGGGCCCGGCACTTCACCGCGCAACCTTACATGGAACCTCGGCGGCGAACGCCAGCTGGGCAGGAAGGCGCTGCTGCGGCTCGGCTACCTTGACAGCCATTCGACCTACGTTTTCGTCGCCCATCCCTTCACCGCCGCTCCCGGCCAGACGTCGTTTCTTGGCCTGTCCAACAACGGCAGTTCGCGCTACCGGGAATGGGAGAGCACAGTCCATTTCACGGTTCACGAAAATAACGAAGTCAACGCTTCGTATATCTGGAGCCGGACGCGCGGCGACCTAAACAACCTTTCCGCGGTCTTAATACCGTTCGCGCAGCCGGTGATCCGGCCCAACGTTTACGGCATCCTGCCCTCCGATATTCCCAACCGCGTGGTGGGCTGGGCCATTTTTTCTCTGCCGAAAAAATTCAAGTTCAGCCCGCTGGCGGACTGGCACAGCGGTTATCCCTATTCCAACGTGGACGTTCTGCAGAACTACGTCGGCACGCCCAATGGAGCGCGCTTCGCCAACTTCTTCTCGCTGGATGTGAAGTTCTACCGCGTGTTCCGTCTGCCGTTCTTGAGCGCAGGCTCCAAGGTGCATCACATCCGGCTCGGCTTTTATTCGTTGAACGTGACCAATCATGGAAATTTCAACGCCGTGTATAACAACGTGACGGCGCCGAATTTCGGGCAGTTCGCGGGATTCATGGACCGCCGCGACGGCGCCATGATCGACTTTGTGGATTAGGCTGGCGCGCTGGCGCTGCTCCTTGGTCCAACCGAGCTCGCTTGGAAGGCTTGAGAAGCCGCGGGCTGTAGCTGCTAAAATAGCAGCGGAGCGGTGCTTCGAAGCAGGTGAGAGTGCGAAAGCCGTTTGAACCGTAACGAATCTCTGGGGTGCTGCGGACAGACAGCCTGTGTGCACGGCCTGTCCCGCTGGCGCGCCGTTCCGGGTTTGTGCCACAAACCGGGCGGCGCTCGAGCGGGGCAGGAAAGCCTAAGGGTTGGCGCGTGGTGCCCACCTAATTCAGAGGTTCACGGCCTAGCTCTCCACGGCCAAGCAGTCCGCTCCTTTTTCTTGGTTGTGACCCGTGAGCGCCAAGCTTCAGGGCATACCGCGCAACCGGTTCGGGCCGTTTTTTTTGTAAGCTGAAAACCTATAACTTAGAACCGCCTTCATGCGCGTACTGTTCATCGGAGACATCGTCGGATCCCCGGGCCGGGAGATCGTCCGCGAACGCCTGTCGGACTTGGTGTCGCAAAAACGCGTCGATCTGGTCATCGCCAACGGCGAGAACTCCGCGTCCGGGTTTGGAATCACGCCTAAAATCGTGGAAGAGCTCCTGAAGAGCGGCGTCGAGGTGATCAGCGGCGGCAATCACAGCTGGGATCGCCGCGAGATCATGGAGTTCATGCCGTACGAACCGCGGCTGCTGCGCCCGGCAAACTTTCCCGATGGAAATCCCGGCGGCGGGATGTATGTGGGTACGGCCAGGAACGGCGTGAAGTATGCGGTCATCAATCTGCAGGGCCGCGTATTCCTGCCGGCCATCGACGACCCTTTCCGGAAGGCCGACGAGCTGCTGGCCGGTCTTTTCGCGGATGTGGCGATGGTTCTGGTCGACATGCACGCGGAAACCACCAGCGAAAAAATCGCACTCGGCTGGTATCTGGACGGCCGCGCGACGGCCGTGGTCGGAACCCATACGCACGTCGCCACCGCCGACGAGCGGGTCTTGCCGCAAGGCACGGCTTACATTACCGACGTAGGGATGACCGGGCCGCATGCCGGCGTGATCGGCATGGACCGCGCCGGAATTGTGAAGAAATTCCTGGACGGTCTCCCGGCTCGCTTCGAGGTCGCCCAGGGCGATGTGCAGATGAATGCGGTCTTGATCGAAACCGATGACGAAGGGCCCAGAAATTCCGCCGGGCGCTTGAAAGCCAGCCGCATTGAGCGGCTTCGCTTGCGCGTCGACTGAGGCGCGCGCGAGAGCGGGTTGCGCTGCGCTTGAAGCAACCTAATGATCTAACTGGCAGTCTTATCAGACGAATAGCATTCAGAAGAGGGGTGACCCGGCCTTGAGAATCGTCCTGGTGTCGTGTCTCAGCCTGGCATTGGGGGCCTCGGCCGCCGCCCAAGTCGACGCCGACATGGTTGCGAAACGGCGTCTTTTCGCTCCGGTCGGACCCGGATTAAAACAGATTCGCGAGGGCGCGGACGGAAAGATCTACGTTCTCGCTTCGCCTTCGCCGGGGCTCGTCGTTTACTCCAGGGAAGCGCGGCGCTTGATGACGATGCGGGAAGCTGCGGCGTTGCCCGAGGCGGCCTTGGCCGAAGCCAAGGCTTCGGGCGAAGTGCTGGTTCAGTACGGGGAGGACTGCGACGTCGATCCCGACGGCACCATCTATGTCGCCGACCGGGCCTCGAATTCCGTCCAGGTATACTCGAGCGACGGCAAGCATTTGCGCTCGGTCAGCGTGAATGGGCCGTTGGCGGTCGCGGCGCTGCCCGAAGGGGAAGTGGCGGTCGCCACCCTGCGCCAGCCCGCCTTGGTGACCGTTTTCGACCGGAATAGCCGCCTGGTTCGCGAGTTCGGCAGCTCCGAACAGCTTACCGAGCGAGCAGATCTCAATCGCTACCTCAACATCGGCAACCTGGCAACCGATGCGCAGGGCCATCTCTATTACGGATTTGCATATTTTCCGGAGCCGACGGTGCGCCAGTTCGATCGCTTCGGTTATGCCGCCGGAGACCTGCGCTATCAGTCGCTCGACGTGTTGCAGGTGGCCACGGCGGTGCGCCACGAGATCGAAAAGCAGGAGCGGCGCGGCGATCCGCCGCGCTTCAAGCAGGTGATGACCGCCATGGGCGTAGACAAATCGACCGGCGAGGTGTGGATCGCCATGGGCAGCACTTTGTTGCGTTTCGACAAGGAGGGCAACCGCCGCTCCATGTATCGCCTCTACACGCCTCAGAACGCGCGGCTTGAAGCGAACGCCATCGTGGTAGAAAAAGACCGCTTGATCATCGGCGGCGATCCCGCGGGCGTGTTCGAATTCGAGCGTCTCGACAAAAAATAGGGCGCGGCAACCAGCGTGTAACAGAAAATCGCTAGGCAATTTTTTCTCTGCCGCCGGACTTTTCCACAGTGCGAACTCCGCGACACCACGGCAAATGTTTCGGGAATGTTTCGCCAATCGCCATTCGCTTTCCAATTTTCTTCCATGATTCGTTGCACTTGCGTGAAGGAAAGTCTTTACACTCGTGAATTTTGTACTTGTGGAAAAACTGTGTATGCTGTGTGAACACGGGCACGCGCTCTTCCACATTTTTTTCTTGCCCCCTTCGCGTCAATCGGCGAGAATCCCCCGCTGACTTACGATGGCAGTCGGGCGGTCGAGGGATAAAAGAGACGCGAGCGGAGTCAGGGGCAAGCAAATGCTCCGCTGCGATTAGCTTTCCCGTAGGAAAAAAGGACCTCAAGAAGGGAAAATTGTCTTTCCACAGGATTTACACATCTGTGGAAATAGCAAGGACTTGGTATTTTGCTCTGATGACGACGGCGATTCAACTTGGCAAAGAACGCGCAGTGGCAAATTTATGGGACAAGTTTCTGGAACGCGTCAAATCCCGCATCAGCATCAATACCTACACCACCTGGTTCCAGCCGACGCGCTTGAGCCGGGTCGAGGGCGACATCCTGCACATCCAGATCCCCACAACGGTCTTCCGGCAGGTCCTGACGCGCACCTATGGCGAGATTGTGAAAGCCGTATTTCACGAATTGGGCGTGCCCAACACCCGCGTGCAGTATGTTTGCACGGAAGAAGAACCGGTTCCCGCGAGTCCGGCCGCCGCGGCCAGCGCTTCCGTCAAGCAGTCGAAGCTCGATTTTGAGAGCAGCGACCACCAGCTGAATTCCCGCTACACTTTCGACACCTTCGTGGTCGGCAAATCCAACGAGTTTGCGCACGCCGCATCGCGCGCCGTAGCCGAACAGCCCTCGAAGGCCTACAACCCGCTCTTCCTCTACGGCGGCGTGGGCATGGGCAAGACCCACCTGATGCACGCCATCGGGCACCTGATCAAGCAACGCAACCCCGCCGCCCGCTTGAGCTACGTCAGCGCGGAAAAGTTCACCATCGAAGTGATCAACTCGCTGCGCTTCGACAAGATGTTCAGCTTCCGCGAGCGCTTCCACACCGTGGACGTTCTCCTGGTGGACGACATCCAGTTCATCGCCGGCAAGGAACGCACCCAGGAAGAGTTTTTCCATACCTTCAACGCCCTTTACGAGCAGCACAAGCAGATCGTCATCTCGTCCGACTGCCTGCCTAAGGACATCAATTCCATCGAAGAGCGGCTGCGTTCCCGCTTTGAGTGGGGGCTGATCGCGGATATTCAGCCGCCCGATCTTGAAACCAAGATTGCGATTCTGCAAAAGAAGGCGGAAAACGACCGTTTCGCTTTGCCCGACGAGGTGGCTGAATATATCGCCCGGGCCATCAAGTCCAACGTGCGCGAACTCGAAGGCGCCCTTACCCGCTTGATGGCTTATGCCTCGCTCACCGGAGCGGCGATTTCCCTGTCGACCGCCCAGCAGGTCTTGCGCAACATCATCGCCTCGCAGGAAAAGCGCGTGACCATCGATTTGATCCAGAAGCGGGTGAGCGAACATTTCAATCTGCGCGAGCAGGATCTCAAGGTTCGCAGCAACACGCGCGCCATCGCCTTTCCCCGTCAGGTAGCCATGTACATCGTCAAGCAGCTCACCACGGCTTCCTTGCCGGAAATCGGCCGGCAATTCGGCGGCAAACATCACACCACCGTGCTGCACTCCATCAACAAGATCGAAGAGATGCGCCGTTCGGACAAGGATCTGAACCGGACCATCACTCGCCTGATGGACGCGCTGCAATAACCTTCCCTCGCACGGCAAACTGAACGCATCGAAGGCCCGAGAATTTTTCGGGCCGCTTTCTTTTTCGCCCCGCAAAACGTCCGGCTTGCCTGCGCTACTTCTCCATTCCGGACTGTGAAAAATACGTTAGCAAGCTGCGGAAATTTTGTTGAACCCTGCGGACAAATCGCTTTCGCGAGACCCGCCGGCTGCCTTGAACCGGGGCTTTTGCGACCCGGGCCACAGCAATTCCACAGCGCCGCTCTGCTTTAAGCTTTTCTATTTCGTCCGCTTACGACTCTTTCCACAGTTTCACAGTGCTCATCACAACAACAAGGAGCAAAGGTCTTTCTAGAGCGCCCGTTTCCTTGTGGGGTTTGTTGATTTTGTGGTTGTGGGTGGTGCCGGCTGTTTGGCTTGAAAATGGCCGGCGGTCATCTTGGTATGGTTGCGGTTTCCACTGATTTCCACATGCTGGTCGCGCTCGTAAAGCCTTTCGCCAGGCGCAAAAACCGAGTAAAGTACGCAGCAGCGGAATACCATCTCCAGATCTCGGTGGCGCGTCGTATCGGGCTTGGGGATGAAAGGAAAACGAATGTCTGCAACCGGTACCGCGCGCGAGGAAAGCCAAGCGATGGAATTCAGCGTAACGAAGTCAGCTCTCCTGAATGAGCTCAACACCACGCAAGGTGTAGTCGAACGCAAGACCACCATCCCGATTCTTTCCAATCTGCTGGTTGAGGCGCGCGAAGGCCGGGTGACGATCACCGCGACCGATCTGGAGCTGAGCGTTCGCACCTCTTGTGACGCCAAGGTGAAAAAAGAAGGCGCCGGCACCATACCGGCAAAGAAGCTGCTTGAACTGGTCCGCTTGCTGCCGGAGGGCGAAATCAAGTTCAAGCTGCTCGACAACCATTGGGTCGAAATCGTCAGCGAGCGCAAGAAGTACAAGCTGGTCGGAATGGCCAAGGAGAATTTCCCCGCGCTGCCGGCGATGCCTCATGTGCTCGTGAAGATTCCCGCGGCGGCCCTCGAGGGTCTTATCTCGAAAACCAAATTCGCCATTTCCATGGAAGAGTCTCGCTACACGCTCAACGGCGGCTTGCTGATCCTCAAGCCCGACACCCTGGCCATGGTCGCGACCGACGGCCACCGCCTGGCGCTCGCCGAAACGGATCAAAAACTGAGCGGCCTCAATGGCGAAGTCAAAGTGCTCATCCCCAAGAAAGCTATGGACGAAGTGGAAAAGCTTTCTGCCGTTTCCGGCGACGATGCCAAGATGGATTTCGCAAAAGACGAAAGCCATCTCTTTTTCCAGGTCGGCCACCGCCTGCTGATCTCGCGAATCCTCACCGGCCAGTTTCCGAATTACGAAGCCGTTCTCCCGCGCGACAACAACAAATCCGTGGTTTTGCAGCGCGTGGAGCTGAGCGACGCCGTGCGCCGCGTTTCGCAGCTCGCCGATCAGCGCTCGCACGCCGTGAAGTTCGCCGTCTCCGCCGAAGGCGTGGAAATTTCCGCTTCCAGCCCTGAATACGGCGAAGCCAAAGAAACCATCGAAAAGGATTACCAGGGCGATCCCATCGCCATCGGTTTCAATTCCAGTTACGTACTGGACTTTCTCTCCGCTGCGGCCGAAGGCCCGGTGAGTATCGAGCTGAAAGACGAGCAAAGTGCCGGGCAAATGCGCCCGCTTGCCGACGAATCCTATCGCTATCGCTACATCATCATGCCCATGCGCATCTGATCCGCGGGCACCATAACTCGCAGAAAATAGGCGTTTTAGGTCGTTCGACGGACCTGAAATTGGTTGTGAAACAAAGTCCTTTCGGCTATAATTTTCTGGTCGTCGATTCGCAGAAATCACCTACCAATCGACACGCTCCAAGTCAATTTTTTGGAGCTCGTCCGCCAGGGGACGGTTGCTTTCCTTAGTTCGCTGCGCGCCAGCAGCGGGAGAGCACCCGGCCTGGAAGAAACGAACCTGCGTTCTTCGCGATGAAGACCGCAGGGGAGGAGCCTTCGCCGCGTCCCGCCGTGCGGGATGGGATGAAGCAAGAAACTCTACGAGTCCCGGTCGTCGAACCGAGGATCAAAGAGTCAGGCGTCGGCCGCGATTTTCCGGCCGCACGGGACGATGTTCGAATCCTTCCGCAAGCGCCAGCCTTGCTTCAAGAAGACGAAATTTTCGCGCCTAGCAGTGCGCAGCGGGCTTTGCTCCGCGGGGATGTTGCGCCAGGTTTTGGTTGGGAAAAGTTGAGGGGCTAATGGGTGACAAAGAAAAGGAAACGGTAACCGGCAAAGGCCCGGGCGGCCACAAGTACGACGCGAAGTCCATCAAGGTGCTCGGAGGCCTCGAAGCCGTGCGCCTCCGTCCCGCGATGTACATCGGCTCCACCAGCGAAATGGGGCTCCACCATCTGGTCTGGGAAGTGGTCGACAACTCGGTCGACGAAGCCATGGCCGGCTATGCCGACGAAGTGAACGTCACCGTGCACGAAGACAACTCGGTCACGGTGCAGGACAACGGCCGCGGCATTCCGGTGGACATGCACGCCACGGAAAAGCGGCCCGCGGCGGAAGTCGTGCTCACGGTGCTCCACGCCGGCGGCAAGTTCGACAGCGACACCTACAAAGTTTCCGGCGGTCTGCACGGCGTCGGCGTTTCCGTCGTCAACGCGCTCTCCGACTGGCTCGAACTGGAAATCCAGCGCGACGGCGCGGTTTGGGAACAGACCTACGAAAAGGGCAAGCCCACCTCGAAGCTCAAGCAGACCGGCAAAACCCGAAAGACCGGCACCAAGGTTACCTTCCATCCCGACGCTTCCATCTTTGACAAAATCGTCTTCAGCTACGACACGCTGGCCACGCGGCTGCGCGAGTATGCCTTCCTCAACAAGGGCTTGAAGATCACGCTCTCCGACGAGAGAAACGAAAAAAGCGCCGAATTCCGCTTTACCGGAGGCATCGCCGAATTCGTAAAGCACCTCAATCGCGGCAAGTCCACGCTGCACGACTCGCCCATCTACATGGAAGGCAAAAAGGGCAACGTCGAAATGGAGATCGCCCTGCAGTACAACGATTCCTACGGCGAAAACGTCTTCGCCTTTGCCAACACCATCAACACCGTCGACGGCGGAACGCACCTTTCCGGCTTCCGTTCCGCGCTGACCCGCAGCATCAACAACTTCGCTTCTTCCGCCGGCATGCTCAAGGAGCAGAAGGACGAGGTCAGCATCACCGGCGACGACGTGCGCGAAGGGCTGGTGGCGGTCGTCAGCGTCCGTCTCCCGCAGCCGCAGTTCGAAGGCCAGACCAAGGGCAAGCTGAACAGCGACATCAAGGGCGACGTGGAGCAGCTGGTCAACGAAAAGCTGGGCGAATGGTTTGACAAGCATTCCACCGTGGCCCGCCGCATCATCGGCAAGTGCATCGACGCCGCGCGCGCGCGCGAAGCCGCACGCAAGGCCCGCGAACTCACGCGTCGCAAGTCCGCCATGGATTCCAGCGGCCTGCCCGGCAAGCTCGCCGATTGCCAGGAACGCGATCCGGCGCGCTGCGAACTGTTCGTGGTCGAGGGCGAATCCGCGGGCGGCTCCGCCAAACAGGGCCGCGACCGCAAATACCAGGCCATCCTCCCGCTCAAGGGCAAAATCCTGAACGTCGAAAAGGCGCGCTACGACAAGATGCTCGGCCACGAGGAGATTCGCGCCATCATCACCGCCCTCGGCACCGGCATCGGCAAGGACGATTTCGACGCCGGCAAGCTGCGCTATCACAAAGTGATTCTGATGACCGACGCCGACGTCGACGGCTCGCACATCCGCACGCTGCTGCTCACGTTCTTTTTCCGCCACATGAAGGAACTGATCGACCGCGAGCACATCTACATTGCGCAGCCGCCGCTCTATCGCGTGAAGCGCGGCAAGAGCGAGCGCTACATCCGCGATGAGCGCGAGTTCGCGCGCGAACTGATGAAGCGCGCCACCGAAGACCACGTGGTGAAGGGCAAAGAGGGAGTAACGCTCGAAGGCGCGGGCCTGACCACGTTCCTGCTCAACGTCCAGGAATATGAAGCGGTGGCCGCCAAACTCGGCCGCCGCCTGAAAGAGCCGAAGCTGGTCGACGTTTTGACCGAGCACGGCCTCGATAAGAAAACCGACTTCGAAGACAAGAAGCCGGTCGAAAAACTTCTCAAGGAGATCGAGAAGCTCAAGCTCAAGGCCGAAGCCGAGGTCAGCTTCGACGAGGAGCACAGTCTGTACCAGATCGAATTCGGAGCTCCGCATCACCAGAAAATCAACTGGGCGCTCGCGGCTTCCGCCGACTACAAGCGTCTGCGCGGTCTGGCCAAGGCCATTGAAGACTCCAACAAACCGCCGTTTACGGTGACCCGCAACGGCGACAAAGCCAGCAAGGACAAAGCCGGCGACGTCTTGAGCTTCGTGATGGAAGACGCCAAGAAAGACTTCACCATCACGCGTTTCAAGGGCTTGGGCGAAATGAACCCGGCGCAGCTTTGGGAAACCACCATGAACGCGGAGACGCGCACGCTGCTCAAGGTGAAGCTGGAGGACGTGGTAGAAGCCGAAAAGATTTTCACCACGCTCATGGGCGAAAACGTCGAGGACCGCCGCAAATTTATCGAAGACAACGCCCTCGACGTCGTCAACCTGGATATCTAGGTGCGCCTTGGTCGCTTAGCCGGATCGCCAGGTTGGCGTTCGTCCTGGCCGGGACGGCATTTTCTGGCGAACGCCTGGCCGGAGCGTGGAAGTGCTATCACCGGATCGAGGAAGCCGTGCGATTAGGCGACCTCTCGGGTGCCGAAGGTTGGCGTACTTTTAGGACCGTCGACCTGGCCGAGGCTTTCCTGGTGGTCGGCGCAACCGCCGGCGCTTTCTTTGCCTTGCGGCCGAGACGCGTCATTCCGAGATGATCTACCAGTTGGGCTGGACGACATTGCCGGGGCTCGGCGGGCTGAGCGTCAGCGAGTTTCGCGCAACCCCGACGGATGCGCCCGATAACGCGCACGGCGTGGCGGTCGGTTTTACCGGGCCAGAGGAGCGGGACCGATTCCTGCGCGCGGCCGAAGCGGAGTTTGCCGCTCGCCGTTTCAGCAACGCCGCAGACGCATTCGATTCGGTCAAGGCTTGGGCTTTAGAGCACGCGCGGTCTTGAGATTTTTGCGTAGCCACGGGTTTTTGCGCCGAGCGGATGTCCCGCGAAGGCGACGCTACTCGATCACCATCTGAGGGAACATGGCGGACGAACAAACACAATCAATCCTGGTACCGGTGGACATTGAATCCGAGATGCGCAAGTCGTATCTCGACTATGCCATGTCCGTGATCATCGGGCGCGCGCTGCCCGATGTGCGCGACGGCCTCAAGCCCGTGCATCGCCGCATTCTATTCGGCATGTACGAACTCGGCCTGACCTCGACGCGCCCCTACCGCAAATGCGCCAAGATCGTCGGCGAAGTCCTCGGCAAATACCATCCGCACGGCGACACCCCGGTGTATGACGCCCTGGTCAGAATGGCACAGGACTTCAACATGCGCTATCCGCTGGTGGACGGCCAGGGCAACTTCGGCTCGGTCGACGGCGACATGCCCGCGGCGATGCGTTACACCGAAGCCCGCCTGGCCAGGATTTCCGAAGAACTCCTCGCCGACATCGAGAAAGAAACCGTCGACTTCGTTCCCAACTTCGACGAAACCGAAAAAGAACCGACCGTTCTGCCCACGCGCGTTCCGAACCTGCTGGTCAACGGCGCCAGCGGCATCGCCGTCGGCATGGCCACCAACATACCGCCGCACAATCTGCGCGAAGTCATCGACGCCACCGTCACGCTGATCGAAAAGCCGGAAAGCACGCTTAAGGAAATGCTGAAAATCGTTCCCGGCCCGGACTTTCCGACCGGCGGATACATTGCCGGACGGGAAGGCATCGAAGCGGCCTACAAATCCGGGCGCGGCAGCTTCACCATGCGCGCCAAGGCCGCGATCGAAGAAGCCGGCAAGGACCGGGAAAATATCGTGGTCACCGAAATTCCCTATCAGGTCAACAAGGCCCGCCTGATCGAACGCATCGCCGAGCTGGTCCAGAACAAGAAGATCGAAGGCATCAGCGACGTCAGAGACGAAAGCGATCGCGACGGCATGCGCATCGTCATCGAACTGAAGCGCGGCGAGGAATCCCAGCTGATCCTCAACAATCTTTTCAAGCACACCCAGATGCAGGAGTCGTTCGGGATGATCCTGCTGGCCATCGTCGGCGGACAGCCGCGCGAGATGGGCTTGATCGAGATCATCCGGCTGTTCATCGAACACCGTCGCGACGTCGTCCTGCGGCGCACGCGCTTCGAACTGCGCAAGGCTCGCGAACGCGAACACATTCTCACCGGCTATCAGGTGGCGCTCGACCATCTGGACACCGTCATCCGCATCATCCGGGGATCGGCCAGCCGCGCCGAAGCCAAGGAGAACTTGCTGAAGTTCTTCTCGGAAACCGACGTCACCATCAGCGAAAGCGGCAAGTCCAAGAAAATCGAAGGCGTCAAACTCGACGGCCGCAAGTACAAGCTGGGCGGCGTGGAAGGCGAAACCGCTCGCGCCGTCACCGCGGGCGGCCTCACTCCGGTCCAGGTGGACGCCATCCTCGAACTGCAGCTCCACCGCCTGACGCAGCTCTCGGTCGACGAAATTCTCAAGGAACTGAAAGCCATTCGCGAACGCATCGCCGAACTCGAAGAAATCCTGGCCAGCGACAAAAAACTCAAGTCGGTCATAGTCGCCGAGCTGCGCGACGTCCAGAAAACCTACGGAGACGACCGGCGCACGCAAATCGTGGACAAGGTGGACGAAATCAAGCTGGAAGACCTGATCGCCGACACCGAAATGCTCATCACCGTGAGCCATGCCGGCTACATCAAGCGCACCTCCACCGACACCTACCGCCACCAGTCGCGCGGCGGCAAGGGCCGCATCGGCGCCAAGACGCGCGAAGAGGATTTCGTCGAGCATCTCTTTGTCGCGTCCGCGCACAGCTACATCCTGCTGTTCACCTCGAAGGGGCGCGTCTACTGGGTGAAGGTCTACGAAATTCCGGAAGCCGCCGCCGCCACCCGCGGCAAGGCCATCAACAGCCTGGTGAAATTTCAGGAAGACGAAAAGCTTACCGCTCTGGTCGCGGCGCGCGATCTCGAAGCCGCCGACAAGTTCGTCTTCATGGCCACCAAGAACGGCACCGTGAAAAAATCCGCGCTGACCGAGTTCTCCAACCCGCGCTCGACCGGCATCATCGCCATCAACCTGGAAGACCGGGACGAACTGATCGGCGCCAAGCTCACTGACGGCAAGCAGATGGTGTTCCTCGCCAGCCACGAAGGGCAGGCCATCCTCTTCCGCGAAACCGAAGTGCGCGCCATGGGCCGCAACGCCGGCGGCGTCAACGGCATGGACCTCGACAAGGAAGACTACGTGGTCTCGATGGACGCGGTGCAGCCGGACTTCGAGGTCATCCGGAAAGAGCACAAGAAGGAAACGCAGAATCTCGAAGAGCTGGAAAACGAGGAGATCAAGGATTCGCTCAGTACGCTCATGCTCACGGTAGCCGAAAAGGGCTACGGCAAGCGCACTCCGCTCGCCGAATACCGCATCACCTCGCGCGGCGGCAAAGGGGTGGTCAACATGAAGACCACCGAACGCAACGGCGCGGTTGTTTCCACTCTGCAGGTCACCGAAGAGTCCGACGTCATGATCATCACCGAACACGGCAAGGTGATCCGCGTTCACGCCAGCGAAATCCGTGAAGCGGGCCGCTCCACGCAAGGGGTCCGGCTGCTCCGCCTGGATGAAGACGACTCCATCGCCGCCGCCGCCGTCCTCCAGGAAGAAAACGAGGAAGAAAAGAAATAAAGCCGCGCCCGCAAAAAAGCGGACGGCCGCGTGAGGGCGTTGCTGCCGCCGGCTCTTTGCCCGAGAATGGTTTTGTGCATTCGGTCCAGGAACCAGGAACGGTTCTGGTCACAGGCGCCTGCGGGCAGATCGGGCGGGCGGTTTGTGAGCTGCTTCAGAAAGCCAATATCCCGGTTCTGCCGGTCGACCTCGATGCGGCCAAAACCCGGTCAGTTCGGATATGCGATCTCAGGCGCAAGGATGACGTAGCGCAACTATTTCGCGACTATCCCATTCGAGCTGCGATTCATCTCGCCGCGATTTTGCCCGGCGCCTTTCAGCTCGATCCGTTGGGAGCATCGGACATCAACATCACGGCTTCCATCGAGCTGATGCGGCAGTCAGCCCAGGGCCGCGTCAAACGCTTTATTTTTTCCAGTTCCGCCAGCGTCTATGGCTCCTCTTGGCGGCCGCAGCCATGGACCGAAGCCGACCGGGCTGCGCCCGATGAGCCTTATGGAGCCTCCAAGCGGACTCTGGAGTTGATTGGCGAGACGTTTGCCAAACGCGGAGCCCTGGAGTTTGTGGGTCTGCGTCTGGCCCGGGTGGTCGGGCCCGGCATCAAGAAATCCTCCTCGCCGTGGCGGGCGCAGATCCTGGAGAGTCCGGCGACCCCGGATCCGATCCGCCTTCCCTTTTCGCCCGACGCCCTGCTTTCTCTCGTCCACGTGTCGGAGGTGGCCCGGATGATCCTGACCTTGCTCCAAGCGGACCGGCTCGGCGCCTGCGTCTACAACACACCGGTAGAGATATGGGAAGCGCGGCGGCTAAAGGAACTCGTCGAGCAACGCCGGAAGGTTCGCATCGAGTTGGGGCCGGAGGGCGCGCACGGCGGCCCGTTGTGCGATGGCAGCCGGTTCGCCAAGGAATTTGCGTTCGAGTTGCGCGGCCTGCGCGAGTATCTCTAGCGAGTTGTCGCGCTCGGTCGGCGGGTCGCACCTCCCGGGCCCGGAGCCCGCATGGACAATAAGTTTTTGATGCTACACTCGTCGGCGCCATGAACAACCTGCGCCACGCTTTTCCCGTTGCTATTGTTCTGCTGGCACCTCTGATGCCGACCGCTCGAAACCCGGAACCGCCCGCAGCGAAAGCCTACCGCGCTTACGTCGGCAACTACACGACCAAGACCGAAAGCAAAGGCATCTACCAGTTCCGTTTCGATCCCGCCACGGGACGGATGTCGGCGCTGGAGCTGGCGGTTGAAACCAAAGACCCTTCCTGGGTGATCGTTCATCCGGGCGGCAAGTATCTCTACGCCGCCAACGAAATGGACCATGGCAGCACCATCAGCGCCTTCTCCATCGATCCCCCCTCCGGCCTGCTCACGCTTCTTAACTCGCGGCCGGCCGACGGCGAAGGCCCCTGCCATCTGGCCTTTGATCGCACCGGCAAATTTCTCCTCACCGCCAACTACTCCACCGGCAACGCCGTGGTGTATCCGATTCTGGCGGACGGCAAACTCGGCGAGCCGACCGCTTCGGTCAGGAACCAGGGCCAGCCCGGCCCGCACCAGCACCAGGGAGGCCCGCACGCCCACTGGATCGGCACATCCCAAGACAACCGCTTGGTCTACGTCGCCGACCTTGGCCTCGACAAGGTCTTGCTCTACAGGTTCGACGCGAGCAAAGGCACCCTGGCCGCAGCGGGCGGTGCCGTCGCTAAACCCGCCGCCGGTCCGCGCCACGTCGCGCTTTCCGCGGACGAGCGATTCCTGTACGTGCTCGGCGAACTCGATTCGACGGTCACGGTGTTTGCAAACGACAAGCAGGCCTTCAAGTCCCTGCAGGTCGTTCCCATGCTTCCTGTCGGCTTTTCCGGCCGCAACGACGCGGCGGAAATCGAAATCCATCCGAGCGGCAAGTTCCTGTACGCCTCCAATCGCGGACATGATTCCTTCGCCGTCTACAGCATCAACCAGAAAGACGGCACTCTCACGCAAGTAGACATCGTTCCTACAGGCGGCAAGGAACCGCGCCACTTCGCCATCGACCCCAGCGGCAGGTTCCTGCTCGCCGAAAATCAGAACACCAACAACATCATCGAATTCCGCATCGACCCTCTAACCGGCAAGCTCACGCCCACCGGCGAAACCCTGGCCACTCCTTCGCCCATCTGCATCGCGTTTCTCCCGCTGGATCACTGATTTCGCCGCAGGGCACCGCGTGCGCGCCTACTCGTGGCGCAGCGCCGCCATCGGATCAACGCGCGTGGCGCGCCGCGCGGGAAGGTAACACGCCAGAAATGCCACTGCTGAGAACAGGCATGCCACGCCGGCCAGAGTCGCGGCATCCGTAGGCCGCACGGCAAAGAGCAGGGAAGAAAGTAATCGGCTCGCGCCGACGCTAAAGAAAATTCCGATGCCGAGTCCCACCGCCGTCATCTGCAAGCCTTGCGACACCACCATGCGAAGCACCTCCCGGCGGCTTGCGCCGAGCGCCATGCGAATTCCGATTTCATGGGTTCTTTGCGAGACCAGGCGTGCCAGGCGGCCGTACAAACCTATGGCGGCAACCAACAAGGTCAGCCCCGCAAAGGTCCCCATCAACGCGGCTCGGAATCGCGGGTGCGCCATCTCTTGGGCGTAGCGCTCCGACATGGTCTGAATCTGATAGACCGGCACGTTGCTGTCGAGCGGCGCCACGGCGTTCTGCAGACTCTGACCTAGGACCTTCGCGTCGCCTTCAACGCGCATGACCACCGCCATCCGCCTGGAACTGGCCTGGGTTACCGGCAGATAGACCATCGCCGGCTCGATGAACCCCATCTCCCCTGGTATACCGTCGTGCGCTTTTCGTCGCCAACTAGGCCCGAAACCGTGAGCCAGGGCGCGTTGCCTCCCGCCTTGCCCAATTTGATGCGCGCTCCGAGGGGACTAGCTCCTGGAAAATACTTACTTGCAAATTGATGGTTCACGATGGCCACGCGTTCTGAACTCTCTTGATCGCGGGAGTCAAACTCGCGGCCTGCTAAGCGCGGAATGGCCATGACACGAAAATAATCGCAGGTGATCTCGATCGTGCTCACGGCCTCCAGCCCTTCAATCGGAGCCTTGCCGGCGATGGTCAACGGGCTAGAGGCTCCGCCGTTGTACGGAGGCAGCGCGGAGGAGAGCGCCGCTCCGGTGGCGCCGGGGAGCGCCGCGAGCCTGGCAATCAGCCGCTCGTAGAGAGCGGACCTTTGCCTCAGCTCTCTATAGCTCTCGGACGGGAGAACGACTTCGCCCGTCAACAGGCCTTGCGGCCGGAATCCCATCGGTTCTGCGCCCAGGCGCATAACACTCTGCGTCAACAGTCCGGCGCCGACAAGCAAGAGTACCGTCAGCGCCACCTGCCCGATCACCAGCCATTGACTGGCGTCCTGTCGCCCGCGCGCGATAGGTAGCGCCGACTGCTTCAAGGCCTGGTTCAGGTCGACTTCCGATGCGCGCCATGCGGGCCACAGTCCGAACAGCAAGGCGCTCAACGTGGTCAGAAGAATCGCGAAGCCCAAGACTCGGATGTCGACCGCGACGGAATTACCCGGCGGAAGCTCGACCAGCGCCGCGGAGTTGAAGTAGCGCACGCTCGCCACCGCCAGCGCGATTCCCACTGCCGTGCCGAGGCTTGCCAGCACGACGCTTTCGGTGAGCGATTGACGCAGCAGCCGGGAACGGCTCGAGCCGAGCGCCATACTCACGCCTATCTCCCGCACTCTTTCCGCGTACCGGCCGAGCAACAGATTCGCGACGTTCAGGCAGGCAATCAGCAGGAGCAGCCCGGCCGACGCAAACAGAATGAGCAAGGCTCGCCGCAGGTTCCGTCCCGCAAGCCAGGTGTATTCCGTTCGCAGATCACGCACGATGGGTCGCACGCCGCCGACCCAGCTTCCCGGCGGCGCTTCCCGGACCACGCGTTGATGCAGACTGTCCAGCTCGCTTTCGGCCCGCGCCAGGCTGATTCCCGGTTTTAGCCGGCCAAAAATCGCCACCACGGAATCGAGCGGCTGGCTGGCGAATTGCCCGTCCGTCGCGATCAAAACCCAAAGCGAGGTAGTCTTCGGATAAAATTCGAACTTACGATTCATCACGCCGGCGACCGTGCAAGCCCGTCCGTCGAGGGTCAGCGGCGACCCGATCACGTCGGCCGGCCCGCCCAGTTCCTTTTCCCAAAACGAATGCGATAGGACGACGGTGCAGGCGTTCGAACCATCTTTAGAACCGAAGGTCCGACCCAACTCGGCCCGGGCGCCCAGCACGGAAAAAAACTCGACGCTCGCCGGAATCGCCAGTACCTCGTGCGGCGAACCGTTACGGGTAAGAATCTGGCCTGCCCGGGCCCAAGTCAGCGCCGCCAGCTGTTCAAAGCTCTGACTCTGCGACCGGAAGGCCTCGAAGTCCCGGTAGCAAGTGAATATCTTTGATTGCGGCTGGCCGATTTCCGTCGACCACACGGCAGCCAGCCGCTCCGCGCTTCGATAGGGCAGCGTTTTCAGGAGCACGCCATCCACGATGCTGAAGACTGCCGTACTGGCGCCAATGCCCACTCCCAGCGTCAGCACCGCCACCGCCGTAGATCCTCGCGATTTGCGGAGCGCGCGGACGCCGGAGCGCAGGTCCCGCGACAGCGTTTCCACAAACGATTCCCAGCCCGCGGCCGCCACCTGCTCTCGGGTGGTCTCGGCGCTCCCTTGCTCCATGCGCACCGCGCGAAGCGCATCCTTTGCGCTCATCCCTTCTTGGACCTTTTCTTCGGCCGCCATCTCCAGATAGGCGGACAGTTCTTCGTCCAACTCCGCGGCGCTCCGCTTTCGCCGCAGCAGTGTCGCCAGCCCGCTGCTGAACTGTCGCCACCAGGACATCGCTGTTTCTCCGGCTTACCGCGGTTTCCCGCTTCTTTGCTGAACCGCCCTTCGCCCATCCTGCGCATCGGGCATCACGAGGCTTCGAGAATCCGCGCGATCGCGGTCACTTGCCGCTCCCATTCGCGCGTTTCGCTCTGCAGCCTCTTTCGTCCCGGTTCGGTTAAAGCGTAGTACCTGGCCCGCCGGCTGTTTTCCGTCGCCTTCCACTCGCCGCGGATCAGCCCGTCACGCTGCAGCCGCTGCAGCGCCACAAACAGCGAGCCCGCATTCACTTTGAAAACGCCTTTGCTCATCTGCTCGATGCGCACCGAAATTCCATAGCCGTGCATCGGCTGGAGCGCCAGCGTCTTCAGAATGAGCATGTCCAGGGTCCCTTGAATGACCTCGCCGGCCTTGTCCGACTTGTCGGCCATACCACGCTCCCTCTTCCTCCTGATAAACAGGAGGAGCATACGCTCGTGCCCCTGATTGTCAAGAGGAGCGTCGGGAGGGTTCCGGCCTGTGGCTGCCGACCCGACAGCGCTCGCGGAAACGATTCGCAGCCGGTGGCCGTCTAAAACGCAGTACAATCGCCTGTTCATTTTCCCTTTACCGGAGATCTCTATGGCCCGTGCCTGGTGCTTGAAGCTTGCCTTGTCGATTCTTGCCTGCTGTTTCTGCGCTGCCGCCGCTTCGGCCGATGGCGAAACGCAGCCCGGCCGCGATCCAAGGCAACCCATCGACGAGGCTTACACCGCGAAGATGAAGAAGTACACGACCGAGCCTTTCTTCACCTCGCCGCTGGTCGACTATCTCCCCGCCTCGAAAACCGTTCCGACGCCCGAGGCCGTGCTGGGCGACGTTGCCGGCGCACCGGGAATCCTTCCCTATGCCAGAGACGTGTACAAGTACATGCGCATGCTCGAAAAGGCCAGCCCGCGCGTGAAGGTCTTCTCGATCGGATCGACCGAGGAAGACCGCGAAATGATCGCCGTGGCGGTTTCCTCGGAAAGCAACCTCCGCAAGATGGAAGAGAATCGCGCGCTGCTAGGGAAGCTTGCCGATCCGCGCACGCTCAAGCTCAACGACGCCGAAGCCGATAGAATCGTCACGCAGGCCCTACCCGTCTACTACATCACCGGTACCATCCACTCGCCTGAAACCGGCGCGCCCACGGCGCTCATGGAACTCGCCTACCGCCTTGCCGTGGACGAAAGCCCTTATATCAAAGACATCCGCGACGGCATGATTACACTCATCACGCCGGTGGTGGAGGTGGACGGCCGCGACCGCATGGTCGACCTCTACAAGTGGCATCTCGCGCATCCCGGTTCGAACTATCCCAATCTCGTCTACTGGGGAAAATACGTCGCGCACGACAACAACCGCGACGCCATGGGCGTCACGCTCAAGCTCACCGAAAACGTGCTGAACACCTACGCCCAATGGCATCCGCAGGTGCTCCACGATCTCCACGAATCGGTGCCCTATCTTTACGACAACACGATTGGCGACGGCCCCTACAACGCATGGATCGATCCCATTCTCGCCGACGAGTGGCAGCTGATCGGCGGCCGCAACGTCGCCGACATGACCAAGTTCGGAATGCCCGGCGTATTCGCGCACGGGGATTTCGACACCTGGTCGCCCGGCTACCTGATGTTCATCGCCGCGCTGCACAACGGCATCAGCCGCTTGTATGAAACCTTCAGCAACGGCGGGGCGGACAGCGTGGAACGGACGCTCGATCCGGACGAGTACGCGCGCACCTGGTACAAGCAGAACCCGCCGCTGCCTAAAGCCATGTGGTCGCAGCGCAACAACAACAATTATGAAGAGACCGGACTGCTCGTTTCGCTGCACTACTTCAGCGAAAACAAGCGCATGTTCCTCAAGAACTTCTACCTGAAGGCCAAGCGCAGCGTGGAGAAGCCGAAGACGGAAGGACCTGCCGCCTACGTTCTGCCGGCCGGCGATCCGCGCGCGACCGTGCAGCTCGAGCTGCTGAAGGTGATGGCAAAGCAGCACGTGGAAATCTCGCGCCTCACCTCGCCAGCCACGGTTCAATTGCCGCCGAAGAAGGAGAGGAAACCCAGGGCGGGAGAGAAGAAAGCGGAAGAAAAAAAGAAGGAGGAGAAGCCGGAACCGACCAGCAAAACGTTTCCCGCCGGCAGCTACGTGATTCGAATGGACCAGCCGTACTCCCGCATCGCCGATGCGCTGCTCGACTACCAGTATTGGAGTCCGGAAGACCCGCAGAAGACACCCTATGACGATACCGGATGGACGTTCGGCGAGCTCTACGGTGTTGAGGTGTCGCGCGTGACCGACGCGAAAATCCTCGAGGCTCCGATGGAAGCGGTGAAACAGCTCGGCCTTCCCGGAGGGGTCAAAGGCCAAGGAAGCATCTTTGCGATTGAGAATCACGCCGAGCCGGCACTGGCTTCGCTGCGCTACAAACTGAAAGAAGCGGACATGCAGGCGGTGGAAGAGGAGTTTCAAGCCGGCGGGAAGAAGTATGCGGCCGGTACGGTGCTGCTGAAGGGTACGGACCGCACCCAGCTCGATTCCGCAAGCAAGGAGCTGGGCTTCGAGCCGCTGGCGCTCGAATCGGCTCCGACCGTCAAGGCGCATGCGCTGCGCGCGGCGCGCATTCTCCTGCTGCACACTTGGCTCAGCACACAGACCGAAGGGTGGTGGCGGCTGACGCTCGACAAACTGGGCGTTCCCTACGACTACGCGAGCACGCAGAGCATTGCCGGCACTCCGGACCTGCGGGAAAAATACGACGTGATTTTGTTCCCGCCGATTGGCGGCGCCGGCTCGCTCAACAACATCGTGAACGGACTGCCCACGAACTGGGGCAATGCGTTGCCCTGGGAGAAGACCGAGCTGACGCCGAACCTGGTCGGCAAGAACGATTCGACGCCGGACATGCGCCCGGGGCTGACCTGGGCCGGTGTCGCCAAGCTGGCCAAATTCGTGAACGACGGCGGAGTGCTGCTGACCGTGATGGACACGGCGCAGTTCGCGTCGCAGGCCGGACTGACCAGCAGTGTGAATTCGGCCCACTCCGAAAAGCTCAAGATCGTTGGCTCGGTGGTTAAAACGCAGCTGGTGGACGGCGCGAGCCCGATCGCTTACGGCTACGGCGAAAAGGTGGCGGCGTATTGCGACGATGGGCCGGTATTTTCGCTGACCGGCATTGTCGGAGCGCGGCGGCGGCGGAGACTGGGTCCCGCGATGAGCGAACGGCCGACGGGCCGCGGCGGCAAGGAGGATACCGACTTTGCCGTGGGCCGGGTGGGCGTGACGGCTCCGGAGGAGCCGGAAAGTGAAATTTGGGAGACCGCTCCGGTGACCGATGAGCAGCGCCGCAACAATCCCCGGGTGATTCCTCCGGCGATGCGCGCGCGCGTGGTGCTGCGCTACGCGGACTCGAAGGAGTTGCTGATCTCCGGGCTGGTGGAAAACGGCGCGGAGATCGCGCAGCATCCCGCGGTAGTGGATGCCCCGCTCGGCAAAGGACATGTGGTGATGTTTTCGATCAATCCGGTTTGGCGCGGCGAGACACAGGGGACCTATTCGCTGGTGCTGAATACGGTGCTGAATTTTGACAGCTTGAATGCGGGGCGGAAGGACGCCGAGAAATAGGGCAACTGGACTCGCCGGCAGCGCCAAACGCCGGCAGATGCTTGCTATTGGGCGAGGTTGGAGTACAATCCCCGCCGTCATGGCAAGCAAGAAAACCAGGAAAAGAGCGGCCGGCGGTCAGAAGGCCCGGCGCATTGGTTTGCGCAAAACTGAAAAACTGCCGAAAGATGCGGCGACGCTGCTGGTGATTCTGCGGCCGCGCGAAGGACAGGAGATCTTTCTCGAGGCGGAACTGCGCGCGCTGATGGGGCCGACACGCAAAGAAGACGGGTGCATGCGCTACGATCTGTACCGCTCGACGGAAGGCCCGGCAGCCTATCTGCTGTATGAGATCTGGGAGTCGCGGAACCATCATACGGCTCACACTAAGAGCGACCACTTCCTGCGCTGGAACGCGCGCAAAGATTCCCTTCTCGCCGGCCGCGAAGCTGGCTTCTGGAAGCAGATCGCCTGACCGTTGTAAGCTGTGGCTCCGGGAGAACCCATGAAATACCGAATGTTGTTCCTCTGGTGTTGCGCCTGCCTGGTCGCATCGTCCGCCGTTCCGGCGCAGGAGCCCGCGCACCATCACGATCGGGCGGAAGCGCTGGGCACGGTGAACTTCCCCGTTTCGTGCGCGCCCGCGGTCGAGAAGGCGTTCACGCGCGGGTTGGCGCTGCTTTACTCGTTTGAGTATGAGCAGGCACAGCGGGCTTTCGAGAACGTGGCCAAGGAGGATCCCGCGTGTGCGATGGCCTATTGGGGCCAAGGCATGAGCCTCTACCACCAGCTCTGGGAACAGCCGAGCGCGGCGTCATTGCGCAAGGGCTCGAAGCTGTTGAGCAAGGCGGCCGAGCTGAAGGCCACGCCGCGCGAGAAGGACTACATCGAAGCCCTGGCGATTTTCTACCAGGACAGCGGAACGCTCGATCACAGAAAGCGCTCGATTGCTTATTCGCAGGCGATGAAAGGCGTGATGGAGCGCCATCGCGAAGATGATGAAGCCGCGGTACTGTACGCGCTGTCACTGCTGGCTTCCCGCGACGAGACGGATACCAGCCTGACCCACGCCAAAGCTGCGGTGGCGATCCTGACCAAACTCTTCGACCGGCAGCCGGACCATCCGGGGATCGCGCACTACATCATTCACAGCTGCGACAACCCGGAAATGGCGAGCCTGGCGCTGCCCGCTGCGCGCAAGTACGCGGCGATCGCTCCGGCATCGGCGCACGCCGTGCACATGCCTTCGCATATCTTTGCGCGGCTGGGACTGTGGCAGGACGACATTCAGTCGAATCTGAAAGCGATTGAAATCGCCGACCGGCAGGCGGCCATCGGCGTGCATGCGTTGCATCACCGCGTGCACTCGATGGACTTTCTGGCTTACGCGTACCTGCAGATCGGCGACGACGCCAGGGCGCTCGAGCAGGTGGACGCGCTGGCCAGTATGCACGTGATGCACGGCGACGAAGACTTCATGCAGGACTATCTCGAAACGCGGCAGTCCACGTTTCCGGTGGTGTATGCGCTGGAGCGGCGCCAGTGGAGGGAAGCGCTCAACCTGCAAGCGGCAAAAAATGCGGCACCCTACGCGCAGGCGCCGGTCTATTGGGGACGCGCCGTGGCGGCCGGACATCTGCGCGACGCGGCGGCGGCGCAGGATGCGCTGAAGCGTTACGACGAACGGGTCGAGGCGACCCGCAAAGGGCAGAAGGCCTATGTCGCCGACAGCATGAAACGGCCGCGCCAGGAGATCGAGGCATGGGTCGATTTTGCCGCCGGCCGGGAGGAGGATGCGTTGCGGCTCCTGACGGAAGTTGCCCAGGAGCAGGACAAAGTCGGCAAGGCGGAGACGGATCTGCCGGCGCATGAGATGCTGGCGGACATGCTGCTCGAAGCGGGTAAAGCGCAGGAGGCGCTGGCGCAGTACGAGATTTCGCTCAAGACCGATCCCAACCGGTTCAACGGGTTGGCGGGCGCGGCGGCGGCTGCGGAAAAACTCGAGCAGAAGGAGAAGGCCGCCGGCTACTACGCGCAGCTGCTGAAGAATTGCAGCGGCAGTCATTCGCAGCGGCCGGAGCTGCAGCAGGCGAAGCTCCTGGTTGCGGCGAACTGAAGCCCGCCTACGCGGTGCTACCACCGGATGCCGCCGGGGCACGGCCTACGCACCAGCCCGGCCCCACTGTTCTAGCCAGGGTGACGAGAAAAACCGTGGACCTTCGAATGACCAGGGAAGCTCGCGCCTACGGGTCGGATTTGGCCATGCGGAGGACAGGCAGGGTGTGGCCGTTGCGGAGAGGTACTTCGATTCGTTCGCGGACTTGATAACCGCGGGCGAGGTAGAGCGGGACGCCCGTGAGCGTGGCTCCCATTTCGAAGCGGGAAAAGCCGGCGGCGCGGGCGGCCGATTCGCAGGCTTCGAGGATTTTGCTGCCGATGCCGCGGCGAGCGAAATCGGGATGGATAAAAAAGGCGCGGATTCTGGCGGCGTCGGTTTTGGGATCGAGCAGTTCGGGTTCTCTGACCTCCGCTCGGTCGGAGCCAAAGAGGGTCTTGCGTTTGCTCCAGCCGCCGCAGCCGGCCAGGAAGTGCGCGCAGCCGGCGCGAGCTTCGGCGATGAAGTAGGTTCCATCAGAAACCAGCTGCGTGTCGAGTCCGAGTACGGTGCCGAGGGCGCCTGCGATCTGTTCGGGAGTGTAGTCGTCACGCTGTAGCGTGCGGACGGAGGTTTCAATGAGCTGGTCTAGGGCCGGGATATCGGCGGCGGTGGCAAGTCGGAGCGCGAGGTTGAGGTCAAAAGGCATAGGCACAAGAGAAGGATAACACCGGCGGTTTCGACGAAATTCCTGCCGCGGGGTTCCGGGCCGGAAAGTCGGCATCCGGCAAGCGCGC
>Ga0306921_10000786_pt1 | contig 29476 bp, 24 predicted proteins | sample sta12Cox44000080_FD_203760 | JGI IMG/M metagenome (GOLD analysis project Ga0306921, IMG submission 203760) | Lab enrichment of tropical soil microbial communities from Luquillo Experimental Forest, Puerto Rico - statoxic.12C.oxic.44.000.080 (v2)... | ecosystem: Environmental > Terrestrial >... | reverse complement strand
GAGGGATACGCTCCGCAGCGCCTTGATGAAGTCTTCGCGATTGTCGGTCTTGCCGCCCGTCTTCTCCAGGGCAGCCTCCGCCAGCATGCCGTTGATGTAGAGCCCCGCGGAGTAGGTCCCCGGGATGTTGCCGTACTCGCGCACCATCCGGTCGATGAGCTTCTTGTTGCTCGGGGTGTCGACGTCGTGCGAGTAGAAGTTGCTCGAGATCATCCCGATCGCTTCGTCCCCGAAGGACTTCAGGAGGGCGTCGTCACCCGCTGGAGAGCCAGCCACGACGGGGAGATGGAGCCCTTGATCCTTGTACTGCTTCATGAACTTCACCGGATTCGACCCCGCGAAGCCCTGAACGATGGCGTCGGCGCCGCTGATCTGCACGATGTAGGGCGTGTAGTCGGGCGTCACCAACGGGGGCCAGAGCTTCTTGGCGATCCGCCCTCCCGCGTCCTCGAAGACCCGCTGGAACCCCCCCATTTGCTCGTGGCCGAATGCGAAGTCGTCGGCGAGGGTGATGACGCGCTTGAATTTGAGCTCCTTCGCCGCGTAGTCGGCCAGGGGATGCATCCCCTGCGCCGACGTGGCCGAGGCGCGGACGAAAAAGGGATTGGGCTTGCGCTGGGTCATGTCCTCGGCCGCGGCGAGGCTCAGGATCGGCATCTTCGCCTGGGCGGCGTAGTCGCTGATGGCCAGGAGCTCGAAGGCCGCCAACGGCCCCAGGATCATGTCGACGTTGTCGCGCTCGACGAGCTCCTGGGTCTTGGTCTTGGTTCCTGCGGGATTGCCTCCGGTGTCGCCCACGACCAGTTCGACCTTCCGGCCGGCGAGGAGGTAGTTGCGGTCCTTCAGGAAGCAGGTCAGGCCCTGCTCCATCTGGATGCCCCCGGCCGCGAGCGGTCCCGTCTTCACGGTCAGAAGCCCGATCTTCACGGGTTTCGGCTGCGCGAAGGCGGGCGCCCCCGCGAAGGCTGCGGTGGCCGCGGTGCCGACCAGGAAGTTCCGACGCGTGATCCTCGGCGCCATGGGCTCCTCCTTTGGAGAGCCTGCGCGCGGCCAGCGCTCTAGCGGGCGATCTCCAGGCTCGCCGGCTCGTCGCTCATCTGGCCGCCGATAGGCACGTGACGAACCTGCTCCCAGAGGCGATCGACCTCGGCCAGGACCGTCTCGTCGGGCTGCTCGATGTCGATCGGATTGGCGACAGGCACCCAGCTTGGCCGGCCCGTCAGCCAGAACACCTCGGTGCGGTTGCCCTCGGGATCGAGGAAATAGCAGCCGATGGCGCTCGCGTGGTTGACCACGTGCTCGATGCGATAGGCCTCGGCGCGGAGACGCCGGTGGAAGTCGCGGAGATCGTCGAGCGTCTCGACCCGCATCGAGATCTGCTGGATCAGGTGCGGATCGTCCGCGCTGGGCCGCCCGCGCATCAAGGCGATCTCGTGATCGACGGCCTGTGGGTCCGCGCTGAGGAAGACGATGCCGAGGCGCCAGTTCTGCTTGGTCACCTGCATGCCCATGACGTCGCGGTAGAAGCCGACCATGCGCTCGAGGTCGCGCACGTAGATGCCGACGTGTCCGAGTCCTGTAACCCGCGCCATGGCCTGCTCCTCCGCTCCGAGGCTCGGTCGTGACCCAGAGCATACTCCAGTTCGCGGCCGCGGCGAGGCCGGGGATGAGTCGGACGGCGACCTCGTCATCGCGGCGAGGCGAAAGCGCTATCAACCCGCCGGCGCGCGCTGCCGTCGACGGCGCCGGTGGCGCTGCGGCGAGGCGTCAGGAGCCGATGGTGGGATCGCGGGCGTGTCGGAGCGGCCGGGTGTCGATCTCGCCTTGTCGCTAGGCAAGTGCCTCTTCGCCCGGCACTTCGTCTCCGGCGGCCTCCGTCGCGGAGGATTCACTCGAGGTATCGCCTCCGCCAGAGCGAATGATGCCAAGAACGATCATCGCCCCGGCATAGCCGAGGGCTGCGATCAGGGCCGCGACCTCGCACGGTCCCGAGAGGCAGGCCACGATCGCTGCGATGGCGGCCACCGTGAGGATAATACCTGCCGCGATCAACGCGGCCATGATGAGGTTGTACAGCACCTGCTTGGCCGGCGACAGTTTCGGGTTTTCGTAGCACACACACCCGTACGTGATCGTTCCCGACCACCGGCACGTGCCGGGATTGCCGCTGGTGTGAACACAGGAGCCGGAGCAGCTGCCTTTGCTCTTTCCGGCGCACTCGCCGACCCGTTGAACCCGACCGTGCGCGCCTGCGTGAATGTCGGGCGCTTCCCGCGAGCGGTTCAACCTGTTCGGGTGCGCGTCGGCGTGCACGCGCACCCCGCGGAAATCCGCAGCAAGCGGGCGTCCCATCTGCGCCTGGACCCCGGAATCCAGTGCCTGGCCACCGCTACGGCCGTCCTCGATCGCGCGCTCCACGTGGCGCATCCGGTCGCGGTCGGCCTCGATGCCTCGCGCAGACGCGACCACGCGCTGCACCGAGCGATTCCCCCAAGCGCCGTGCAGCCGCCAGAATGACCGTGCCGCGCGCGCCGGGTCTGCCAACGTCGAGGCCGCCACCATGGAAGCATAGGCGGCCGGAAGAGCCTCGTGCCGGACTACAGGCCCGACCCAGTCCCAAGCCCCGGCAGGCCCCGGCGACCCCGCACCAGTTCTGCCTATGTGCCCGGGCTCGAGTCGAGACCGAGACGGCGCTCGCACTACCAGGTGAGTCGCTTCGCAATCCCGATCTGCCATCGTACATCCCCCTTCAGCACGGGCGGACGCCCACGGACCTCCGAACGCGCCCGACGGTCCGTCCGTCACGAGCGCGTTCATCGGCACGGGCATTGTGGGTCAGCCGTCGCGGCAGCGTCAAGGGCTGGCCGGTTGCCAGCAACCGGCGCTGGAGCGGCGCCCGCGAGGCAGGTGAAGGTCAAACGATAGGGATGGCGGGGAGGGTCGCGAGCAGCCTATCGGGGGTGATGGGAAGATCCCGGACACGCCGGCCCGTGGCGTGAAAGACGGCATTGGCGATCGCCGCCGCCGTTCCTACGAGACCGGCCGCCCGCGACCGCGCTGACCACGCGGGTGACGCGGACGGTACCGAAGTCGACGTCCACCTGGACCTCCGCGAAGATGGCCGAGTGCGCGTAGTGCGAATACCGCTCGCGCTTGCCGGCGGGCTCCACGCTGGCCTCTGCCTCCATCGCGGCTATGTGACTCGACGCATGGTCTCGATGAGCCGGTCGCCGGACAGTCGCCCGGCGTCGCGAGAGCCTTGGGCACGTCGGAGGAGTTTCCGGCGAAGGTTTTCGCAGGCCGCCTTCACGGCGGAGCCGACGGACGATACCGTGAATGAACCGCCCTCCACGGGAGCATCGGGCAGGGAGGAGTCGCCGAGCACGAAGGTCACGTTCTCCGGCGGAAGTCCCAGCGTGTCGGCGGCGATCTGGGTCATGGCAGTGTACGTGCCGGTGCCGATATCGGCGGTCGCCGCAGAAACCGTGAGCCTGCCGTCGGCTCTGAGGACGGCTTTGGCCGAGGCCGGCTCCTGCATCGCCTCCCAGATACCGGTGGCCGTGCCCCAGCCGATCTGGGTAGGGCCTTCGCGCATCGATCCCGGCTGAGGATCGCGACGCCACCAGCCGAACCGTTGAGCTCCCTGCTCGTAACAGGCGCGAAGCTCCTTGCTACCGAATGGTTTGCCTTCGACTTGATCTCGCTCGGCATAGTTCCTGATCCTGAGCTCGAGGGGATCAATCCCGAGCCGGAAGGCGAGCTCGTCCATGGCGCACTCGAGAGCATAGCCTCCCGAGGCGGCTCCGGGCGCCCTCATGTCCATGGGTGTGTAGAGATCGAGCTTGGCCAGCTTGTAGCCGAGCTTGACGTTTTCGCAACGATAGAGCAGCCCCGATGAGTCGACGGCGGGCTCGGTGTAGTCCTCGAAGCGCGAAGTCTCCCCGACCGCCTCGTGGATGACGGCTTCGAGCCGGCCGTCGGCCGAGGCTCCGAGGGCTACGCGCTGCCAGAGCGCCGGCCGATAACCGAATGTGAACATCTGCGGGCTGGTGAGGCTCACCCGGACGGGCCGCCTCAGCTCTCGGGCGGCGAGCACGGCGAGGAACACGTGATACTGCGGCCTGAGTCCGGAGCCGAAGGCGCCGCCCACGAAGGGTGAGAGCACGCGCAGGGCGTCCTGGGGATACTTGAAGACACGGCAGAGATAGCGCTGGACGTTCTGCACACCTTGCGTCTTGTCGTACACGGTGAGACCGCCGTCTTCGTCGGGGACCACGGTGGTTGCGAAAAGCTCCATCGGATTGTGGTGCTCAACCGGCATCCAGAACTCGGTCTCCACCTGCACCGCCGCTCGCCGCCATGCTCGCTCGGCATGCCCATGTGACGAGGGCGCCCCCTCCCCCTTTGTCTTGCGAGCCCTCTTCAGGTTGCCGCGAAGATCGGTAGCATGCGCTTGGCCTTCGTACTCGATGTGGACAAGAGAGGCGGCCTGACGAGCCTGCTCGAGGGACTCGGCGACGACCAGGGCCAGCGGCTGACCGCTGTAGAGAACTCGCGCGCTCCGGAGACATCGAAACGGTACGCCCTCGGGCGCCATATCCTCAATCTCGCCGCGAGGCGATGGCGCGAGCTTGGGCGCATTGTCATGGGTGAATACCCGCAGGACGCCAGGGAGAGCCAGAGCTTCTGTCGCGTCGAGGCGGAGGATCTTTCCCCTGGCGATATGGCTCGACACGACATAGCCGTGAGCCAGGCCCGGAATGCTGTGGTCGGCGGCGTATGTTGCGCCTCCGGTGACTTTGGCGGCACCGTCGACTCGGCTGATCTGCGTCCCGATCATCTGGACACCTCTGCTCCTGCGGCCTGGGCGAGGGCACGAACGATTGCACGTTTCGCCAGCTCGATCTTGAAATCGTTGTGGCCGAACCCTCTCGCGTCATGCAGCATCGACTCCGCCGCATTTCTGTAGCTCTCCTGGATCGCCGGGCGCTCACGAAGGAGGGCCTCGACCTGTCGGTCGCGCCAAGGCTTGTGCGCGACGCCCCCCAGGGCGATCCGCGCCTCCGCGATCGAGCCCTCCTCCAGCCGGAGAGCGACGGCAACCGAAACGAGCGCGAATGCGTAGGAGGCGCGCTCGCGGAGCTTCACGTACGCGTGGTGCGCGGCGAAACCGTCGGACGGAAGCTCTACCGCCAGGATCAGCTCCTCGCGACCAAGAGCGGTGTCGATCTCGGGCGTATTCCCTGGAAGTCGATGGAAGTCCCCGAAGGGAATCGATCGCTCGCCGCGCGGGCCGGTCACGAGGACCAGGGCGTCCAGGGCGGCGAGGGCGACGCACATGTCAGACGGATGGGTCGCAATGCAATGCTCGCTCGTCCCGAGAATGGCGTGGGCACGGTTCACACCCTCGATGGCGGAGCAACCGGTGCCGGGCGCTCGCTTGTTGCAGCGCGCGGCCCAGTCGTAGAAGTACATGCACCGGGTACGTTGGAGAAGATTGCCTCCGACGGAGGCCATGTTCCGGAGTTGCGCGGACGCTCCGGCCAGGATGGCCTTCGACAGGAGGGGATATCGGCGCTCGACGAGCGTGTGGTAGGCAACCTCCGTATTGGTGGCCAGAGCGCCCAAACGGAGCCCGCCGTGCGCCGTGACCTCAATCTCGGCCAGGGGCAGATGCGTGATGTCGACCAGTTGGCCCGGCTGCTCTACGCGCTCCTTCATGAGGTCGAGGAGATTCGTGCCACCGGCAATGAATCGGGCCGAGGGGTCGGATGAGATAGCCTCGATGGCCTCGGCCACCTCCGTGACCCGCGTATACGCGAAGGAATTCATCTCGCATCTGCTTCCGTCACGGACGGCATCGCCTGGAGGACGGCGGCCACGATCTGCGCATAGGCGCCGCACCGGCAGAGGTTGCCGCTCATCAGTTCGCGAATGTCCTCCCGGGTGGTCGCCCGAGCCTCGCGGATCAGTCCCACGGCCGAGCAGATCTGGCCCGGTGTGCAATAGCCGCATTGGAGAGCGTCCTGATCGATGAAGGCCTGCTGCATGGGATGCAGCCGACCATCCTGGGCGAACCCCTCGATGGTGGTGATCTCCGCGCCGTCCTTCATGATGGCGAAGGCAAGACAGGAGTTGATGCGCATGCCGTTCACCAGCACGGTGCAGGCGCCACACTGGCCGTGATCACACCCCTTCTTGGTCCCGGTCAGCCCGAGATGGTCACGGAGTGCGTCGAGCAGCGAAGTCCAGGGCGCGACGGCGAGCCGCCTGACGGCGCCATTCACCTTGAGGATGATCTGTGTCTCGCTCGCCGGGATAACGTGCACGCCCGTGTGAATCGTCATGAGAGCCCCTTTTCGACTTTCCAAAGGTCGCCGCCATGACGTTGCAGCAAGCACCGAGCCAGTGCTCTCCAGCCTCGGTGTGGTAATGAGTTCCACGATGCGTGGGTCTGCCGGTCCCCTACGCGGCGGAAGCTCTTACCGGGTCTTGGCTACGGAGGGAGAAGGTTCGAGGGGGCGAATCACTCGCCTCTGATGTGCGGGGGCCGGGCCGGCGGGTCACGAGGCGCACCACGTCGGTCGATGTCCTCGGACATCACCGGCCGCCGCAATCTCTCCAGCAGGACGTATCCGCACGAAATCCGCGCTCGTGCGACCTGCTTTACTTTTTCTCCTGGGCGACGGCCGCCTCCGCTGCCTGAAAGCCAATCTTGCTGTGGGTGCCATCACAGAATGGTTTGCTGACGGACGCCCCGCATCTGCACAGTGCGAACCTCGGGCCCTTCGCGCTCGTGTCGACCTTATTGCCGTTGACGTCGACCAATTCGAGCTCGCCTTCCACCAGGTACGGACCATTGGGCCGGATGCTGATCTTGGTCGCCATGGGACTCCTCCTCGCTTGAGAGTGAAAATCCGTCCCACACCATAGCACGAGTGCGACCCTCCTCATGTACGGAGGGCTGGTCAACGGGCTCGACGGACGGAAGCACCTGTCCCAGTACGTGGCCCTGCGCTGACGTGACACCGGCCTGTACCGGGGCAACGCTGGCCGACGGCAACACCACCTGCGCTGGCGCCTCGAGGATCGACGCGGTTTCGAGCTTACGGGGTTTCGTTGTTCCTGCGCGCTGCCTCATCGCCCAGCCGCGTGAGAAAGGACGGGGAGAACATGGACGTGCTCTCCGAGCCCGAGACGGCCTCACGGAGGCTAGACCGTCCGCTGCGCGGAAGCACGCGGTTCACCGCTCCCAGAAGATCCATGGTCGCTCCGGGAAGGATCGCGTGCAGCAGGGAGCCCAGCTGGGCGGGCCGGGAAAGCACGCGGTAGGCATCTCCCCCGCGCAGGGTGTCCACGATCTCCGCCGCCGCCTGTTCGACGGGGATCGAGGTGAAGGGCAGCGAGTCGCTGATGCTGAACCAGGCATACTCCGCGCGGTGACGGCCCTTGAACAGGGCGTGGCGAGGGCTGCCCGTGCGCATGAGCCCAGGACAGATCGTGCTCACCTGTATGCCCTCGCGGGCGAGTTCGGCACGGAGGCCCTCGGAGAGGCCGACCAGGGCGAACTTGCTCGCGCTGTACGGCAGGAGATGCGGCACGCTGATCTTGCCGCCGATGGAGGCCACGTTCACGATGCGACCGGTCCGCCGGCGTCGCATTGGGGGGAGCACGGCCATGATGGCGTAGAGCGGTCCCCAGAAATTGGTCTCCATGGCCAGGCGAAAATCCTCGACGCTCATGGTGTCGACGGGACCTACCGTGATGACGCCGGCATTATTGACGAGCGCGTCGATCGGACCCAGCTCACTGGTCGCGCGTGCGACGAAGCGTTCAACCTCGTCCTGCCGGGACACGTCACAGACTATAGCGAGCACGTGCCCGTCCGCACCGGACAGCTCCGCGCGCGCCCGCTCGAGGGTCGCCTCGTCCCGTCCGCAGATGGCCACCCGCGCTCCCTCGCGCACGAGTTGCCGCGCGATGACGAGTCCGAGCCCGCGCGAGCCGCCGGTGACGAGCACGCTCCGGCCCGCGAGGTCCCACCGCCGAGACCGGCGACGCAGGGCGCGCGCGGCGAGAAGCCCGAGGCCCGTGGCGAGCAGGATGTGCCGTTTCATCGGGTGGGATCGAGCACGAACTTCGTGCAGTCGTCGCTCTTGTCGTTCCATATCCGGTACGCCTCCGGCGCGCGGCTGAGGGGCCAGCGATGGCTCACGATGAAGGTGGGATCGAGGCGGCCGCTCTCGATGTGCGCGAGGAGCGGATGCAGGTACCGGTGCACGTGCGTCTGCCCCATCCGCAGAGTGAGGCCCTTGGCGAAGGCCGCGCCGAAGGGGACCTTGTCGAGAAGGCCGCCGTAGACACCGGGGATGGACACCGTCCCGCCCTTGCGACACGCTTGGAGGGTTTGGCGCAGGACGTGGAGCCGGTCCGTGCCGAGGTGCACCGCCTGTTTCGCCCGATCGTAGAGCGCGTCGATGCTGGTGCCGTGCGCCTCCGTGCCCACGGCGTCGATGCAGGCATCGGGACCACGCCCGCCCGTGCGCTGCTTCAGCTCCTCGACGACATCCGGCGTCTCCTCGTAGTTCAGGATCTCCGCCTTGGCGTGCGTGGCCGCGAGGGCGAGCCGCACCGGGAAGCGGTCGATGGCGATGACACGCTCGGCACCCAGCACAAAGGCGCTCACCATGGCGAGCAGGCCCACCGGGCCGGCGCCCCACACCGCCACGATGTCGCCGGGTCGGATATCGCAGTTCTCCGCGGCCATGTAGCCCGTGGGTAGGATGTCGGTGAGAAAGAGCACCTGCTCGTCGGAGAGCGATTCCGGGACCGGCAGCGGCCCCACGTCCGCGAAGGGCACGCGCACGTACTCGGCCTGGCCTCCCGGGTAGCCGCCGTAGAGATGGGAATAGCCAAAGAGGCCGGCCGCCGAGAAACCGTACAGTGCCTCGGCCATCTCTGCGTTGGGATTCGAGTTGTCGCAGAGGGAGGTGAGTCCCTCCCGGCAGAAGAAGCAGGCCCCGCATGCGATGACGAAGGGGACGACCACGCGATCGCCGCGGCGGAGCGAGCGCACCCCGGAGCCAAGCTCCACCACTTCTCCCATGAACTCGTGGCCGAGCACGTCGCCAGATTGCATGGTCGGGATGAAGCCGTTGTAGAGATGGAGATCCGAGCCGCAGATGGCGGTGGCGGTGACCTTGACGATGGCATCGCGCGGATTCACGATCTCGGGCACGGCGACGTCGTCCACGCGAATGTCGCGCGCGCCGTGCCAGCAGACGGCCCTCATGACTGGCTCCCGATGTCGCTCGTCGCGACCTCGTGCGCCTCCATGCGCTGCTTGAACCGGCGCAGCCCTTCTCTCACCTGACGGTCCGGGCTCGCTCCGAAAGCCGTGGCCACCGCGCTGCCGAGCCGGCCGGCGGGAGGCGCATAGGTCAGGGCCACTTTCACCTCGGTGCCCCGCCCATTGGGGGCGGGCGAGAACTGGACGGAACCGGCGTTGTCGACGTCAGGGCTGTCGACGGTACGCCAGGCGATTCGACGCCCCGGCTCGTCGGAGACTATCTCGGCGTCCCACTCGACAGCCATGCCGCCCGGTCCCCGCGCCACCCAGTGCGATCGATTGCCGCCGCTCTGCGTAACGGACTGCAGACGAGGAAGGAGGTGCGGCCAGATGCCGAGACCGTGCCATGTTGCGTAAAGCTCCTCGGGAGAACGGAGAACGGTGACCGTGCGCTCCACCCGGAAACCCCGGCCATGCCGGAGAGCGGGCACGCGGACCGCGCGCCGCCCGAAGGGGCGCGAGGCATGCGGACTTCTCGTGGCGAGCCAGGCGCCGACGCCCGCCAGTGCGGCGGCGGAGACGCCGAGAAGAACGTTCTGGCGAGAGCGGGTCGATGGACGTGATCTCATCGCGGTCTCCTTTCAGGTTCGCCCGAGGGTGCAGCAAGCGTCGGGCCACTCCCTCAGTCTCGATGTGATCGACGGTTTGCCGTCGCCGAGGTGGTGATCGTCCGCGCGCAGGGGAACGTCTTACCGGGTCTCGGCTACGGGCCGGGAATCTTCGAATAGGCGATCGGACACGTAGCGTGGAGGGCACCGACTACGCGGCGGGAGGGCCCGTCGAAACGTTTCCATCCGAAGCAGACCCATGATGACGCCTCCATGCGGTGGCGGATGGCTGGACGAGCCCTAGCCCGCGTGAGAATCCTTCCAGTAGGAGCGCAACCGTCGCACGAACGCATCCGGCGCTTCTTCAAAGACCGCTCCCCCCAGCCGCATCGCCTGGCGCTCCAGTCTCTGACGGCGCTGATCGATACGGCCCAGCAAGGGGTCGATGCCTTCTTGGCCACCGAAGCGTTCAGGATCTCCCGCCACCTCGCGGCGCAGCATGGCGAGGTCGTGGTCGTCGCCGAGGAGCTTCCCCAGCCGGTCCAACCGGTTCGCCAAAGGACCCAGCACGGTCGGCCTGAGCGGTCGAAGGACTTCGAGCTCATAGCGAAGATACTTCGCCTGCTTCCGCCATTCATGCAGATGCTCGACCGTGGACGCCTCGGTGGCCGCGGCGAAAGCCTGCCGACCTCGTCGGTAGACTCGGGACACACCTTGCCCCCCACTCGACCACCCATCGTGAAAATCAGTCCACTCGTCGAGGCGGTCGAGTGCCTTCTTCATGGCAGAATCCACCCCCTCGAAAGCCTCCTCGTCGCCAAGCACCTTTTGCCGGATCTCCCGCTGGTGGCGGACCAGTTCCCCCCGCGCCTTCGTAAACGATCGGTGTCCGGGCCGGTCTCCGTTTCCTCGGCTGGTCCTGTCCAGCGCCTCGACGAGGATCTTGGCATCGCGCACCTCGGTCAGCGGCCTGGCGATGTCGCGGAAGGCGAAGTTCTCTCGTCGGTAAAGCTTTCCGCCGACGCCCGGGCGGACCAGACGGACAAGAGCGCGAAGTTTCTTCAGGCTCTTGCGGGCCTCGTGAACCATTTCATCGCGCGAGGCCTTCGACGATCCGTCCACGCACGCCCGGACCTTCTCGATCTCTTTCTTGGCGATTCGGTGGATGCCGTCTGGAAGAGCCTCGTCGATTCTGAGCTCAAAAGACATGGACCTGTTCGGCCCCTTTCTTCCCGCGTGGCCTCTCGGTGTCCTCTCTCGAGGAGTCTCCGAGCAAGAAGTCTGCCGGAGACCGTCTCAAGGCTCGGCTGGATGCCGGCGTCTGAAACGCGGTCAGCTCTTCGGGTCGACGCGCGAGGGTGGCTCGTCTGGGCTCGGGATGTCCGTGTCGGTCGCCGATATCCGAAGTCCCCTCGCGCGCCAGGGACCCGTAATGAGCCGCGCGCCTCGAGACCAGGTGACGTAGGCCCATGCCCACTGGAAGAGCACGAGGAAGCGGTTGCGGAAGCCGATCAGATAGACGATGTGCACGAAGAGCCAGGCCAGCCACGCGACCAGTCCCGTGAGTTTTACTCGGCCCAGCACCGCCACGGCAGCCGCGCGCCCGATGGTCGCCATGCTCCCCTTGTCGTGGTAGCGGAAGGCGAGCGTTGGCTGCCCCGCGAGTCGTCTGAGCACATTGGCGGCCGCGGCTCGTCCGGCCTGCATGGCCACGGGAGCCACCCCGGGTAGGATCGCGTCGCCCTGATGGAGGAACGCCGCCATGTCGCCGACGGCGAAGCTCTCTGGATGTCCCGGAATGGAGAGATCCGCTTCCACAAGGATTCGGCCCGAGCGATCCAGGGGCACCCCGAGCGTGCGGGTGAGCGAAGCCGCCTGGACGCCGGCCGCCCAGAGCACGGTTCGTGCGCGGATTTGCTCGCTGCCGAGCCAGACGGCATCCGGCGTGACCCGCGTCACCACGGCGCTGGTGCGTACCTCTACGCCCAGACGACGGAGCGACGTCTCCGCGCGCTCGGACAGAGAGGCGGGGAAGCTGTGCAGGATCCGGCGGCCCCCTTCGAGGAGAATGACCCGGGCCCTCGTCGGATCAATACGCCGGAAGTCACGGGCGATTGTCTGGCGGGATATCTCGGCCAGCGCCCCTGCCAACTCCACGCCGGTGGGCCCGCCGCCGATGATCACCGAGGTGAGCAGAGCGCGCTGCTCAGCCCCGTCGGCTTCCCGCTCGGCCGCCTCATAGGCCACGAGCACGCGGCGACGGATCTCGAGCGCGTCCTCCAGCGTCTTGAGGCCCGGCGCCAGCACTTCCCAGTCGTGATGATGAAAGTAGGAATGGCTGGCGCCGACGGCGAGGATCAGGGCATCGTACGTCAACGTTCCCCAGTCGAGAGCGAGGCGCCGCTTCCGCAGCTCCACGGATCGGACCTCGGCGAGCAGCACGGTGACATTGGAGGCCTTGCGGAGCACCGAACGAAGTGGCTGCGCGATGTCGGAAGCGTTCAGGGCCGCGGTCGCGACCTGGTAGAGCAAGGGCTGGAAGAGGTGATGGTTGCGCCGATCCAGCAGGGTGACGCGCACGGGATGCCCGGTCAGCGTGCGCGCGGCATGGAGGCCGCCGAAGCCACCCCCCACGATGACGACGTGAGGCTCAGGCGCCGATGGCATCGAGGTCGGGGACAGGGGTTGATCCTCGCGCCGTCGATGATGTGATCAGACGGAGGGTTCGGGCACTATCGCGTCGCCGCGAGTGACCTCCGTGCTTTGGGTCCTGACCGACTCGGCAAGCACCTCGGCGAGCTGCTCGGGCGACACCGGCTTGGTGAGATGGACGTCGAAGCCCGCCTCGAGCGCGCGGGATCGGTCTTCGGGCTGTCCATAGCCGGTGATGGCCACCAGCCGGACCGCTTGCCCGTTCCGTTCTGCCCGGATCCGACGCGCTACTTCATAGCCGTCGAGCCCAGGCAAGCCCACATCGACGAGCACGACATCCGGCACGACCGCGGTGGCCTTGTCGATACCGGCATACCCGTCGGCCGCCTCGTGGATGTCGTGACCATCCAGCGCGAGCTGGGTCCGGAGCATGACACGAGCGTCCTCGTTGTCTTCGATGATGAGGATTCGCCGGCGCGCGGAAGCCGGGGCCGAGGGGAGCGCAGGCCGGCGTGCCTCACCAGGCCGAGAACTGCTCGGGAGGTGCACCGTGAAGACGCTACCGTGGCCGGGCCCTTCACTCCTCACGGTCACTGTACCCCCATGCAGGACGACGAGGGCTTTCACGATGGTGAGGCCGATGCCCAGGCCGCCCTGGGCCCGATCAAGCGCGCGCTCGCCCTGCACGAAGAGGTCAAAGATCCGACCGAGGAGAGCGGACGGGAGTCCGGCGCCCGTATCTGAGATCTCCAGGACGGCCTGTCCGTCTTCCTCGGCTACTCGGATGGTCACGCGACCGCCGGCCGGCGTGTATTTCAAGGCGTTGCCCACGAGATTCTCGAGGATCTGTTGCCCTCGCGTCTCATCTGCTTCGACCCAGACCGTTCCGATGTCGAGATCAACCTGATGCCGAGCGAATCGTCCCGCGGTTCGCCATTCATCCATGACCGCGGTCACTAGGGCTCCGAGGTCCAAGGGTCGACGATGCAGTCTCACCTTGCCGGTGGTGAGCCGGCCTACGTCGAGCAGGTCCTCCACGAGGCGGGAGAGGTGCTCGACCTGCCGATCGATGACGGCGCGAGCACGTTGACCCGTCGCCTCCTGCGTCTTCGGGTTCTGCAAGACAGCGCTGGCGTTGGCGATGGCCCCGAGGGGATTGCGCAGCTCATGCCCGAACATGGCGAGGAACTCGTCTTTCGTGCGGTTCGCCCGCTGCGCCTCCTGATAGAGCTCCGCGTTGGCCATGGCGATCGCCGCGTGATGGGCATAGGCGGTGACGAGCTTGATGTCGTCCGGCGAGAAGGCGCGGCCGAGGAGCGCTCCCACGAAGAGGGCCCCGGTGACGTGTCCCTGGACCACGAGGGGAATGGCGAGACCGGCACGATGCGGGGCGGCTTCGATGCGGGCACGCATCTCCGGGGTGTGCCGGATGCGGGTGTCCTCGAGGATATTGTGGCTGACGATCGCTTCGCGCTGGTCCACGGCGAGCCACACGAGGCCCGTGCCCCGAGGCAGGGAGACATTGGGATCGAGGTCGGAGCCACGCGGGCCCCCGCGGGCGCGAAGGATCAGACGATCCACGGTGACGTCGAGCCCGAATACCGCGGCGACGTCGGCCTCGAGCAAGGTGCACGCGTTCTCGGCAATGTGTCGAAGCGCGGCATCGAGATCGAGGGTATTGATGGTCTGCACGATACTCGCCAGGCTCTCGGCTTCCCGCTGGCGCTTGCTCGCGTAGTGGTAGGCATCTTCCAGCTTCGCCGCTTGCGCGCGCTGGCTCGCGTGCTCGATTTCCGCTCGGCGCCGAGCCCGGCGCATCCCTTCCGCAAGCACGCAGGTGAGGGCGCCGAAGAAAAGAAAGATCCAGAGCTGTGCGGGAGCCGCTGGATCGGCGAGCGCGAAGGAGAAGCGCGGCGCCGTGAAGGCGTACCAGACGAGAAGGCAGGCGAGGGCCGTGGAGAGGAGACCCGGCCCGAGCCCGCCAACCCACGCGGCGAACACGATGGCCGGGAAGTAGATGATGAAGTGCGCGCGCGCCCCGAGGACGGAGAAGAGGAGGGAGTGCAGAAGCGTCGCGCCGGCGATTGCCACCACGGCCATCGCGTATCGCCCGACTGATCCGAAGCGGTCGGTCACCATGCTCGGTGGGGAGCCGGCTCGTGGGAGAGCATCGATGATCTCTGACAGGATTCTAACGTGCGACACGACGGAGAGGGCATCGATTGCGGGAAGGAAGAGGCCGCGAGGTTCGAGTCTCGGAAAATTCTTCTCGGTTCGGAGGATCCTCAGCCGATCGCCCGATCCGGAGGCTGGGGACGTGCCTATTGCACCGGCTTCGACCGGGACGTATGGTAACGGTTCCACGTCGACCGACCTCTAAGGGGACGCCTGTATGAGCAAGTCGGGCGAGCCTGGTGGCCTCGTGGAGCCGATGTCCGGTCGGACATCGCCGACCCTGGCCGCACATGGATCTATCGATTCCCGGGTAGATCGGCCGTGGCTGAAGCCCGAGGAGGTCCCCATGCGCCTCTCTCGTCGTGATCTCCTGGCCCTCGCTGGCATCGCCCTGTCGGGAGCTGCCGTCGCGCCGTCCCTGGCGCGCGCGCAGACGCCGAAGCGCGGCGGGACTCTGACCCTCCGGGGCTGGGACCCGCCGATGTTCGACCCCATGCTTCAGACGGCCTATCGGGTCCAGATTCCGTGCACGTTCACGCACAGCCGGCTGGTCAAGCACAGAGCCGGTCCGGGCGTGGTGCCGGCCACCTTCCAGATCGAGGGCGACCTCGCCGAGTCGTGGGGTCAGACGAACGACACGACGTACGTCTTCAAGCTGCGGCGGGGCGTGCGCTGGCATCCCAAGCCGCCGGTCAATGGCCGCGAGCTCACCGCCGAGGACGTGCGCTACAGCGTGGAGCGGTTCCTCACGGTGAAGGGCAATCCGATGGCGTACATGCTGAAATCGGTGGATCGCGTCGAGGCGGTCGACCGATACACGGTGAAGTTCGTCATGAAGGAGCCCTTTTCCTGGCTCCTCGACGTCCTCGCCACCCCGATGGCCGTGCCCATCGTCGCGAGTGAGTGCGTAGAGAAATTTGGAGATCTCAAGAAGGCGGAGGCGGTGATCGGGACGGGCCCCTGGATGCTCGACAGTCACCGGCCGAACGTCGGGCTCACCTTCGTCCGCCATCCGAGCTACTTCATGGCCGGGCTCCCGTACATCGATCGCGTGGAGTATCTGGTCGACGAGGACAACGGCTCCCGCATGGCGGCGTTTCTCGCCGGCAAGTACGACCTGGGCTGGGAGTTCCCCGGCACCATCAACCGGAGCGACTGGGTGCAGATCAAGGAGACGCTGAAGCAGAAGCGGCCCCATCTCCGGACGGCCGAGTTCCCGAGCAACGTCGAGACGCATATCTCCATGCGGATCGATATCCCACCCTTCAAAGACGTGCGCGTCCGCCGGGCCGTCTCTCTCGCGCTCGATCGCCAAGGCATCATCGATGCCTCCTACGAAGGCGTCGGCAACTTCAACCCCGCCATCCCCGCGGGCCTCGTGGAGTGGGCCCTGCCGATCAACCAGCTGGGCGAGGGCGCGAAGTACTTCCGTCACGATCCGGCAGAGGCGAAACGGCTCCTCGCCGCCGCGGGTTTCCCCAACGGATTCCCCGCCAGCCTCTGCTTCACGACGTACGGCTCGACGCTGCTCGTCGACAATGCGCAGCTGATCCTCAGGTATCTCAAGGATGTCGGCATCGACGCGAAGCTCGACCAGCGCGAGTACGGCGCGTTCATCGCGAGCTGCTACTTCGGGAAGTTCGACTCCATGACCTACGGTCCCCAGACGCCGTTCCTCGATCCCGACAACTTCCTTTTCGGCATGCACTACCCCGGGGAAGCGAAGAACCAGAGCCACGTCGACGACCCCGTGGTCACCGACCTCTTGATCCGCCAGCGGCGCATCTTCGACGTGGCCAAGCGCCGCGAAGTCATCCACGAGCTGCAGCGCTATCTGGCCGCGCAGCAGTACTACGTGCATCCGCCGTCGGGCGTCTACGTGGCGGTGTGGGAGGGCGCCCTGAAGAACTACGGTCCGAATCTCGGCTACGACTACGGCGGCCGGCTCATGGCCGCGTGGCTCGACCGCTGAAGGACCAACCTTGGGCATGAAGGCAGACGCCACCGGGAACGACGACCGCGGGAGAGTTGACACGGCGACCGCCGAGCTTCCTGCGGCGGGTGCGACGTAGATCCGGCGAGGCGATGCCGCCACTGCGACAGATAGACCGTCTCGTCGTCGACATTCCGCTCGACAATGTCAGCGACAGCTATTCGAGCAAACCGTCACACGTGTCGCCGGAGTTCAACAACGTCATGGCGGCCGGCGCCCGGGAGCTTTCGGGGAGCACGTTGTGTTGCGCGCAACTGGGTCTGGCCCTCGTCCTGACCGCCTACGCGGGCGATCGCCCATACACGCTGCTTTTCGATGCCGGTCCCGAAGGAGCACTGTTCCTCAGAAACTGCCAGAACCTCGGCGTATCGCTCGTCGATGTGCAGGCCATCGCCATCTCCCACGGCCACTGGGATCATATGGGCGCGCTGCTGGAGACCCTCGACCACATGGCACGCCACTCACGCCGAGACGTGCCGTGCCACGTGAATCCAGGCATGTTCCTGGAACGCGGCGCGCGCTTGACCACGGGTCAGGTCGCTCCATTCCAGCGCGTGCCCTCGCTGGAGGCGCTCGCCGGGCAGGGCGCCCAGGTATTCAATAGCGGCGATCCCCAGCTTCTCCTGGACAGCTGCTTCTATCTCAGCGGGGAGATTCCTCGGGTGTCGAGCTTCGAGAGGGGACGGCCGGACCATGTGTGTCGACGGGCTCAAGATCAGCCATGGGAGCCGGATCCCCTGATCCTGGACGAGCGCTACCTAGCCGTTCATGTGAAAGGCAAAGGGCTGATCGTCTTCAGCGTGTGCTCTCATGCCGGCATCATCAATGTCCTGCTGAGCGCGCGCGAGACGTTTCCGGATGTGCCCCTGTACGGAGTGCTCGGCGGCCTCCATCTGGCCGGGGCGGCCATGGAGCGGCTGATTCCCGACACCGTGGCCCATCTCAAGCAGTTCGATCTGCGGCAGATCATGCCGGCGCATTGCACCGGCTGGCGTGCCCTCTGGGCTCTCCTGAACACCTTCGGCGAGTCGGTGGTCACGCCGTGCGCGGTGGGCAGCCGCTTTACCTTCTGACCCGCTCGCCGTCAGTGCTTCGTCGCCGGCATGACGGACGGACCGCGATGCTCGGCCGGCAGGATCTCGAAGAGGACGTGCACCATGGGTGCCTCCAATGTCCACCGCCACGCCCAGGCCCCAGCAGCTCATCAGAGGTCATCAGCTACACGGCGGCGGGCGAGAGGATCTGCTCGGCCATTGCTTTCGTTCTCTGCGGTCGTCGGTGTGTCACCTCTGACCGCTCGCAGCGATGGACCTCACAACAAAGAAGGTATGGACGATCTCGTCCGAGAGTCGGCGGGACGATCGACTGGAGGAGCAGAGAGGTAGGCGTCGTGTCTCAGTGGTATCGTGACGGCATCGGCTCCGTCTGGATCGCCGAGACGCGGAGGTGGCCATGAAGGCTTCCGATCTCATCGTCCAGTGCCTCGAGAACGAGGGGGTGCGCCACGTCTTCGGCCTGCCCGGGGAGGAGATCCTGGACATCCTGGACTCGCTCCTGGACTCGGCGATCACCTTTGTCCCGACGCGCCACGAGCAGGGCGCCGCTTTCATGGCCGACGCCTATGGCCGTCTCACCGGACACGCGGGGGTCTGTCTGTCGACCTTGGGACCGGGCGCGACGAACCTCGCCACGGGCGTGGCCGATGCCAACCTCGACCGGGCCCCCCTCGTGGCCATCTCCGGCCAAGCGGGACGCGATCGGGTGCACAAGGAATCGCATCAGCGGATCGACATCGTGGAGACGCTGAGGCCGCTGACGAAGTGGAATACCCATGTGGAGACCGCGGCGGTCATCCCCGAGGTGATACGCAAGGCCTTCAAGCTCGCGGAGGCGGAGAAGCCCGGGGCGTGTCACGTCGAGGTACCGGAGGACGTCGCGGGTGAGATGGTGGAGGGCACGCCGCTGTCGACGGAGCGGCCGCGGCGCCCTTCCCCGGATCGCTACGCGCTTCAAAAGGCGGCCCGCCTCATCGATGGCGCCTCGTTCCCGCTGATCTTCGCTGGCAACGGGGTGATCCGTGGCGGGGCGTCGCGCGAGCTGCGCGAGCTGGCCCGGAGGCACGGCATCCCGGTGGTGCACACCTTCATGGCCAAGGGGTCGATGCCCTACGACGACGATCTCTGCCTGCTCTCCGCCGGCCTCCAGGCGCGAGACTACGTCTCGTGCGGTTTCGACAAGGCCGACCTCATCATCGCCGTGGGCTACGATCCGGTAGAATACGCGCCCAAGTTCTGGAACCCCGACCGGAAGAAGCCGATCATCCACGTCGATTTCACCCCGGCCGAGGTGGATAGCTTCTACCAGCCCGCTGTCGAGGTGGTGGCCGACGTGCGCGAGGCTCTCGAGCTCCTCAACGAGCTCGTCAATGGGCAGAAGGACCCCGCGCCCTTCGTCACGCTGCGGCGCTTCATTCTCGAGCAGCTCGAGGAGGGGGCCACCGACGACTCGTTCCCCCTCACCCCGCAGCGGATCTTGCGCGATCTTCGCGCGCAGCTGGGGCGTGACGACATCCTCATCTCCGACGTCGGCTCGCACAAACTTTGGATCGCCCGGACGTATCCGGCGTACGAGCCGAACACCGTGCTGATCTCGAATGGCTTCGCGGCCATGGGGTTCGCGCTTCCCGCGGCCATCTCCGCCAAGCTCGTGCATCCGGAACGAAAGGTCGTGGCGGTGAACGGCGATGGCGGCTTTCTCATGAACTGCCAGGAGCTGGAGACGGCGCGTCGCCTCGGGCTGGCCATCGTCAACGTGATCTTCCGTGACGGCGGCTACAACCTGATCCAGTGGAAGCAGCGGACGCACCTCGGGCGGGAGTCCGGCGTGACCTTCGGCAATCCCGACTTCGTCGAGCTGGCTCGTGCCTTCGGTGCCAAGGGCTATCGCGTGGAGTCGGCCCGCGGGCTCGGGCCGATCCTCACGGAGGCCCTGGCCCACGATGGACCGTCCATCGTGGACGTGCCCGTGGACTATCGCGAGAATGCAAAGCTGACGGCGCGGCTCGGCCAGCTCGTCTGCCCCATCTGACGGGCGCCCGCCGACCTCGGAGTAGGGGAGCGCTGGTGGACGAGCTCGCTCGCTTCGCGCCGATCGAGGTGACGCTGCGGAATAGCCGCCGGGTGCGGCTGCGGGAGATTCGTCCCGACGACCGCGACGAGGTGCAACAGGCCTTCGGCCGGCTCTCCAGCGAGTCGCGTTACATGCGTTTCATGTCGTTCCTGAAGGAGCTGTCGCCGCGGATGCTCGAGGGCGCGGTGAATCCCCCGCGGGAGCGTGAGCTCGTGATCGTTGCGGAGATCGATGCGCCCGACGGCATCGACATCGTAGGGGGCGCGCGCTACATCCAAGGAGAGGGACAGGCGTGCGAGTTCGCCATCACGGTGGCCGACGACTGGCAGCGTGTGGGGCTCGCCTCCCGGCTCATGCGCGAACTGATCACGGCCGCGGCGGCCCGAGGGCTCCAGCGCATGGAAGGCTTCGTGCTGGCGAGCAACGGCCCCATGCTCGGCCTGGCGCACCGTCTCGGCTTCAGCCTCCACGCCGATCCGCACGACTCCACGGTGGTCGTGGTGAGCTTCGACCTGGCCGCGTCGCCTCCGCCCTCGTGAAGCCTGCCGTGAGTAGACCCGCTACGGGCCCGTCCTGCTGATCTTCGAATCCTCGGCGATTCGCCGGCCATCGGGGACTCGCTCACTTCGAACATTCTGCGCGCCCGATCCATGCAAGCAGCGTGGGCGAGGTTCTGTGCTAGCGTGACTCCTCGAGATCACGTGCGCAAAGCGTCGGGACAGGATCGCGAATGACTCGCATGGCTGCCATCGCGTGACCGCTCACCTTCGGACGTGGGCGTGCGTTTTCTTCGCAGCGGCGATGATCGCGGCGCCTAGCGGGAGCGTCTACGGACAGGCGCTCGAGCCGCGGTCCTACACGAACACGCCCGTCGGCATCAATTTCCTGCTCCTGGGGTACGGCCACACCCAAGGCGACGTCGGCTTCGACGCATCCTCGCCCATCAAGGACGCCAAGTTCCACGTCGACGCCGGCTTCGCCGCCTATGCGCGATCCCTGGACGTCTGGGGGCTGTCGGGAAAGGTCCTGGCCGTGGTGCCCTTTGCGGAGGCGTCAGGGAGCGCGACGGCGGCGGGACAGTCAAAAGAACGCCAGGTGTTCGGACTCGCCGATCCAATCCTCCGCGCGTCGGTCAACTTCTTCGGCGCCCCCGCCCTCACCCTTGAGGACTTCCCGAGATATCAGCAGGACCTCATCCTGGGGGCGAGCTTTCAGATGACGGTTCCCCTCGGACAGTACAACTCGGACAAGCTGCTGAACGTCGGGACCAACCGCTGGTCCTTCAAGCCCGAGCTCGGGATGTCCAAGGCGTGGGGACCGCTGACCGTGGAGGTCATCCCCGCCATCACGTTCTTCACCACTAACCACGACTTCTTCGGCGGCAAGACGCTCGAGCAGGATCCGATCTATTCCGTGCAGGGACATCTCATCTACGAGTTCGTTCCCACCCTCTGGGCCGCCCTCGATACCACGTACTACACGGGCGGTCGGACGACGCTGGACGGCGTGCAGGGCCCGCAGCTGGAGAACGTGCGCGTGGGGGCGACCGCTGCCCTGTCCTTGACCCGATATCAATCGATCAAGCTGTACGGCAGCACCAGCGTCTACAGCCGCAACGATACCGGGTTCTGGGTCATCGGCATGGCCTGGCAATACCGCTGGGGCGGAGGCCTGTAGGGTGCACCTGACGGGTCCAGAGAGACACGGAGAAGTTTCGGGGTTCCTTCAGGACTTCGAGACGAAGATTCGAGGAGGATGCCCAGGCGCGATGAGCGAACGGCGGAGGCGAGCCCCGGTCCATCAGCCCAGCGAGGGACGAGCAGGCCCAGCATGAACCGGAGCTCGCTCGCCCGATAGGTGGGGCGCGCCCAGCCGGGCAGCGGCGAGCAGGACGAGGGCAAACTCGCTCCAGTTCGGGAGATGGCAGGAGACCACGCTCCTCTGCTCGATGCCGTGCGCGCGCAGCCCGTGCGCCACGCGCACCACGGTCCGGGCGAGGGCGGCCCACGTGTAGCGCCCCTGCTCGTCAACCACCGCGACCTTGTCGGCTGGCGTGGTCGCCCAGCGATCCAAATAGGCGTCGAGGTGCTCGTTGCGCCAGAATCCCGCCGTCGTGCACTCGCGAATGCGCGCGTCGGTCGGGCTGGCGTCCATGCCGGGTGGGATCTCCAGGGATCGTGGATTGGGACTCGGTCTAGCGCGGCCCGGAGCTTACCAGGGCCGCGCCAAGTGGCGCCGCTCAGCCGGCGGGTCAGGAGCGGTGAGCCGAGGCCATCCCATTCTCGCCCGTCCCGTGGCGCATGCTGGAGCGATAGTCGGGGCACCGAACGTGGCTCGAGGAGTCGCAGAGGTTCAAAAAGGTTTCCCGCGCCGGCACGGTCAGGAGCTGGTCGGGCCGGCGGCAGTACGCAGGCACTGGATAGACCCAGAGCTGGTCAGCCATCACGGGCACTAGGAACGGGCATCGCTTGGGCGAGTACATGTGCTCCTCCGCAGAGCGCCGACGGCGAGCGGACCGCTCGATTAGGTCAATCGATGCTGATTCGCCCACGCCACCGCCTCGAGCCGGCTGTGCACGTTGAGCTTCGTGAAGATGTTCTGCGCGTGGTTGCGTATCGTGGCCGGGCTGACGTGGAGACGCTCGGCCAGCATTTTCGTATTGGCGCCACCCGCCATCAACCGGAGAATTTCCACTTCCCGCCGCGAGAGCGGCGACGGGTCGGCGCCATTGGGAGACGGGGGCTGCGCGACGTTATCCCTCACGAGCTGGAGGAGATGCTTCGTCGACGTCACGTCGCGGAATAGGTGGACCATCATGGCACGCCCGCCGTTGACAGCGGGCACGTCCAGGATGCTGATGTCGAGCCAGACGGGCTTCCCCGCCTTGGTGTGCGTCTCCATCTCGAAATGCTGGACAGCTTTTCCCCCCCTCACCAAGCTCATCACATGGCAGCCCTGATAGCAGAGCCGGTTGCCGTCCGGGTCGACCCCCTTGAGCACCTCGCAGCAGGGCTTCTCCACCACCTCCCTGGCCGTCCACCCCAAGATGCGCTCCGCAGCCCGGTTCCAGAGGAAGACTCGCCCGTCTGGCCCGACAGCGAAGGCGCCGTCGCCAGCCGCGGCCAACGCCTGCTCCAGGGACTGGTCCCGGGACCTCGGCGGTTCCCCTATCGACGATGGTCCTCTCAACCGCCCTTGCTTCATCTGCCCCATCTCCTCGCCCGCAAATCGCCTTGCCTCTACTCTGGCAAGTCTCTGGCAAGTCGCGTGCCTCGGGGAACGCAGGGACGAAGCGAGCGTCTTTTCAGGTAGTTGTAGTCTCAGGAGGGGCTTGGACGGGCGGCGAGCCTCGCGGCAGCCGCGCCCCAGTGGGGCGTCACGCTCTCAATGAGCTCGGCAGAGCATACGGCAACAGGCGCTTCTGGCCTGCCGGAGGCTACGCGCCCATCAGAGCCGGGTAGAGCGGCACGCTACTCGAACTTGTACTTGAGCGTCACTCCGAGCATTTGGGCGGTGTAGTTACGCCAGTTCTGGCCGAGGAAGACAGACCCAGTCGTGTTCGCGACGGCCGGGGTGAGCGTGTCGGTCTGCCAGTTGGCATTGGCGAAGCTCTCGTACGCGTAGAAGAACTTGCCCGCCAAAGCCCGCGTGAAGTTGTATTCGAGGGCCGCGTCGAGCCGCGCCAGTTGATTGTAGAAGGCCGGCCAGCGGATTGCGATGTCGTTCGGCATGTTGGCGTTGTATACCGTGCTGCCAGTGGAGTTCGGGGTGTACGTCGATACACGCCCGAGCGCCTGGGAGTAGGTCGCGCCCACCCTGAAGGTGAGCTTGTCGGGGATGACTATCCCCTTGATGGAGGCGCTGTAGGTGTTGAACTGATCGGTGTTGTCCGAGACCCAGTCCAAGCTGGGATCGTTGGGCGAGTTGGTCCGGTTGCGCTGCTTCTGGAAGATGGACTCGTACATGTAGCCCGCGCTCAACGTGAGCCGATTCGTCGGGCTCCAGTTGACGTCCACCCCCGCGTTCCACGAGATCACCGTCTGGAGGCCAAGCATCGCCGTGTTGAACCACGTCCCATTTTGGGTCAGGCCAGAGGCGATGTAGCTCGTGTTCTTGTAGCTTCCGTTCGGGGTGATCGAAAGCGTGTCAATGGGCGTGACCTGGAGCAGGAGCGAGAGGATGTACTGGTTCCGGTCGGCCTCGTCGAACTTGCGCATCTCGGGGAGATTGCTGCCGCTCCCCGAGAAGCCCGGCGGCTGGTTCTGATTGGCCTCCCAGTAGGCGTCGTGGTTATAGAAGTTGCCCCGGCGGAAGCCCATGGTGGAGGACGCCCGCGCGAGCAGCCAGTCGGTCGGGGTGTAATCGAAGTTGGCCTTCGCGAGAGCCTCGTCGGTCTGCGTCACCTCGAACTGGTGGCTGCGGTTCCAGCCCTCCCAGCCCACACCCAGCGTGAGGGCTGCCGGCGGGGCAATCTGATAGCGGCCGTAGAGATCAGCGTTCTGGCGTAGGAAGCTGTACCGCCCCGCCGTGAGGGGTGTGTTCGTGATGGTGTTCTGGTCGTTGATGATGAAGGCTTGGAAGCGGATCTGGTCGCTGAAGTCCATGTAGTCGTAGAGCCGATACTTGAAGCCGAACGTGACGGGCGCGGCGATCGGCCGGCTCGTCGCGTCCACGTTGAAGAGCAGCGTCTGAACGTTGCCGTTCAGGCTGCTCTGCGGGTTCTGGAGGGAGAGGTTGTTGGCGACCAGTCCATTCGAGTAGGTCTGGGCCTGGAAGTCCTGGTTCTGGAGGCGCCATTGATAGGTGAGGCTCGAGTTCACTCGTGTCTGCAGGGGCAGGTTGACGCCGCCCGCGACGTTTACGGTGTGAGCCTGGTTGTTGGGCGGCAGCGAGGTCGTACCGAACTGCCCGCTCGCACCGACGGCCGGGCAACCGGTCGTGCCGGCAGCGGGGGGAAGGGGGGGCGACACGCCGTTGCCATTGCAGGGGTTGTCGGCCCGCACCCACGGGAAATCGTTCACGAAGACGGAGAGCGTGTACCCCCACTGGAGCTGGAACCTCTCCGCCGCCCACGTGCCACGAGTCTTCCACTCGTAGATGGTCTGGCTGATGGGTTGGACGAGCTCGAGGAAGTTGCCGCCGGGGCTGCCGAACGCCATCCCGAAGGGCCGCTGGCCGTCCTTGAAGATGCGGGTGAGCTCGGACGTAATGTCGATAGTCGGCGTCGGCGCCAACTTGAAGAACAGGCGACCCGTGTACCACTGCTGACTGATCTGGCCGTCACAATCCGAGCTGCCGATGGGTATGGACGCGGCACTGCAACCCCAATTCGGCGCGGAGTTCCAGTTGAAGTAGGGCGGGCGCCCGTTTGAGGTCCCTCGCACGATGAACACATTGTCACCGAAGGCCTTGAGCAGCGTTTGAGAGTCCGTGGAATAGATGTGACGCATCTGGTCCCAGTCGAAGCCTGCCTGCCAGACGCCGATGTGCTCACCCAGGAGATGGAACTCCTGCGTATGAAGACCCCACTCCTTCCCGGTGATCTGGAAGGAGAGGCTCTCGTCGGGGCGGAAGAGCCGGAGATTGAGGCTCTCGAGTAAGAGGCCTGTCCCCGAACTGATGCCATTGATGTCCCGGTACTCCTCGAACTTGCCGTCGGCCAGTCCAGGGGTGCGATTCCCGTTGGGATTCTGAATCAGGCCGAAGAGGCTCTGTTCGATCTCGCCCTGGAGGTTCCATCCCCCGAGTTTCGTCTTGGTGTCGGTCTGCGCGGACGCAGAGCCCACCCCGACCAGCACCACCAGCGCCGCGAGAAGCGAGCATGCGGTTCTCATCTGTCGCATGGGTGGCCCCCTAGCGCGTCAGCCTGAAGCCGGCGGGATGATTCGAGCCGTGAACGGCCACGTGGCAGTCGTTGCAGGAGCGCCCCAGCACGAATTTCAGCGATGGTGTTGTCGGCCCATACGGCCTCGACACGTGACCGGACGCGCTGTGACACTGCTGGCAGAGCCTCGGCTTCGCAAGCTTGAGCATCACCTCGTGGTTCGTGCCGTGCGGATCATGGCAGTTGGTGCAGCTCTCCAGCACCGGCTGGTGGTTCCAGAGGAAGGGGCCCCGCTTCTCCGCGTGGCAGGTGAAGCAGGTATCGTTCACCGATTGCTCCTTGAGGAGAGCCGGCGTGACGGTGCCGTGCGGGTTGTGGCACGAGGTGCAGGTCATCTTGCCCTCGCGCACCGGCATGTGACTGCTCCGCCAGGTCTGGGCCTTCTTCTGCTGGTGGCAGGTGGCGCAGGTCTCGATCTCGTTGACCTCGGCGAGCGAATGTTGCGGCGAAATATTCTCCATCACCGTGTGGCAGTTAGTGCAGGCGACATTCCGCGACTCGTGGACGCTGCCCTGCCAGAAGAGCCGCGCCCCCTTGGTGTGGCAGGTGAGGCAGACGGCGTTCCGCTTCTCGACTGGCGTCTTGTCGTTCTTCGCGAAGGTGATCAGCCCGCCTTTGCCCTTGCCCCCGCCTGCGTCTACATGCTCCTTGCCCGGCCCGTGGCAGCTCTCGCAGGCGTTGGCTTCCTGCGGAGTCCTCGCCTGGTGGAGGAACAGGCGTCCCATCCGGGTCTTGGCGAACTTGTTCCACGCCTCCTCGTGACAACCCTTGCAGGTCTCGGCGCCGACGTAGTTGCTGTCGGGCGGAGCGGGAGGAGCGGGGGGAGGGGCCGCCTGAGGCTGCGCGGGCTGCTGGGCGGGTGAGGAGAGGGGCAGGCCCAGGAGAAGGCCCGCCGAGAACACGGCCACCCCGGCGGCCGTCACCAGCAACCACTGCGGGTATGACCGCCAGCGCCGTGCACTCATCGCATGGCCTCAGTGCCCTCCGAGGACAACGAGTAAACCGCTGCCAGCCATTTCAGCCGCCGCCAGCCAGTGCACCCACGCGTGTCGCCCGCCACTATGAAGGGACAGGGTCGACCAAACCAATAGTTCGTTTGCATCATTTTTGTCAAGAATTCTTAAGCGGTCAGCGACGAACGGATGGGACTTCGGATCGAGTCAGGCTTGCGAGGGCCTTTTCGGCCTTCTGGCGACTCGTCTTGAGCAGGTCTTCGGCTGCCGTGGGATTGTGCACGCCCCGCGCCTTGCGCACGAGGTCGAGCGCCTCGCGGGCCTGGGTTGGCACTCACGCGCCAGAGGCCGGCGCCGACGGCGCCATCCACCACCAGCACGACGGCGGCCACGACGAGGACAACGGGCAGACGGCTATGGCGCCGTCCGGCCGGCTGTTCCGCCCCTGGCTCGCTCCCGCTCACTTTTTATGACACTTCTCGCAGTTCCCCGGGTCGGTGGCGAGGAAGACCGTCTTGCTGCTCACCTCGGTCTTGCCGTTGTGGCAGGCGCCGCATTGCTCGCCGGCCTTGATCTTCTCCATGGTGATAGGTCCGCTCGTGCCCTTCTTCATCTTGAAGAGCTTGGTGTGACAGGACGTGCACTTGTTGCCGGCGGCCACGTGCTTTTCGTGGCTGAAGGTCACGGTTCCCGGGCTGTCCTTGGTCTTCTCGAAGGTCATGTCAGGCGGCGTCTTCACCTGTGCCGAAGCCGGCACCGCCGTCATGAGGCCCAGGGCAAGGATGAACATGAGGGCGAGCGTTCCCAGGCGAAGGCAAGGCATTGTGTGTTCCTCCATGATGACGACCGTCACGGCGACTTTGCGCTGCTCCGAAGAAATCCGACCAGGTTTCCCATCCTGCTTTCGCCGCGGAAGCGATGGCACTTGAGACACTCCTTTTGCACCAAGAGCGTCTCGCCCCGGAATAGGTCCAGGGGAGCATCCCGTGTGGAATCCGCCTGCAGGTACACCATGAGGTTGGCCATCTCCTCCGCCGTGATCTTCCGCCGCGTTCTCGGGCCACGCTACACCCTGTGGGGCGAACATGGCCGGGGCGTGATTCCAGAAGCGGCCGGCTAGCTCGTACGCGCCCTGCGGCCGTCGGAGCTCCTCCCCCGCCGCGCCCCGCCACGTCGGGCCGCGGGGCAGATGGCAGTGACCGCACTGTTTGCTCGAGAAGAGGGCACGGCCGCGCTCGGCGTTCCCCGGGGCCCTGGGCGACGGCCGGCGGAATAGCGGCGAGCTGAGCCTCCGCGAGTCCCACCACGACCACGAGCAAGCTCGCCGGCGTCCGGAGCATCACTTCGTCGCACTGGCCGTGTAGCCCAGGAAGGTGAAGAGCAGCATATAGACTATGATGGCGACGCCTATCCAGGTGAAGAGACGGCTTGGTTCGCCGCGCACTGTACGCCGGTCGAGAACAGGGATGAGTAGTAGAAAGAGCCCGCCTAGGCCGAACGCCACGATGCCGAAGACTTCGCCCTCAATGCCCAAGATGTGAGCCGGCAGGTACTTAAGCGTTTGAAACATGAACATGAAATACCACTCGGGCTTGATGCCGGTAGGGGCCGGCAGGAAGGGATCCGCCTTCTTGCCTAGCTCGGCCGGGAAAAAGGCGGCCAGGGCCGCGAGGACCGCCAGGGCCGAGAGCCAGCCGACGAGATCGCGGAGGAGAAAGTTCGGCATGAAGGGCATGTGCCGCCCCGCCCCGCCGGCGCGCTCGACGGCGGGGGGCACGCTCATCCCGTGCCGCTGCACGAGGTAGAGATGCAGGCCTAGGAGCGCGGTCGCCGTGGCCGGGAGGATGGCCACGTGGATGCCGTAGAAGCGGGTGAGGGTGGCGCCGGTCACGTCGTTGCCGCCACGAAGCAGACGGCCGAGGAACGATCCCACCACAGGCACCGAGCCCGTGATCTCCGTGCCGACCTTGGTGGCGAAATAAGCGAGCTCGTTCCATGGCAGGAGATAGCCAGTGAAGCCGAATCCCATGGCGAGCCCCATCAGGGCCACGCCGGAGAACCACGTGACCTCCCGAGGAGGGCGATAGGCCTTGAGCAGCATCACGCTGAAGAGGTGAACGAAGAGCGTGAAGATCATGAGGTTGGCCGCCCAGGCGTGAATTGACCGGATCAGCCAGCCGAACTGCACCTCGCCCATGAGGAACTGGACCGACTCGAAAGCCTCCTCGGCGCTGGGGCGGTAGTAGAGAAGGAGCAGGATGCCAGTAGACACCTGGACCATAAAGAGGAAAAGCGTCATGCCGCCTAGGTAGTACCAGAGCGTGTGTCGGTGCACGGGGATCTGCTTCTTGGCCGCGATCTTCTCAAGATCCGTGAGCCCGACCCGACCGTCGAGCCAGGACCGGAGCTTGCCTCCGCGCTGCGCGCTGCTCTCCATGTTCAGGCGCTCTTGCTGACCACGATCTGGTTGCTGCGCACGTTGACGACGAAGCTGTCGAGGGGACGGGGTGGTGGGCCCTCGACGTTCTTGCCGTTGAGATCGTAATGACCGTTGTGGCAGGCGCACCAGATCTGGGTGAGATCGGAGCGGTACTGCACCGTGCAGTTGAGATGCGTGCAGATAGCGGAGAATGCCCGGAGATCGCCAGCGGGGGTCCGGACGAGGATGGCGGGGCGGCTGCCGAACTTGAAGATTTGCCCGGAATTGGGCTTTACATCGTCCGGCTTGATGGGAAGCGTGACCGTGCCCGCCGTGGACTCGGCCACCGGCGGAGGAACGAGATACCGGGTCAG